>WNGE01005132.1_pt1 | contig 19693 bp, 16 predicted proteins | sample 5400651 | NCBI WGS metagenome assembly WNGE01 (sample SAMN13153370, study PRJNA577476) | soil metagenome | isolation source: 60 cm soil or saprolite under grassland replicate 2 | place: USA:California | collected 2016-06-15
TGCGTACCTGCCGAACCGGCGCCGCGCCAAGGCGGGGCTGAACCGGGGGATTCTGGCCAACGGCTGGGGTGAGCTGGTGGCCCGGCTGGGGCACAAGGCCGCGGGGCGGGTCGAGAAGGTGAACCCCGCGTACACGTCGCAGACCTGCAGCGTCTGCGGGCACCGCGCACCGGAGAACCGCGAGAGCCAAGCGGTCTTCCGGTGCGCAGCCTGCGGACACCGGGCGAACGCGGACGTGAACGCGGCAGTCAACATCGCGGCCGGACGGGCCGTCAGCGCACGCCGAGAGACGCCACCAAGGGTCCCGTCGAAGCGTGAACCTCAACTCGCTACCTCTCCGTAGTGGTTGGAATCCCCGTCCTTCAAGGCGGGGAGGATGTCAAGCCCACTGAGATTCGCCGCGCGGGACCAACAGATGCGGAGATCGTCCGGACGATGGTCAGGGAACTCGCCGACAACCAGGACGAGGGTCCGCGGAGGCCTACGAGAAGCAGCTCATCGGTTCAGTGGCCAGAGGTGGGGTTGGATCGCGGGGTCGGTGTAGTCGGGGCCGTTCGTCTGCGGATCGGTGCGGACGAGGGTGTCGTTGGGATGGCTTGCCCCAGGGCGCCAACGGTTGGTGGCGGGCTGGAGGTGGATGGCGAGCGAGCGGCGCGGGGCATCGCCGCGATTCGCCGAGCTGCCGTGGACGGTCCGGCAGTGGTGGAAGCTGACCTGGCCGCGACGCATCGCGGGGGTGACCGGCGTCGGATCGAAGCCCTGCGCGACGATCGAGGCGTTGAGCGCGTCGGCGTCCTGGGAGAAGAAGTCCAGGCCGGTGACGTCCCAGCGGTGGCTGCCGGGCAGGAACGAGACCGCGCCGTCGACCTCGTCTACGTCGTGGAACCCTACCCAGGCGGTGAGCATGTCGTCGGAGGTACACGATTGCCAGTACTGCCGGTCCGTGTGCCAGCCGACCCGCGCCGCCTGTTCCACCGGTTTGTAGAGCAGTTGGTCGTGCCAGAGCCGGATTCCGGCGGACCCTGACAGCGCCACGGCTGTCGCGCCGATGAGCGGATGGTGTACGAGCGCCGCCAGTTCCTTGACCCGCAGAGAGGCGTAGTCGTTCTTGCGGAGTACGTCGCCGTCCGACGGCCGCCAGCCGCGGGTCGACGGCAGGTCCGGGAGAGTGTGGTCGTGGTCGCCGGCGTAGAAGCGCTCCATGCCGCGCTCCGCGGCGTCGAGCATCTCGGGCGGCACGATCACCGGCGAGATCCAGTAGCCGTGCTCGCGGTAGAAGGCGACGTCATCAGGTCCGGGGAGATTGTCCATGGCAGAAACCGTAGGAATCGGGTGGTGGCGGCGGCGTTGCCGATGTTCAGAGGAGTGGACACAATCTTCAGGTGCCTCTGAGTCGACCAGACGGGCTGCGTGCGGGCTTTCACGCCGGGGTTCACGACCCCGTCAGCGGCCTCGTACACGCCGGTGAGCAGTGGGTGCCCGAGCACTTCCTGATCGAACCGCACACGCATCCGGTGTGGGAGATCTACCTGCAACTGCATGGAGTCACGCGCTGGGTGGCCGGTGGTCAGAGCTACCTACTCCGGCCCGGCCACCTCTTCGCCGTACCGCCGGAACTCGTGCACCACTTGGCCGGACGTTCGGGCAATCACCACTTCTATTTCGCCGCGGTCGATCTCGAAGCCGTCGTACGACGTCAACCGTCGCTCGCGGTGTCGTGGCCGGCCACGGTGGTCCACCGGGAAGCGGGCGACGTCGCCCACGCGTTCGCGCAACTCGTCCGTGAGCTCACCGCGCGGTACGAGTACGCGGAGACGGGGCTGGCGCTCGCTGTGGATCACCTCGTCCTGGCCGTGGCGCGCGCGATGACGCCGGCCGCCGCTCCACAGCTCGCACTGCATCCGGCGGTGCGGACCGTGCGGCGTTTGCTCGATCAGGAGTTCGAGGAGCGGTGGACGCTCGAGCAGTTGGCCGACCGGGTCGGGCTGGCGCCGTCGTACCTTGCCGGGTTGTTCGTGGACCAGCTGGGTCTGCCGCCGCATCGTTACTTGACCGAGCGCCGGATCGACCGGGCGCGGCAACTGCTGGAAACGAGCGATCTGAGCATCACCGCGATGGCCGTCAGCCTTGGCTTCAGCTCCAGTCAGCACTTCGCGCGGGTCTTCCGCCAACTCACCGGCACTACCCCGACCGCTTTTCGCCGGCGTCGGACGGTCGGGTGAAGAAACCTTGGGGAGGGTGTCGATCTCAGCGGGGTCCGCTCGACGCAGGGGGTGAAGGACACCACTGAGCGTTTGAAAGGACCCGGCCATGACCACGAACTCCGTCACGATCTCGAGGACCACCGCCTCTAGCCGCGCGCTGCTGACCGGTGGGGTTGTTGCCGGCCCGCTGTACGTCGCGGTCTGGTTGGTGCAGGCGTTCACGCGGGAGGGGTTTGATATCACGCGGCACCCGGCCAGTCTGCTGGCGAACGGCGGGCCCGGCTGGATCCAGACCGTGAACTTCGTGATCGGCGGGCTGCTGTCGATCGGCGCGGCAGTCGGACTTCGCCGTACGGTCAACGGTCGGGGTAACCGATGGGCGCCTCGCCTGCTTGGCGCGTACGGCGTGGGGTTGCTGCTGGCAGCGATCTTCCCTGCGGACCCGGCCGCTGGGTGCCCGGTTGGTACGCCGGCCGACTACGCCGAGATCAGCACGCGCGGCATGGGCCATTTCGTTGCCGGCAGCATCGGATTCAGCGGACTGATCGCCGCGTGCCTGGTGATGGCCGCGCACTACCGCAGCACCGGCCGCACAGCGTTCAGTCGCTACTCCGCCGCCACCGGCATCCTGTTCTTCGCTGCCTTCGCCGGACTCAGCGCAGGCGCCGGCAGCCGTCCCACCATCGTCGCCTTCGACATTGCCGTCGTCCTCGCCTGGGCCTGGATCACCGCCATCTGCGCCGACAAGCGCCGTACCGCCTAACAGCAAGCAAAGCCGCGGGCCCCGGCTCGGGAGTGAGCCGGGGCCGGGCTGGTCAGGGCAGGACCCACTTCTGGTTGGGTCCGGTGTGGCAGGTGTAGATGATGAGCCTGGTGCCGTTCGCGCTCAAGCCGCCCGTGGCGTCGAGGCACTTGCCGGAGCGGACATTCAGGAGCGTGCCGTCGGGGCGTGGCAACCAGGTCTGTCCATCGCTTCCGTCACATGTCCACAGCACTGCCGCCGCACGAAGCGCCGTACTGCGTGCGTCGAGGCACTTGCCGAGCGAACGGATCGTTCCGTCCTCGTACTGGGTCCACTGCTGATTCGGCTTGCCGTGGCAGGTGTAGAGCTGCGTAGGCGTGCCGTCGGCAGAGCTCGCCTGGTAGAGGTCGATGCACTGGCCGGCGATCCCGGTGATCACTCCGGTGTCCCCGAACACCCCGACGTTCCACAGCGAGTAGCCCCACGGCGTGGCGCGAGCGGTGCCATAGATCCGCACGTACCTGGCGTACACGGACGAGAAGGTGACGTCGTCGGTGCCGCCGTCTCCGGTCGTCGTCGAGTACACGGTCTGCCACGTCCTGCCGCTGCCCGACACCTGGATCTGGTAGGCCTTCCCGTATGCCTTCTCCCAGTTGAGCAGCACGCGGTTGACCACGTGGACCATGCCGAGGTCGACCCGCAACCACTGCGGATCGCTGTGCGCACTCGCCCACCGCGTCGTCATCGAACCGTCCACAGCCTTGGCGCCCTCGCGACCGATCGCCTCGACACTCGACACCGCGACGAGACGGTTCAGCGCCAGGTTCCGCTTCGGTAGGAAGGTCGCCGTGTACGTCGTCGGTGTGGCCGGTGCGACGTAGTTGTGGCTGCGGGCTCCGCCGTCGGACCAGGACGCGAAGCGGTAGACCTTGTTGGCCGACTGTTGCAGCAGGTCGGTCGACAGCGATCCGCTCGAGCCGACGATCGCCGTACTGGTCAACGGAGCGGTCGCGGTCTCCGAGAAGTGCGTCACGTTCAGGCCGGTCGGCTGGGTCGCGAACGTGAGCCCGACCGTGTTCGGATCCAGCCGCACGCTCTTGCTGTCGATCAGTCCGAAAGCATCCGTCGCGGTGAGCTTCAGTTCGAGGTACGACGGGTACTCGTGATCAGGCGCGACGAAGGTGCCACTGTCTCCGGTCATCGTGGTGATCACGTGCTCGTGGCAGTCGCTCGGGCAGTGGTGCATGATCAGCGTCCAGGTCAGGGCCGTTCCGGGCAGGGTGCCCTGCTCGGGATCGCTGCCGGTGCCGGAGAAGCTGATGGTGTCGCCGACGCTCCACGTCGTCGCTGCTACTCCGGTGCGCGGCTCCACGATCGTTGCCGTGGGCGCACTGTTGGCGACGTTGATCTGCGTTGTCGCGGTGCCCGTACCGCCGCGACCGTCGCTGACTCTCAGCCGGACGGTGATACTTCCGGCGGTGGTGTACGTGTAGTGCGGGGTCGCTGCGGTCGAGTCGTCGTACTCGCCGTCTCCGTCCAGGTCCCATGCATACGTGAGCGCGTCGCCGTCGGCGTCGTTCGACGCGCTCCCGTCGAACGTCACGGTGAGCGGTGTCGGTCCTGTGGTCAGGTCGGCACCGATCAGCGCGGTCGGCGGGTTGTTGGTGGCGCTGTAGACGTAGCGCAGGATGCGGCCGTTGTCGTAGTCGACGGCGAAGATGTCACCGCCCGGCCCGCGGCGCAGCGCGACGGGGCCGTAGCCCGAGGCGAAGTTCACGATCTTGGACGTATCGGGCAGTCCGTCCGCGCCAGGGAACATCGCCCAGACGCACTTGCGGCTGTAGTCGCCGAAGAACAGGGCTCCCTCGTACTCCGCCGGGTAGTTGCCCTTGGCATAGAAGGACATCCCTGAGATGGAGGAACTGCCGGTGGAGCAGGTTCCGCCGACCTGCGCATTGTGCTGGTAGGTGTAGTACGGCGCCGCGACAGCAGTTGGCCCGGCGTTGTACAGGCTCTGGCAGAGGTTCAGACCGATGCTCTGGTACGCAGGCTGTGGGCCGTTCCCTTCGTAGCAAGGCCAGCCGAAGTTGGTGACGTTGGTGCTCGGGTTGACGAGCCGGTCGATCTCCTCCCACGTGGACCAGCCGACATCGCCGATCCAGATCTCGTCCGTCCCGGGCCGGAAGGTGAACCGCATCGGGTTGCGCAGGCCGTTCGCCACGATCCGGCGCGTGTTGGGATCCGGGCTGCTCGACCCGGGATTGTCGAGCGCGGCCTGTCCGGTGTCGGGATCGATCCGGATCAGCGAACCGTCGAGCCCGGTGGGATCGCCGCTGGTGCGGACGTCTTGGGCACGCAACGCTCCGCCCTCGGCCGTCGGCGGCGTGAGCTCAGTGCCCACCGGCGACGGTGCGTCGGCACAGGGGTTGTCGGGCGTGACGTCCGAGTTCGGGGTGCTGTCCTGGCCGTAGTCGGCGAACGTGAAGCTGGCGCCGTCTCCACCGCCTGCGTACAGCATGCCGTCCGGTCCGAACTCGATCGAGCCGATCGAGTGACTGGGGAACACCTCACACCAGTCGTTGATGAGCACCTGCTCGTCGACACCCGAACTGTTCGGGGTCAACACCGACAGCCGCGCACTGGCCTGGCAACCCTCGCTCGTCGGCCCGGGTGGCGTCGGACATGGGTCGCTGGTGGCGCCGGCGGTTCCCCACTTCGGCGCTGGTCCACCGATCACTCCGTCGTACGTGTAGAGGACGTAAACCCTTGGATCCGCAGGGAAATTGGGATGCAACGCAAGGCCGAGCAGCCCGCGATCCCAGAAGTTGTAGACCTCGGTGCGTAAGTCGGCGAACACGGTCGGTGTCGGATCGTCCAGCGAGTCGAACACTTTGATCAGGCCGCTCTTCTCGCTGACGAACACCCGCCCGTCGGGCGAGAACACGACATTCGTCGGACTCGACAAACCGCTGAAGACAACCTGCTCACTGAAACCGGTCGGCACGACGGCGGCATGCGCCGGAGCCTCCGGTACGGCGATCAGCGCGGCCGGCACCAACAGCAACCCTATGATTGCCGTCAGCAACCGTCGCGACGGCATGGCACAGCGAACCCACATCTTGGCCCCCCCAGGCAAATACCTCGATGCTCAGCCCTCACCGCCCCCCGGCGAGCACATCGAGGTGCTGGTAAGGATGACAAGCGATCCGGGCCAGCGCAAGAGGCGTAACCAGGCGTTTGCTCTGAGTGGATCGTGACGACTGTGTTCGAGTGTGTACGGATTGTTGAACTCGCTCCTCAGGGGCAGGACGCTAGGGCGCAACCTGCGCTCGTGAGGAGACAACCGCCATGACCCTCAACCGTCGGAGATCCCGGTTCGCCGTCGCTGCCCTCGTCGCGCTGTCGATGGCCGTGCCGGCCGTAGCGGCCGCTGACCCACCGCCCGCGAAGTACGAGTCGTTCCGCCCCGGCCAACCGTGGCTGGACACCAATGGCCAGGTGATCCAGGCACACGGTGGTCAGGTGGTGCCAGCCACTGATGACGACGGTCAGCGGATCTACTACTGGTACGGCGAGGATCGCAGCAAGGGGTACTTCGACAGCCCGGGTGTGCACCTCTACTCGTCGTACGACCTCTACAACTGGAAGGACGAAGGCCTCGCGCTGCAGGCGATGAGCTCGCGCGATCAGTTCACCAACGACAAGTACTTCTCCAAGCTGTACAAGGGATACACCGCCGAACAGCAGGAAGTCGTCTGGCGCGATCTGTCGACCAACAGCGTGCGCACCGACGGCTGGGCCAGGCCGTCGATCCTCGAACGCCCGAAGGTGATCTACAACAAGGCGACCGGCAAGTGGGTGATGTGGGTGCACTCCGACGGGCCGTCGTCGCCGACCAGCACGTCGACGTACGCGCGGGCCGAGGCGGGAGTGGCGATCGCGAATTCGCCGAAGGGGCCGTTCCAGTGGTTGGGGTCGTACCGGCTGGACCGGGTGCCGAGCGACTCGGTGCCGTGGTGCGGGAGCGGGTCGTCGTTCGACCCGGCCGGCGGGATGGCGCGGGACATGAACCTGTTCGTGGACGACGACGGTACGGCGTACATCATCTACTCCTCCGAGGAGAACCGGTCGATGTACATCTCCAAGCTCAACAGCTCGTACACGTATCTGTCCGCCAACCCGGAGAATGCCGTGCAGGGCAAGGACTTCGTCCGCACCCTGGTGTGCAACCAGCGGGAGGCGCCGGCGATGTTCAGGTCCGAGGGCACGTACTACCTGGTGACGTCGGGGGCGACGGGTTGGGACCCGAACCCGGCGCGGTACGCGACCTCGCAGAACATCCTCGGCCAGTTCACCGACCGCGGGAACCCTGTCAGCGGTGACGGCGCGGCGAACACCTACCGGTCGCAGAGCACCAATGTGATCCCGGTCGACCAGCAGCAGAACAAGTTCGTCTTCATGGCCGACCGCTGGACCCCGAGCGACCTGGCCAACGCGCCGTACGTCTGGATGCCGATGACGTTCGGCGAGGGCGGCAGCCTCACGGTCGGCCCGGACCAGGAGTGGACCCTCAACGACCTCAAGCCCTACACCCGCTGGACTGTCGAGACGCCGATCCCGGACTACGTCTGGCTGAACGACACAAGCACGTTGCCGACCCAGGTCACGGTGAAGACAGCCGCCGGATCACAGCAGTTGCCGGTCACCTGGGACCCCATCTCCCAGCCCGGCCCGGCGACCCTGCGCGGCACGCTCTCGGACGGCCGGACCTTCACCCGACAGGTCGTCGTCGTGCCCCACGGTCTCCGGTACGCCGTCAACGCCGGCGGCACCGCCACCCCGGACTGGCAACGCCTGACCCAAGTCGCCTCGACCGAGCAGCCTCTGCTGAACTCCAGTCCCGAGCAACCACTAGGCACCGATCCAGTGACGGGAACGACCTGGGGCTACACCGGCTCGAGCGCACCGGCCGGCACCGGCGACATGTACACCACCCTGCGGTACGCCAAGAACCACGAGCCGCTCACCTACACCTTCCAGAACCTTGCCCCCGGCACCTATACCGTTCACGCCGGCTACTACGACCCCTGGCCCTGGGCGAATCGTGCCGCAGAAGTGTCCATCAACGGCGCCGTCGTCGACGCCCAGCGTCTCTTCACCGCCACGCCGGCGGAAGCGTCGTACTCCAACATCACCGTGGGCACCGACGGAAAGCTGACCTTCACTGTCACCCCGACCCGGTCCCCGGACATCCAACTCAGCTGGCTGATGCTCGCGCAGACGTCCTGAGGTGCCAGGTTGCAGGCTATCCACGGACGACTCGGCGACCGGTCACACGGATCGGCCTGATCCGGACGAACTGGGTACGGAGACCGACCGCCCACGGCTTGGGCCCTTCATCTCCCCAGAGTTCCACGAGGAGATCCGGGTCGTCGACGAGGTCGGCATCGCCGACGGCCAAGACGCTCCAGCCGCTCTCCAGGAACTCGTCGATGTCGTCGATCTGGAAAGCCACCCGGCTGCCACGCATCGCGTTGGCCAATGCGCTCTCGGCCGCAGTCCGGAAGAAGATGTCGCCACGGAGCACGACATAGTTGACCGGTAGCACCCGTGGACTGTCGGGCCCGTTGAATGCCACCCGTCCCACGGACTTGGCGGCCAGGAAGTCCCGACACTCCTCGGGCGGCAGGTGCTGGAACAGCGCCGGTTCGAACCACCGGCTGGTGCTCTCGTCTCTGCTCATCTTTCAGATGTACGACGTTCGGCCTGTCCGCCGCTCCGGGCATTGGTCCCCAAAACGCGGGCCGAACGTACCCAGGCAGGCGGGCGACGGCGACGGGTACCATCAGGATCGCCGTACTCGGCAGGGATGGCGGGACCTCAGACTCGTGACTGACAACGCGGCGGCGCAGATGGCCGGAAAGACTGTGCTGGTGACAGGCGGCACCGGCGGGATCGGTTTGGCAACCGCGGCAGGGCTCGCCGCCCAGGGCGCCCGGGTCGGGATCACCGGCCGGGACCGCGGCCGCGCCGAGGCGGCTGCGGCGCAGATCGTCGACCGGACTGGCAACTCCGCGGTGGACCCGTTCGTCGCCGACCTGTCCGTGCAGGCCGACATACGTCGGCTGAGCGCAGAGGTGCTGGACACGTACCCACAGCTGCATGTGCTGGTCAACAACGTCGGCGGGAGCTGGGCGCACCGCCATGTCACGCCAGACGGGCTGGAGCACACCTTCGCGGTCAACCACCTGGCGCCGTTCCTGCTCACCAACCTGCTGCTGGAAAGGCTCGAGGCCAGCGCACCCGCGCGGGTCGTCACGGTTTCTTCCGGCGCCCAAGCGATGGGGCGCATCGATTTCGATGACCTGCAAAGCGAGCGCCGGTACTCCGGCCAGCGGGCGTACAGCGCCTCGAAGCTCGCGAACGTCCTGTTCACCTACGAGCTGGCCCGTCGCCTGGACGGCACCGGGGTCACGGCGACCGTGCTGCATCCCGGTCTGGTGAGCACGTCGTTCGGTGCCGAGGACCCAGCGCCGTTCTTCAGAGTGCTCGTGCCGCTGGTGCGGCCGTTCATGAAGAGTCCCGAGCAAGGCGCGGCCACCTCGATCTACCTGGCGTCGTCGCCGGAGGTCGAGGGCGTCAGTGGCCGTTACTTCGCCAATCGCAGACCCCAGACGTCGAGCAGGGCGTCGTACGACGTCCAGACGGCGGCCCGGCTGTGGGAGGTCAGCGCCGACCTGACCGGGTGATCGTGAGGTTGTCCGGCTGAGGCGTGCCTCAGGAGACGGCAGTCGGCGCCGACCACGTCATTGACATGGTCGGCGCCGCATCGCGCGTCAGGGGTTGGTGATCGTCGTTGTCGCGAAGCTGTACCAGTTGGACTTCAGGTTGAGCTTCCGGCGGATCTGGTCGCCGGTGTAGGTCTTCGAGCCGGCCGAGCCGATCACGATGACGGTCTGCACGCGGCCGCCCCATTGGCCCAGTCCGGTCCGCTTGGCGACCACGATGGACTTCAGGGTGCCGACGCCCAGGGTCCGCTCCGCGGTCGCTCGGCTGATCGACTTCGTCCAGGTGTGGACCGGGTTCCGGTTGCCGGAGTAGCCGTCGTACGGGTCGAGCTTGGCGACCTGGTACGAGACCGGGCCGGACGCCATGGCGCCGCCGTTCGACGACGAGAACTCGGCAAGGATCGGCTTGCCCCGGTACGTGCGGATCTTGCCGGCGGTGGCGGTCACCGCGGCGTTTGTCGACGCCACCTCGTTGGAGTAGCCGCCGTACACCTGGCAGGCGATCGTGTCGCAGATGTCGTAGTCCCGCTTGGCGACAGTCGCGGCGTTCCGTTTGGCGACGCTATAGGTGCGCGCGGCAACGGCCTGGGCCTGCAGTGCCGCCGGTCGCCAGGAGGTGATCGCTTCCCGCGGTACGACGCCACGGACGTAGTCGTCCAGCCGCAGTACGTTGAGCGTGTCGAGGGACGCGCCGGCGCGGTCCGCCGAGCGCAAGACGCCCCGGTACTGCCTGGTGCTGCCACTCGGCATGATCAGCGTCTTCAAGGCCGAACCCTCGAACTGCGCCATGCCCTTGAAGATGGGCCGCCAGCCGAACACGCGCCAGCGGTTCGCCGATGCGTCGAAGTACATCAGCCGAGTCTGGTGGTCGCCGTACGGCTCGATCGACCACTGGGTCACCGACGACGAGCCAGGCAGTGTCCAGACGGCGTTGTCGCCGAGGTCGCGGACGCGCAGCCCGCGCGCGGGCTTCACCCTCACGTTCGACGTGGTGTCCCCGCTGATCCACACCCGCATGGAACCCGACGCGGTGGTCGACGTCGTACCCGGGTAGTAGAAGTTGAGAATCTGTGTGGCGGTTTTGCCGGCCAGCGCGGCGCCCTGGGCGCCGTACTGCGACATGCCGCGGCCGTGGCCGAAGCCGTGGCCGACAATCGTCAGGTTCCCGGTCGGCGGGAGCCAATAGGTCTGGGCCGCCGATGCGGTAGGTGCCATGACGGTGGCCAGCGCGGCCGACGACAGTGACACCGCGGCTGCGGCGGCGATGAGCAGGCGGACTCTTCCCCGTTGTGTTTTCATTCCCTGTGCTTTTCGTAGATGGCGGAGGATCCCGACAGGACCCGGTGATCCGGTCGGGCTTCGACCGGTGGCGGCTGTCCGAGTTCAGGCTTCCCTTCCCGACCCGGCAGCGTGCTGTTCCATTGCTCATTTCTCGGCCGGTTGAACGCTCCACTTGAGGGGCCGAAGGTCCCAACCTTGAGGGCCGAAAGGGCAACAAAAAAAGGGGGTGCTGCCCACCCCCGTAGCGGGCAGCACCCCAGCCTGAGTGTTCAGCCGATCAGGTCGAAAACCTTGAAGATCGGCATGTACAAGGCGATGATCATCGACCCGACCACAGCGCCGAGGAACGCGATCATCAGCGGCTCGATCAGCGCGGTCAGGGCCTCGGTCGTCGCCTCGACCTCCTGGTCGTAGAACTCGGCGATCTTGCCGAGCATCTGGTCGACCGCGCCGGTCTCCTCACCGGAGGAGATCATCTGGACCACCATCGGCGGGAAGACCGCGTGCTGGGACAAGGGGCCCGCCACGCTGTCACCTCGTCGTACCGACTCCTGCACGTCCTTCAGCGCCTTGGCGATGACGACGGAGCCGGTGGTCTCGGAGACCACCTCCAGCGCCACCAGGATGGGCACGCCGGACGACAGCAAGGTGCCCAGGTTGCGGGCGAAGCGGGCCAGCGCGATCTTCCCGAACAGCTTGCCGAAGACAGGCAGTTTCAGCTTGATCGGATCGACGATCGACTGCACCCGCTCGGTCCTGCCGACCTTGCGCCAGACGAAGACGCCGGCCACGGTCAGTATCGCCAGCACCGGCAGGCCGTACTTCATTCCGTTCGACAACGCCACCAGGATCTGCGTCGGCAGCGGCAGCTCGCCGCCGAGGTCGGTGAACATCGACTTGAAGACGGGGACGATGAACACCAGCATGCCGATGCACATCAGGATCGCCATGATGAACACGACGGTCGGATACGTCATCGCCGACTTGATCTTGCCCCGCAGCCGGACCTCGGACTCGAAGTTGTCGGCGATCTGCCGCATGGCCGAGTCGAGGAAGCCGCCGGTCTCACCCGCCCGGACCATGTTCACCATCAGCGCCGGGAACACCTGCGGCAGCTTGGCGAACGACGACGACAGGCTCGAGCCGGCCTCGACGTCCTGCTTGACCTGGCGCAGTACCCGGCGCAGCTCGGGGTTCTCCGACTGCTCGGACATGATGCTGAGCGCGCGCAGCATGGTGAGACCGGCGTCGACCATGGTCGCGAACTGGCGGGAGAACACCGCCAGGTCCTTGAGCTTCACCCGCTTCGGCAGTCCGAGGCGGATCTCGCGCCGCATGCCGGAACTGGCCGGCCGTACGTCGAGAGCGACGTACCCCATCGACTTGAGCTTCTCAGCGACGGCGGCCTCGGAGGCGGCCTCGACCTTGCCCTCGACGAACTTGCCGCTGGCGTCCTTGACCTTGTAGGCGTACTGCGTGGTCGCCATCAGTGCCAGCTCTGGGCCGACGGGCGCCTCGCGCTGGAGCCGACGAGAGTGTCGAAGTCGTCGCGGTTCGAGCAGTGCTCCAGGCCGGCCTGGTAGCTGATCCGGCCGGCCTTGACGTGGTCGGCGAGATGCGCGTTGAGGGTCTGCATGCCGTCCTTCGCGCCGGCCTGCAGCGCGCCCTGGATCTGCTGCAGCTTGTCGTCGCGGATCATCGCCCGGATCCCGGGGGTGCAGACCATGATCTCGACGGCCGCGACCCGGCTGGTGCCGTCGATCGTCTTGCACAGCGTCTGGCAGACCACTGCTTGCAAGGTCGCCGCGAGCTGCGTGCGGACCTGCTGTTGCTGGTCGGCGGGGAACACGTCGACGACGCGAGTGATGGTGTCCTGCGCGGACTGGGTGTGCAGGGTGGCGAACACCAGGTGGCCGGTCTCGGCCGCTGTCAGCGCGACGGAGATGGTGTCCAGGTCCCGCAGCTCACCGACCAGGATGACGTCCGGGTCCTGCCGCAGTACGTGCTTGAGCGCGGCGCGGAAGGAGTGCGTGTCGGACCCGACCTCGCGCTGGTTCACCAGGGAGCTCTGGTGCTCGTGCAGGAACTCGATCGGGTCCTCGATGGTCATGATGTGTCCGCTGCGCGTGCGGTTCACCTGGTCGATGATCGCGGCGAGCGTGGTCGACTTGCCGGAGCCCGTCGGGCCGGTGACGAGCACCAGACCACGCTTCAGGTCGGCGAAGTTCCCCATCACCGACGGCATGCCGAGCGAGTCCAGCGGCTTGATCTCCCACGGGATCAGTCGCATCACGGCCCCGAGGGAGTCCCGCTGCTGGAACACGTTGACGCGGAACCGCGCCTTCCCCGGTACGGCGTACGCGAAGTCCAGCTCGAGGTTCTCCTCGAACACCTTGCGCTGCCGCTCCGTCATCACGCCGTACAGCGCCGACTGCAGTTGCTCCGGGATGAGCTCGTCGTAGCCGTCGACGGGCACCATCGAGCCCCGCACCCGCACGGTGGGCGGCGCACCTGCGGTGAGGTGCAGGTCCGAGCCGCCGGACGACACCACGTGCATCAACAGGTCGTCCAGAACCAGCCGCGGCACCGCCGCCCGGGCGGCGTCCGGCCACTCAGCCGGTCTGTCGGCCGTCCTCATCGGCGCGTCGGCGGGTCGTGCGGCGACAGCGGGGGTGGCAACAGCCGGTACGGCGGCCGGCATCAGGCCGACGGCCGGGTTGCGGGGTTCGGTCACGTGGTCTCCTCGGATCGGCGGGCCGACAGCTGGCCCACCTGAGATGTCGGCATCCGGCGGGGCGGGCTTGAGGCCCACCGCCCGTCCACTCAGGCGACGACCCGGAGGATCTCTTCGATCGACGTCATGCCCCGGGCGACCTTCAGCCAGCCGTCGTGGCGCAGGCTGTCCATCCCCTGCGACCGGGCGAGCCGGCCGATGTCGTCCGTCGTGGCCCGGGCGACCGCGAGCCGCTCGATGTCCTCGTTGACCGTCATCACTTCGTGCAACGCCATCCGGCCCCGGTACCCGGTGTTCGCGCAGGCAGAGCAGCCGGCGGCCCGGTACAGGGTCGGCAACGGCTCGTCCTGGCGCCATGGGAAGCCGGCGTCGAGCAGCTCATGCAGTTGGGGCTGGTACGGCAGCTTGCACCGCTCACACAGCAGACGGCAGAGCCGCTGGGCGACCACGGCGTCGAGCGCCGACCCGACGAGAAAGGGCTCGATCCCCATCTCGATCAGTCGCGTGACCGCCGACGGCGCGTCGTTGGTGTGCAGCGTGGAGAGCACCAGGTGGCCGGTGAGCGCCGCCTCGACGGCGATCTGCGCCGTCTCGTGGTCACGGATCTCACCGATCAGGACGATGTCGGGGTCCGACCGCAGAATCGACCGCAGGGCTGAGGCGAAGGTGAGTCCGGCTCGGATATTCACCTGCACCTGGTTGATGCCGGGCAGCCTGTACTCGACCGGGTCCTCGACGGTGATGACATTGACCTCTTGCCGGTTGAGCAGGTTCAGCGTCGCGTAGAGCGTGGTCGACTTGCCCGATCCGGTCGGCCCGGTGGCGAGGATCATGCCGTAAGGCTTGCTGTACGCCGACCGGTAGCGGGCGTAGTTGGCGTCGCTGAACCCGAGGTCGTCCAGGCCGAGCTGGGTGTGGCCGGTGTCCAGGATCCGGGCGACGACCTTCTCGCCCCAGACCGTCGGCAGCGTCGCCACCCGCAGGTCCACCTTGCGGCCCTGGTGGTTCACCGACATCCGCCCGTCCTGCGGCAGCCGCCGCTCGGCGATGTTCATCTCGGCCATGATCTTCATCCGCGAGATCACGCCGTTCTGGATGTTCTTCGGCGACCGGTGCGCGTCGTGCAGTACGCCGTCGATGCGGTAGCGCACCCGCAGTTCGCGCTCACCCGGCTCGATGTGGATGCCTCGGTGAAGTTCGCGAGATCCTCGGCCGCCGTCTCGTCCACCTCGAGCAGGTCGGAGCTGAGGTCGTCCAGTTCGCCCTCGGCGCGGTACACCTGGCCGATCTTGGCCTCGATGTCGGCATGGCGCGCGACCACGAACCGGATCCGGTGCCTGGTGATCCGGGTCAGGTCGTCCTTGAGCTCGATGTTGCCGGCCTGCCGGATGGTGACCGCGACGAGCAGGACGCCCTCGTCCCAGCTGACCGGCAAGACCGCGGCGCGCCGGGCGAAGTCGGCCGGCAACAGCGCCGCGGCGGAGGCGTCGACGCCGTACTCGGTGAGTTCGACGTACTCCAGGCCTACGGCGTCGGCCGCCGTACGCACGGCGTCGGCCTGGCTGACGGCGCCGGTGTCGATCAGCACCTGCAGTGGCGTGAGGGCCTGGTCCTTCGCAGTACGGACGGCGTCCTCGACCTGCGCTGGTGAGACCAGCCGCGCCGCGAGCAGGGCGTGAACGGTCTCGCCCACGGGTTGGTCGAGCACGGCAGCGTCGAGCATGCGAACCCTTTCACGAAACGAACCTGACTCGTCTGTCAGCAGCCTTATCGGCAGGTAGGGGTCGCCGCTTGAGCGTTCTATCGTCTCGATCGGGACGCGAAGTTCCTGGCCGCCCTCAGCCGGGGAGCACGCTCAGGGCCAGCGTGGGTTCCTGCCGGTAGCGGCCGATCAGGTCGCCGGTGGCCTCGTCGATCCGCTGGTGCAACGCCTTGCGGTACCCGGTGAGCTTGACCTCTGCCGCCCGCAGCCGCTCCATCGCGTCCGTGATCGCGTCGGCGTCGTGCGGGTCGATCTCGGTGACCCACATCTCCGCGAGCACCGGCAACTCGGGCAGCGGATCCGCCGGCCGGATCGAAGCCAGCGCGGTGCGGGTCCTGCCGGCACCGGTGTCACCGAGCACCTGGATGAGCTTCTCCATGCTGAGCGTGCCGCTGTTGCGGATCTCGGCGTCGAGTACGTCGAGCCGAGCGTGCACGAGCCGCCGCCAGTACGAGACCTTGTCCTCCTCGTCCATCAACTGCTGCCGGTAGGTCCGCAGCTCGGACAGGCTCAGCCCGGCGAGATGCGGAGACAGCTCCGGGTCGGTCAGAGTACTGCGCCGGCTTCCCTGGGCGCGGGTTTTCTTGCTGTCGGCCACGAAACACCTCAGACGGTGATAGCTGCGTCGATCAGAGTCGGGTCCAGTCCTGCACGCTTCAGCATGACCGAAAAGTCGTGTGAATTCGAGGAGGCCAGCGCCGCGTCGGAGATCGACACGGTGCCGTCGAGCACCAATTGGAGCAGGTGCTGGTCGAAGGTCTGCATGCCGGAATAGGCGCCGGCGGCAACGATGTCCTCGATCTGGTCGGTCCGGTCCGGGTCGGCGATTGCCTCCTGCAACCGTGGCGTGTTGACGGCGACCTCCAACGCACAGGCGCGGCCGACGCCGTCTGCCTTCGGCAGCAGTCGCTGGCAGACGATGCCCTTGAGCGACGCCGCGAGCGACAGGCGGACCTGCTTCTGCTCATGCGGTGGGAAGAAGTCGATGATCCGGTTGACGGTCTCCGCGGCGTCCGTGGTGTGCAGGGTGGACATCACGAAGTGGCCTGTCTCGGCGGCGGACAACGCTGCCTTCACGGTGTCGGCGTCGCGCATCTCGCCGATCAGGATGACGTCGGGGTCCTGCCGCATCGCCGCGCGCAGAGCCGTTGCCCATCCGGCGGTGTCGGTACCGAGTTCGCGCTGGTTGACGCTCGCCACCTTGTCCCGATGCATCACTTCGATGGGATCTTCGATCGTTAAAATATGCACGGGGCGGGCGTCGTTCACCGCATCTACCATCGCCGCCAGCGTGGTGGTCTTGCCCGAGCCGGTCGGGCCGGTGACGAGGACGAGGCCACGGGGCTCGAGGGCGAGCCGGCGCAGCACGTCCGGCATGCCGAGGTCGGTCAGCGTCTTGGGCTCCTCCCCGACCAGTCGTAATACGCAACCGACGGATCCCCGGGCCCGGAAAGCGTTGACCCGGAACCGGCCCGTCCCGGTGACGGCCAGGGCGTAGTCGGCCTCGTTGGTGGCGGCGAAGTGCTCCAGGACGTCCGCGGTCATCGTCTCGCGGACGATGTTCCACACCGCGTCGGCCGTCAGCGGCTCGACCTCGAGTGGGAGCAGCGAGCCCGAGATCCGGATCTTGGGTGGACTACCGGCCTTGAGATGGAGGTCGGACGCCTGGTTGGCGACCACCGCGGAGAGAAACGGTGCGATCTGCAGGTCCATCGAGTGCAAACCTTCGGGATCAGGAACTCGGACACCTGTGAATCGGCGGACCGGCGCCCCGACTGAACCCTTGCGGCAGATCGGGGTCAAGTGGATACCTGGCCGGCCCGATACCCCTGGTGCGAGCAGCGATCGCGCCGTCCGGCCCCTCCCTGGTGCCGTCGTTGCTCGCACTATTCAGCCACCGACGTACCTAAGGACTCACCTGTGGGACGCACCGTCGTCGGCCTGGACATCGGTAGCGCCGGTGTCCGTGCCGCAGAAATGGACCTCAGCAGGCGGCGACCGCCGACCCTGCGGGCGTTCGCCGCCGTGCCGTTGCCGGAAGGTGCCGTGCGTGCCGGTGTCGTGGTCGATCCGGACGCCGTCACCGAGGCGCTGAAGAGGCTCTGGAAACAGGGCGACTTCTCCACCCGGGAGGTCACCTTCGGCCTGGCGAACGAGGGGGTGCTGGTACGCCAACTCGATCTGGACTGGATGCCTCCCGCGGACTTCCGCAAGGCGATCCGCTACCAGGTCGCCGACACCCTGCCGGTCCCCGTGGAGGAGGCCAACCTCGACTACGTCGTCCTCGACGAGCTGGAGCTGCCCGGCGAGAAGCCGGGCGAGACTCGCAAGGTGGTGCGGATCCTGTTGGTCGCGGCCACCCGTGACGTCGTCGACGGATTCTTCGAGGCGATCCGTGCCGCCGGCCTGCGGCCGGTGCGGGCCGACCTGCGGCCGTTCGCGCTGATCCGGCTGATCAACGCGTCGCTGGACCCGGACGCGCCGACCGAGGCGATCATCGACATCGGTGCCGACAACGTTGCGGTCACCGTCCACTCCGGCGGCCGGCCCCGGTTCGTGCGGATGATCCCTGGCATCGGCAGCGGCGCCATCACTCGCGCGCTGCAGGACCGGTTCGGCTGGAGCCCGGAGGATGCCGACAGCACCAAGATCGCCCTCGGCCTGCCGGCCGTGGAGGGGCAGCTGGAGCACCCGGCGCAGGACCTGATCGTCAAGCAGGTCACCACCTTGATCTCCGAGGTCCGCGCGACCCTCGACTACTTCCGCTCCGCCGGTAAGGACTCCGGCGCGGAGCCGGTGCACCTCTCGCGAGTACTGCTGACCGGTGCCGGTTCGCGGCTCGGCGGGCTGGCCGACCGACTGGCCGACCAGCTCGGCGTCGCCGTCGAGCCACTGTCACCCCTCGCCGGCATCCGCAAGCGCCGCCGCCTGCAGTTGGACCCCGACGACGTCACCGCGCTGGCTGCGCCTGCCGGACTCTGCATGGGAGTAGCGTCACGATGATCGGTTCCCCGAAGAAGCAGCAGTTCCCGATCGGGCTCCCGGTCGTCAACCTGCTGTCGCCGAGCGTCTTCGAGGCGATGGCGGCCCGCACGATGCGGCGCCGCTTCGTCGCGGCATCCCTTGTTCTCGCGTTGCTCGTCGCCGGCGGCTGGGGTGTCCAGCACCTCCGGTCGGTGCAGGCCGCGAAAATGCTGACCGTCGAGCAGGCCGAGACTGCCAGGCTCACCGCGGACTCCAAGGAGCTCGCGCCCGTCGCCGCCTACGTCGCCGAGGTGGCGAACCAGAAGACCGTGGTCAAGAAGGCGATGGCGAACGAGGCGCTGATGTCCCGCGTGCTCGACGACCTGCGCGCAGCCACTCCCACCGGCGTACGGATCGAGACGGCCAACGCGGTCATCAACGGCGCTCAGCCGGCCGGCAAGGCAGGCCAGGCGAGTACGACGGCCAACGTCTGCCCCGCACCGAACCCGTTCGTCCGGCAGACCTCGGTCGGCTGCATCACCCTCACCGGTACGGCGACCAGCCGCGCCGTCGTCGGCCAGTTCGTCATCAAGCTCGGTGCCGGCGGCGTCTTCGTTTCGCCGTACGTGACGACCACGTCGACCGCGGACGGCAAGCAGGTCACCTTCAGCGGTTCGGTGTCGGTCTCGAAGAAGGTCTACAGCAACCGGTACGCCGATATCGACGCACTGCTGGCCGCCGCCGGAGGCCGATGATGAACCTGAGATCCGTGACCGGCACGAAGATCCTGGGCGGTGTCGCGCTGCTGGCCATCGCGGGAGCCGGGTGGCTTCTCGTCCTGAGCCCGCAGACCAGCGAGCTGGCCGACGTCCGCACCCAGATCGACACGACCCGAGGGCAGAACGAGACGCTCCGGCACCAACTCGCCAAGCTGGAAGTGCAGCGCAGGCAGTTGCCCGCCACGCGGCAGACGGCACGCGCTCTTGCGGCGCTGTTCCCACCGACCGCCGACCAGCCCACCCTGTTCAAGGCCGTCACCGCGGCCGCCACGCAGGCGGGCATCCCACCCGCCGACGTCACCGAACTCAGCGCCGAGGCGCCGGTCGCCGGTACGTCGGGCGGTTCGGACAAGGCACAGCTGCCGGGCGAGTCGACCGATACCGACCTGGCGGGCCAGACGGTGAGCGTCACCGTGCAAGGCGGCTACGACGAGATCCA
>WNGE01003135.1_pt1 | contig 19692 bp, 14 predicted proteins | sample 5400651 | NCBI WGS metagenome assembly WNGE01 (sample SAMN13153370, study PRJNA577476) | soil metagenome | isolation source: 60 cm soil or saprolite under grassland replicate 2 | place: USA:California | collected 2016-06-15
CGCCCTTGAGGTTGACGTCGATCACGCGCTCGAATTGCTCATCGGTCATCTTGGAAAAGCGGGCGTCCTCGACGATGCCCGCATTGTTGACCAGCGTGTCGATGCGATGCCAGGCAAACATCACGTTCTCGACCATGCGCGCGATGCTACCTTTGTCGGTGACGTCGACCTGAAAACCGAGCGCCTCGCCCCCGACCCCGCGGATCGCGGCCAGCGTTTCTGCCACCGCGGTCATGTTGATGTCGCAGACGGCGACCTTGGCGCCTTCCTTCGCAAACTTGACTGCAGTCGCCCTGCCAATGCCCTGCCCGCCGCCGGTGATGATGGAAACCTTGCCTAGAAGCCTTAATGAACCGTTGCCACTCAGACCATTGCCGTTTAAGCCCATGCTGTCCCTCTCGAACCCCCGGTTTTTGGGCTTAGGGTCGTGGCCCTGTTGCACCGCAGCGATTCTGATCTACTTGGATGCGGCGCACAATACGGCAATTCGATGAAAAAGGCTTACAGCGCAGACCGTGTTGTATTTTTGATAAACCTTTGTAAATCAGTGTGATAGAGTAAGAAACCGCCGACAAAAGCCGAGCTTCCAGCAGATGATCGGGGACGGAGCTTCGTTAGCGCGCAATCGCGATCTTGAGTCGCTACATGAAAGAATAGTAAGCGCACGCTTTCAAAGGTCAGCTTGGCTCCCAGCGCTCGACGATGAGCTGAAGCGAGCTGAGTCCCTGATAGTGGTTGACCTCGGGACGATACGCGGCCCGGATGCGCGAGGGCAGGGGTCCCGGTTCGTTGAAAGCGATCGCTTCCAGATGCCTGCCGGTGGCTACCAGCACGAGCTTCGAGTGCTTGTGACCGATTCGGTGCTGGTCCAGAACGGTGAATTCGCCGTCGAAGACCGGTAGCGGAAAGCCTTGGCCCCATACCTGCCCGGCTACGTCTTGTGCGAAGCCCAGCGTGAGCTCGGCGGGATCGAGCTCGCCGTCGGTCTCGAGCGTCTGCTGCAGAGCCGCGGGCGTTAGCCACTCGCGCGCCACGCGCTCGAACTCGGCGCTGAATCGCGGCAGCTCGGCTTCCGCCAGGCTCAACCCGGCCGCGAACGCGTGGCCGCCGAAGCGCGCGATCGTTCCCGGCGCGCGTTTGGCGACGAGATCCAGCGCGTCGCGCAGATGGAATCCGGCGATCGTCCGCCCGGAGCCGCGCAACTCGCCGTCGGCAGCCCGCGCGAACACGATCGTGGGGCGGTGAAAGCGCTCCTTGAGCCGCGATGCTACGATGCCGACCACTCCTTGATGCCAGTCGGGGCGATACATGCACAACGTGTAGCAGTCCCCCGCAATCATCCCGTCGAGTCCCGCGAGCGCCTCTTCGTGCATCGTCGCCTCGACCTCACGCCGCTCGCGATTCAGCCGGTCGAGCTCCGCGGCGAACGGTGCCGCGCTCGTTTCGTCGTCGGCCAGAAGGCAGGCGATGCCGACCGACATATCGGCGAGACGCCCCGCGGCGTTGAGCCGCGGTCCGATGACGAAGCCAAGGTCATAAGCCGTGGCTCGTGCCGGGTCGCACCCGGCAGCGGCGAACAGCGCGCGCAGTCCCGGCTGCGACCTCGCCGCGCGAATGCGTTGCAGACCCTGTCCGACGAGAATCCGGTTCACGTGATCGAGCCGTACGACGTCGGCGACCGTTCCGAGCGCCACCAGGTCGAGCAGCGCCGCAAGATTCGGCACGCCGCTCTCGGCGAAGCGCCCACGCTCGCGGAGGAGTGCGCGCACCGCGGCGAGCACATAGAACATCACGCCGACGCCGGCGAGATGCTTGCTCGGAAACGTGCAGCCCGGCTGATTGGGATTAACGATCAGCTCGGTCGCGGGCAGCTCCGCTCCCGGCAGATGATGATCGGTGATCAGCACCTCGATACCGCGTGCGCGCGCCGCGACGACACCGTCGACGCTCGCGATGCCGTTGTCGACGGTGATGATCATCGCCGGCTCGCGTTGTGCGGCGAGCGCGACGATCTCCGGCGTGAGCCCGTAGCCGAACTCGAAGCGGTTGGGCACGAGGTAATCGACGCGCGCGCCCATCGCCCGCAAGCCCCGCACGCCGACCGCGCACGCAGTCGCGCCATCGGCATCGTAATCCGCGACGATGAGCAGCCGCTCGTGCCGCTCGATCGCGGCAGCAAGCCGCGCCGCCGCAGCGTCGATGCCCTTTAACGTCCTCCACGACGGCAGCTTGCCGAGTTCGAGGTCGAGCTCGGAAGACGAGCGCACCCCGCGAGCGGCAAAAATGCGCGCGAGCACCGGTGCGATGCCGGAGGCCACGAGCGCTGCCGCGCTCTCGGGTACGTGACGCCGAACGATGTCCATCGTTAGCCTCGTGTCGCCTCGGCGGCGAAACGGGCGAGCAGCGGCGCGACGTGCGGCGAGGAGAACCGCGAACGCCATCGCTGTATCAGTGCCGGTCGCGGCAAACGAAAGCCGAGCGCGCGCGCGGGGCCGGCGATGACCAGCTCGACCTCACGAATCGTGCCGGCGTGAAGCGCGCGCTCGGCAGGGGCCAGCCACGCGCGATCGAGCGCCGCGAGTCGCGTCGCCGCAGCGTCGACGCCGATCGCATCGAGCCAGAAAACCTGCGCCGTCGCGCTCGGCACGGCGTCGAGCGCCAGCGGCAGCGGGGCAGGCACAAGCCCGGCGCTCCGGCTCAGGTCGTAAATCAGTCCTGCATCGGCGAAGATCTGGACCGCGGGCGCATCGCGCGGGACGAGTGCGCCGCCGCCCCATAGCCACACGCTGTCGACCGCTGCGCGCCCGCTCTGCTCGCGGCTGCGATTTACCGCATGCTCGAACAACAGCATTTGCATTTCGCTCTGCCAGCGGCGCCAGCGTGCGGCATCCGGGCCGGCTGCCAGATAAGGGACAAGCGGCGCGCCGAGCGCAGCTTCAGGCGGAAAGGTGACGAGCCGCGGCGCATGCTCGACCCGCGCGAACCAGCGTGCCGGTTCGGGGGCGAAAAAGCGGATTCCGTCGTCGGCGAAGTGCGCGTTGAGGGTTGCGATGAGCGCGTCGGCCTCGGGTCTCTCGAGATCGCCGACCAGGCCGGCGAGCCGAACGTCGGCCTGTCCTACGACAAATCGCGCCGGCTCGGCACAAAGCCAGTATGCGCCATCCGTGTCGAGACCGGCTGCACGCGCGAGCCACGGCGCGACAGGCCAGTCGTGTTGCTTCGCGATGCCGCAATAGCGGCAGGCGGTCGCGACCAGGCCGTCCTCTTCAATCGCGGGCGAAGGCGCGGCGGCGAGCAGACGCGCGAGCGCCGGCGCCTCCTTTTCCACGGCGGCGAGCGCTACGAGAGGCCAGTCGAGCAGACCAGGTACGACTATGGTGAAGTGCATGTAAGTCCGCTCGCGGGTGCGCGCCGAGTGTAACACGCGAAGCGTGTCATCCCAGGCGAACGGTTTATGGCACACTGGCGCGCTCGCCGGCACACTCGCGCGTGAAGGAGATCGTGCTCGGCTGTCCTCGTCAACCGATTCGCGAAGCCTGACGTGCCGTACGAATTACTCGTCGGATTGCGCTATACCCGCGCGCGCCGCGGCTCGGGCCGCAACGGCTTCGTCTCGTTCATCGCCGCGGTGTCGATGCTCGGCATTGCCCTGGGCGTCGCGGCGTTGATCGTCGTACTGTCGGTGATGAACGGCTTCCAGGAGGAGTTGCGCACGCGCATCCTGGCGGTCGCGTCGCACATCGAGATACGCGGCCTCGCCGGCGGCGTCGCCGACTGGCCGTCGCTCGCGCAGGCCGCGCGGACGAACCCCCGCGTCCAGGCCGCGGCGCCGTACGTCCTCGGACAGGCGATGCTCTCGGCGGGAGAAGTCAATCGCGGCGCGCTGGTCCGCGGCATCGATCCCGCGCTCGAGGACACGGTCGCCGATTTCGGCAGCCATATGCGCGCGGGCTCGCTCGCCGATCTCAAACCCGACGGGTTCGGCATCGTGCTCGGCGCGGAGCTGGCGCGCGCGCTGGGAGTGCGCCTGGGCGACAGCGTCGTCGTCATCACGCCGCAGGGCACCGTCACGCCGGCGGGAACGCTGCCCAGGGTGAAGAGCTTTCGCGTCGTCGGCGTGTACGAGATCGGCATGTTCGAGTTCGACAGCGGGCTTGCGCTGATCCATCTGTCCGATGCCCAGAAGCTCTACCGCCTCGGCAACGCGGTGACCGGTGTGCGGCTCAAGCTCGATGATCTGTTCGCGGCGCCGCGAGTGGCGCACGAGCTCTTGCCGGTGCTGCCCGTCGACGCCGAGGTGCGCGACTGGACGCTCAGCCACGCCAATTTCTTCCGCGCGGTGGCAATCGAAAAACGCATGATGTTCCTGATCCTGACGCTGATCGTCGCCGTCGCGGCGTTCAACATCGTCTCGGCGCAGGTGATGGTCGTGACCGACAAGCAGGCCGACATCGCGATCCTGCGCACGCAGGGTGCGTCGCCCGCGAGCATCCTGTCCATCTTCGTGATCCAGGGCGCACTGGTCGGCACCATCGGCACACTGCTCGGTGTCGCCGGGGGCCTTGCGCTCGCTTACAACATCGATACCGTCGTGCCGTTCATCGAGCGCGTCTTCGGCGTGCAGTTCCTCGACAAAAGCGTCTATTACATCAGCGAGCTGCCGTCGCAGGTGCAGCGGGCGGACGTGCTGCTGGTCGCGGGAATCGCGTTCGCGCTGACGCTCTTGGCGACGCTCTACCCGAGTTGGCGCGCGGCGCGGATCAATCCCGCGGAGGCGCTGCGATATGAATAGCACAGCGCCCGTGCTCGAATGCCGAGGCCTCAAGAAAACATATCGGAGCGGGCCGCTCCGGGTACCGGTGCTGCTCGGCGTCGATCTCGCCGTCGCTGCCGGCGAGCGGCTCGCCGTCGTCGGTGCCTCGGGATCCGGCAAGAGCACGCTGCTGCATCTTCTGGGCGGGCTCGATGCGCCCACGGACGGGGAAGTCTTCATTCGCGGAGTGCCGTTCGCCGGAATGCGCGAATCCGAGCAGGGACGATTGCGCAACCGCGCGCTCGGCTTCATCTACCAGTTCCATCATCTGCTGCCAGAGTTTTCCGCGCTCGACAACGTGGCGATGCCGCTGTTCATCCGCCGCGAGCCGCCCGAGCGGGCGCGCGCCGCGGCGGCGAGTGTCCTGGAGCGCGTGGGGCTCGCCGATCGCGTCGAGCACCGGCCCGGCGAACTGTCGGGCGGCGAGCGCCAGCGCGTCGCATTGGCGCGCGCGCTGGTCACCGCGCCCGCCGTCGTGCTCGCTGACGAGCCGACCGGTAATCTCGACCGCCACACCGCCGCGCAGGTGTTCGACCTGATGCTCGAGCTCAACCGCGGTGCGGGAACCAGTCTGGTCGTCGTCACCCATGATCCCGACCTCGCCGCGCGCACCGACCGCAGGCTGCACCTGGTCGACGGCGTACTGAAGTAGCCCGGGTTGAGGCGTAGCCGAAGCCCGGGCCGTCGCCTTCGATGACACATGTCCCGGGCACCGCTTCGCTCAGCCCCCGGGCATCGCGCTACGCGCTCAGCCCGGGCTACACCTCGAGCGGCGGCTCGTCCATCACCGCGATCTGCTCGCGCAGCTCGAGGATCCGATCCTGCCAGTAGCGCTGAGTGTTGAACCACGGGAACGCTGCCGGAAACGCAGGATCGTCCCAACGCCGCGCAAGCCACGCCGCGTAGTGGATCAGGCGCAGCGTGCGCAGCGCTTCGACGAGATGAAGCTCGCGTCGATCGAAGTCGTGGAAGCGCTCGTAGCCGGCCAGAATATCGGAGAGCTGACGCGACATGTCGGCGCGATCTCCCGAAAGCAGCATCCAGAGATCCTGGACCGCAGGTCCCATGCGGCTGTCGTCGAAATCGACGAAATGCGGTCCGGCAAGCGATCCCTCCGGAACCCACAATACGTTGCCGGCATGACAATCGCCGTGCAGACGCAGCGCACGCACGTCGCCTGCTCGCGTGAAGCAACGGCGCACGCCGTCAAGCGCCATGGCAACGACGCTGCGATAAGCTTCGTCGAGGTCCGGCGGGACGAAACCGTGCGCAAGCAGCCAGTCGCGCGGCTCTTCGCCGAAGCTCTCGATGTCGAGCGCCGGCCGCTCGCGAAAGCGCGCCTGCACAGCTACCGCGTGGATGCGGCCGATGAAGCGCCCGAGCCACTCGCGTGTCGCGCGATCCTCGAGCTCGGGGGCGCGGCCGCCACAGTTCGGATAGACCGCGAAGCGAAATCCCGCAAACGTCGAGAGAGTGTTCCCGCCGGCGAGCGCCAACGGCGCGACGGCCGGAATCTCGCGCCCGGTAAGCTCGTGAACGAAACCGTGTTCTTCGAGAATCTGCGCATCGGTCCAGCGTTGTGGACGGTAGAACTTGGCGACGTAAGGCGGACCGTCTTCCATCGCCACCTGGTAGACGCGGTTTTCGTAACTGTTGAGCGCGAGCATCCTGCCGTCACCGGCGAGCCCGACGCCGTCCAGCGCGTCGAGCACGACGTCCGGCGTCAAGCCGGCGAACGGCGGGGCAATATCGCTCACGCGGCAATTGTACCGAGCGCGATCGGAGCTAGCGTTCGGGCTTCAGACGGGGCGCGTGAGCAACGAAGTATGAAGCCCGAAGGCGACGTTCCGATCAATACTCAACAGGGATCGGATCCAGGCTGCGCCATAAATACCACGTCGCGACCGAGCGCCACGGCCGCCACAGATCGGCCGCCGCAAACATCGCCTCTCGCGGCAGACGCTCGCCGCCGTTGTAATGATCGGCGATCGCGCGCTGCAACCCGATGTCGTCGACGGGCAACACGTCGGGTCTCAGTTCGTGGAACATCAGAAACATTTCCGCGGTCCAGCGGCCGATCCCCTTCACGTCGACCAGCGCCGCGATCAGCGCCTCGTCGTCGAGTTTTTTCCATTGCCGGGGATCAAGGCGACCCGACGCGAAATGCGTAGCCAGATCGGCAAGGTACTCCGCCTTGCGCTGCGACAGGCCGCAGCCGCGCAGCGCCGGTATCGCTCGAGTCGCGACCCGCTCGGGTGACAGGCACGGAAATCCGTCTTGCGGCCCGTCGGCGACCACCGCGACGAACCGGCGCCAGATCGAATCGGCAGCCTTGACCGAAATCTGCTGGCCGACAATCGCTCGCGCCAGCGTCGTGAACGGGTCGCTGCGCCGCTTGAGATGAATGCCGGGGTAGCGGCGGATCAGACGGCGTAGCACGCGGTCGCGCCGGGAAAGCGTACGCGCTGCTTCGTCCCAATACCGCGGCTTCATCGCCGAAACTGTTCGCGACGACGGCGCGCCAAGGCGGCCGAGCGCGTTTCCGATGGAGTCGTCATGGCGTCAAGAAGAGCGAGAAATGGTACATTACGCGCCGTTCGAAGAGGAGGCGCATCGATGCTGCGCAGGCCCAGGCGGTCGCCTGGCTGTTCCTTCCGGCGTGCCCCATGGTGTTTTCTGCCTGCGGTGCTGGCGCTCGCGGCTGCTGTGGCGCCAATCGGCGATGCACTCGCGAAGGCCGATCCGAGCAAAGTCATCCATTGGTACTTTCCAACCGGCGAGGCAGGATTCGATCCTTGCCGCGTTACCGACCTGTACTCGAACACGGTCAATGAAGCGATCTTCGAGCGCTTGCTGACTTACGATTATCTGGCGCGACCGGCGAAGCTTGTGCCGATGGCGGCCGAGGCCATGCCCGAAGTGACCGACCAGGGCAAGACCTACGTCTTCAAGCTGCGCAAGGGAATTTTCTTCACCTCCGACCCCGCCTTCAAGGGCCAGAAACGCGAGCTGACCGCGCAGGACTTCGTGTACAGCTACATGCGCTTCATGGACCCCGCCAACCGCTCGCAATGGGCTTTCATGCTCGAAGGCAAGATCGTCGGCCTGGACACGGTAGCGGCAAAGGCGAAGAAGACGGGGAAGTTCGATTACGACGCCAAAGTACCGGGCATGGAGGCGGTCGATCGCTACAGCTTGCGCTTCCGTTTGACGGAGACCGACTACAATTTTCCTTACGTCGTTGCGCACGTTCCCTTCGGCGGCATGGCGCGCGAGATCGTCGAGGCCTACCCCGGCGAAGAGCTTATGGCACACCCTGTCGGAACGGGCCCGTACGTTCTGAAGAGTTGGACCCGGCGCTCGAAAATCATCCTCGAGGCCAACCCGGATTACCGCGGGTTCGTCTGGACTTTTCAAGCGAGCGACGAGCCCTGGGATCAGGCGCTGATTGCGGCGATGAAAGGCAAACAGATGCCGCAGGTCGGTCGCGTCGAGATTACGATCATCGAGGAGCCGCAGTCGGTCTGGCTCGCGTTTCTGCAAAAGGAATTGGATTACATCAACGTGCCGCCGGCGTTTGCGCCCAACGCGTTCGATGGCGACAAGCTGAAGCCCGAGTTGGCGCAGCAGGGCATTACGCACTATCGCGCGATCGATCCCGAGATCACCTATACGATGTTCAACATCCGCGACCCCATCGTAGGAGGGTTTGCCAAGGAGAAGATCGCATTGAGGCGCGCGCTGGCGATGGCCTACGACGTCGACCGAGAGGTAGAGGTGCTGCGGAGGCGCCAGGCGGTGCACGCACAGATGCCAATCCCCGAGGGCGTCGTCGGGCACGACGCCAATTATCGGGGGATCATAAAATACGATCCCGACACCGCGAACAAGCTGCTGGACTACTTCGGCTACAAGAAGGGTCCCGACGGATGGCGCACGCTGCCCGACGGCAAGCCGCTGGTGATCCATCAGGCCGCGCAGCCCAGCAGCATCGATCGCGAGTTCAACGAGCTGTGGCAGCGCTCGGCCGAGCGGATCGGCGTCAGGATGGTCTTCGATGTCGCGCCCTTCGGCGATAACCTGAAAGCCGCCAAGGAATGCAGGCTGCAGTTGTGGGGTGCGGCGTGGACCGCCGACTATCCCGATGGCGACAACTTCATGCAACTGCTCTACGGTCCGAATACCGGGCAGAGCAACAACGGCTGCTACGAATCCAAGGCGTTCGACAAGCTCTACGAGCAAGCGAAAGCGCTGCCGAACTCGCCGGAACGCAATCGACTATTTCTTCTGATGTCCCGGCAGATGGAGGTGGATACGGCGTGGAGCCTCAACGTTTCACGGCTGCGCAACGAGCTGATCAGGCCGTGGGTCCTGGGATTCAAGAAGCACCCGATCCTCCACGGCGAATTTACCTACGTCGACGTCAAACCGCATTGACGGCGAGCACGCCAAGGAAACCGGAATCGGGACAATGCGACCCAGGCTTCTCGAGGCCGGCATGCTGTCTGTGTTCGCCTGCGTGCTGCTGCTTGCATTGCCGGCGCTTGCCGCCGACCCCGGCAAAGTGATTCGCCATGTATTTCCAGCAGCCGAGACAGGCTTCGATCCGGCGGGGGCGCAGGATCTGTATTCCGCGACCATCGAGCAGGTGATCTTCGAGACGCTGCTCACCTACGATTACCTCGCGCGGCCCGCCAAAGTCGTGCCCCTCGTGGCAGAGGCGTTGCCGCAGATCACCGACAACGGCAGGACGTATACGATCAAGATCAGGAGGGGCATTCACTTCACGTCCGATCCCGCGTTCAAGGGCCAGAAACGCGAGCTCGTCGCGGAGGATTTTATCTACTCGCTCAAGCGGCTGATCGATCCCAGGCTGCGCTCGCCCTGGGCGTGGCTGGTCGAGGGCAAGATCGTCGGCCTCGACGAACTTGCGGAAGCGGCAAAGAAGAGTGGCAAGTTCAATTACGATGCGAAGATTTCCGGCCTTGAAGCGATCGACCGGTACACGCTGCGCATCCGGCTCAAGGAGACCGACTACAACCTGCCCTACGTGCTGGCGCACGAGCCGACGTCCGCGGTCGCACGCGAGGTGATCGAGAAGTACGCCGACGAATCCGGACGCGCGATGTCGAATCCGGTCGGCACCGGACCGTACGTGCTCAAGGAGTGGGTGCGCTCGTCGAAGATCATCCTCGAAGCGAATCCGGAATTTCGCGGCTTCGTCTGGGACTTCAGGCCCGGCAGCGATGCCGAAGACAAACGCATCGTCGCCGAAATGAAGGGCAAGAAGATGCCGCAAGTCGGTCGGATCGAAGTAAGCATCATCGAGGAAGATCAGGCAAGGCTGCTCGCGTTCGAAAAGGGCCAGCTCGACATCATGAACATGGAGGCGCCGCTGGCACCCAATGCGCTCGACGGCGCAACGCTGAAGCCGTCGCTGGCCAGCCGCGGCGTCAAGCTGTCACGGTTTGTCGATCCGGAGATCACCTATCACTACTGGAATATGCGGGACCCGGTCGTGGGCGGGCTCGGCAAGGAGAAAATCGCGTTGCGCCGCGCGATGGCGATGGCGTTAAACGTAGACGACGAGATCAGAATCGTCCGCAATGGTCAGGCGGTCGAGGCGCAGTTTCCGATTCCGCCGGGGGTCGTCGGCCACGACGCGAATTACCGGACGATCGTGAAGTTCGACCCCGCCAGTGCCAACGCGCTGCTTGACCGTTTCGGCTACAAGACGGGCGCCGACGGCTATCGTGGGCTGCCCGATGGCAGGCCGCTCGTGATCAGGTACACTTCGCGGCCGGAAACGCTCGGCCGGCAACAGGATGAGCTTTGGGCCAAGGCCTTCGCCCTGATCGGCATCAGGATGGAAGTGCAGAAAATGAGATTTCCGGACCAGCTGAAAGCGGAAAAAGAGTGCAAGCTGATGATGCGCACTGCGTCGTGGATCGCCGATTATCCCGATGCCGACAACTTCATGCAGCTCCTCTACAGCAAGAACATCCACCAGACCAACGCCGCGTGCGCAACGATCCCCGAGTACGATAAGCTTTACGAGCAGAGCATACGCATGCCGTCGTCTCCGGAACGCGACAAGCTATATCACCAAATGGCGAAGATCATCGAGACCTACGCGCCGTGGCGGCTCGACATCAGCCGCTACCGCAACATGCTCGTCCAGCCACAGGTGCAGGGCTACAAGAAACACCCGATCCTGCATTCCGAGTGGCAATACATCGACGTCGATACGGGGAAGAAGGACAAATAATACGGGCCGCGCCGAACAGGCCGCGGTCACGGGCGGCCGCCCGAACGGCGACAAGTCCGATGACCCGGGGCGCGTGATTTAAGCGCAACGGAAGGAGGCTGCAGATGTACGCATACATCTTTAGACGGGTCTGGCAGATGATCCCGACCATACTCGGCGTCATCCTGCTCGTCTTCCTCCTGTTCAATTGGATCGGCGGCGATCCGGCGTACGTTCTCGCCGGCAAGATCTCCAGCGCCGAGCAGATCGCCAACATTCGCAAGCAGCTCGGCGTCGATCAGCCCTATTACGTACAGCTCTGGATATTCATCAAGCAGGTGCTGACGGCCGACTTCGGCGCCAGCTGGAGCACCAACGAGGCGGTATCGCACATCATGGCCACGCGGCTCGGCCCGTCGCTGACATTGCTGATTCCATGGCTGATCCTCTCGACCCTGATCTCGATCGGGCTCGCGCTCGCGGTGGCCTACGTGCGCGGTTCGCTGACGGACCGCGCCGTCATGATCTCGTGCACCGTCGGCCTGTCGATCTCGATTCTGGTCTACATCATCGTCTTCCAGTACGTGTTCGCCTACAAGCTCGGCTGGTTCCCGGTGCAGGGCTGGGGCGACGGGTTCTGGGAGAACCTCGTCGTCTATGCGTCGCTTCCGGTATTGATCCTGCTGGTCGTCAGCATCGCGCCGGACCTGCGCCTTTTCCGCACCTTCGTTCTCGACGAGATCAATCAGGACTACGTGCGCACTGCGCGCGCGAAAGGGCTGTCGGAGAACCGCATCATGTGGGTGCACGTGCTGCGCAACGCGTCGATCCCCATCATCACGCATGTGATGGCGACGCTGCCGGGCCTGCTGATCGGCGCCTTCCTGGTCGAGCGCTTCTTCTCGATCCCCGGCATCGGGCGCGAGGTGATTCTCGCGGTCGAGCGCAGCGACTTTCCGGTGATCAAGGCGATCACCGTTTACGTCGCCGTCGCGACGATGATCTTCAACCTGCTGGCCGACCTGATGTACAAGGCGGTCGACCCGCGCGTACAGCTCAAGTAGGAGACGGCGATGCCTTTCGACAAGCCGCATGCCGTCTCTCCCGGGCTATGGGCGCTGGCGTGGAAGCGGCTGCGCTCCGATGGCGTCGCGATGGTCTCGCTGGCGATCGTTGCGGTGTTCCTGGTGATGATGCTGCTGTCGGGAACGGGGCTTATCGCCAAAGACTGGGCGAAAGAGGTCGGGGTCAACTACGCGCCGCCGACGTTCGTCGGGCCCGCCGAGCCCGCGCCCGGCGTGACGAGCGCGCCGGCCGCGACCAGCGCTTCCGACAAGCCAACCGAGCTGCCGATCGAGGATCCGCTCGCCGATGCGCTCGCCGCGATCCGCAACGAAGGTGCCGCGGCGCCGAAGGCCCCGGAAGGCCCAACCACGGAGGAGAGCAAGACCGTCGATCCGCTCGCCGAAGTGATGGCGGACATCAGGAGCAAGGCGGTCGAGAATGTGGCTGCAGAAGCGCGAGCCCCGACGTTGCCTTTGGGTGGCGACAAGTGGGGCCGCGACGTGCTGAAGAAGGTGATCAAGGGCTCGGAAACGTCGATCTTCGTCGGACTCGCCGCAGCGTGCGTGGCCACGCTGCTCGGCACGGTGTTTGGCGCCCTCGCCGGCTACTACGGCAAGTGGCTCGACGATTTCTTCAACTGGTTCTACAGCGTGTTCACGGCGATCCCGTACCTGCTGCTGATCCTCGCCGTTGCCGCCGTGCTGCAGCAGAAGGGGACGTTCACTATCGTGCTGATCCTGGGGCTGACCGGCTGGACGGGCACTTTCCGGCTGATCCGCGGCGAATATCTCAAGCACAAGGGCCGCGAGTACGTGCAGGCGGCCGATGCAATCGGCGCGTCCAACGCGCGCCGCATGTTCGTGCACATTTTCCCGAACATCAGCCATGTGGTCCTGGTGCAGCTCTCGATCTACACCGTTGCTTTCATCAAATCGGAGGTGATCCTGTCGTTCCTGGGCTTCGGCGTACCGGTCGACGTCGTCTCCTGGGGTTCGATGTTGAACGAGGCGCAGAACGAACTGATTTTGGGCAAATGGTGGCAGCTCGCCGCCGCCGGAACGTTCATGGCGGTTCTGGTCACCGCGTTCAGCCTGTTTACCGATGCCTTGCGTGACGCGCTGGATCCAAAATTGAAGTGACGGGATGGCGTGACGCCCATGGAAACGCTGCTCTCCGTCCGCAATCTCCGGATCAATTTCCGGCTCGACAAGGACACGACCTTCGAAGCCGTCAAAGGGATCAGCTTCGACATCCCGAAAAATGCCACGGTGGCGCTGGTCGGCGAGTCGGGCAGCGGCAAGTCGGTGACTTCGCTGTCGATGCTGGGTCTCCTGCCCAAGGAGAACGCGAGCGTTCTCCCGGGAAGCGAGATACGGTACGACGGCCGGAATCTGCTCGAGCTCGACGCGGTAGAGTTGCGCAAGATGCGCGGCGCCGACATATCGATGATCTTCCAGGAGCCGATGACCTCGCTCAACCCGGTGTTCACGGCCGGCTTCCAGCTGGGCGAAGTCCTCCGGCTGCACATGGGGCTGTCGCCCGGCGCGGCGCGAAAACGCGCGATCGCGCTGCTCGACGAAGTCGGCATTCCCGATGCCGAGTACAAGATCAACGCCTTTCCCTCGCAGATGTCTGGCGGGCAGCAGCAGCGGGTAATGATCGCGATGGCGATCGCCTGCGAGCCCAAGCTTCTCATCGCGGACGAGCCGACTACTGCGCTCGACGTGACCATCCAGAAGCAGATCCTGGACCTGATCGCGGCGCTGCAACGCAAGCACCAGATGTCGGTGCTGTTCATCACCCACGACCTCGCGGTCGTCGGCGAGATCGCCGATTACGTCGTCGTGATGCGCAACGGCGAGATCCGCGAGCAAGGTCCGGCGAAGACCGTATTCGAGAATCCGCAGGACGCGTACACCAAGGCGCTCTTGCAATGCCGGCCCCGGCTCGACCGCCGGCCGGTGCGCCTACCCGTGATCGAAGATTTCATGGGCGGCAGCGCGCACGCGATGAACCTGAACGAGCGCAAGCGCGGCGTCCGGCCCTCCGACCCGATCATTCTCGACGTCCGCAAGCTCGGCAAGGACTTCTATACGCGCGAGGGCGTTTTCGGCCGCCGCAAGTTCGAGGCGGTGAAGGACGTGTCCTTCAAGCTGCCCAAGGGCAAGACGCTGGGACTCGTCGGCGAGTCGGGTTCCGGCAAGACGACGGTCGGCCTGACGCTGATGCGCCTGCACGAAGCGTCCGCGGGAGAGGCGCTGTTCGAAGGCCGCGACATCCTGTCGATGACGCCGCGCGAGTTCATGGTCTACAAGCGGCGCATCCAGATCATTTTCCAGAACCCCTACGCGTCGCTCAATCCGCGCTTCCTCATCGGCCAGATACTCACCGAGCCCATGATGATCCACGGCGTGGGCTCGTCGACTCAGGAACGCACGGACCTCGCGTTCGAAATGCTGCAGAAGGTCGGTCTGCCCGAGGTATCGTTCTACAAATACCCCCATGAGTTTTCCGGCGGACAACGGCAGCGCATCGCGATCGCGCGCTGCCTGACGCTCAAGCCTGATATCCTGATCTGTGACGAATCCGTGTCGGCGCTCGATGTCTCGGTGCAAGCGCAGGTGCTGAACCTGTTGCAGGACCTGCAGGACGAGTTTCACCTCTCGTATATCTTCATCTCGCACGATCTCGCGGTCGTGAAGTACATCTCCGACCAGGTCATGGTCATGAATCAGGGGGAGATCATCGAGATCGCCGACTCCGACGAGATCTACCGGCACCCGCAGCAGCCATATACGAAGAAGCTGCTGTCCGCGATACCCAAGGGCTGGCACCACGGAGCGTAGGGCCGGATTTAACCGGCCAACGCCACGGCCGAATGAATTCGACCCTACAGCATGAAGACCCTGACCCGCTGCGCGCCATCGAGCGCTATCGGGCCCACGCGGAAGGGTATGACGCCTCAGCCGCACGCACGATGCGGTTGCGCCGGCGCACGATCGCGGCGCTCAAGCTCAGGCACGGCGACGCAGTGCTCGACGTGGCGTGTGGCACGGGCCTGTCATTTCCTCTCCTCGTCGCCGCTGTCGGCGCGGAAGGGCGCGTCACCGGCGTCGAGCTTTCGCCCGACATGGCGCGCCGTGCGCGCGACCGGATCGCGCGCACCGGTTGGGCCAACGTGACGTTGATCGAGGCCGCGGCCGAGGATGCACCACTCGCCGGCCCGTTCGACGCCGTGCTGTTCAACTTCGCCCACGACGTGCTGCAGTCACCCTCGGCGCTGGCGCATCTGTTCGCCTTCGTCGCGCCCGGCGCACACGTGGCGGCATCGGGTTCGAAGCTGCTGCCGCGCTGGCTAGCGCCCGCAAACGTCCTTGTGCGTCGGATCAACGCACCCTATCTGACGACGTTCGCCGGCTTGCGGCGGCCGTGGCGTTACCTCGCCGATCATGTTCCGGATCTGGAAGTGCGCGCCGCGCTTTGGGGTGCAGGCTACGTCGCGCATGGCCGCTATGGGCCACACGCTTCAACCGGCTAAATATGGTTGACCCGTAAGCCCAGACGGGCTTGGGTAGGTGCGAATTCATTCGCACGCGGCGTGACCATGCCGCGATGCGGCCGAATGAATTCGGCCCTATAACGTAAACGCCATGTCGCGCACGACCGCGCCGGGAAGCCGCATGCTGCTGACGTTACGCTCGCGGTACGTGTCGCCGTTGACAAGCAGCTCGCGTTCGGCGGTGAGTCCGACCAGCTGGTTGCCGAGCAGCCGGAAGACGCTATCGTCGAAGCGCATGACGTCGACCGGCGCCACGATCTTCCCACCCTCGACCCAGAACGAGGCGAAGCGGGTCATGCCGGTCAACCGGCACGCCGGCCGATCGGAGAAATTCAGATACCAGAGATTGCCGAGGTAAAGCCCGGTGTCGAGCGCTGCCAAGGCGTCGGCAGAGGCGAGATTGCCGGCTGCCATGTCGAGCGACTCCGGCATTTCGGGCGCGTTGGCGCCGTTTTGTGCCAGCGCAAATTCTTGGGCAGTTCGTGGGCTTACCAGCGATCCGACCATCCGGCCGTCGGTGACGAGCGGCACCGCTTGCGGGCGCGCGAACCCCTCGTCTTGGAATGCCGGAGCGATGCCCTCGGCGGTGTTCTCCGCGAACGCGATCGATGGATCGAGCGCCGCGGCCCCATCCTTGAGTCGGAACAGGCAGCTCTGCCGGGTTTCGAGCGCGCGGCCCGAAAAACCGCCCCAGCACAGCATGCCGGCGATCTCCTCCATCGCGGTGGGCGTCAGGTACGCACGGTAGCGCCCCGGCTGCAGCGAGCGCGAGGGGCGGGCAAGAAGCGCGAGTCGTTCGCGGGCGCCCGCCATCTTCGCCGCGAAGGTTTCGGAAACCCACTCGAAGCCGCCATATACCGTTTTCACCGCCTTGTCCGCGCGGTGATAGAGGCTCCACTGCAGGTTGAAGGACCGGACCTCATGCCAGTTCCGCTGGCCGAACGAATTCGCAAAGCCGCGGTAAACCGGCCCTCCTGCGTAAATGCCGACCAGATCCGCGCCGTCGGCAGCATCGAGAATCGTCTCGACGATCTCTTCGCCCGCCGGCAGGGGCGAGCTGCGGATGACCCGGCTCGGCCGAATGTCGGTCGCGAAACTGAGATGCGGATCCTCCGGCAGCGCCGCGATTGTCGCCCGCAGCGTGGCCAGCGCGGCAGCGATTGCCACGCGGTCGCGGCCAAGATCGCCCGCCACTGTCAGGCATTGTTCGGCATGCCGGCGACCCGCGATCAGATGCAGCTGCAGATAACACTGGGCGACGGTCCCCGGCTGACGGACCTTGCCCCGATTGAGCCTGACAAAATCGGAGACCTCCGCGTCCAGGCGACAGGTGTACGTCTCGCCGGGTGCGAGCGACCGGTCGAGCAACGCGGCGACCTCGTTGAAATACTCCTCGATGTTCGCGGGCTTCATGATGCATCTCCGCCGAAGACGTCGACCGCGGCGAATACGCACGCCGGTGATGCATGCCCGACGCGGATCACCTGTGAGGGCTCGCCCTTGCCGCAATACGGCGTACCGAGTACCTGCATGGTCGCGGCCTCGCCGACGCGGGTCAGGTTGCGCCAGAAGTTGGCCGAGATGCCGCGATAATTCGGATTTTTGACGACGGCCGTCAACTTGCCGTTCTCGATCAACTGGCCCCATTCGCAGCCGAACTGAAACTTGTTGCGGGAATCGTCGATCGACCAGGAGCTGTTGGTGCTCATCAGCACCCCGCGCTCGATGCCCGCGATCATGTTGGCGAGCGTCGCATCGCCCGGCTCCAGGTTGATGTTGGCCATCCGGTCGATCGGCGGCCGATTCCAGTTGTCCGCGCGCGAGTTCGCGACGCCGGGCAATCCGGCGCGGGCCTGCGAGATCGCGCCGCCGAGCGGCCGCTCGAGGATGCCCTTGCGAATCAGATAGGCCTTTTTCGCGGGTGTGCCTTCGTCGTCGAAGGCATAGCTGGCAAGCTCTTCCGGACGCGTCGGATCGAAGCAGACATTGAGCAGGTCGGACCCGTAACGGTAGGTGCCGAACATGTCGAGGGTCACGAAACTCGTGCCGGCAAAGTTGCGTTCGTCGCCGAGAATGCGGTCGAGCTCCAGCGGATGCCCGATCGATTCGTGGATCTGCAGGACCATCTGGTCGGGCAAGAGCAGCACGTCCATGGTGCCCACCGGACAGTTCGGCGCCAGCAACAGCTGCAACGCCTCGTCGGCGAGGCGCCGTCCACTGCCGACAAACCCGAAGCGGTCCAGCATGCCTTCCCCGCCCTGCTGCGCCAGACCGCGGTAGCCGTTGAGCGTCCGCGTCTGCGTGTCACCGTCCGCGTGCGCGGTGACCGACATGCCGGGCATGACGAAGCGATAGCGCTGCAACACGTCGCCACCGGCGCTCGTCAGGTAGCGATGCTCGGCCGTTCGCGTCTCCACCGTCGCCTCCCAGTCGACGATGCGCGGATCGCACCCGGCCTGGCGCGATTCTTCGCCGAGGAGGTCGTACCAGTCGCGCTGCGACCAGGCGGGCTTGTCGACGTCCGGGGAGGCGTATGCGCCTCGTGGCGCAGGGTTCGGCAGCGCGCCGAAATCGATCAGCGAGCGCGGAGCCGCGGCACGCGCCCAGGACGCGGCGCGGTCGAGCGCGGATTGCAGGCCCGCTCGCGACACGTCGCTGGTCGCGGCGTAGCCGCAGCCGCCCGCCGCGTGGGCGGTGAGCATGGCGCCCCGATCGGTCAAGAGGAATGGAGGCTGCGCGACGTTCTTGCGTATCGCATAGCTTTCGGCCCGCTCATCGGTGAGCCTTAGCGACCAGAAATCGGCATCGCAAGACAGTCGCCGGAAGTCGGCGATCAGTTCTTCGCTCATGGGAGTCCTGCGCAGTGCAGCATCGCCAAGCGGCGGTGCGGCATTCAAAAAAACGAATTATCGCTCGAAATGTGCATCGCTTGTGCCGTCAGGCGCCGGGCACCGGGTTCGCGGCCAGCCGCTGCAGCGCCGGCCCAGTAACACGACTGATCCGCCAATCGGGCAGCAGCGTCGCTCCCAATGACTCATAGAAGCCGATAGCGGCAGCATTCCAGTCGAGCACCGCCCATTCGAACCGGCCGCAATCGCGCGCAACCGCGATGCGCGCCAGCTGGGTGAGCAGCGCGCGTCCGTAGCCGCGGCCGCGATACCGCGGCTGGACAAATAAATCTTCGAGATACAAGCCTTTGCGGCCTAGAAACGTCGAAAAATTATGAAAAAATAACGCAAATGCGACCGGCGCCGGACCTTCCCAGCCGACGAGCACCTCGGCCGCGGGGCGGGGGCCGAACAACGCGGCGTGAAGGCTCGCCTCGTTTGCAACGCAAAGATGGCGCAGATTTTCGTATTCCGCGAGCGCCTCGATCATCGCCAGAACGTCGGGGACATCGCGCGGCGTGACGGGCAGGACGCGAAAGGCGCTCGCCGAATCCACGGGTTCAGCCGGTCAGCCGCCAGGGCAGGACGGGCTCGTGCTCGATCGCGGTCGGCGCGGCCTGCCGCGGCCGCTCGGTCGGGTCTTCATGGCGGCGCCGGGCCACGGGTGCGGCTCATGGGTGCAACGCAAGGGAGCGATTTGTGCATTGCGTTTGGGCATCGTTGGCAGATTTGCAACACGAAGCAAGTCGGATTGTAACTAAGCCCATCATTTTGTTGCAGCCCGAATTAGGCCTGTTGTACCGTTGCAACTGTGTCCGTAAGGTAAATCACAATCATTCTCCTGCGGGTTCACTTTCCTCCGGATGTTCCAAATATGAAATTTGCGCAAGCGAGGCTCGCTGTTGCGCCCGGCTGCGATCCAGATCGAATTCGTTGGTAACGACAAACGCTGTTGTAACTTCCAACTCCATGGGGGTCCATGATGAAGAGGATGCATAGGAAAAAATTGGCGCTGGCGGTAGCGCAGGCGTTAGGCGCCGGGATTATCGTGGGCCTGACGGCGCCGTCAGCCTACGCGCAGGTACCTGCGGCGCAGCCGCCCGGGACGCAGCAGGCGCCG
>WNGE01003138.1_pt1 | contig 19682 bp, 18 predicted proteins | sample 5400651 | NCBI WGS metagenome assembly WNGE01 (sample SAMN13153370, study PRJNA577476) | soil metagenome | isolation source: 60 cm soil or saprolite under grassland replicate 2 | place: USA:California | collected 2016-06-15
CGTTGACCCAGTCGCCCGCTCGCAGGACCAGGCCACGATCGGGGCAGGCAGGCCAGCCAAACCACGCCCACCCACGACCCCCGGAAACCCCCGGACGCGACAACCACCCCCCTTGCAACCCCGGGCCGACACAGGTAAGGCACCCATCCGAACGTCGGCAAGCTCACGAAGGGCGTCGGGCTGCTTGCTGGTGGGCTCGGCCTCGGCGCCGCTGCTGGCCTGGCCGCTGGCTTCGCAGTCGCGATCAAGTCGGCTGCTGACTTCCAGTCGAAGCTGTCAGGCATCAAGGCGGACTCGAACGCCACCACGAAGCAGATGGAGAGCCTCCGCAAGAAGGCGCTCCAGATCGGTAAGGACACGGCGTTCTCGGCCTCTGAGGCGGCCGACGCGATCGACGGTCTGCTGAAGGCTGGCGTCTCGATCCCGGACGTCCTGAATGGTGGCGCCGAAGCGGTCACCAATCTGGCCGCAGCGACCGGCGCTGACCTGGCCACGTCCACCGATATCGCGGTTGCAGCGCTGAACTCCTTCCACCTGAGCGCGAAGGATCTCAAGAAGGTCGTTGACCAGATGACCGGCGCGGTCAACGGCTCCGCTGCCGACATCGGCGACTTCAAAGAGGCGCTGGCGCAGTCGTCCTCGACCGCTGCGCAGTCCGGCGAGTCGTTCTCTGACCTGGCGTTTGCGATTGCGGCGATGGCCAACTCCGGGGTCAAAGGCTCCGACGCCGGCACCTCGCTGAAGCAGATGATGGTGACGCTTCTCAACCCGACCAACAAGGCCAAAGAGGCAATGAAAGACCTCGGCCTGTGGACGGAGAAGGGCGGCAATGCCTTCATCAACTCGGAAGGCAAACTCAGGCCGTTCAACGAGATCGTCAAGCTGCTTCGCGACCACACGAAGGGTCTGACGGATGCCCAGAAGACGCAGGCGTTCGCGACTATCGGCGGCACCGACGCCATGCGTGCCTACTCGATCATGGCCGGGCTGACCGACAAGCAACAGAAGCTCCTCAACGACTCGATCGCGAAGACGGACGCGGGCGGTGTCGCGAAGACCCGTATGGATAACCTGAAGGGCTCCTGGGAGCAGTTCAAAGGGAGCCTCGAGACCGCCGAGATCATCATCGGCGAGAAGGTCATCCCGATCATCAAGCGCCTGGTCGATAACGCGACGGCCTGGATCAACAACACGCTGATCCCAGCGATTGACACGCTGACTGGCTGGTGGCGAAAAAACAAGGACACCGTTACAGATCTCGCCAAGGTCTTCTTGGAGACCTTCAAACCAGCCGCGAAGGACGCGAAGAAAGCGACAGACGACCTCAGCACTGCTCAGGACAAACTGAGCAACAAGTTCACCGACCTGGCGATCCTCGCTGGGAACCTGATTCAGTGGTGGATCGAGACGCGGATCAACACCGTTGAACTCATGCGAGCGACCTACAACCTGTTGGTTGCCTTCGGCTTCATCATCAACGCGATCGACAGGGTTTCCGGCGGGAGCGGCCACGCTGGCGACGCGCTGGTCAGGTTCGGCCGCGACGGGCGCCGGGTTGCCGATCGGGACCTGGCTCACCTCCGCGAGCAGCTCCGGAAGACGAAGGAGGACCTCGCTGCTCTCAAGAACAAGAGGCTCAGCGTCAGTGCGTCGCTGAAGCTGAACTTCTCTCCGTCGTTCACGCAGAAGGACTGGGTTGCTGTTCGCGCCAAAGCCGGCCGCATGCATACCGGAGGTCCGGTCGGTGGACGGCCGTCTGGGCGTGACTCTCAGCTCCGCTGGTTGGACCCTGATGAGCATGTCTGGACCGGTAAGGAGGTCGCTGCCGCTGGCGGGCATAGCCGGATAGAGCAGTGGCGGAAGGACGTTCTCAGAGGCTCGGTTCCGTGGATGGCGGCTGGTGGACCGGTCGGCACGATCGGCAACATGGTCGGCGCAATCTCCAAGGTCCAGAACGCTGGCGTCTCCGCGATCATGAAGCTCGGTCTTACCGGCCTGCTACGGGCGTTCGCCGACTTCTTCGGAGCGACCGGCGCCGGAGGTCTGCCAGGCTTCGCGGCGCTCGGAAAGCAGATGGCCGCAACGCTGTACCACTGGGTCGGTTCGCAATGGGCCGCGCTGTTCAAGCTGGGGATGGGCGAGAGCGGCTGGCGGAACACCGCCCAGAACCCGCGCAGCACAGCCTTCGGAATTGGGCAATTCCTCAACTCGACCTGGGCCATGGTGGGGATGGTAAAGACCCTCAACCCAGGCAAGCAGATTCTCGGTTTCCTGAAGTATATCAAACTGATCTATGGTGACCCGATCCGTGCCTTCGCGGCCTGGTCAAGCCGCATTCCTCACTGGTATGGGAAGGGACTGGCAGCGACATTGTTCACGAAGCCTACGCTGATCGGTGTTGGTGAAGCTGGACCCGAGACGGTCTCGATCACGCCAGGGAGGAACGGCGCAGGCGGTATGACGCTCGTGATCGAGGGCGGCATTCAAATCTACGGCATGAAGGACGCGGCGGACGTCAAGAGGGCCGTGCAAGAGCCGGACGTGTGGGGCAAACTCATCCGCGCCTTTAAGCAGAAGAGGACGAGCTAATGGCGGAGTTTGGCATTGCCGAGTTTGTCGGCGACTACACCATTGAGGGAACCGAGTACGAAGCCTGGCGCCTCGGGACCGAAGGGCTCCTGTACCTACCTCGCCGGTCGCCGATGTCCTTCCGTCGCGCGGTTTTCTGCACGCCATGTACCTGTGCCGAGCATCAACACATCTTCGACGGGATCGAACCGAGCGACGACGGGACGATTGTGGAGCGCCACAGATTGATGCACGAGGCGGACTGCGCTCGAGCGCTGGAACTCCGCGTGACCGAGTAGGCCGTTGCGCTGGCTCCGGCCAGCCGGGAGAGCGACCTCGGCCGGCATCGCGTTCTCGGTGGTCGAGGAGCCGTCTCGCGTGGCAGGATGAGGCAGGCCCAGCAGGGGTCGGGTGGCGTCGCAACCGTCCTTCTCCCTGCTGGGCCGCTCGTTGCCTAGGCCAGGCGCCTAGGCAGGATGTAGCCCGGCGCCAGGGTGTACTCGTCAAGCACTACCTCGGCTTCCGGGCTGTCAATGGGCACAACGGTCTCGCCGGCCTTGGGGCTGTAGTAGCCGCACATAGGGATGGCGATCCTGAACAGGCCAGGATGCAGCACGAGAACGCTCGCGGGCACTGGTGGCCCACACGATGCACAAAGCATCGGGTCCGTCCTTCTTCAGTTGGGTGGCGTCGCAAGGGCGAATCTCGCATTCACGACTCTGCGCGTCAAGCGCCGTTCGCTCGAGGGAGGCCGAGCGCGGCCAGCATCTCGGCCTTCTCCTCGGGGGCGAGGTCGTTGTGGATCCGGAGGAGCGTCTCGACCGGCGCTTGCCCCCATGGGCACATCACCACGAGGTTCTGACGATTGCCTTCCGGTCTCCGGACTACACCGGAGTCCATGCGGCCGGTGGAGTAGACGAAGCTGATTCTCATCGGCCGGCCTGACGGGTAGGCTCGTGACTGTCCAAGGGAGGCTCCTCCTTTGGGCCGGGCCGGGAGCGTTCCGAGCGCTGCCCGGCCACCTGCGTTTCCGGGAGGACCCTACCGCGAAGTGCACGAAACGGAAAGAGCTATCAAAGCGGATATCGTGCCCACGCGACAGAGCGAGTCTAGATACAAATGGCTAATCGGACCATATAGGTCATAGCCACAGTTCTATGTGTTCAGTGGCGAGGTAAGTCGGTCTCGTGCAGACTCGGACCAGCACTTGTACTCTTATCCGAGTTCCAGAAGTTCCGTAGTCCCATCCGGACTCCACGACGACCTTAGAACCAGGAGGGCGAAGGGCCATGACCGAGACCAGGGCAGATGACAAGACGGCGGAGAGGTTCGCAAGGAAGCGCGGCGTCGGCTTCCCTGTCGTGCCTCTCGATGAAGCGGTCAACGTCATCAAGAAGGCGGGCCGGCAGGGCAACGAGCACCCGATCTCCGCCTTCGCGCACTACCTCGGCCACGGGACGACGAACAGCGGTTCGTTCAAGAGGAACCTTGCCGCGTTCCGCGATTGGAGGCTCATCACCCGCAACGGTGAGAAAGTTGCCCTGACCAATCTTGGTCAACGGATTGCGTATCCGACCAACTCCGATGAAGAGCTGAAAAACCTCCAAGAGGCGTTTCGCAACTGCGGCATCTTTCTTAAGGTGTATGAAGATACCGCGAAGGGAGAGCCGTACGCATTCCCGACAATCGCCAACCTGGCCATTCGGTATGGAGTCTCTCCCGTGTCCAAGGACCGGTTCGTTCGCTCCTTTACCGAGAGTGCTGTCACCGCCGGGTTCGCCGAGCTTGACGGCGGCAAGATCACCTTCATCCGGCCAACCGACGGGACCACGAAGCAAGAGCCTCCCCAGGACCCTCGCGACGAGGAGAGCGACGAAGAGCAGCCGAAGCATGCTGGCGAGTCGCCTCCGCCTCCGCAGGACAAGCAAGATCCGCCCGCTGACACGCCGGTCATGACCTACCAACTGGCGCCGCCGATCCAGGCAGGAACGCTCACCTTTGAGATTCGCTCCTACCGCTCGCTGTCTCAGAACGCCTTGACTCAGATGCTGAAGGTGATCAACGAGGTAGAGAAGCTCGCGGAGCTACTCAACCGTGACCAAGATCACAGCGAGGGCTCGGAATAGAAACTCGGACGAGAACTCATAGGCTTCCTGGGAGAACGACGTGGATGGGTTGGGGCGGCTCCTATCGAAGAGGCGGCTCTCCGTGGTCGCTGTCGGCCCGCTCCTTTCCGGCGACCACTGGTGGGTTGCCGTTCTCGCTCTCGTGCTTCTCGGGTGCCTGCTCATCGCCGCCGCGTGTTGGATGGTCAAGTTTACGGACGCGGCCGAGGTGCAGACTCCGCTGATCGCTTGGAAGCGTCGTTCCGCTGAGGAGGAGGAACCTCAACGGTCGGTCGTACCTCCGCCCGTACCTTCCGATACTCGCGGAAGCCCGCGGAGATTCGCGTGGTTACGAGGAACGACCCGCAGGTAAAACTGCTGCTAGATCGCGTATTTCCCGTGGTCGCGCTACCCGTTCGAGGCCGGCGTTCGACCGTTTTGAAGACCGCGGAGCCCACCAGGACCCGGACGCCTCCGCGGGGAGACTACCCGCGGGAGGTCGCGTGCGCCATGCGGGGCCTCGTGCCGGCCGCATCGACCGGAGAAGCGCGAGGCGCCGCCCGCCCAGGCGGCGCCTCGCCGGCTGGATTCGCTCGGTGGTTGCCGGGTCCAGCGTCAGGCCACCGTGCTCTCTGTCCTTGTGGCCGAACTTGCTAGACATATTGATAGATGGCTATTGCCCGACAGGCGAGGTCTGTGGAGATGGCTTCAGCCTCGGCGCAAAGCCGAATCGGCGTGAAACCCGATACTCAGAAGTTGGCCAGCGCCGTCACGAAGACGCGCTCGATATCGGCCGGATTCGGCGAAGCGAAGACCGCGCCACCGGTCACCTTACTGATCTGGTTGAGCGCGTTGAGATCGGCGTCCTTGCCATAGGCGAAGGAGATGAAGCGCACCTTGCGATCGCCCTTCTGACCGTCGCGCAGATGCTGGACGAGCTGCTCGAGGGAGATCCCGCCACCGGGGTCGTCGTTGCGCCCGTCCGTCAACAGCACCACCAGGTTCAGGCGGTCGGGGGCGTAATGCTGCTTGACGTAGTCGTAGGCGGCCAGCGCCGTGTCGTAGAGCCCGGTGTCGCCGTGGGTCGGGGCGAGGCTCACGAGGCGCTGCTGCAACCGCTGGAGGTGGGTCCCGCCGCCTGGCTCCTTGCTGCCCACCGGAGCGATCGCGACCGCCTGCCGGTAGTCGCGCCTGCCGTCCAGGTTGGTCGAGAACTCCCACGTGCCGACGTCGCTCTCGCTGGTGAACAGGCGGAGGGAGGCCATCGCGGCCTGCTTGGCCAGGTCCATCTTGGTCTTGCCGCCTGTCCCGGGCACGACTTCCCCCATCGAGCCGGACACGTCGTACACGGCCAGCAGGTTGGCGATCCGCTTGGTCTGGTCCCAAGCCTTCAGCGTCGCGCCCAGCACCAGGGGCCCCGGCGTCGCCATCACGCGCTTCGGCTGGTCCGGCAGCAACCCGGAGTCCGGGTCGATCTCGGCCCCTGGCTGCCCGCGGGCGCTGCGGAACCCGGCTGCCTGGAACCTGCCCTGCACGGTCGGGGACTTGAGGTAGAGGAGGAAGTCGCTGGCGGCCGCGCGCTTGGCGTCATCGACCCAGGGCTCGCGGAGGACCAGCCACGGATAGTCCGCCTGGAGAGTGCCCTCTTTGGGGTAGATCGCCGCCAACGGGACCTTCGGCTTCGGGCGCTCGGTGCCGAGCGACGGGTCATCGATGGGGCGGCCCTGGTTGTAGTCCCAGACCGACTTCTCGGTGAGCGGGACCGCGGAGATGTAGGTGAGGGCCTTGCCCGCCTCGTCGGCGCGCTGGAGGTTCGCCAGCAGGGTGCTGGTGGTGTCGGTCTCGTCGCCGGGGGAGCGCGACACCTCGAGAATCATCGAGCCGAGCTCAGGGGCCTTGCTCGCCAGCTCCGCCTGGGTGGGCTGCCGGCCGTTCTGGCCGACCACGGCGATGCCCGCGCCCAGCAGCGCGCCGAGGCCCGCCTCGGACAGCTTCGGGTCGGTCTTGCCGAGCTTGAACGAGCCCCACTCGGGATGGCCGAAGGCCGCCCAGCCGGCGGGGTTGCGCAGCGCGGTGGAGAGGTCGCCCCAGCCGAGCTGGCGCCGCGGCCAGCCCAGCGCCTGCGCCATCGGCTTCGGCATGGCGATGACCAGCGGGGAGGTGGCGACACTCGGCCGCTCAACCGGGAGGATGTCAGGGCTGCGAGCCTGCTGGAGCTGGAGCTCCAGCTCGGACGCCCAGGTCGAGGCGGCCGGCACCCACACGTCGGGCCGCGGCCCGGCGGCCTGGTCGGTCCAGCCGGTGCCGAGAGCGGCCGTCGCCTCCGGCGAGTCGAGGCCGCGCACGTTGACCGCGACGCAGCGGTCGTTCACCACCGGCTTGGTGCTCGCGTAGTCCCGCGCCGCCTGCTGCAACAGGCCGGACTGGTCGGGATCCGCCACCACCTGGAGCGTGAGCGTTCCCGAGCCGCAGTTCCCGGCGCTCGACGGTCGGTTGACGTACAGGTAGGCGCCGAACCCGCCCGCCAGGGCCACCACCATGATCAGCACGACAAGGGCGATCGAGCGGCCGGTCGTGCCTCGATCACTCGGGCCCCGCCCGGGCGGGCTCGCCAGATGCCTACCGCTTGTCGACTGGCTCATTGGTGCACCGTCCTGCCTTGCTCCAGCCGGGTCCCGCGCGCCACGGCCATGCCAGATCGCGTCGAGTTGGTCCTGGTGCGAGACGAGTGGGGGACCCGACGCGTGGAGGAGAGATTGCCGTCTTCGGCATCACAATGCAAAACCACTTCCAAAGTAACCGTCTCGGGTAGAAGATCCGGAAAGAAAAACAAGACGCATGTCCGTGTTGTGGATTACGAGGGCTACGCGGAACGGCGAATTGCGGCACCGGTCAGGGTAGGGCAAAGCCGGCTATTTGGATGGAGAGCCGAGGCCCTGGCCGGAAAGTGGCGGCAAACCGCCGCTGATTGTGTCACCCTTGCGGTATCGCCGCTGGGCCCCGTGTCCCGGTCGAAGGGCCGGGTCGACGGGGTCCACGCAGCAGGGATGCTCACCAAGTCGAAAGGGCTGGTCGCAGCTTCCCCGGCGAACCCCCCGTGCGACGGTCGCGGGCGCCGTCGCCGGGTAGGAAACCGCGGCGACGCCGGCCTCCCGGGCCACTCCCACCCGGCGGCCGGCGCCCCCGCCCCGCAGGGCCAATCCCTCCTTGTCGCAGCCGTATGAGCTGATCCGTGCCCTGCGCCAGGCGCCGTATCTCGTGTGGCGCCGCGCAGCGCTTGCCGCCGCGCTCTGCCGATAGAGCCTCGCCGCGCGCCGCTGACGCTCCCGCCCACCTTCCCCGGCGCCGCCTGGCGCCCTGCTTCCCTCCCCGGCGCCTGGCGCCCCTGCTTCCCTCCCGTCCAGACCGCTTCCCGGGTCCGGCCTCTGGCTGTGCCGGGGTTCCGGTAGATGTGCCCCCACTGGCTGCCTCCAGAGATCAGGTTTAGGACAAGTTTCCATACTAGTCCTAATCCGAGAGAATTCTAGTTAGGGAACTTCGCAGCGGTCGTCGCATCCAAGGCAGTTGCCCTTCATACTCGGGATCATGCAGCCTAACGAGGTGCGTTCCCTCCCACTACGCCGACTGCGCGCGCCGCTCACGGCGGCACTGTTCGTCATGGCACTGGCCGCGGCTCCGGTGGTAACCGCAACTCCTGCGGTAGCCGCCCGCCCATCCCCCCGGGTCACTGCCCACACGGGCGTGCTCATCGATGCCCGCACGGGCGCGGTCCTCTGGCAACGCGGCCTGCACGAGCCGGTGCGGATCGCGTCCACGACCAAGATCCTGACCGCGCTGGTCGCCGAACATGTCTATCCTGCCAACAAGGTCTTCAAGGTGTCCAAGGCGGCCGAAAACGTCGACGGCACCAGGTTCGGGTACCAGGCCGGCATGCGGGTGCGCCGACACGATCTGCTCACCACCATGCTGATGGTCTCAGCCAACGACGCCGCCGAGACACTCGCCGGTGCCTACCCGCAGGGTGGCCGAGCCGGCTTCCTCGCGGCCATGCAGGCGGAGGCCGCCAGCCTCGGTTGCACGGACTCCACCTGGCGAGACCCGTCGGGCCTCGACGCGCCTGGTCATCGGGCCAGCGCCGCCGATCTCGCCATCCTCGGCAGAGCGCTGCTCACCCGCCCGGAGCTCGCCGAGATCGTGGCGGCCCGTTCGACCCCGTACCGCTGGCCCGACCGGCACGTCCAGGTCATCTCCAACCACAACCATTTCGTGGGCTATGGGCGAGACCCCGGTGCGATCGGCATCAAGACCGGCTACACCGTAGCGGCGCACTCGACGATTGTCGCGGCCCAGCGCCGGGGCGGGCGCACCCTGATCGCCGTGGCGCTCGGCACCGACCACATGTACAACGACGTCCGCTCCATGTTCGCCTACGGGTTCGCCACCCAGGTGCCGCCCAACGCGCCGAAGCTCGGGCGCGATTCCGTGGCACGGGCCAGCTCCGCCGGCCCGACCGAGGTCCTGCCGGTGACCGGCGGGGCCAGCGCCAGACGCGACTCCCAGGACTCCGCCCCGATCCTGCAGCGGCTGATGGCCGCCCCGGTTCCCGCGCTGGCGACCGCCGCGATCGCGCTGCTGGTCCTCGGCGTGATGGTGACCGCCCTCTCCCGCTCGCAACGCCTGTAGCAGCGAGCCGCGGGTTTTGGAACCGGCCCGACCGTGGACGGTGTCCTGATTGCTCGTCCGGGCGGTCTAGCCCTCGTGACGCCGGAAGATCACCACCGCGTTGTGGCCGCCGAACCCGAACCCATTGGACAACGCGACCTCGACATCCGCCCTGCGAGCCTCGTTCGGCACCAGGTCCAGCGCGCACGCGGGATCCGGGTCCGTGAGGTTGATCGTGGGCGGCAGGATGCCGTCCCGGAGCGCCAGCACGGTGGCAACTCCCTCGACGGCGCCCGCGGCGCCGAACAGGTGGCCGATCATCGACTTGGTCGCCGAGACCGCGAGCCGGTCCGCGTGCTCCCCGAAGGCCAGCCGGATCGCCCTGGCCTCGGAGACGTCCCCGGTGGGTGTCGAGGTCGCGTGGGCGTTGATGTAGCCGACGTCGGTCGGCTCGATCCGCGCCGAACGCAGCGCCCGGCGCATGGCGAGGGCGGCCCCGCTCCCGTCCTCCGACGGCGCGGTGATGTGGAAGGCGTCGGCCGACTGGCCGAAGCCGATCATCTCCGCGTGGATGGTCGCTCCCCGCCGCAGCGCGTGCTCGCGCTCCTCGAGGATGAGCGCACCGGCGCCCTCGCCCATCACGAAGCCGTCGCGCAGGGAGTCGAATGGCCGTGAGGCCTCCGTCGGCCGGTCGTTGAACTTTGTGGACAGGGCCGTCATCTGCGCGAACGCGACCAGCGCGATGTCCACGAACGCCGCCTCGGACCCACCCGCGACCATTGCGTCGGCCTCGCCGAGCTGGATTGCCTGGAAGGCGAGACCGATGGCGTGATTGGACGCGGCGCAGGCCGTGGTCGTGCAGAAGTTCGGCCCGCGGAGGCCGAGCGCCATGGCGATCTGCCCTGCGGCGGCGTTGGGCATGAGCTGGGGGACCGTGAAGGGGGAGACGCGATCGGGCCCCTTGGTGTGCAGCACCTTCTCGCTCGCGAGCAGGGAGCTGATCCCGCCGATGCCGGTGGCGAACAGCACCCCGGTCTCGTCCTTGTCGACCTTGCCCTCGATTCCGGAGTCCTGCCAGGCTTCGCGGGCCGCGGTCATGGCGAACTGGCTGGAGCGGTCGAGCCGGCGCGCCTCCTTGGCCCCGAGCGCCACCGTCGGGTCGAAGTCGGTGCACTCGGCCGCCACCTTGGATGGCACCAGCTCAGGGTCGACCCGCGTCAGGGGGCCGACGCCAGAGCGCCCAGCGGTGATGGCGTCCCAGTACGCCTTGACCCCGATCCCGACGGGGGTGACGGCTCCGATTCCAGTGACGACGACGCGCCGCACGTTCCTACCCCACTGCCGTCTGCTTGGAGATCACCAGGTCGGCCGCTTCGCCGACGGTCTTGACGCCAGCGATCTCGTCGTCCGGGATCTCGATGCCGAACTTCTCTTCGAGGGCCAGGACGACCTCGACCAGGTCGAGTGAATCGGCGTCCAGGTCCTCCTTGAAGCGAGCGTCGGCCGTGATCTTGTCCGAGTCGACGCCGAGCTCGGAGGCGAGAACCTCCCGCATGGTGTCGACGACTTCCTCGCGCGACTGCGCCATCTTGCCCTTCTCCTTCGTGCTAGCTGTTGGGTGCAGGCACTTTACCGACTTCGCCGTTGATTGCCTGCCGATGCTGTACAGCTATCCTCCTCGGCTCATTTGCCCCCTGAACCAGGCGTTCAGCCGAGCCGTTACGCTCCCATGGTCATGCCGCCATCGACTGCCAGGACCTGTCCGGTGATATAGCCGGCCGGCTCACTGGTGAAGTAGCGCACGGCGGCTGCGACCTCCTCGGCTGTCCCCATGCGACCGGCCGGGATCGCGCCGAGGATGGCCTGCCTGGCCTCCTCGCTCATCGCCTCGGTCAGTCGCGACGGGACGTAGCCCGGAGCCACCACGTTGACGGTGATACCCCGATTGGCGACCTCTCGAGCCACGCTCAGGCTGAGGCCGATCAGGCCGGCCTTCGCCGCGGCGTAGTTCCCCTGGCCAGGGTTTCCGACCAGGCCGACTACGCTCGAGATGGAGATGATCCGACCCCAGCGTCGCCGGAGCATCCCACGCAGGACCTCGCGGGTGCAGCGAAAGGCGGCCACCAGGTTCACCTCCAGGACACGTTCGAAGTCCTCGTCCCGCATCCGCAGGAGCAGACCGTCGCGAGTGACGCCAGCGTTGTTCACCAGGATGTCCACGCCCTCGCTGCCAGCGGCCTTGACCAGCTCCTTGGCCGCCGACGGCTCGGTCAGATCCGCCTGAGCGAGGACGGCCTCGGCGCCCGCCGCCTTGACCTGGTCGGCGGTCTCGGCCGCGCCCTGCTCGTCGCTGGACCACGCCACGACCACCCGCGCGCCTTGGCCGGCCAGCGCCACCGCGCAAGCCCTGCCGATCGCGCCTGAGGCGCCTGTGACCAGGGCCGTCCGGCCTTCGAGCTCGCGCCCGTCGTCCTGGTGGAGCCCTGGGCCCGGGTCTGACTGCGGCAGGTTGGTCGCGGAGGTCACGGCGCGCTCCCGGCGGCATCGGCGGGGAGCCGGCCGGTGGTGGCTTCGATCAGGTCGACGCTGTCCCAGAGCGACCCGTCGCGCAGCCCGCGCACGATCGGCATGGCCGAGCGGGTTGGCTCTTCGGGGGGACGCTCGTCCGGCGGTGCCAGCGTCCAGTCGAGGACCATCGAGCCCCAGGCGAGGCCAGCACCGAACGCGGTCAGCAATAGGCGTTGGCCTGGTCGGATCTGCCCCTGCTCCCACGCCTCGGCGATGGCGATGGGGATGGACGCGGCCGAGGTGTTGCCGTACCGGGAGATGTTCATCACCACGTCGCTCATCGGGACCTTGAGCCGCCGCGCGGTGGCCTCGATGATGCGCTGGTTCGCCTGGTGCGGGACGACCAGGTCGATGTCGCTGGGCTGCAGGCCGGAGCGTTCGATCGCCTCGAGGCTGGAGGCGGACATGGCGGTTACGGCGCCCTTGAAGACCTCGCGGCCCTCCATAAGGATGTAGTGCCTGCGTTCGGCGACCGTTCGGGCGGTTGCCGGGAAACGGGAACCGCCGGCGGGGGTCATCAGCAGCCGTGAGCGCGTTCCGTCCGAGCCGAGCGAGAACGCGCGAACGCCACGCTCCCCCCGGCGCAGCACGGCAGCGCCGGCGCCGTCGCCGAACAGGATGCAGGTGGACCGATCCGCGTAGTCGACGATTCGCGACAGCGTCTCGGCGCCGACCACCAGGGCCGTCTCGGCCGCGCCGGAGTCCACGAACTGAGCGGCCGTGGCCAACGCGTAGACGAATCCGGCGCAGCCAGCGATCACGTCCATGGCGGCGCAGCGGTTCATGCCCAGCTCGAGCTGCAGGATGCAAGACGCTGATGGCAGCGGGTGGTCAGGTGAAGCGGTTGCCACCACCAGCAGGTCCACGTCGGAGGGGCCGAGGCCGGCCACGGCCAGCGCTCGCTCGGCGGCCAACCTGCCCAGCGAGCCGGTCGACTCGGCGGGCCCAGCGATCCGACGCTCCTTGATCCCGGTGCGCTCGGTGATCCACTGGTCATTGGTGTCGACCAGTTGCTCCAGGTCCGCGTTGGTGAGGACGTACGGGGGCACGGCGGTCCCCAGTCCTACGATCTCGGCGGCCACTACAGCTCCTTTCTCATCCGGACCATCGTGTGGGTCGCTGTCGACGGTTCCGGTCCCTTCAGGTCTCGATTTGTCGCAACGCTGACGTCGCCTCGATCACGAAAGCTCCCGATGGCGCTAGAACGGTCGCAGGCTGAGCAGGATCTGGCCGGGTGTCACCAGCTCGCCCTCCCACGCCAGGTGCGCCATGACCTGGCCGCGGAAGGCGCTCAGGACCGGGATGCTGGCTGCTCCGTTGCGGACCTCGCCCAGCAGGTCGCCCCGCTCGACGTATGGCCCCTCGTCGGTGAATCGCGAGAGGGCAGCGGGGTAGAAGCGCCCGTGACTCGGCGAGACCGCGAAGCGCTCGGGGAGCACCACCACCTCCCCCTGATCGCCACCGTTACCCGACGTCCCGTCGCCGCGCTCCCGCAGAGCCTCGACGACCTCCGCCACACCCTTGGCGTCCCCCACGGAGAGCACCTGAACCCCCTGCACCGTGCGCTTGATCAGCCCGGAGAGCACCGTTCCCGGGCCGACCTCGATGAACGTGTCGACGCCAAGATCGGCCAGCCTCCGTACCGATTCCGTCCAGCGCACCGGCCCGGTGAGCTGGCGTGCGAGCAGCTCGCGCAGGTCCTCCGCCGTGGTGACCGGCTCGGCGGTGGCGTTGGAGATCACCGGGATGGCCGGGTCGCGGAGCGGTGCGGCCGACAGGAAGGATCGGAAGCTGTCGGCGGCGGGTGCCATCAGCGGCGAATGGAAGGCGCCGCCGACGCTCAGCGGCACCACCCGCTTGGCGCCCAGCTCCTTCGCGGTCACCGGCAGCCGCTCGAGTGCGGGCCATTCGCCAGAGACGACCACGTTGCCGGGGGCGTTGTCATTGGCGATCGCCAGAACGTCGCCGTCGCGAGCGGCGGTGACGGCCATCTCGACGCCCTCGACCGAGAGCCCGAGGATTGAGCTCATCGATCCCGGCCGGGCGTCCGCGGCACGCTGCATTGCCTCTGCTCGGCGGGCGACAAGCGTGAGGCCGGCTTCAAAGGACAGCGCCCTGGCGGCGACCAGGGCCGAGAGCTCCCCCAGGGAGTGCCCGGCGACGAACGCTGGCCGGATCCCGGCGCCCCTCAGTGCTCGCAGGGCGGCCACCGAAACGGCGAAGATCGCTGGCTGTGCGATATAGGTTTGGCGAAGCTCGTCGGGAGAGGCGCTCTCGAGCATCTTCGTCAGGTCCCAACCAAGGCACGTGCTGGCCCAGCCATAGAGATCGCCGGAGGTCTCGGACGAGCTTGCCCAGTCCAGGCCCATGCGCGGGGCCTGGCTTCCTTGGCCTGGAAAGACGAAAGCGATACTCATTGCTTGCTGGCACCTCGTGGTGGCTACATACCCAGGCGACGGGAGAGGTCAACGTCGACATCGACGTCAGTGTCGGCCCGGCGACCGTGGTGAAGCGCTGCTCGGTGGATCGGAGACGTGCGGTCTAGACCGCGTCACGCTGGGTTAGGTTACAGGTCTGGCGGTCTCCAGACGACGACCCAAGCCGGCGGGCGGACTTCGCCGCCTCGGCCGGTCGAGCTGAGTCGTCCGGTTTCCGAGCGAGAGCTTACGTGGCCGAGAGCGATCGTGGAGTTCTTCATCCACAGCCGGTCAGCGGCCATCTGCCCAGGTCGGCACACGTCCAGGTCTCCACAATTCATCTCGAGCGCGCGCGAATACCTCGTTGACGATCCGAAAGGTGGACAGCGCGCTCACCGGCCGAACATGGGCCAGCCGCAGCGCCGAGTTATCCACATTCTTGCCCGACCACCTTCCTCCGCGGTCACGGCAGGCCCATTCTTGTGTGGCCGGTTCGCGCTGATTCGAGCCGGCCTCCCAGGGCGCTGGTCACCCCCTTGACCTGCCATGCCCTCTACCCCTGGATCGGAGGAGAACTGTGGCTCTGGACACCGCTCGTGATCTCTCGCCCCTGGTCGTGATCGCACACGAGGACCCTGGGACGGCCGATTCGCTCCGCCATGCGATCGAGACGTTCGCCGGCTGGCGCACGATCCTGGCCGAGCCGGATCCGGCCAGCCTCGGGGCGGCACTCGCCAGCGCTCCCGCGGCGGCGCTGGTGAGCTGCGGCCTGCTTGCGCACGTCCCGTCGAATTCCCAGGTGCCGCTGCTGGCCATTGGCGACGACAGCCGTCCAGGGGACCTCCGGGCCGCGCTCGCGGTTGGCGCTCGTGGCCTGCTCGCCTGGCCTGACGGGGCCGCCGACCTGCCCGGGGAGCTGGCACGTGTCGCCACCGTCACCCGACCGCGACACGTCGAGGCGCCGACGCTGGTGATCGCGATCCGCGGTGTCCATGGAGGGGCGGGCGCCACCACCGTGGCCACCCATCTCGCCGGCGCCTGGGCTCGCTGGGGACCTCGCCCCGTGCTGCTGGCGGACCTGTCGGGCGGCCTCGCCTTCCGCCTGGACCTCGCACCGGGGGTGCGCACCTGGTCGTCGCTGGCGCCGACGGCGGCCGCACTGGATGGGTTCACACTGGTCCAGGCACTGAACGAGCCCATGCCAGGTCTCTCGGTCCTGCCGCTCATCGGTCTGGCGGACGGGTTCCCCGAGCCACTGCCGGATCCATGGGTGGTGGATGCGGTCGTCGAGGCCGCACGCTCGACCTACCGCCTGGTCGTGATCGACCTGCCGGTCAAGGGCGGCGCAGAGGTGGACGCGGTCGTGGCCCGAGCGGACGTGCTGCTGGCCGTCGGCCGTTCCGAGACCGCGGCGGTTCGCGCGCTCCAGTCGGAGCTGGACGCCTGGGTGGCCATGGGCCATGACCGTCACTCGGGTGGCGCCGTGGTCACCGGCGCGCAGGCTCGCGCTCCCCTGGCGACGCGCGACGTCCGTTCCGCCCTCGAGGAGCGCCTCTGGGGGCTCGTCCCGGCCGCGCCCGCCGAGCTGGCGGCCGCCGCGGAGGACGGCATGGTCCTGCTGGACCGTCAGGACCTCGCCGCCGTGCAAGCGATGGTGACGCTGGCCAATCGTGTGGTGCCGTTCCCGCCGGTCGTGAAGCGATGAGCGTTCCCGCCGAGGTGAGTTCCTCGCTGGTCGACCGCGTCCAGCGCCGGCTCTGGTCGACGGGTCATCCAGAGGCGACGCCGGGCGACCTCCAGATGGTGGTCGCGGCGGCATTGCGCGACGAGGGCGTCGTCCTGCCGGCGGCGACCTTCGCCGCGACCGTGCGGGCCGTCACCGACGAACTGACCGGCCTTGGTCCGCTCGCGCCACTGCTCGCCGATCCGACCGTCACCGACGTGCTGGTGAACGGGCCGGAGAAGGTCTGGGTCGATCGGCGTGGTCGCCTGGAGCTGACCTCGGTGCGACTGCCCTCCACCGCTGCCCTGGGCAGCCTGGTGCAGCGGGTGGTGGCGCCGCTCGGCCTCCGCATCGATGAGGCACGTCCATGGGTCGATGCGCGACTGCCCGGCGGCCAGCGTTTCCATGCGGTGCTGCCGCCGATCGCCCCGGATGGCCCGTTGGTCACCATCAGGTCTTTTTCGCGGAGCCGGCTCGCGATGGCTGATCTGATCGAGGGCGGCACGCTGGATGCGACCACCGGCCGCCTGCTGGAGGCTATGGTCGCCGCCGGCGTCGCCACGGCGATCTCCGGTGCCACGGGCAGCGGCAAGACCACCATGCTCAACGTGCTCGGCGCCGCCATCCCGAGCACCGACCGGGTGGTCGTGGTCGAGGACGCCGCCGAGCTGCAGTTGCCCGGCCCGCACGTCGTGCGCCTGGAAGCGCGACCGCCCAACGTGGAGGGACGCGGGGAGGTCCCGCTGCGGGAGCTGGTCCGCAACGCGTTGCGGATGCGGCCGGACCGGATCGTCGTCGGCGAGGTCCGCGGCGCAGAGGCCCTCGACCTCCTACAGGCGGCCAACACTGGGCATCGGGGGCTCCTGACTACCCTGCACGCCGGCGGACCGGACGAGATCCCAGCCCGGCTGGAGGCGATGGCGCTCGCCGCCCGGGGCGCGGTCCTCGACGTCGTTCGACGCCTGATCGCCGGCGGGCTCGGCGCGGCCGTCCATCTGGAGCGTGGTCCAGGCGGACGCCGGGTGACGGCCGTCGCCGAGCTCGCCCCGGACGAGCGAGGTCGCACTCGTGCGCGCCTGGTCCGAGCCCCATCCGGCAAGCAGGGCCTGTCCGCGACCGGCTACGTCCCGACCTGGATGGACCGGCTCGATCCGTCGGTGCACGACGCCTTCGATCCGTCGACGGGCGAGGGGAGGTCGTGATGTCGACCGCCGGCTCGACGGTCCTCGTGCTGCTCGGCGCTGTCCTGCTGGCGCTGGCCGCCAGGCGTCCTGGCCGGTCCGCCGGAGGAAGTGGCGCGCCGCCGTCCGGCCGGAATCGGCTCCGCGCCGCGGAAAGGTCGGTCATCCGGGCGATGTCCGCGCGAGGTCGCCGGCGGGCGATGGAGGCCGACGTCCCAGAGGTCCTGGACGTCCTTCGAGCGACCATCTCCGCCGGGGTCGCGCCGCGCCGCGCGCTGCAGGCCGCGGCGGAGAGTGCCCCTCCCTCCCTGACCGCCATCCTGGGCGACGCCGTCAGTGCCTGTGAGCTGGGAGCAGGCGTCGGCAACGCGCTCGCCGAGGCTGGAAGGAACCACCGGCTCACGGAGCTGATGGTGGCCGGGGAGGCCCTCGACCTCTCCGAGCTCACCGGGGCGCCGCCTGGCCAAGTGCTCGCGGGGGTGGCCACGGCAGCGGCGGATCGGCTTCGTGGCGAGCAGGCGCGGATGGCGGCCACGGCGCAGGCTCGCCTCTCCGCACGGGTCGTTGCGGGGATGGCGCCGGTGTTCCTGACCGTGCTGATCCTCACCGCCCCGTCCGATGCCGCCTTCCTCATTCGAGGGCGCGTGGGCTGGTCGACCGTTGCCGGTGCCGCGACGCTGGAGGCGATCGGGATCCTGTGGGCTCGGCGAATCGTTCGGGGTGCCCCGTGATCCCCGCCGCGCTCGCCATCGTTGGGCTCGCGCTTCTGGCGATGCTCCTGACCGCGGCAAAGCGAACCCGCCGCCGAGAACGCCCGGCCAGCCGCTCGCCCCGCCTGACCGTCGCCGGCTCGGGACAGCCCGGCAATGCGGCTGGAGCCCGCCGGGCGCCGCCCGTCCGCTCCAGCCCGACCCGTTCGCCCGCGACCCGACCAGGGGTGGTCTCCTCATCGCGAGCTGCCCCTGCGTTCTCACCGCGCTCGCCGTTGGCACCCGCGGAGTTCGAGCGGCCAGCCCTGGCCGACGGGTCTCCGCACGACGGTCAGGAACCGGCGCGGCCTGAGGTCGCCGCCAGGTCGGGGTCGGTGGGTCGTCGTGGCCGGGTCATCGCTATCGGGGTCACCGGAGCGGTGGCAACGGTCGGGGTCGCCCTGCTGGTCGGGCGCGGTCCTGGCCTGGTCGCGCTCGCCGCGAGCGGTGGCGTTCTGCTCGTCAGGCGATCGGCGGCCAGGCGAGCGGCGTCGAAGCTGCGGGCCGAGCGTGCCGCCGCAGCTCCCGCGGTCATCGACCTGCTCGGCGCCTGCCTGCTGGCCGGTCTCAACCCGTATCGGTCGCTCATGCGGGTCGCGCAGCGTAGCCCGGCCGCCCTGCGGGGTGAGCTCGCTCGTGCGGCGGCCGAGCTCGACATGGGGCGGACGCCAGCCGCCGCGCTCCGTGCGGTGGGCGAGCGGACGAGCCTCGACGAGCTCAGAGCCGCGGCGGCCGCGCTCGACGCCGCGGAACGGTGGGGAGCGCCGCCGGCCGAGGCGCTGGCCGCTCGCGCCGAGGCGCTTCGCAGCAGGGCACGGCTCCGTGCCGAGGCCGAAGCCGGCCGCGCGGCCGTACGGCTCGCCTTCCCCTTGGTGTTCTGTTTCCTTCCAGCCTTCGTGCTCCTGGTTGTCGTCCCGACGATGGCCGGAGCGCTCCGCGTGCTCGCGCCATGACGGCCGTGCTTCGGCCCGCATGGTGACGACGTAACCACCGCCATCGCGCTCAGCCGTCCGCGGCTGTCCGTCGCGCGGCAATCCCTCGATCCGGGTACTGCCCGGACGATCAGCCCACATCCATATCGAGTCGCAAAGGAGGACTCGTCATGTCCGCTATCCGCCGCTTCTTCTCGAGACGATCCGAGCAGGGGAGCCAAACCACCGAGTACGCCCTCCTCATTGTTGTGAGCGCCACGATCGCGAGCCTGGCGCTCGCATGGGCCCGCAAGGGTGCCATCGCGGGTCTCCTGGACGTCAAGGGAACACCCTAGCGGGTGTCGTCTGGAGCGTACGGCTTGCCGTGCACGTCGTCCGCGTACGCGGCCCACAGCTCCCGCCAGCTCGGCGGCACCACCCGACCACGCTCGAACATCTGTTCGACGTGGGCGCGGCCGGCAGGAGTCGACAGCAGCGCCGGGTCGGGCATGATCCCGCAGCGGCCGAGGTCGAGCCGGTCGGCGTCCCAGCAGCAGCCGATGGTCGGCTCGACGGTGGTGCGGCCGTGCGGGTGGTCGGCCAGCGCCTCGAACAGGATCGTCTGCTGGCGGCCGTCCAGCCGCAGCCAGTCGTCGGCGCACAGGCGCTCCAGCGCCGAAGCGGCGCGGCGCCCATGCTCAGGGTCCGCGCCGTCGCCGGACCGGAAGGCGTCGTGCAGCATGGCGAAGCAGAACACCAGCGCCGGGTCAGCGCGATCTGTGCCTTGGCACAGCTCCA
>WNGE01008601.1_pt1 | contig 19660 bp, 22 predicted proteins | sample 5400651 | NCBI WGS metagenome assembly WNGE01 (sample SAMN13153370, study PRJNA577476) | soil metagenome | isolation source: 60 cm soil or saprolite under grassland replicate 2 | place: USA:California | collected 2016-06-15
GGTAAGATCTACCGTATTTTCTTTTCCGTTTCTTACATAGGTAATATTTATTTTATCACCGGGCTTATAACGCGTTACCTGTTCCTGTAATTCAGGGCCGGTGTTTACTTCAACGCCATTAATTTTTGTAATAAAATCACCCTTTTGTAGGCCAGCCTGTTTAGCGGCGCCATCCTCAGCAACATCCTTTACAAATACACCTTCACCTTCTTTAATACCGGCCTCCTTTTTCTTTTCCTCAGTCAGATCATCAGGTGGATAAGAGATACCGATATATGCTCTTTGTACAGTTCCATATTTCATCAAATCGCTTACAATCTTTTTTACAATATTAACAGGTATTGCATAAGAGTAGCCTGCATAAGAACCGGTAGGAGAAGCAATAGCAGCATTGATACCAATCAATTCACCTTCAGGATTTATCAAAGCACCACCACTATTACCAGGGTTAACGGCAGCATCTGTTTGAATAAAAGATTCAATCGGACGGTCACCTCTGTTGATACCGATTGAACGGGATTTTGCACTTATTATACCTGCCGTAACAGTTACATCAAGATTAAGCGGATAACCAATTGCCAATACCCATTGACCAAGCTTCACATCATCGCTATTACCATATACCAGGTATGGGAAATTACTGCCCTCTATTTTTATGACGGCTATATCTGTGTTTTTGTCAGTAGCAATTACTTTTGCTTTATATGTTTTTCTTGTGGGTGTAGTTACAGTAATTTCATAATCAGAGAAAGGATCCTCATCTCCAAATAAGTCAGAGAATGGATTTTTACGTTTTGGAAGATTATTGCTTACCTGCCTTTCTTTTGTGTGTGTTTTTATATGCACCACAGCAGGTGTAGCGGCTTTTGAAGCAGCCGTAAAATCAACAGGGCCTGTGGGCATATTATTTTTGTCAAAAAACCCGGCATAATTTACAGGAAGTTTTCCATCCTGCTGTATGCTGGCTGAGGTATGGTTATTCATCCATGTTCCATAACCCCACACACTCAAAATAGCAGTAGCCGCGCTTATAGCAACTACCAATAAAATGTTTTTGAGTTTCATCATCTTTAAATTTTTAAGTTTTCTATTTTGTTTTTCAAATTTCGTTCCTTTTCGATAACAAAGAAACAAAGCTGTTTAATCGTCAGTCCACCAAATAACCCTTTTAACATAAAATTGACGAAAAGCCTCGTAGTTATGACATTCTTTCTTAAAACAAATGGCAATTATGATACCAGCTACATCTCTTTTGTCATCGCCTCTTGTGTTATCTGTCTCATCCCGACGCTTCGGGACACTTTTACGTTTAGATTTTCAAGCAGCAGTGCGAAAACATGAATATTCAGGACAAGCAGAATTAAAACTTTGGAATCAAACTCTTGAACAATCGAACCTTCAAACAACTAAAGCTTCGTTAAGAACGCCATCGTATCCACTCCATCGGCATAATCATTTAATTGAGGTGATTGGGCTTCTCCAAAGTTAGTCAAGTTGTGGCCAACCATACATTGAATATTGTTATTGTTTTTTAAAAGAGCAATTGCTATATCCTTATCATCATAAAACTCATAATTAATTTGGCTAACAGGAGAAAATAATGACTCATTTTCTGTTAGAAGAACGGAACCATTATTCATGTAATACTTGTTGTTCATTATAAGCAATGCCAGTTGATAATCATAATTGTGTTTGTACTTGTGAAAGTCCATCAGGTAATCATATTTTTTTAATGCATCCAGCAAGGGAATAAAATCATAATCACGAGGAACATAAAGCTTAGTTATGTTACGGCAGCCCAAACCAAAATAGGTTTGTATGTCATCTGCCAACGAATCAAGTTCACTTAATGTTTCAGTGCCACCAAGCACAGCAATAGAAGTTCTGTTGAAGCGAATGATGGATGAATATTTACCGAAATAATATTCAAAATATCTACTTGCATTATTACTGCCCGTTGCAATATAGGCATTGCACCCTTTCAGAATAGGAGCAAAGGAAATATAATCATGAACAGTCGGTTCCCATTCGCTCATTTTTTGAACTAAATGCTTTATCAATACTTCATCTTTTGATGAAGGTTTTATCACTGCCTTATGCCCGCTTGCAAATACACAAAGCATATCATGAAAACCGACAAGAGGAATATTGCCAGCCATTACAATACCTACCTTTTTTGAAGTGGAAGTCTCTTCATTAATATTATAATTTTCAGACCATTCTTTCAGTTTCCCCGGATGTAAAAAATTCCGTGCGATATTTGTAACAGCCTTGTTAATAAATTCATGGGTAAACCAAGGATTTTCAGATTGGGCTTTATGTTTTACAGATTCAAAAATTTCATTATCACTTTGCATATATTTACCAAGCAAAACCAATACATTAATACGTTGTTGTAAATCCATGAAAAAAATTTAAAACTCTAAACTATATTTGGGAATGAATATTGATTTATCTATATCAAACTCAAAACTTCAAAATTAGTTACTATGGCTATAAAAATAACAGAAGAATGTATAAACTGCGGAGCTTGCGAACCTGAATGTCCCAACAATGCAATTTATGAAGGTGGTGTAGAGTGGTCTATTTCAGATGGCACAACTGTAAAAGGGGAGTATACATTAATGGATGGTGCAGTTGTAAATGCAGAAGAAAGATTTGCTCCTATTAGTGTAGATATTTATTACATCGTTCCTAATAAATGCACCGAGTGCCAGGGCTTTCATGAAGAACCGCAATGTGCTGCTGTATGCCCCGTTGATTGCTGTGTACCTGATGAAATGTATAGAGAAACGGTAGAAGAACTGATGGCAAAAAAAGAAAAGCTGCATGTATAATGAGTATATTAAAATACGCAAATTTTAAGGTAGCTTTTCTTGTTTTTACAAAACGAATGCCCTACCTTTCCGTTATTATAACTGTTGCCAATGGCGACATTTTATCGGCGGGTGATATGTTCCGCAACAAGAGGTGGAGAATCAGTAGTTCTCCGCCTTTTATTTTGTCCCCTACTTTAGTTTGATTGTTTGATTGTTTGATAGTTCGAATGTTTGAATGTTCGCAAGAGTAAGTTCAATTTATTTCCTATGTTGTTTGCATTGGCAATATTGTTTGCAAAACAACTCCCGTACCTAATTATCAAAATAAATTCCAAATAAGGATGCTTGGGGTTTACAATTAACTCCCGGCGTTGAGGATCAATTAAAACATCCATCTCTTCCATGGGTATTGAACCTAGCAGTGGCTCGCTGTCTCCTTTTAAAACCATAGCGCTGCAGATAGCTGTACAATTTTTAAATTTTGCATGTATAGGACCAACAACGTCATATTCCCGCACTGACCCATCAGCCAGTACAGCTATTCTTTTTTCTATAAAGGATAAATTAAGCTGTTCTTGTATGGTTTCGTTGATACCCATCATGTAAGCATCTGAGTCAACCAGCATTTTAACTGTCATCTATTTCACTTCTTCTTCGCGAATAATATGACGTTTAGCCATCGCTAAATCGTCGGCATTTATCAAAGTAATATCTGCATATACTAAGCCCATAATTGATGTGGTTTAAATCAAAAATAGCAAATATGTTTTAAGAAGATGGTTGCTTAGTAAATTTCGCTTCGTTAAAAGCTTAGTAGTAGTAGTAGTAATGCTGTTGAACGTAATCCGCCTAAAGCGGAAGGAACGTCACCACAAAGCCCAAAAGCTGGTTCCCCAAAAATAAATTCCAAACCCACACACAATTAAGAGTAGTTAAAACGTTCCTTCAAAAAAAATTTATTTCTTTGCCGACTAAATAAGAAGACGCTCAATGAAAAAAAGAATAGCTCTCGTTACAGGTGGTTACAGTGGCGAAGCGGAAATAAGTTACAAAAGTGCAATCACGGTAGGGAACAATGTTGACCAAGAATTATTTGATGTTTACAAAATTGATATCTCCCCCGATGGCTGGTTTTACATAGATAACAACAGCAATAAAACCATAGTTGATCGAAACGATTTTTCTGTTAACCTTAACAACAATAAAATTACTTTCGATGCCGCCTTAATGTGTTTACATGGTAATCCTGGTGAGGATGGAAAACTGCAGGGATATTTTGACATGCTTAATATACCCTACACCAGTTGCGATGCGGCCACTTCAGCAATTACTTTTAATAAGCGTTATACTGTAGCTGTTGCAGCGTTTAGCGGCATAAAAGTTTCGCGTTCCGTTTTATTAATAAAAAACCGGTTTACAAGTCCTGAAGAAATTATAAATAATCTTCAGTTTCCTGTTTTTGTAAAGCCAAATAATGGTGGCTCAAGTATTGGTATGAGTAAGGTAAACAGATCTTCTGAAGAATTAGGAGTTGCTATTGATAAAGCCTTTAAAGAAGATGATCAGGTATTGGTAGAAGAATCTATTGAAGGAAGAGAATTTACGATTGGTGTTTTTAGAAAAAAATCCGAGATAATTCCGTTGCCAATTACAGAAGTGATTTCTAAAAAAGATTTTTTTGATTATGAAGCAAAATATCTTGGCGAGAGTGAAGAAATAACTCCTGCAAAAGTGGATGAATCTGTTGCAGAAAAATTGAGAGCTGCTGCAAAAAAAATTTACAGCGTTTTCAATTGTCGTGGTGTTGTGCGTATAGATTTTATTTACAATGAAAAAGCAGGCGAGCCGTTTATGCTTGAAATAAATACCGTGCCTGGTCAAAGTGAAGCCAGTATCGTACCGCAACAGGTGAAAGCAATGGGCTGGACTTTAAAAGAATTTTATACGGCATTAATTGAAGAAGCGTTTCTATAAAAAGTGTCTTCAAAAGTACAGGACACTGCAATAAAATATTTCAATATCTTAATATCACAATCTCAAAATTTAATTCGTGCTTAAATTCATCACACATAAATCTTTTCTTGTAAACCTGCTGACAATTATTCTTGCAATATTGTTGCTTGTATTTATTTTTTTCAGCCTGCTTGGTAAAATAACAAAGCATGATGAAACACAAAGAGTGCCTTCCGTTGTTGGAAAAACTTATGATGAAGCAAAACAAATCCTTGAATCTGCAGGTCTTGAAGCAGGCATACAGGATTCAGTTTACATAGATACAGCAAGGGCTTTACAGGTAATGCGCCAGTCACCCGATGCTGATGCTGTAGTAAAAGCAGACAGAACAATTTATCTTACCATCAACCGCTCTGTGCCACCACAAATTGATATGCCCGACCTGCGTGGCTTTTCGCTAAAAAGCGCTCAATTGTATTTGCAAAGTCTTGGATTAAAAGTTGGTGATACTACTTATGTGCCCGATATAGCAAAGAATGCTGTTAAAGACCAGCTGTTTAAGGGTGACCCCATTGCTCCTGGCACAAAAATAAATATGGGAAGCAGTATTGGTTTGGTAATAGGTAATGGCATTGGACAAGAAACAATGAATGTACCAGATTTAATAGGCATGACTGTTGCAGAAGCACGTTCATACTTAAGCAATAGCAATATTGAGTTGGGCGCTGTCATTCCGTTAGGACAGGTTACGGACACTGAAAACGCGTATATTGCAAGGCAAAATCCTCAGCCTTACTCAGAGATTGCCGCCGGCGAATCAGTAAGGAATAAAATAAGACCTGGTCAAATTATGGATATATGGATTAGCTCAGTGCCTCCGGTTAAAGATTCAACTTCAATACAATAATAACTTCAAATAAAATTATTATGAACACTATGACTGTTGAAGAATTAAAAGCCCGCATGGATAAGGGCGAACCTGTAAATCTTCTTGATGTGCGTGAAGATTATGAAAGAGCAGACTTCAATATTGGTGGCAAGCACGTGCCGCTTGGTAAAATACAGTCCATGCAATTTGATGACCTCGATGACTGGAAAGATAAAGAAGTAATTATTTATTGCAGAAGTGGTAACCGCAGTGGCATTGCCGGTCTTTTTATGGAACAGGCAGGTTTTAAAAATACAGTAAATCTTAAAGGCGGTATGCTGGCATGGCAGGAAAAGATTGGTAGTAAGTAGTGGATATTTTTTGTTATCAACTGCGTCACTTTGGTCATCGCCTGTTGTGTCACTCACTTTTGCGTTCAGTTCATTATTATTCAGCATTAAGAGTAGTGAGTTGTGGTTGTGAGTAATTTTCATTAAACATTTATTATCACACTCACTATTTACCACTGACCGTTCACAAGTTGTTTTGCTCCTTTCTCATCTCACTCAATTTCGGTCTCAACCTTGCCTTACTTTTATTGAAAATATTTCTTCCCTTATCAATGCCTTTGCGAATTTCTTTTTGTCTTTCAAGAGGCATGTTAATAGTATCCTGGCATTCCTTACTGCAACAGCCCTCATATTTCGTGGCGCATTCTTCACATTGGATAAACAACAAATGGCAACCTTCATTTTTACAATTGGTATGCGTATCACAAGGCTTACCACATTGATGACAATGAGCAATTATATCATTAGTAATTCTTTCCCCGAGTCTTTCATCAAAAACAAAATTCTTTCCAATGAATTTGCTTTCCAAACCTTTCTCTTTTACTTCACGTGCATAATTGATGATGCCGCCGTCAAGATGAAAAACATTTCTAAAACCTTTGTGCAGCATATAAGCGCTTGCCTTTTCGCAACGAATACCACCGGTACAATACATAATGATATTTTTTTCTTCATTGCCCTTTAGCATATCAGCAGCCATGGGCAATTGTTCACGAAAAGTATCTGAAGGAACTTCCATTGCTTTTTCAAAATGTCCAACTTCATACTCATAATGATTACGAAAATCAACAACAATTGTATTCGGATCTTTTAAAAATTCATTCATCTTTTCTGCACCCACATATTTTCCTTTGTTCATATCAAATGTTAGATCACCAATTCCATCAGCTACAATTTTCTCTCTCACTTTAACTTTTAAAACCCAGAATGATTTGCCATCATCATTCACAGCAATATTCAATCTTACTCCATTCAAGGGTTCCATGGAATACAAAAATGTTTTAAAAGTTTCAAAGCATGATTGAGGAACACTTACCTGCGCATTAATACCTTCTTTAGCTACATATATTCTTCCGAATACATGTAATGCATGCAAATGCTTGTACAAATAATCTCTAAACTCTTGTGAATTTTGAACGGGAAAATATTGGTAGAAACTAATGGTAACGCGTGGTTCAGCTTCTTCCATTAGACGTTGCTTCAATTCCTTATTAGAAATGCGGTTGTGTAACAATGCCATATTTATTGAATTTCAGACAGCCGGTTTTTATGCATGTAAACCATAAAAACTATCAATGTTCCAAGATTATTTGGACCCACTTGCTGTGTGGACGAATACGGCGCAAAGATAAATGAATGTTTTTAAGGGGGTTTTAATGAAGTTATTAAAATGCATATAAAACTCTGAAGCTAACAATGCATTATTATTCATCACAGTAACTTTGAATCATAATCCGCGCCCAACATGTATACAACATATCAACTGAAAGGTTTATTACAACTTGCCAATTTCCGCAATAAGTTTTACCATATTTATACAAATGAACCGAAAATTGGAACAGAAAAAGATGATGCAATTACTTTAAAAAAATCTATGGATGCTTTTATAGAAATTTTTTGTCAGCATCATTTTGCTGATAGTGATTATACTATTTTACAAAAAGAATCACAAGGTGACAAAACACCAGATCAATGGCTTAAAGAAGTAGGCGTAGAGAGCATTTTAAAATTGATAACTTATATCATCTGGACTGATAAAACTATTCAGGGTTATTTTGTTAAAAGGATCAAAGATAAAACCTTCCTAAAGCTGCTCATCCGTTTAGAATCTATCGCATTGGCTAAACATAAGCAACAAAAAATGCTCACTGAGTTCCGCGGAAAAAGCACAAATGTAAAAGTTATTACTACAGCACAACAATTAGAGCGGGTGGGATAGTACCGATACTACTTCTCTAAATATAATCATATTAAATTTCCTCTCTCTCTTGCAGGACAGATATTTCAGAGTAATTATTCTTTACGATAAATGATAACACGGAAAATAAAAATGATGTTGTTAATAGTGAATAAAACTATAAAGTTCAAGAGTGCGACGAGCGCCTGAATGATGCAGTCGGGCAGGCAAGAGAAGATAAATATTAGTACAAGAGTTGGTTAAATAAAAATCCTTAAGGCAGATTACTTCTTGCGAAACTTCCTGTAAGGGCAGCAAATCCCGAAACTAATCCTCCTGTTATTGCTGTAATCCATATTAATGAAATAGAAGATCCGTTTAATGGCAAAATATAAGCTACTCTTCGTGAAAGAATATGATTGTTTGCGTTATCAATTATGCTTGCATGAATCCCCCATAAAAAAGACAATCCTATAAACCCCGCTATAAAAGCTTTTGCCGGATGCTGATGAACAGCGATAGCCACGATGAATGATGTAACCGCAAAGCTCCACCATGAAAAATAGAGTGGAGCAGCATAACCCAATAAAGCAGTAAGTATAATAGCAGCAATAAATTTCATTATAATAAGTTTAGGATTTTTTGAATGTTATTTTTCCTTTAAGGTTAGGTTGCTTTTCCATTTCAATTTTATTTACAAACAATAATTTGTAATATTCTCCTGCGAGCCAATCATTAACAGATGCATCATAATACTTACTGCCGGGGTTTCCATTTTCGCCGCCCGGATAAATACCGTAGGCGTTTATTTTATCTGTTAATTCTACTATCATACGCCAGCTTGGTCCATGAAATTTTGTGTAGGCATTAATAATATTTTTGCCGCCACCTGAAATAAGATTCAACCTGCTTAATGCCGGTATACGCAACAAATGGCGCACACCACTCTCTTTGAATTCGCCCCACTCAATCTTATTTTCCCTCTCCAGTTTTTCTAAAACTTCAACAGCTTCTTTAAATGCAACGGTTACATCAGTTGCTATTGTTTCTTTTGCAGGAGTATTGATATTATCTGCAAACACGTAAGCAGAATCTCTTTTGATTCCGTCAAGTAATGTACATTCTTCAGGCCAGGGTAAAGACAATGTTGACTGTGAAAATTCATCACTGTATGTAGTGGTCATTAAACTATCCCACCAAAGATTAAAAACAGTTGGGCCAGTCTCACCCGGATCACTATTTAAATTCCAGGTTTTAAAGATGCCGAGATATTTTTTTTCATCACTATTCAAATTCGCTTCATTAATATATTTTAGTAATACCGGTCTTGCCATCTCTGCAAATACATTGTAATTACTGGTTTGCAATCGTTCCATATCTTTCACTGAAATATTTTGCATTGCTGAAAGACGCCTGTTAATAATATAACCACGATAAACAGGATAAGTGCCACCAAGATAATAGGGATAAGATGTATCATAAGGCATTTGATTGGCACTGCTCACAAAACCTCTTTCAGGATTATGCATTATAAGATTAGCACTGACAGGAATAAAACCTCTCCACGCATAAGTACTGTCATCCCCTGGCATAATAAAATCACCCTGGCCTCTCCATTTGGCAGGAAATTGTCCCTGCTGTTTTAAAGCAATGTCACCAGTCTTTGAAGCAAACACAATATTTTGTCCCGGGCATTGATATGTTGAAATTGCATCGAGATAATCGTTATAATTTTTTGCATGATTTAGTTTATAAAATGTTCTTAGCTCATTGCTTGCATCATGCGCTTTCCAGCGAACGGCATATGCTTTATTTGTATGCAGTTTATCAGAATAATTTTTATCATACATTACAGGTCCCCATACAGTCATAGCAATATGTTCTGTATCACTTTGCCCGTCTTTTATTTTTATTATTTCATCCCGGAATTCTGTTTTCCTCCATCCGCCATTAAACCAGTATTGCTTCATTGTGCTGTCTTTAAATCTCACCTCATAATAATCACGAACATCTCTTTCAGCATTCGTTACTCCCCACGCACAATTTTCATTAAAACCAATTATCACAGCAGGTGAACCAGGCAAACTAACACCATAAACATTAAAGTGCGGAGTAGACAACTGCATTTCATACCACGTAGAAGGAAGATATAAATTGAGATGCGGATCATTACACAAAATTGGCCTGCCACTTTTTGTTTTTGAACCCGCTACAGCCCAGTTGTTACTGCCATTATCCTTCTCAGGTTTCACAGGTGTGTTGGCAGGTTCCATAGCAGCCTTATAAGAAAAGTATATTGAATCCGCATTCGCTGGGGGCGTCATATTAATACCTGGTTTTGCAAACACTGTTCCTTTAGAATTATTAATAGGATCCAATGAATCTTGCCCATAAGGAAATAATGCTGCAAACTGAGCTTTGGTAAAAATTGATTTGGCATTTGTTCTTTCAAAATCTTCTTCAAAACCTGCAAGGTCAAGCGCCATATATTTTGCAAATAATGCAGTTTTTAAATTTGTCCATGATTCAGGTTTATAACCAAGCAATTTATATTCAAAAGGGTAAGAACTTTCATCTAAAGAATTAATGTATGCATTAACGCCTGCAGTGTAAGCATCGCATGCAGCCTTTGTTTCAGGATCTGATTCCATTGCTTTCCGGGCATTTTCGGCGCCATAAACCATTCCAAGACGACGAAAAAATTTATCTGCTTTTAAAAAATTTGCACCATTTGAAGTATCGCCCATAATTTCACTTAATCTTCCTCCTGCGGCATAAGTTTGAAAATCCATTTGCCACAAGCGAAACTTAGCATGCAAATAACCCTGGATAAAAAAAACATCATGCTCATTGTCTGCATATAAATGTGGCACAAGGCGATTATCAAAATACACTTCAGCATTTCCCTGCAAATCTTTTGATTTAAAATCCGCATTAAAATCTGCATTCACAGGTTCCGCATTTTGCCAGAAACCTTTTTGGGGTGAAAGAAAATAACCAAGCCTTGGCGTTTTACTTCCACCGGTTGGTAACTGCGAATTCAAAGCAACTATTAAAACTATTGTCACAACAGCGGAGAGAATAAAAAGAATTATTCGCATGTGAAATTTTTATTGATTGAAAATAATGATAATTAAGAAATAAAAAAGTTTTTATACCATGAGTCAAATGATTTGAATGATTATTATGATACCGGCCTTTGTATTTATTTCGATAATAATTATTTTTAATTGTTACAATTAAAGCCACCTTAATAATTTTTATGCTATCAGCAGCGGCTTTTCATAGCATCACTTCTTGTCCACGGGATGCTGTGCATGTCACTCGTGAAACTTCACCTACGCAACGATACCTTCATTTTATAGAACAAAATTTTGATGCTTATAATCGGATACCCCTCAAATATATTGCAAGTTATCTTGGTTTGGAACCTCAAAGTCTGAGCAGGATACGTAACCGCCTCTGAAAATATTTTTTAAGAAAATCCAGTTGCGTTTTGTAAGAAGAAAAGACTATATACGTGAAATTGTTTTCTCGATAGTTAGCATTATGATCTTTACTCTTCCTCCTGTTATAATGCTGAAAATAGATTCCATTCGTGAACACACTACTTATTATTCTGATATTTCGACTTACGGATGGTTTTATTTTTTTGCAGCATTCCCGATTATGTTGTTTGTGCATGATACTTACTTCTACTGGCTTCATCGTTTAATACATCACAAAGCATTGTTCTCAATTATCCACCTTGTTCATCATAAATCAACAAATCCTTCTCCCTGGGCTGCATATTCTTTTCATCCATTGGAAGCAATTCTTGAAGCAGGTGTATTTGTGGTGTTTCTTTTTATTATGCCGATAAATGACCTGCACCTTCTTGTTTTTTTTATTTTCAGTCTTACATATAATGTTTATGGTCATTTAGGATACGAGTTATATCCAAAAGGATTTAACAAAACATGGATAGGTAAGTGGATAAACACTTCAGTAAATCACAACATGCATCATCAATATTTTAAAGGAAATTATGGATTGTATTTTACTTTTTGGGACAGGGCGATGCATACCATTCGACCCGAGTATGATGAAAAGTTTGAAGAAGTAAAATCAAGAAAAAAATCATGAAAAAGGATAATTGGTTTTTTGTGAAAATGGTTTTTAATACTACATCGAGAAAAATCCATTAATCACTTTGGTCTTCAGGTGTGTTTCAATTTTTAAATGCTTGTTGTTTGGTGTCGCTTGTTTTTATTTATAATCCAATCGAAAATTTTTATGGAATAATTGCTACCGCATTTCATACGATAGAAAATAATTCCTGCTGAGAAAATTGTAAGCAAGCCAATTATTAGTATCGAAGCATTTATACCCAATGTATCGGCTATAATACCCGTAAGAATAGCTCCTATAGCATAACCTAAATCTCTCCACAAACGAAAAACGCCAAGGCTATTTGCACGATCTGTTGGATGCGTGTTTTCCGCCACAGTCGCAAGAAATGTGGGATAAACCAATGCTGTACCAATACCAAGAAGCGAAGAAAGAATTATGAAATGAGTAGTCCTTTGAGCAAAAATTAAAACAACCAGCACAAGGCCCTGCAAAAGCATTCCGAGAAAGAGTAAGTCTTTTTTACAAAAATGATCTGCGATTTTTCCTGTGAATAGTTGACCTATTCCCCACACAGCAGGATACACTGCAGTTACAATTCCAATTTCGGCAATGCTAAACCCTTTTGATGCAAGAAGAATGGGAAAAATTCCCCACGCCATACCATCATTCAGATTGTTGATTAAGCCAGCTTGAGTAACCGAACTTAGGTTTTTATTCCTCAAAGTTGTTTCCCAAAAAATATTTTTGAGTTTTGGGGTTTTACTTGTTGTTGTTTCTGCAGTGATGTGATGCTTTGTGTCTTTCACTAAAAGCCAACTTCCAAAGAAACCCAGCAATGATAATACGATTCCTATATAAAAAGGATATGGTCGCAAACCATAATTTGATGCTATCCATCCAGTAAGGAATGCAACAATTGCTACGGCAATGTAGCCTGCGAACTCATTTAATCCCATTGCAAAACCTCTTTGCTTTTCACCAACCAAATCAATTTTCATCACAACCGTGCTGCTCCAGGTTAAACCTTGATTGATACCAAGCAAAACGTTTGCAGCAACTATCCAATTCCAACTATTGGCGTACATTAAAACAAAAGGAACGGGAATACCAATAAGCCATCCGATTGTAAGCAAATTTTTTCTTCCGACTTTATTTGCTAATGTGCCGGTAAAATAATTCGTAAAAGCTTTTACAATTCCAAAAACAATAATAAAAGATAGTATGGCTGTTTTTGCAGCAATATGAAATTCTGCTTCTGCAATTCGTGGAAGGATACTTCTTTCAAGACCTACCATTCCTCCCACAAAAGCATTGATGATAACAAGCAAAGTGAATTGCCGCCAGTTTTCTTTCAAACCCAATTTAACTTCCATTTTCAATTAATTTTTCAGGATCAATTATGTTTAACAAAAAAGAGATAAGATTCAACGTGTCGATGCTTCCAAATTCGTTTCCCTTTTCAAAGTCGCCTTCTTTTTGAGCCATTGAATTTGTTAGATGTGCAAAGCAAATTACATTGTATCCTTTGGCTTGAGATAATGCATAAAGTGCTGCAGCTTCCATTTCAACACAAGTAACGTTTAGCTTGCTCATATTTTCGATGGCAGTTGGTGTTTCCCTATAAGGAGCATCAGTTGTCCAACTTGTTGCGTCGAAAAATGGGCATTCATCTTTTTGTTGAAATAAATTTAATAAGCCTTTGATGTCTTTATTTAATTCAGAAGGCTTATCAGGAGGTAAATAATGATAGCTTGTTCCTTCATCGCGGATAGCAGATGTTATTAATGCAAACCTTTTTGAATTATTAGGTTTTTTAATTATCCCCGCAGATGTAACGCTTATTAAAAGTTTACAACCTGAAACAAAAAGTTGTTCAGCAACCAGCACCGCGTAAGATGCACCCACCACGCATGGAATAATGCCAATTTCAAAATCTCCTGAGTGAAATGTATATAATGATGAATGATAACAAGCCCAACATTCGCTTTTTGCAGAGTATTCTTTTCTTAAAAGGTATTCTGCTAAATCTCCATCAGGATCAAGTAGACAAACAGCGGGGACCTCACATTCTTTTTTGTTTTTCTGGCGTCTTGCTTCGCGCAATAAATTTTCAGGAAGAAATACGGATGGTTCGTCATAAAATTTATTAAACAAAATATTCTCCATCGTTGCAATTGCCTTTTTACTGTTTTTAGAAATGCAATTTTTTAAAGTAATTCAGTTGTAATAGGTTCACAGAGCACTTTCAATCCACTCAACTTTAATGTTGTGTTGAAGATTGAGTAATTTTTGACTCGTAAATTTCATTTCATTGAGCAGAGTAAACGCATATACCTGTAAACACTAAATATGTTACAATTTTTATTTGCATATTGATGGATTTTTAGAAGTATTTAAACCACCAGTATTTTTCGAACCATACTTTTGCCCAGTGCCAAAAATATCCTGGTGTTTTCATCTTTACTATTGGAACGGGTGAGGCATAAAAATTTCCCGCTGCGTAACCAGCTTTGCCCTCACCCATTTCAAGAAAACACTGACCTTCTCCGCCAAATGTTTTGAAGTGATTTCTGCCATTGATTTTTTCAGCAATGTTATCTGCAACTACCTCTGCCTGATAGTGTGCAAACACACCTGCTTTCGGAAGCGGTTTACCCATTTCAAGCGGAATGAAAGTATTGTCGCCTATGGCATAAACATTTGGGAAGTTTGTTTCCATTGTGTTCCGGTTGACTTCAATCCAATTTGATTTTCCAACTAAAGGAGATCGACGAATAACTTCAGGACACAAATGTTTTGGGGTGAAAGCCAACAAATCAAACGCTGCTGTTTTGCCATTACTAAAATAGAGCGTGCTGCTTGTTACTGATGTTAGCTGATATTCAGGAAAATAGTTAATGCCTTTTTGTTCAACCACTATTTTTACTGCACTGCCTAACTCCTTTCCTGCAACAGGCATAGGCAATGCTTCGGGAGTATAAAGAGAAATTTGTGTTTTGTCTCTTATTCCTTTTTTGCGTATAAAACCTTCAATAAGCATAACTGCTTCATAAGGAGCAGCAGGACATTTAAAAGGCAAAGAAGAAATTACTATTACAATTTTTCCTCCACTGAAATTTTGTAACTTCTCATAAAAAGCTGATGCACCTGGTAAAGTATAAAAATTATATCCAAACTTTTCAAGATTGTACTCAGTGGTGTAATCAGTGCCAAGCGAAACCACGATATAATCTCCATTGTATATTTTTCCATTTGCAGTAATTGATTTGGCAGCAGGATTAATACTTTCTATGGTGCTTTGTACTATCTCCAGTTCCTTAGACTGGATGGATGACATTTTTCGGTAAACCTGTTTCGGTTTTCGTTTGCCAATCATCAACTGCAATAGTGATGGGGCAAAGACATTGTTTTGCTCTTTTTCAAAAAGAATTATTTTAACAGCTTTATTTGTTTTGCTATGCAATTTTTTTCTGAGTCGGTAAGCAGTTATGATGCCACCTGTTCCTCCACCTAGTACTAAAATGGTTGTGCTCATAAAGAATGAATTACTTTTTTTCAAGAAGTTATTTTTGAGTTTTCAGGTAATTGATATTTCGCAAATCAGGACAAATGCTTTTGGCGATGGTAGATTGAAAATATTCATTCAAGCTCCCGCACAAAACAATTTAAAAAGTTAATACCTTATCGCTATCCACTATCCATTGGGTTAATTCTGCCAAACTGCTGATTTCTGCACCATCTATTAATGGAAGATTTTTCAGCCCCCTTGTATCAGCACAGCTTCCACATATTTTCACTTTTGTGCCTTTATTAAGTGCAAGTTTTAACATCCGCTCAATATTGTAATAACCGTTGGGAGTCGTTTGATTCGCAATGGCACAATTGACACCATCAGCAATCAAGAAAATCCTAACCTCAACATCTTTGTGTTCTTTGTTGAGTTCATTTGCAATTCGCAAAGCATTGTATGCTTTTTCGCTGCCGTAAGGAGCATCGTTAATGATAAATAAAATTTTCATAGCTATTATATAAGATCTTTGTTTGAATGCTTTCAGAATTGACTAATTTTTTTCAAAGAATAACTAGCTATCAGATATTTTTTTTCATTTCCTCTAATTGCTCTTTGGTTATCTCTCCTTTTGCGTATCGCTTCTTTAAAATATCAAGTGGCGTTTCATCAACTTCCTTTTCATCGCTGTTATTTCGATGATAATGATGATGATGAGTAACCTGATTGTTACTACTTAGTTTCCATAATATAATAATGATAATGGCAGGGACGATCCACATGCCCCAACCCATCCATATCCAGGGATTGTTCATCATATTGTAATGCTTTATTTTTTAACTGATTTTATGACAACAAAACTTCCTTTGCCATAACCTGACTTTGCTTGTTCAATATTGTTTTCGCTGGGACCAACCAATGTTTTCCAAAATGAAAAATTTATAAACCCAGTTTGAGATAATAGTTCTTCCTTTATGTTTTAAAATGCGGTTTACTTCTGCAAATGCTTTTGGAATATCGTTCAGAAAACAAACCGTTGTAACCATTGTTACAAAATCATACGATTCATTTTTTATGGGAAGATTTTCAGCAACAGCACTAATAACATTTAAACCTCTTTTTCTTGCAGGCACCGCCATGCTCTCTGATGGCTCAACACCACTTTTAATATTCAGTGGAAGAGCAAATCTTCCTGAACCTACCCCAATTTCAATTCCATTGCCGGAGGCCGGAACAGCTTTTTGCATGGCGAGCAATTCAGATTGATAAAAGTTCGAATGCTTCTTAAACCATTGTGATCATACTCACTGGCAAATTGATCATAAACTGTATCAGTACTCACTTACTTTACTGTTTTGCTATTATTGGATAACCTTTATCAATCCAGTCAGCTTTCAGGTTATGAGATAAATTCAGCAACTTCTGATTGGTAAATCCCATTTCATTTAAAAGTTTAAATGCAGGACGTATATTCGGGCAATGTTCAAAAGGGCAGCAGCCACAGTAGATAACAATGTTTGCGTCCTTTGGCAACTTCTGCAATTCATTTTTCCATTTAAGAAGATTAATACTATCCTTCGCAGGTCCTTCTATAATTGAATTTTTTATTCCACCACCAAATCCAATGCTGTATAGTACCGGCTGCTTCGCAGATGGATCATTTAAAATAGCTGCAAGAGCAGATGGTTCTATTAACTGGTCTGTTCTCCATGGCTCATTGCCCTGTTGTTCAAAATTTTTGAATGAGAAAGTTCCAGTTATCATAACAAGCAGAACAAGGATGACAATGTTTCCTTTTTTCATAATGATTAAATTTCTTTTTACTTTTTATAAATCACTTCCATGCTTGTGTAATTATTGCTCTCATTGGAGCGATCATGGGTGCTGCACCAAATTTATCAGTCAGCTCTTTTTCAACTGTTGCCTTTATTTCTTCTATCCATGCAGGATTGCGTTTTATTATTTCATTATAGATAAGTCCACCCTGTGCAAGTCCGTTCGCGGCTTCTTTTGCTGTCTGGCTAACAGAAACTTTCTTAACTTTTTCAATTGTAATTTTTGAAAATCCTGCATCTTGTAAAAGTGATTTGATAACAGTTTCATCATTCACAGAAAATGGAAGATTGTAGGATTCAGGTAAAGGATCTTCCAGATATTTTTTTGCAGCTTTTCTGTAAACACAAGATGCAGCATTAAGCTCCAGCTTGTCCCATGTGATAAATAAAAACATACCTTTTGGTCTTAAAACACGATATGCCTCTGCAAAAGCCTTTGGTTTATCAGGAACAAGCATATAGCCGAAACAACAAACAACAAGGTCAATACTATTTTCATCAAAAGGTAATTGCTGTGCGTCTATTATCTGCCAGTCAATGTTTGATGTTTTCAATTTTTCTTTTGCCACAGCTAACATATCGGGACTTATATCGGATGCTATCAGCTTTGCCCTTAAAGGAATAACGTCTCGTAAATGCCGCGTAACGCGACCCGTTCCGCAAGCAATTTCTAAAGCAAGATGAACTGAGGAAGGATCAATGCGTTTGGAAACCTCGATGGCGTACGGCTCAAAGAACATGGGACCCAGACATTGTTCATAGTGATGAGGAATGGAACCCGAAAAGTCAAAAGCAGGAGATGAAACAGGTTTATTATCCATGAATTATTGTTTTTAGATTTTAAGAAATGGCACAACGGTTAGGACCGGCTTCGAGGTCAACCGGATTTATATCACTGAAATCACCTTTTAAATTTTTCTCTACAATAGAAAGATAATTTTCCGGAGTTGCGGGAATACGTTGTAACAACGTATTTATAAATATTTCTTCACTTAAAGAAAGCATTGTCACATTCTTCTTTATTTCAGATAATATTGCTTCAACAGGTTTACCGTCAAAATCAACCGGCTGGTTTGTATGGGCAGGTAAAACAATAATGTCATCCTTAAGCGACAATAACTTTTGCAATGATTGATATAGCAGTTTTGATTTTTGAAAAGCCTCCTCTGCACTTGATTTTAAATCAGGTCTGCCAACACCGTTGGTAAAAAGAGTATCACCTGTAAGTAATACTTTATCATCCACCAAAAATGAAGTGCTTTCTAAAGTATGACCGGGAGTTTGAATTGCTTTAATGATAATATCTCCAACATGAAAAGTTGCGGCATCATCAATTGATTTAAATTCAAATGTTACTTTATTTGGCACCGGTAAATACAAGGGCACTTTACTCTTTTCCGCCAACTGTTTGGAACGTGAAAGATGATCTGCATGGATATGGGTTTCAATAACGTATTTCAAGGTTAGATCATACTGTTCTAAAATCTGTTCATATACATCTAGTGAAAGAGAAGCATCAACAACGACTGCCTCACCATTTGATGCAATAACATAGGAAAGACATCCTTTGCCGGTTCTTCTTACCTGAATAATTTGGAAATCATCGAAAGACATTTTTGCTGTATTCCACGCAAGACTCCAGCCTTTCATCCCTTCTTTAAGACTATATGATTCATATCCACTCTCCAGCAATAATTCTGCTGCGGTCGCGCTTGTTTTACCGGCAGCACAAACAGTTACTACTGGGACAGATTTATCAATATGTAACCTTTCCAACGCATTGCTGTCTTTTGCTTTTAATTTATCATAGGCATCAAAATAAATGCTGCCGGGTATATACCACTGCGACCATTCGTTCATGGGTCTGATATCGAGCACATTTATTTTTTTTCCTGAGACTAACCAATGCTGTAATGTATTTACATCTATTGTAGGAGATTTAGCCATAATATTAATTGAATAATTCAGTTGACAGTTTCAACGCTTAATCCTTTGGATTTCCAATCAGGAAATCCTTCAAGAAGCCGCCTCGCTTTAAAGCCTTTTTTCGAAAGTATATTTACCGCTTCATCGGCGAATACACAAAAAGGACCACGGCAATAAGCAATATATTCTTTGTTCTTTGGAAGCTTTTTAAGTTTTGCAGAAAGTTCCTCTACAGGAATATTGATTGCCTGGGGAATATGCCCCTTTTTAAATTCACTTTCAGGACGCACATCAAGCAGAACTATATTTTTTGACTTCAACCTGCTTAATAATTCGTCAAGGTTTATGGGTTCTAAACCGTCTTTTATCTCCCTAAAATCATTTATTACTT
>WNGE01005604.1_pt1 | contig 19658 bp, 26 predicted proteins | sample 5400651 | NCBI WGS metagenome assembly WNGE01 (sample SAMN13153370, study PRJNA577476) | soil metagenome | isolation source: 60 cm soil or saprolite under grassland replicate 2 | place: USA:California | collected 2016-06-15
ACCGTACAGAATGACGCCAGCACTATTCAGCGTGCTTATCCATTACCATCAAAGCCGTATCGCATTCACGTATTACAACCAATGCGAATCCTGCATCACCTCGCGCCGATTGTTCCAGAATTTGCCCGTTACCCCTTCTACCTCCGGGCTCGCAACGAGCCAGATGACCGTGTCCGCACCGTCGAGCGCCCTCTGCGCTTTGAAGCTCGTCAGCACGATGACGATCTTTAGAAGCCCGCCCACGTTCTTCGTCAGGTCCGTGAGCACGTACCCGGGGTTCAGCGCGTTGGCCGTTACCGGCTTGCCCCTGAGTCTGTCGGCAAGCGCCCAGGTGAGCATCCGGCTTGCCTGCTTTGACGCCCGATAAGCACCAATCCCGCTGTAGGGCCTTTGTCACTGTTCGAACCGTAGGGCAGGGCGACCACAAAGCGAGAACCGGCACCACGTGTTGGTGAGTTCGGGAGCCGCCCTCGATCAGTTGTTTCATGTGTTGGTGAGTTCGGGCGCCAACTGCTTGCCTGTTCGGCGTCGCGTTGCTCGCCGAACCATCGTGGGCAGCGCTCGGCGCCGCTGCCGCTGTTGTTCCTCACTGTCGGATTCATCGTCGCCGCCGTGATCGGCGGGCAACAGCCATGACTCGCCGCCGTGGGTCACGGTCCTGCGGGTGGGGCCCGATCAGCCGGGAGTGGTGCGCAGATCGGTGCCGCGGCGGTGCGCGTCGGCGGCCACGATCTGGGCCGCCAGCTGCGACAGCAGCTGCCGGTCGGTGTCCGGCAGTCCGGCAGCAAGCATCTCGATCCGCTCGGTGAACCTTGCGGCGACCTGTTCGGCGAGCTGTCGGCCGGTGTCGGTGATCGATACGTGAAACGCGCGGCGGTCGATCGCACTGACGGTGCGTGTGACCAGGCCGCGACGCCGCGCGCGGTCGACCAGGCCGCTGATCGAGGACTTGTCCAGGCCGAGATGCCGGCCGAGTGCGTTCATCGTCGGCTCCCGGTCCCGAAGCACTCCGAGCAACCGCGTTTGGATGATCGACAAGTCGTGCTGCGCGGCGATCTCGGCCAGGGCGTTGTGCACCAGAAACGACAGCTGGGCGAGGGCGTCCACCAGTCCCAGATCCTTGCCTGCGCGTGACGGTGCTACCGGGGGCGGCGTGTCGCTGAGCGAAGTCACACCCCGATCCTACTTGAAAAGGTACGTGGCACAAACTAAATTGATACGTGACACGAACCAATCCTGAGGAGAGTTCACATGGACGTCCACGCCGCCGTGGTCCGCTCGTTCGGCAACCCGCCCCGCTACGAACCGTTCGACCTACCGGCCCGTCCGACGGCGACCAGGCGCTCGTCGGCGTCCTCGCGGTGGGTCTGCATCCGCGGGCGCGCACCGGCACGTCGGGCAGCCACTACACCAGTACCGGGAAGTTGCCGATGGTTCCTGGTATCGACGGGGTCGGCCGGCGCGAAGACGGCCAGCTGGTGTATTTTGTCGCCGATGACGAGCTCGTAGGCGCGATGGCCACCCGGACTGTCATCGACACCCGCCGCAGCGTCGTGTTGCCCGATGGCGGGAACATCGTGAAGATCGCCGCGGCGATGAACCCGGCCATGTCAGCGTGGGTGGCGCTGCGCCGCCGCGTCCCGATCGAGGCCGGGCAGTCGGTGCTGGTCCTCGGCGCTGCCGGCAACGCCGGCCAGATGGCCATCCAGGTCGCCAAGCGTCTCGGCGCCGGCCGGGTCGTCGGCGCCGGCCGCGACCAGGCCCGCCTGGCCACCCTGCCGGGGATCGGTGCCAACGCGACCGTTGCGCTCACGGCCGACGCCGCCGACGCCACCGCGTCGCTGGCCGAGGCGGCCAGGAGGTCGACCTGGTCATCGACTACCTGTGGGGCAAGCCCGCCGGTGAGGCGATCATGGCGCTGCTGCAGGCCCGCGCCGACCGCAGCCGCGCCCTGAACTGGATCCAGATCGGCTCCATGGCCGGCCCGACCATCGCCGTCGGTGGCGCTGCGCTCGGCGAACTTCCGACTGCAGGGCAACGGCCAAGGCGCGGTGTCCACCAAGGCATACCTGGCCGAGCTGCCGTCACTCATCGACGAGATCGACAACGGCGGCATCGCGGTCACCGCCCGCCCGGTGCCCCTCGCCGACGTCGAAACCGTGTGGATCGCGCCCGAGGTCCCGGGCGTGCGCGCCGTCCTGGTGCCCTGACCCCGGCCCGATCCGCCACAACAGGCCGACTTATCTGGCGCCGGACACTGCGGCGCGGCCTGGCGTAAATGCAGATGGCCGGTGAACCCTGTCCCGTCTCAATTTCATTTGACACACCACCGGTTCTCTGACCTGTTTGCGTCAGATCTGGCGAGACGGGACGATGAATGATGGCTCAGTAAACGTGGCGCATTCTGGGAGATCTCAGCTGGTGGGTTCCTGCGCAACCGTCGGGATAGTCGGTTGCATTGGCCGCAACACCGCTGACAGGATCCTCGCCATGCCCCACTTCTCCGCACGTGATGGAACCGACCTCGCTTACCACGTATTCGGAGAGGGCATCCCGGTGATCTGCCTACCGGGCGGTCCGATGCGGGACTCGGTTTACCTCGGTGAACTCGGTGGCCTGTCCACGCATCGGCAGTTGATCGTGGTGGACCTTCGGGGCACCGGCCAGTCCGCGATCCCAGAGAATGCCGCCTCCTACCGCTGTGACCGGCTTGTCGATGATGTCGAGGCTCTGCGCGAGCACCTTGGTCTTGACCGGTTGGACCTGCTCGCGCACTCCGCCGCCGCGAACCTCGCGGCGCTTTATGTGGCCCGGCACCCAGAACGCGTCAACAAGCTCGCTCTGATCACTCCGAGCACCAGGGCCGTCGGCATCGCGGCCACCGGGGAGACCCGGCGTGAGATCGTGCAGCTCCGCAAGGACGAGCCCTGGTTTGCAGGGGCCTTCGCAGCTCTTGAAGCAATCGTGGTCGGCAATGCCACCGACGACAGCTGGAAGGCAATCGAGCCCTTCTTCTACGGCCGATGGGACGCGGCGGCACAAGCCCACCAGGCGGCTGAGGACACCCAGCGGAACACACAAGCCGCAGCCGCCTTCGGCGCTGAGGGCGCCTTTGACCCGCAGGCCACCCGCGCGGCACTCGCCGCATTCGACGCGCCGGTGCTGCTGCTCGCCGGAGAGACCGACCTGAACACGATACCGAGCGTCGTGGCCGAATACGCCGAGCTGTTCCCGAACGCCGAGTTCGTCGTTCAACCAGAAGCAGGCCACTACCCATGGCTCGATGACGCTGACCGATTCGTGGCGACAACCGCGACGTTCCTGGGATGAAGGTTGCCTCGCGAGGGAGCCGATCGAACGCCGACCGGCCGCCCGGGCCAGGCTGACGTGGTTTCCAAGCCGACGAGGTGGACCTGGCCGCCCTGTCCCTTTCGGGGCAAAAGCGACGTCCAACGAGATCCAGCGGCACGGCTGGCTGGGAGAAGGTGTCTCGTATTCGGGCGGCGGTGAGTTGGTACGGTCACCAGCCTGAGAACGGTTGTCGATAACTTGAGCAACTGGCACGTGCCAGGCCCTCGTGCTCGGGCACCAGGCGTAGTCGGAGAGTCGTCATGTGGCGCGCCCGTTGGTCGCGGTTCAGCGCAGCCGGTAGAGATCTTCTCCGGCGTCGGACACGACGAGCGTATCCGGGTCGTGGCGACCCGCCTTCCATTGTGGCGGCCTGGGCGCCCGGCATAGCCTCTTGCTACGCCGACATCCCCGTCGGCGATGGGAAGCGGCCTAGCGCGTGACGGCAGCGGCCCTCGCTTAACGGGAAGCAGTCGGCGTGCCTGCGGCAGCCGCCGTCGGCGACGAGCCGCTCCATACCGTGGCAGGCGGCCGGTCCGGGGCCAAGGGACGGTACGCGATGGAGCGGATGAGCGCGCTCGACGCCGGGTTCTTTTTCATGGAGCACGACAACGTGCCGATGCACGTCGGATCAGTCGCGGTGTTCGAGGGACCGCCCCCGGCCTACGGTGACGTGGTCCGGTTGCTGGTCTCCAAGCTGCCACAGGTGCCGCGGTACAGGCAGCGGGTGCGAACCGTGCCGCTGCACCTCGGCCGCCCAGCGTGGATTGACGATGAGCATTTCGAGGTCCTGTACCACGTCCGGCACACTGCGGTACCTGGGCCCGGCGGGGCAGAGCAGTTGCGCAACCTCGCCGGCCGTGTGTTCGCCCAACGGCTGGATCTCGCCACTGCTTGATGCCACCCCGGACGCCGAGCATCCCGAGCTGAGTCCCTGGATCCCTGAGCGTCCCCCTTCCACGGCATGGATGGTCGTTGACGGGCTGCGGGACGCGCTGGCCGCACCGCTTCAGCAGCTGGCCCGCGTGCCGGCGCTGGCGCGCAATCTGCCCACTCGCCAGGAGGCGTTCGACTTCGCCCGGGGACTACCGGGGACTGTGCGCCGCCTGGCGAGCCCGGCTGCACGCTCGCTCAATGGGCACAGTGGGCCACATCGGCGCTGGGAATGGACGCAAGCCAGCCTGAACGAAGTCAAGCTGGTCCGTAAGGCGTTCGGCGGTACCGTCAACGACGTGGTACTGACCGCGGTCACGCGCGGGTTCCGCGACCTGCTCGCGGAGCGCGGCGATCTTTCGGACACTACGGTAGTGCGCTCCCTGGTGCCGGTTTCGGTTCGCGGAGAACACGAGCGGGGCGTCCTGAACAACCGGGTCTCTGCGGTACTGGTGAACCTGCCAGTCGGTGAGCCTAACCCGCTGCGCCGGCTCACGCGGCTGCGCGAGCAGATGGATGACCTTAAAAGCAGCCGTCAGGCGGCAGGGGCGCAGACGCTCACCGAGCTCGCGGGATTCGCGGCACCCACACTGCTCGCCTTGGGGTCCCGGCTCACCTTCCGGTTCCCGCAGCCGCTGATGCAGACCGTCACCACGAACGTTCCCGGACCGCGCTTTCCCCTGCACATGCTCGGCCGGCAGCTGACCGAGATTCACCCCTACGTCCCGATCGCGAGCAACATACGTATCTCAGTCGGCATTTTTTCCTACCTCGGCCAGCTGAACTTCGGCATCAACGCCGACTTCGACACGGTGCCGGACATCGGCGTGCTCAGCAAAGGGATCCGGGAGGGCGTCGACGAACTCGTCGCGCGCGCCGCGTCTGCGGCATAGCATCTGTGCCCGCGGCGTGGCGCCCGTACCCGCAGCGTGGAACCATGGCAGCGCAGCCGCCTCCCGCGTGCGGAAGCTCCGCTAGCAGTTCCGCGTGGCGAACGCGATGATCGCCTGGTCCATTTCGTCGCCGCCGACCCGGATGGACTGGGAGGTCACAACACCGCCGAGGGAGATCACCGCCACCTTGGTGGTACCGCCGCCCACGTTCAGCGGCCGGACCGCCACAATGCTCCCTGGGCGTCCGGCCGATCATCTGTTTCGCTTGGACGCCTCGATCGGCTGGCGGTGGGGAGGGTGGTTGTCCTCCATCGAGGACTACCAGTACTGCTCCCGGTCCGGCCGGTAGATTGGTCGGAATGGCGTTCGAAGCACACCCGGTCACGAAAATGCGGTGGCCCGACTTGGTCGAGTTGTTCGATCGGCCCATAGTTCGAACCTGCTTTTGCATGTTCTACCGGAAGACCGGAACGGGCACCGGCGTCGGCGTGGAGAACCGGCGGGCGATGAAGGCCCTGGTGGACCGGGCCACCGTGCCGGGGCTCATCGGATACGAGAACGGCGTGCCGGTCGCATGGGTCTCGCTCGGGCCCCGAGAGGACTACGCGAAGCTCCGCCGGTCCCCTGTCATGAAGCCAGTGGACGACCGAGCGGTGTGGTCAATAATCTGTTTCTTCGCGGGCCTTCTTCGATCGTGATACCTGCGTTGGTCAGTTCGGCGATTACCTTAGCGAGATCGTCTTTGACGATGAGGCAGATGTCCGCACTTCCGGGAGTCGGGCGCAGCGCCTTCGGCTCGAATTCCTTGCCGGCCTCATGGAGATTGATCTTGCTCGTCCCGAACCTCAGCGCCGTGCGCCCGGTGCCGAAGGTCACGGCCTCCATTCCGAGGACCCGTGTGTAGAAGTCGACGGTCGCGTCGATGCTCGCCACGGTCAGCACGAGATGGTCCAGCCTGTCGACGTTCACGGCGTTCTCCTAACCTTAACCGCGGACGCGGCACCGTCGTGCGTTCCGGGCACCCGCACGGAACGACTGGTATCGCTGCCTCCTTCTGCCTTGCGAGCCAGAAATGCCCGGTACCGGCAGGACTGCTGCACCTGGACCACGACACGACCGCTATGCCGCGGCATTTGCGAATGGTGCCTCGACGAGGCTGTCGAGAGATCGTTGGGGGCGTCTGAAGGCTGCAAGCGTTAGCGGGTACCTGTGATGTAGTCGGTCAGAGCGGCTCGCTCGGTTTCGAGCTCGTCAATACGGTTCTTCACCACGTCGCCGATGCTCACGAGCCCTCGCAAGCCGCCGTCAACCACTACCGGCGCGTGCCGGACGCGGTGCTCGGTCATGATGCGCATGACCTCCTCGAGTGGGGTCTCTGGCGTAACCGTGTGCACCTCGGCTGTGCAAATAGCCGTGACCGCCTCAGACATCACCGTGGTGCCTCGCTCGGCCAGCGCCCGAACGATGTCCCGCTCACTGGCGATTCCGTCGACCGAGGTGCCGTTGTGAGAGACGACGACAGCACCGATTCGGTGTTCAGCGAGCACCGTGAGAAGGTGCCGCACGTCCGTGTCCGGGGTGACGGTGACGACCTGCCCGCCCTTGACGCGAAGTACGTCGCTTATACGCATCTGGCCCTCCCAGACACTGGTGCGGGACTGATCGTGTGCCCACCGGCACCCCCCAGGCTATTACTTCAACCCGCGGTTGCCGGGTAGATAATCGTTGGTGGACCCTAGGGCATTGCCCGGGCTCGGGTACGGCGACCCGCGTAGCAGCGGGCGCGGCGAGGTCAATAAGGAGCGCCGAGTCTGGAACCTCGCCCCGGAGGCGGTCGCGTCGCGGCGAGGAGCGGGCTTGGCGGCGCGTTCATGGGCGGTCCTGACGCATGCGTCCCGTCACTGGGACGCCCGTGATCATGTCTCTTCGGGATCCCGCGCGAGTCGCTTGACGAGCACGCGCCAGTGCCGCGGCCGCCTCCTGTCACAACGCAGGAACGGCCCACATCCACTCCCTCGCCGAGACCGGAATCTACCACCGCCGGACAGCCCCGCACGCGATCCCAGCATGTGCGCGGCGCAGCTCATCTCGGCATTACCGGATGTCGCAGTTACAGCACACGTTCGGGTCCGGTACGTGGCCGGCGGGCGATGCTTGGCCCTTGGCCGCCGGGCGGACGTGGACGACTCGCGGCTGTGCCCGGCGCGGAGTCCCGGGTGGTCCCCTTGCGGTAGGTGACCGGTGCGCCGCGCGGTTCCGACTTTGAGGCCTCGTGGCAATCGGTGCTCTGGCCGGGGCCTGTTAGCCGAGCGGCGAGTGGAAGTACCAGAGCTGTCCCTCGGGGTCGCGGGCGCCGCAACCGCGTACTCCGTAGGGCTGGGTCAGGGGGCCTCGACGACTACCGCGCCGGCCGTGACGCTACGGGCGTGGTGGGTGTCGGCGTCGTCCACCGCGACCACGGGGCTTCGGTCCATCGGTGGCCGAGAGGACGTCGCAGTACGTGCGATTACCCGCGATGAGCCCGAGCGCTGCCGATGGCCGTTTGCGACGAGCAGCGGCCAGCGTCGCTGCAGCCGGATGCGGGCCGTCCTTAGCCGAACGGTGTTCGTGGCCGGAACCTGGTGGCAGATTCGACATACCGGTGAGGGCGCTACCGCTGCAGACCGAGCCGACCGACGAAGGAGGGATCGTGAAGTACATGATCTTGCTGTACGGCAGCCAGCAGGATCACGACGTGCTCGCCGGCCGTCCGACCGGCAAACCGCCGATGTCGCCGTCCGAGGTGGCGGCGATGCACGCGCAAATGGAGTCCGTACACGAGGGCCTGGTGGCGTCGGGCGAACTCGTGGACGCCCAAGGCCTGACCGCGCCGCGGGAACTATATGAGATCTTCGGCCTGGACCGCTGGGCGCCGCGCAGTTAGGTCATAGGCGCCAGGACCAGCACCACCATCGCTCACCTGCGGAAACACCTGCAAGATCAAACTACCCAGGAAACTCCGACTAGCCAGCGGCGGCATCGTCCGGGCGGCGTCAGCCGCCCGGACGATCGGAGCCGAAGCTCCACAGATTGCCTTCCGGATCGCGGGCGCTGTAGCCACGCATAGTGCCGTCAAAGGCATCATGCGGATCGCCCAGCACCTGCGCGCCGGCGTCGCGCGCACGCGCGAAGTGCGCGTCCGGATCCGGCACGGCAACATACACCCAGCCCTGTCCGAGATGGCTACCGTGCAGCTCATCGGGAAGATCAGGCTGAAGCAGCACGCGGCCGCTCCCATGCTTGAGGGAGGCGTAGCGCACGGCGCCCGAGTCGTCGCGACCGACCTCGTCAACCTGCAGGCCGAACGCCTCGGTCAAGAATGCGAGCGCAGCCTCGACATCGCGATATGTGAGTGACGGATAGACGTCCATGGCAGTGTGCGGAGCCTACCGCGGATGGGGAAGGCCAGCACCGTAAGCATCGGAGCGACATCCGCTCTCGCTTCGGGGTCCCCTTACGGGCGTCGTACGAGCCGTGTCGAAGCGGGCCTGATCCCGCGGCGCTGAGCACCGTTCTCTCTGATCCGCATCCCGTGGACAGCCCGGCAAGGAAGTTGCCGGCGCCTACGCCCACGGATGCGGGCGGGCAGACTTGCCTGAGTCAGAAACGAACTGCTGGTGGCGTCCTAAGGGTGGGCGATGCGCCCGGGCGTGGGCGACCGCCAGGTGATCATCAGCGACTTGCGGAGACAATCAGCGCCGCACCCGGGCGTCTCGATGTTGACGCGGAGAAGAGGTCACCGGTAGGAACGGGCCAGATCGCTGGCCACGCTCGATCGTTGCCCGGTCACGGAGCACACCTGCCGTGGTGGGCGTGTCCGCATTCGCGGTCGGCAGTCCCCAGTTGACTCGCGGACGGCACCAAGCACAGGAAGGGGGATGAATCAGGCGGGAACCCGGTCATCCGGCCGCCCCCGCGGCGTTCCGGAATGCCGATAGCGGGGCCGGGGTTGCCCAGAGGCATGACGACAGTCGGCTTCATCGGCAGTGGAAACATCGGCGGCACCGTGGCGCGGTTGGCCGCCGCCGGGTACGACGTGTTGCTGAGCAACTCGCGCGGGCCGCAGACCCTCAAGGATCTGGTGGAGGGTTGGGGCCGGGCGCGCGGGCGGCCACCCCAGCCGAGGCCGCGGCAGCGGGCAACCCGGTGGCGGTGAGCATCCCGCCGCGGGCCTACCTGGCGGTACCCGTGCAGCCGCTGGCCGGCAAGCCGGTCCTCGACACGATCAACTACCTCCCGCAGCGCGACGGGCAGATACCGGGCTGAGCGATAGCTCGGTGTCCAGCAGCGAGGTACTCCAGCGGCACCTGGGTACCGCGCACGTGGTGAAGGTGTTCAACAACATCACCTTCTGGCACCTCGCCTCGCTGGCTCGCCCGGTCGGCGCGGCCGACCGTCGCGCCCTGCCGATCGCCGGGGACGACCCGGCCGCGAAGGCCCCGGTGACCCGGTTCCTCGACGCGATCGGGTACGACACCGTCGACGCCGGTATGCTCGGCTCCGGTGGCCGCCGCTTCCAGTTCGGTACCCGCGCGTTCGTCGCACCGTACGGGACCTTCAATGACCAGCGGCGTACCCGGGTCGGCGCGGCGGCAATACGCGCCGCCCTCGGCGCCTGACGGCGACCAGAGCATCGGCCAAGTAGTTGAATGGGGCCCGCAGGTAATCCTCATGGATTCGCCGGTCACTATGGAGCTGACGGTGCGTCACTGGGCCCCGCAGTGCGGGCGGTCTTCGCCTGGGACAAGTACTCTACCGCGATCAGCCACCGGTCGGTGCTCGTCGAGAACGCCAACCTGCACGAGCAAGACCGCAGGCTCGCTACCGCTTTGATCGTAAGAGTGCCCAAACCCGCCGCGCTTGGCAAGTCAGGACGCTCGGTGAGCACGCCGGCGATCGGCGGGTGGCCGGGCTGCTCCTCGGCCTGAAGACCTCATTGAAGCTGTCACTGCCGACCACCAACCTCCTCCGGGCGATCGGCTATGCGCTCCTGGACTTCGACGATCAGTGGCGCGAGTGTGGATGCCAGGACCAGCCCGGTGGCATAGAACCAGCCCCGGTGGCATTGACACAGGCCACCGGCATCAAAAGGAGAGGAGCCGAGGTCGTGGACATGAAGCTCGAGGTTGTGATGGTGCCGGTCGCCGACGTGGACCGGGCCAAGAACTTCTACCAGGCGCTCGGGTGGCGGCACGATGCCGACTACGCCGCCGGTGCGGACTTCCGGGTGGTGCGGCTGACACCTCCCGGCTCGGCATGCTCGACCATCTTCGGCACCGGGATCACCTCGGCCGCGCCGGGCTCGGCGCAGGGCCTGCACCTGGTGGTGACCGACATCGAGGCGGCCCGGGCCGAGCTGGCCGACCGCGGCGCCGAGGTGAGCGAGGTGTTCCATGACGCGGGCGGGGTGTTCCACCCCGCCGGGACCGAGGGACGGGTGGCCGGCCCGGCTCCGGACCATAAGAGCTACCGCTCGTTTGCCTCGTTCAGCGACCCGGACGGCAACGGCTGGCTGCTCCAGGAGATCACTACGCGCCTTCCGGGCCGGTGACCCGCGCCCAGACCTGGTGATTGTCGGCCCGGCCGGGTCGACAATTCTTTACAGAGGAGGGGTACCTCGATGCAAGTGACCTTTGATTCCGCGGCCGATCTGGCCGCCGCTCTGCGGCGTGCGGCGGCTGCGCACGGCCGACACGAGGAGCAGATCGGGCACGCCGACCCGGACTGGCCGGACTGGTACGCGCAGTACATGGAGCAAGAGCAGGCCGGGCGCCCCGGCCAGGCTAGGCCGGGAGCGGGCACATGAGCGACTACGACGTCATCGTCGTGGGCGGCGGCTCACCGGGCGAGCACTGCGCCGGTGAGCTGGCCGACGGTGGCCTGCGTGTCGCCCTGGTCGAGCATGAGCTGGTCGGGGGCGAATGCTCGTACTGGGCATGCATCCCGTCCAAGACGCTGCTGCGCCCCGGCGAGGCGGTGCAGGAGGCGCGCGAGGCGGCGGCCAGCGCGCAGGTCGACGCCGGGGCAGCGCTTGCCTGGCGGGACTTCATGGTCTCGGACTACTCCGACGCCGGCCAGGAACGCTGGCTGGCGGGCAAGGGGATCGACCTGCTGCGCGGCCGCGGCCGGCTCGCCGGGACGGGCGTGGTCGAGGTCGATGGCGTGCGCCACACCGCCAGGCATGTCGTCATGGCGACCGGCTCGGATCCGGTCGTGCCGCCCATCCCGGGCCTGTCCGAGCTGCAGGGAGTGTGGACTAACCGCGGGGTGACCGGCATGACGGCCATCCCGCGCCGCCTGCTCATACTCGGCGGCGGGCCCGTCGGCGCCGAGATGACGCAGGCCGTGCGCCGCCTGGGCGGCGAGGTGGCCCTGGTCGAGGCCGCCGGGCACGTGCTCGCCCGCGAGCCTGCGCCGCTGGGCGAGGCGCTCGGCGAGGTCCTGCGCCGCGACGGCGCCGAGCTGGTCCTCGGCGTGCACGCGACCGCCGCGCGGCGCGACGGCGAGGACTACGTCCTGGCGCTCGACAACGGTCGGCAGCTGCGTGGCGACCGCCTGCTCCTCGCCACCGGCCGGCGTCCGCGCGTGGACGGGCTCGGCCTGGAGACGGTCGGCGTCACGGCCGACGGGCACGGCATCCCGGTCGACGCGCACCTGCGCGCCGGTGAGCGCCTGTGGGCCATCGGCGACGTCACCGGCGTGCGGCTGCTGACCCACATGGGCAAGTACCAGGGCGAGGTCGTCGTCGCGAACATTCTCGGCGAGTCGCGCGAGGCCAACTACCAGGCCGTGCCGGACGTGGTCTACACCGACCCGCAAGCGGCCTCGGTGGGCGCCTTCGAGGGCCGGTTCAGCGCCACCACCCCACTGTCCGAGGTGGCCAAGACGGCCACCTACACGCGCGCCTACGCCGACTCCAACGGCTTCCTGACCCTGCTCAGCGACGGCGAACGGTTGACCGGTGCCTACGCGCTCGGCCCGGAAGCCGGCGAATGGCTGCAACAGGCCACGCTGGCCATCCGCGCCCGCGTGCCGCTGCAGGTGCTACGCGACACCATCCAGCCCTTCCCCACCTTCTCAGAGATCTACGTCGCCGCCCTCAAAGCACTCCACAGCCAGATCACCGCCGCTCGCCAGTCGGCCGATGGGAACCCTGGCCTGACGCGTCATCCGGGCGCGAACGGAGGATCCCAATGAATGACCTGCTGAAACTGGCCATCGATGGCCATGGCGGCAAGCACCGATGGGAGCAGATCTCCCGGATCCGCGCCGCCGCGTCTATCTCCGGCGCGATCTGGGCCCTGAAGGGCAAGCCAGGGCTGCTGGAGGACGTCGTCCCCCCGCGGCGTCGTTCGCCGGGCTGACCCGCCACTTACCGTGGGACGACTTCCAGTTCGCCTACTTCGCCGGCGGCCAACATCGATCGCCATCGACGTCACCAACGTCACCTTCAGCTAGGAGCAAACCCCATGCGCGCTGACATCGCATCTGGCGGGATCTTTCCCGACTACCAGCTGACCGACTACACCAAGACCCGGCCGCGGCTGAGCGAGCTGCAAGGGATCGACCCGATGATCCTGGTGCTCGCGTGCGGTCACTTCTGCCCGAACGACCACCAGCAGCACCTCGAGCTGGCCCGTTTTTACCCGCAGATCGCCGTCGCCTACACCCAGATCGTTACCATCTCGACCGACAACATCCTCACGTGCAACGAGTTCCGCGCCTCAGTCGGCGCACAGTGGACCTTCCTGTCCGACGCGGGCCGCACGGTGCAAAAGGACCTCGATATCCAGGAATACACCGACGCGTACCACGACCCGATGATCCCGCACACGCTCGTGCTCAGGTAAGGGCTCGTCATCCACAGCGTCTACAACGGCTACTGGTTCTGGGGTAGGCCGTCGACCGAGGACCTCCGCCGCGATCTTCGTGAGGTGACCCGCGAAATCCGCCCGGACTGGGACCTAGCCGCACCGGACCTGCGCGCGGCCTGGGATGCCGGCGACCACTCCAGGCACCACCCGTACCAGGACGTCGGCCACAGCCAGAGGGCGGGGGCAGGCAGCGCCGAGGCAACGTCGTGAGGGTGTCCTCTGTCTTTCCTAACGGATGATCACGATTGCCGAGTAGGCTATCACCCCCTGCCAAAGTAGTTGGTCTATCGGGACGCAGCAGACCAGGACCGAGCGGTCAGTGCAACAGCACCTCAAGCACAACGATGACCGCGCCGAGTACTCCGTTGACCAGACCCGTAAGCAGCACCCCCGGCCATGCTTGTCCACGTCGGCGTCCCACCTCGATACCCCACCTGACAAGTTGCGCTACGCCGTTCCAGAGCGCGAGGCGTACCGCGAGCCCCTCATCGAACAAGCCAAGTGAACCCAGCAGCAGGAAGAGGATCGACAGCCCAGGGGCCGCCAGCATTGATAGCTCCCGGGTCATGATCGCAGGCAGAACCTTCGGGTCGAACCTGGCTTGGCGAAGCCCGCTGTCGAGAAAGGCGGCGTACACGTGTGCAAGCCAGAAGACCAGCAGGGTGGCAACTGTGGCAGCCAGGATGAGTCCTGGAGCCTCGTGCTCAGCGGTGGCCGCGATCACCGCGGTGGCGACGATCGTGCCGTAGACCGCGCCACGGGGGTTGGCAGCGACTATCGCCAGCCGACCAGACCGACCCTTCGTACGCCTGGGTGGAAGGTGTCCGTGCTGGTCAACCATTTCGACTCCTACCGTTACGACACCGATCTCGAGCTGTAGGTGGTTTAGCCGCCGCAGCTCGACCTGGACGCCGGGTTCGGTGGGAACAGCGCGGCCATGGCCTCAGCCATCTCGCGTTCCTACGCTATGGTCATGGCCGGCTGGCGTTCGTCGGAGGGCATCCCACCCCCTCTGGGCGGGCCTCACCCGCCGCCGACCAGCCCGGCCCCGCCGGACGCCGCGCTGCTCGGTGCCGAGTACGCGCGGCTCGTGATGCATGGACTGTTCGCCCTGATCGCCGGGCACCGCGATGACCGGGCCATGGCTGGCGAGCACCTTGCGGCCGTGCCAATCCAGGCCACAGCTGACCCCGGGGGCCGTGCCCGCGTGCATCCCGGCCGCCCGGCACGTGGCCCCGGCTGTCATCGTAGACGCGGCGCTCTACAACGCGATCATGATGCCGGCCAATATCTTCGCGCCGCCATGGTATGCCGCGCGCCCTCCGAGGCCGACTTGTACGAGCTGGTCGTCGAGGACGAGGCGCCGAACAGTGATGCGTCAGCCGGGATCCGGGCGGGCATGACCCGCATTGACGTCCTGCTGCACCTGCGGCACAGCGATCCGATCCCGGCCGGGGGACGTCACGGTCGCGCTGCTGCGGGCGGCTATCCCGGTACCCCCACCCGCCTGGCGGTAGACGCGGCCAAGACCATGCCCGTGCCGTGGACGTCGATCGTCGCTCCGGTCCTTAGGGCGGGCGGCATCGGCCCGCTGCCGGCGCTGCCCGCTCCCTGGAAAGTGGCCGACCCGATCACTTTCCGCCATCCAGCCCAGCCGCTCGATCCGCGGCTTCCGGTGGCGGTTGCGTTCGACGTGGATGGACTTCACCGGTGCGCCGGTGGGTTCCGTTCACCTCCTGGTCGCGGCCCTGCACAGCAAGGCCGACCAGGTCGTCTTCGACGGCTCCGAACTGCGCACCCTCGTCCTGCGCAGCCGTCACGTGGCGCTCCGCTCAAGGCGAAATCCGCTGACGCCACATCTGGAGGAACCCATGTGCTGCATCCCCCGACATGCCACCATCGCGTAGGACGCTGCCCGGACTGGGACAAGCACAACGATGATGATCTCCCCCGTCCGCAGATACCAGGATCTCCTCGATCAATCTGTCCACGCTCCCACCCTGTGGCTGCCGGAAACTATGTCCTCGACCTTCCTCGCAGGGATCTCCTCGGCCACGTCGGTCTGTTTGGCTGTGCCGATCGGCTGATGCTCGTCCTTCCGCTGATGGACTGCCTTGATCAGATCGTCCTTGTCGGCAGTTCCGATTTGGCGGGCCGTCACGCCCAGCCATCACGGGCAGCCAACCGACGTCGTGCTTGTCCATTGTGCAAAGCGCCACCTCGACGCAGTCATCGGCGCACACAGCTTCCAGTTTCCCGTTAGGCCGGAGGCGATTGGCCCACACCGAAGCCGGCATACGGAGTTGCTTGAACCCGCCATGGAGGCCGTCCGAGCAGGGTGCTACGGGTCGTTCCAGCGCTTGGCGTGTCTGGGCGAGGTGGGCCTGGGACCTTTGTCTCTACCTGTCGTGCAAACTGCCGGATCTGATGGGAGCAGATCCGGCAATGGGGAATGGCATGGCCACAATACAAGGCGAGATCGTCATCGGCCGGCCCGTGGATGGGGTGTTCGACTACGTCGCTGATCAGAGCAACGAGCCGCAGTACAACCCCCGCATGGTCCGGGTGGAGAAGATCACCACAGGGCCCGTCGGGAAGGGAACCCAGTTCCGCTCGGCTGTGGCGTCCATGGGGCGCACGGCTGAGATGCTGATCGAGTGCACCGGCCATGACAGGCCGACGCTGCTCGCCTCCACCACGACGATGCAGCAGGCCGATATCAGCTACACGTTGACGTTCGAGCCCGCTGCCTCGGGCACACGGATGCGGTGGTCGGGGCAGGTGCGGCCCAAGGGCGCCTACAGGCAGCTGGGCCCGGTGATCACCTGGATGGGGATACGCCAGGAGCAGCGGATATGGGCGAGCCTGAAGAAGCACCTGAACGCAGCACCGGCGAGGCCAGCCCAGGCGGGGCCAGCGCAGGCGGGACCGGGCGGGCGGTGAGCCAGCCGGGTCAGGGCGCTCTAGCCGTGGATCAGTGGCCAGTTGCTGGCGATCGGCAGGCAGAGGGCAGTGGAGCTTAGATCGCGAACCCGCTGGCTCGCAGGCGAAGGTAGGGAGGAACGGAAATGCTCGTCACCACCACCCCTGGGATCGAGGGCCGCCCCGTGACCGTATACCTTGGCGTCGTCACCGCCCAGGGCGTGCTCGGCGTGAACGCATTCAAGGACGTGGGCGCCGGCATGCGCAACATTTTCGGCGGCCGGGCCAGGTCCTACGAGAACGAACTCGCTTCCGGGGTCAGCGATGCGCTCGCCGAGATGGAGCAGCAGGCGGCCCAGCTGGGCGCCGACGCGGTGGTCGGGGTCGACATCGACTATGAGACCGTGGGGAACAACATGCTAATGGTCAGCGCCTCCGGGACGGCGGTGAAGCTGGGCTGAGACCCACTCGAGCTGGACCCGCCCGGTCCGGCCGCCACGTAGATGGTATCGACTTAAACGTGGTCCATTAATCACACCTGCGTGAAATGTTGCTTGCCTATTTCCCTCCGTCTTCCTAGTAATTACCAATCCTCAGCGGCGAGCCCAGCGCTCCGATCGTTGCGCCATGACGCAAGCGGGAGTGAGAGAGCGGCCTCATCCCCCAGCCGGAGGAGAATCGCGAGTCTGCATAGAGCCCGAACGCCAGCCCGGCCCCGAGCCGGGCCAGAGCCCGTCCAGGAGCCCGATCGGGAGTCCGACAGTCAGCCCGGCCGTCACTTTCTTGCCGCATTTAGCGCGCCAGGTTGGACACGATGCGGTTGCCTGGCGGCCGGGACGCTGGATCAACAAGCATCTCAGCCAGCGACCTACGGTGACCTCCAGCAGACCGGTCATACCGGAGCCGACCGATCCGAGGGGGCCTCGGGCTAAGTCGATCGACAGCGTCACCCTGAGTGACAGGCAAAGTCAGGGAGAACACGCGCCGAGCCGCCGTTATGCCCGGCTGCGCCACCGATGGCTCGCTGCGCAGAACCGGATGTTCGGCGTGCTCACGTGGGCGCCGAAACAGGCAGCAAGAGTTCATGCCCTATGGCGCTGCGCCCACCCATCGCGGCTGAATTCGATCGCCCGATGATGGATGATCCCGGGAACGACGTAGTCGATGAACTTGATGCCGTTGGTGTTCAGCGCCCCGCCGAAGGCGTGGGTCAGCAGCAGCATCAGCAGCGGCAGCAGGAACGCCGTGATCAGTGGGGTTGCGCACCGAGTGCCGCTGGATGCGCTGCCGCATCGTCAGCGAGTCGGTCAGGGGGCAGGCGACGGTGCTCACGGGATCATCGTCCCTTCCTGTTCCGGGCGGGTCGTGGCCTGCGCTTCCCAGGCCGGTGAGGGCGAAGAAGACGTCATCGAGGTCCGGGTTGTGGATGGAAAGCGTGTCGACGGCGATCGAGTGGTCCTCGATCCGGTCGAGCGGGGCTTTGAGGAGCGGGCGCTGCCGTCGCCCGGGATCTGCAGGGTCAGCGCGTCCCGGTTGGGCTGCGCGTCGCGCAGAGCCCGGGCAGCCGCGTCGGGCCCCGCCCCGGGTCCGCGGACTGCAGGCTGATGTGCCCGCCGGGGACGAGGCATTTGAGCTCGTCCGGGGCAACCCGGCGAGTGCGAGGCGTGCGGAGTCACTGAATACAGGCTCGGCGGGGATAAGGGCAGCGGATGTGGTCTGTGTCCCACCGGTACGAACACCTGCCGACCCAGCCGACGAAGTCGGTGACCTCGATGCCAAGCGCGCGGAGCAGCGCGGCGGTGTCGTCCGCCATCTGCTCGCAGCTCAGTGGCCGATCGAGGTCGCCAGTATGACCGTGGCCCTGCAACTCGACGGCCACGACGCGTCGTGTCTCGGCGGGGGTGGGCAGCGGCCTCCCGAAGCAGCTCTCCATCGCGCCCATGGCGCCGTGCAGCAGCATCAGCGGACGGCCGGCTGGGCGCCGGAGCCGAGAATCGCCGCTGGGCATGCTCAGCCCGTGCCGAGTGCGTGTTGGAGCAGCGGCCAGGCGTGGTGCAGATCCTGTTGCCAATACGGCCAGTCGTGCGTGCCCGGGCCGTAGAAGTCGAACTGGGCCGGGATCTTCAGCGCGCGCAACCGCTCGGCGAGGGCAGCGTTCTCTGCGGCGAGCGACGATTCGATCGTGCTAGCCGCCGTACCGGCAGGATCCAGCGGCCCGGGCGGCCCGGTGCCGACCGCCACGAACAGCGCCGTGCCGCGCAATTTGGGCGCCAGGTCATACGGGTTGTGCGCGGCCCACACAGCAGCGTCGTCGCGTGGGTCGCCCCACAGCTGACTCGGGTCCTCACCCTGAGAGCGGACCAGGTCCACGTATCGCATCGACTCCTGCGGGGTCAGGCGCGTGTCGACGATCCCGCTGAACGACGCAGCGGCGCGGAACAGGCCGCGATGGCGGGCAGCGTAGGCCAAGGCGCCCAGGCCGCCCATCGACACGCCAGCGACCGCCCGGACCGGGCCGGCCCGGTAGTCTCGCTCGAGGATCCGCCGCAGTTCGACCAGATGGAACGTTTCCCATCGCGGTCCGGTCAGCCAGTCGGAGTAGAAACCCGCCTTTCCGCCATCGGGCATCACCACAAGCACATCGCTGCGCGCGGACAGCGCCTCGACGTCGGTCGACCGAGTCCAGCTCTGATAAGTGTCACAACAGCCATGCAGCAAGTAAAGAACCGGCCAGCGGCCCTCGGGCCGAGCCCAGTAGTGCACGGGAAGCAGCAACCGGACCTTCACCGTCTCGCCGAGTGCGGGCGAGGCGACGGTAAGGTCTCGCATCCGGGCCGACAGCACAGCCGTCGCTACGATCCGCAGCTGCGCACCACCTCCCGCAGACCGAGTCCCCGACCGAGCCTTTGTACCCCCGCCGCAGGCGAGACCACCGAGCACGACGATGACGGCGAGCATCGCCAGCCACACCACACGCACCGGTGCGGGCAACCTGCAAAGCAGTGACCATCCACACGCCACACCAGAAAGTCTCCTCGTTGCGACGCCGGTCCGGCAAAGACGGGTGACCGCCCGGCGGCCGTTCGGGCCCCGGGGAACAACGGATCGCTGGGTGAACAGCGATCGGGCAGGACTGTTGGATGACCTTTGCTGCCTTCGCCTCAGCGATGACGGCGAGGTCGAACTTGTGGAGGCGTATCGGGCCGACGCGCCCCGGGGGCGCCCGCCCGGTCAGGGTCAGGAATGGACCTCCGACGAGGGGATGCGCAGCATCCTCGGCCGGTTGGCGTACGACGTCTGAGCTGGACCGGCTTCATCGCCGTCGGGCAATCTCGCAACGAGCCGCGCTCAAACAACGTCATCTGCACGCCGTCCCCTGGAGCCAGAATTCCTGGATAACGCCCTGCGAGACGTTCGCGCCCCGGGCGATTGTAGCCGTAGAACGGCAGGGCGAGATTCATCCAGAATAGTGAGCGGTCGGCGCGCACGCTGGCCCGTAGACCGTCGAACACCGAGATCGGCGTGCCGCCGGGGTTGGCCGGCGTCTTCAGCATCAGCGGCGGCACGGCGGGGACCAGCACGGCCTTGGCCACCCGCTTCGTGCCGCAGTTGCGGATATAGCAGGCGACTTCGCCGCCGCCGGTGGAGT
>WNGE01004302.1_pt1 | contig 19656 bp, 18 predicted proteins | sample 5400651 | NCBI WGS metagenome assembly WNGE01 (sample SAMN13153370, study PRJNA577476) | soil metagenome | isolation source: 60 cm soil or saprolite under grassland replicate 2 | place: USA:California | collected 2016-06-15
CCATAAGGAAGACGTCGCCGGCGCGGGCGGCGTCGATCACGGCGACCGCGTCAGGGTGATTCAGGGTCAGGGGCTTCTCGCACAGCACATGCTTGCCGGCGCGGGCGGCACGAACGGCCCACGTGGCGTGGCTGGTGTGCGGCGTGGCCACGTACACCACGTCCACCTTGGGATCGTCGACGACACCCGCGTAGCTCTCGTAGCTCCGGGGGACGCTGAATTCGAGGCCGAAACGCTGGGCGGTCTCGAGCTGGCGGCTGCCCACGGCGACGGCCTCGCCGGTCCGTGATTGCCCGATCGACCTGGCGAAGATCCTGGCGATCTTGCCGGTCCCGAGGATTCCCCACCGGATGCGGTTCACCCAGACGCCCCGCTCATTCTCTGGAGATCATGCGGATCATCGCACCAGGGCTTGTCGCTGATCTCACTGGTGAACAGTCGGACGACGCTGCAGACGACATTTGCGGGCTGCTCGACAAGCGGCGTGCGGACGGACACGGCGGCCGCGGACTGGTGGCCGGCGACCAGAATGCATGGTTCATCGATGACGGTGCTCGATTCGCCGTCGGCATCGAGCCGCTCGAGCCCGCGAGCGGAGACGCCCCGCGTGACGAGGGCCTCCCGTAACTGTTCGACGGCCCGACCCACCGCTGGCTCGTACGCCACCGGGTCGGCCGGATCGCGCACGATCGGTAGCGTCTTCGCCCGCATGGTTCAGTGCCCCGCTTCACTCGACCGGGTGCGACCGAGACCGGGGTCGGATGGGTCTTCCATGCGCCTTCGGATCGCATCGATGGCCTCTCGGAACGGGCGCTCGAGGTACGCGCGGTGATCGTCCTCCCCGTGGTGGTGCGTCACGCGCGCCGGCTCGTGGTAGGCCGCCCGCGCATCGATGTACCCGAGCGATCCCTCCAACAGGGTGACGAGGTAGCGTCCGACCGCGGGGTCGAACTTGCACCAGTCGTCCCCACACGCGACGTAGGTCGGCGAGGTGTGCGCGAAGATGCCACGCTGCCACACGTCATGGTGTCGGAGCGCGTCGAAGTAGCCGGGTCCTCCGCAGCGGGCGGCGAGCCAGGAATGGTCGCGAACCCGCAGCGCCGCTTCCAGCTCGAGGGTTCGCGCGCCCTTCGGATCGTCGACCGAGGCGACGACCTCACCGTCTTGGACGATCTGCAGTGAGTGGACCGGGAAGATGCTCTGGGTCCGCGCTTGCACGTGAACCGTTCCCGGTCCGTCGATGCGGACCGTGTCCCCGATCCCGGCGCCCTCGACCCGCAGCTCGATGATCGGACCGGAGCTCAGGAAAGTCCGGCCGGCGCGGACCGCCCGGCGCCACCCATCATAGGTGAACTCCTCGTCGCCAAGCCTCGCGTAGGTGCGGTGGAGACCGACGGGGACGTCCGCGCTCATCTTGTCGGTCCCGCCCACCAGAGGTAGCCGGTAGCCAGAGTTGAGGTACCGGTAGTACTCGGTGTGCGGATCCGGGAGCTGAACGATCATCTCCAGACCGTCCGCGCGGCCGGTGGCGACCAGCGCCGCCAGCTCCCCGTTCGGCCTCGGAATGTGCGGGACGATCACCGTCCCCCCCTGCGCATGACATTCGTCCGCCCAGTGGCTGAGGGTCGTCTCCAGCGCCGCGCCCGGCTCAGCCTCAGGCGGCCCCCCGCTGCAGAACGGCAGCACCGGGGTCCGCAGTGCCCACAGGATCAGGTGGCCGAGCATCGGCTGCCGGTTCTCCTGGCCCACGAAGGTGACGTACGGGCCGGTGCCCGACTCGTGGGGCCGCCCCGTGAAGTCCTCGACGTTGGTGAACAGCCTTCCCCACTGGCTCTGCAGGAGGTTGACGACGTTCAGGTCCTCGCCCTGCTGCTCGGTGAGCGCCCCCTGCGCGGACAAGAAGTGGACGTGCGAGTCCCCGGAGTACCAGCCGCGCTCGCGCATCGAGATCCAGCGGTCGAGCCTGAGGGTGAGGTCACGCTGCCCCGGAGCGATGTGGACGACCTGGCGCAGCGGCTCGTACTCGAACCCGCGCGCGACGTCGACGATCACGTCGCCCCAGGGAAGCCAGCCCTGACAGGTGCCGTCGATGTATGCGTAGGTGATCCTGCCGAGGCGAAGGTCGCCACCGACGTCGATGTGCCAGGTCCCGAGATCGGAGTTCACGTGATCGTGGTGGCCGTGTGGCTGGTAGGGGACGCCCGAGGGCGACCGGAAGTGCACGCGGCAGGGCACCGGCCGGCCGGCGTCCCCGTCGACGACGGTCACGTGCACCCAGCTCCGGCCCTCCTCGAGCAGCTCGACGCGCAGGCCCTTGCGCTCGACCGCCCCGATTTGCTCCACCTCGCCCCAGGGGACAGTGGCGACCTCCTCCTCGCCCACGCAGACGGCCAGGGTCGCCGACGGGGAGCCAGACACGAGCGCGTAGCAGCTCGGCACGTCCGCGGGGTTCGGTTCGCCCCACCCTCGGAGAGGATCTTCGAGCAGAGCCTCAACGGATCCCCCTGCCAGTGGGTAGGCGTACGACGCGAAGCCGCGGTCCACCTTCACGGCGAGTCCGGCCGCGGGGTCGTTCGGTGCGGGCCTCGGCAGCTCGATGCCCACAGGCAGCGCCGGCGACCGGGAGAGCGGGTGCTCCTCGACGTGCCCGAGCGTGACCCCGGCCACGAGCACCCGACCGGCCAGCGGGACGATCTCCAGCCACTCCACCGGCTCGGCGGGCTCGGGGTTGATCCAGGCCCACAGGTAGAACGCCTGTGGGAGCCCAGTTCGGACCTCCGTCAGTCGGACGCCGGCCCATTCCCAAGAACCGCGCGTGCGGTCGAACGGCTCCGCCGCGACGTCCGACACCGCCAGGAACGGCGAATCCTGGGACCAGCCCTCGGAGCCGATCGTGTGGATCTCGAACCGCTCACGGATCTCCGATTCGAGCCTGCGCCCGCCGCGCAACGTGAAGACATAGCGGGCGACGGGTGTCCCCGCTCCAGAGCCGTCCGCCCTGACGCGTTCGAGCTGCCGGTGCGCCACCACGATGCTGTATGCGGTCCTGCCGATCGGGACGGTCACCCCGTCCCCACCCGCCCGCACCACGATGAACGAGGGGCTGTCTGGCGCGTCGGGATCGCCGATCACGAAAGGAAGCCCCCGCATCGTCAGGCGTCCGACCGGCGCGGGCCGGTCCGCCGGAAGGACGTCTTGTCCGGCGTTGCACCAGTTGGACAAGAGAACCGGTCCGTAATCCAGTGCCGCTACGAGACCGTCGTCAGCCATCCTCACACCGTCCTCGCCTCAGCCCTGCAGGAGCACGACGCTGTACAGCGGCACGTCTTCGAGGTCCAGCCGATGCATCTCTCTGACCTCCCGGCTGAAAGACAGCGTGGCTCGCAGCGTTCCGGTCGGGCTGAACGCCTTCGCCATGCGGAACGGCTTGCCGAGCCGCAGATCGAACTGGAGACGGGGCAGCACGGGCACCTCGTCGCGTGCCTCGTCGTAGTCGTAGCGGATCAGATGGACGGCGGCGCCGAGCTTCACTCGCTGCACGTTGATGGCGAGATCGGGGGCGCCCGCCAGCCGAATCTGGGGACCGCCGGCCAGGTCGGACGCCTGGAGGTCGGTCGCCCGCAGCATGCGCGGGTGCCCGAGGAGCCCTCGGCGGACGTCGTCCGGAAGGTTCAGCCCAAGGTCGCCAAGCGCGAGCACCCGCCCGCCGCGGTCCATGAACGCCTTCACCACGGCCGCCTGCGCGTCGGTGAGGTAGCTGCAATGGGGCAGGACCAGCGTCCGGTAGCGGTCCAGCGCCCCCGGGGCGATCGAGTCGGCGCGGAGCACGCCCTCGGGGAACATGACGACGTCGAATGGCTGCTTGGTCTCCACCAGCCGGTCGCACGCGCGCCAGAAGGGGAACTTCTCCCCTGAGCCGTGCAGCTCGAGGTACTGGTAGTTGCTCTCGACGCTGAACGCGACCGCCGTCTCGGAGTAGGTGTGCGGGCTGTACAGCTCCTCGTGCCCGGCGATGAAGTTCTGGGTCTCCACAACCACCTCGTGCGGCGCCCAGAACGAATCCTCGATCACGCTCCCCATCCAGGCGCCGTACGGGACGCTCATGTTGATGCCGAGTGCGGCCGCCTCGTACTGCATCATCCGGAAGAGGTCGTAACCCTTGCCGGCCTTCAGCTTCGGGAGGAGCTCTGGCGGCACACCGCCGTAGGGGTTCTCAACCACGATCACCGGCTTGGAGCCGGCGAACCCCGCCGCGTAGCGGCACCACGACGGCTGACGGTAGCTGGTGCTGTCCATCTCGGTGATCAGCACGTCGACCTTCGGCTCAAACGGGTAGTAGTGAGCGGTCAGGTAATAGAAATTCCCAGAGACCAGGACCTCGCGCCCCTTGGACGCGCCGTACTCTTTGATGTAGTCCGAAAGCTCGGCGAAGTACTTCACGATGGTCTGCCGCTGGAACCGGATGTAGGTCCAGTACAGCGGCGTGGACTCGCGGTTCGCCTTGAAGTCGTAGCCTCGCTCCAACAGCCACGAGCCGTAGTGGAAGCCGTCCAGGTCCACGCCCTTCAGCTCGTCCGGCAGCCGGTCCTCCGGGAGGTCCTGGAGGTACGCGCGGAAAAGCTTCATGCAGTCCTTGCAGAAGCAGCCACCGTAGCCGGTCGCGAAGATCGGCAGGTCGGCCTCGTCCAACTGCACGCCTGCCACACCCGCGTCGATCTGGATCCGGATGATCGCCTTCAGGTACTCGCGCCAGACCGGGTTGTTGCGATCCATCAGGTAGGCGTAGTGCTCGTTGCCGGGCACCTCGACCCAGGTCGAGTGGCAGGCGTTGCCGTAGATGTCACGTGAGGTGCATTCCTCGAGGATGTCCGTGACCTTCTCGCCGTCGCTGTTCACCAGGCCGTCCGGGAAATAGTGCTCGAGCGGCTTCCACAGCTTGGGGTAGGTGTTCTGCGTGAACTCCCGCAGGCCGAGCCAGCCGCGCTTGCCGGCGCCACGGAGCTCGTTCATCGCGAGAACCTTGCTCTCGTCCTCGTTCAGCTCGACGGGGAACTCCCAGCCTTGCACCTCGAAGACGATGCCGAAGACCTTGATGCCTCGCTCCTGGCAGTGGCGGATGAATTCCGCGTCGTTCAGGAACCCGTAGAACCGGAACCTGGGGTCGACCTCGCCCCAGGCCTCTTCCTCGAGGTACGGCAGGGAGATGGAGCCACCTCCGAGAGCGGACCAGACCAGCGACGTGGCGCGATAGGTCTCCAGGTCCTCGATCATCTTGAGCCGCCGGGGCGGCAGGCTCGGGTGGTAGCAGTGCTGCCGCGGGAACCAGGCGTCGAAGTAGACCCCCCGCTCCATGCATCACGTCCTTTCCTCGTCCCAACCGAACGCCGTGCCGAGCGACGGCTCCCCAGAGTGTGAGAACGATATCACATCTAGCACCACGTCGGTAGCCACGATCCATCCATCCACCTGGTCGCGCCGTCTGGCGCCGCAGATGGCCCCCGTGACGCCCTCTGCCGTGAGGGTCCAGGCGACCGCAAGGGCGCCCACGCCGATCCCGAGTCGATCGGCAACCGACCGGAGCCGGTCGACGACGTCGAGGATCTGGTCCGCTCGGGCGTCTCGGCGGTCGTTCGCCGCAAGTTGCTCGAGGCGCGTCCGATCGTATGCGCCACTGAGGAGCCCTGAAGCCATTGGCGAGTACGCGATCACGCCCGTCCCGTGAGCCCGGCACCACGGAATCACATCCTGCCGCGCTCGACGACGCAGCAGGCTCAGCTCCGGCTGAAGACAGTCTACGTGTCTGATGGACTCACATCGCTCCAGCAGCCCCACATCGAAGTTCGAGACACCCGCCCAGCGGACCTTCCCCTCCTCGACCAGCTGCGCCATCGTCCCCCACGACTCCTCCACGGGCGTGGACGGATCGGCGTGATGGAACTGGTACAGGTCGATGCGCTCGACACCGAGCCGCTTCAGGCTGCCCTCGCATTCGCGCCGGATTGAGGCCGGGGTCAGGTCAGTACGGATCCGGTCGGGAGGGTCCCAAGGATGCCCGCACTTGGTGAAGACGAAGACGTCCTCTCCGATCCGCCAAGGCCGAAGGGCGCGAGCAACCATCTCCTCCGAGTGACCGAGGCCGTAGGACGCCGCCGTGTCGACCCAGGTCACCCCCGACTCCACCGCATGTCGGATCGCGGCGATCGCTTCGTCGTCGTTGCTTCGCGGGCCCGACCCCCACGGTCCCGGGCCGCTTGCCTGCCACCCGCCGATCCCCAGTCGGCTGATGTCTGGACCCGAGCTTCCCAGCGGTGCCGTCTTCACTCCTCAACCCCCTGATCGCGGATCCGCACGGCGCGCGATCTTGAGCGCCTCGAAGAGGCGGAGCTCTGACACCCGTATAGTCAGCTGCCCGCCGCTCCAGCTCCATCGGCACTCGCGATCGCTCGCCAGGCTGATCACCGCACTCGGCTCACCGTCGTAGGGAACCGTGACCTCCAGATCCCGCATCGGAACGGGTGCGAAGTAGCTCACCCCGAAGTGCCCGGAGCCATTGACGAGGTGGAGGAGCTGGTAACTCCGGTTGGCGCGCTCGAACAGCGTCACCTCGACCATCGGAGAGAGGTAGCCCCTGAGCGGCGCGAGCCCCGCGTGATGCTCCAGGACGTCGGCGGCGAAGTCGGACGTGTTGGGGTGGCCGTGTCGGTAGAAGAGAGCGCCGCACAGCCACGGTACGTACACCGCTCGGCCCTTGCCGTGGGTGTGGACCGTGAACCCGGGCTCCTTGGTGACCGTCTCGTAGTAGCAACGCTCGGGCGGCCCGAACGGGCTCGGCGGGACCAGCCGCATCCGGCGTCGCGTCTCGGTGCGATAGTCGGCTTCGACGTAGGGGCCGTCCAGGTAGACGAGGTCCGTCCGCCCGAGCCGGCCGAACCCATCGCGTTCGTCGATCTCGAGGTACGAGCCCCGCATGTCGGCGCGGACGGTCCGAACGCGCTCGATCCCGAGACACTCCAGCGCCAGCGCGTCACGGGACTCGTATTCGCCGTCACGGAACCCCACGCGTCCTGTGGCCACCATGGTCCCGCCGCGCTGAACGAACCGGTCGAGCCGCCGCGCGACCTCAGCGCCGAGGGGCTGGTGATCGGGGAGCACGGCGGCTCGGTAGCGCTCCAGAACTACATCGGTCGCCGCCTCGAGCAGGACCGTGTCGAACAGGAAGTGGTGCTCGGTGAGGATCCGGAACCACCCGCGGAACTCATCGGTGTTGGCCCGCGGTCCGGTCAGGAGGGCGATCGCAGCGCACGACCGCAGGTCTCGGTAATCCGCCTGGTGGGCCGCGTGGTAGTGGAAGATCTCCCGCACGCCGGCGAAGCCCGAGCGGTCGGCGTGGTCGTCGAGACGGCCGATGACGTAGTAGTCGAGCGCACCACCGTTGGCGAGCCCCTGTGCCAGGCGGAGCTGCTGCTGGTGGGGCGAGACCGCCACGTGACGGACCGGGAAGTCGATGAAGTCGACCGAGCTGTTGCTGGAAACCATGCGGGGGAACGAGCTCACCACCCACTTGGTGTTGTCCGAGCCGCTGTACTGCCATGCGGGCAGCGGCCGGTCGAGGGCGGTGTTGGACTCCTGGCGCACGAAGCCACGGGCCAGCCCGAACGATCGGTCGACGGCGAGGTCCGGCCGCAGCCGCCGGATCAGGGCGTCGATACGCTCCTTGTAAGCGCGGACCGTGCGCTCCTTGAAGAGCAGGTACTTGCGGTACACGAGGTTGTCCATCTCCTCCGCCACCGGGAGGGACAGACCGAACATCTCAGAGAACTTCTCACCGCAGCTCGCGCAGTGGCAGATACCGTGGTAGGTGCCGCTATAGTCCCGCGTCTGGTAGCCGGCCATGTTGAAGAAGATGCCGTCGACGTCGAGCGTGGTGATCGTCTCCTCGACGATCCTGAGCGCGCACTCCTGCTGGTAGGCGCCGTTGATGCACACGTGGACGTCACCGTCGTCGTCGACGATGACACCGTCGGGGCGCACGTAGGCCCATTCGGGGTGGCGCTCGTAGAGGGGTCGGCGCACCTTGGAGAAGTCAGCGCGGGCGATCACCTTGATTCCCGCTGCATGACAGGCGTCGATGATCATCGCGAGGCTGTCACCCTGGAGGAACTGGCTCGGTGTGTGGAAGTCGAGCGTGGTCGGGTAGCTCGCGATGATGCCCGAGGTATTGATCATCGCCACGGTGGCCTTGAACCACTCGAGCGACTCGACGTAGCGGTCGGCGTCGACGTCGCGCATGTCGATCTGTCTGAGGTTGGTCTGGATGAGCCGCCACGGCCAACCCTCCCACCATCCCGCGTCGGACTCGTGCTCGCGCGCGTTCATCCGATGGCGCTGCCTGTCCGTGGTGCTGTTCTTCGCAGGAAACGTGCGCCGACGTGCTCGGCGGCTTCGTGGAGCCGAGCGAAGTTCACGCCATATTCCGCCTCGCTCGCGAGGTGCTCGCAGTAGCAGGGCATGTCAGCGGGCAACTTCGCGAGCCGGCTCAGATAGGCGTCGTAGTCGATGACGCCGTCTCCGATCAGGACCTCGTCCCACTTGAGCATCAGATGCTCGAAGTCCCACCGAAGGTCCTTCAGATGAACGCTCACGACCCGGTCGGCGAGGAGGTCGAACGCGCGCTCCACGAGGCCGGTCGTGTCGTGGAAGCTCGGCTGGCTCACCATGTTCATCAGATCGAGGTGAAACCGGAGATTCGGGTGGTCGACCATCGCAAAGAAGTCGTGGATGTCCCCCGGCTCGTAGAAGAAGGTGTTGCACCAAGGCTCGAGCGCGTAGCTCGTACGGCCGAGCTCCAGCCCGTCGAGGATCCGCAGGACGATCTCGCGAAACTCCCGCCTGCACTGTTCAGTGAGCATGAACGGATCGGGGGCGAGTGGAGAATCGGACGGGTGTCGCGAGCCCACGAGGCTGACGACGCAGCGGCACCCCATCGCCGAGCTCTCCGTCCAGCAGCAGGTGCTCGAGCCTCCGCATCGCGGGATGATGCCGGTACATGAAGCCCTCCATCACGAAGGCGCCCGACTCACGAGCCGCCGACCAGATCTCATGGGCCTGCGTGCTCGTCGTAGCAAGCGCCTTCTCGCAGAGGATGTTGCGCACCCCGGCCCGCAGGCACCGGAGCACTTGCTCGTAATGCTGGGCGGGCCAGGTCGCGAGGAGCACGGCGTCGAGGTCGTGCTCGCGGAGCATCGCCTCGTAGTCTTCATACGCCCGCTCGCACCCGTACCGCCCCGCCCACGCCTCGGCCACGTCGCGGCGGACGTCGCAACAAGCGACGATCGCGGCGTTCGAAGCGCTCTCAGCGGCCCGCGCATGCAGATGGGAGATCCCCCCACAGCCCACCAGACCGATCCGGACAGGATCCGCGCCGTCCGCCGCAGCTAGCCCCACGACCCTACCTCTCTCGCATGAGAACGTTACCATACCGGATCCACCGCGCATGGCGGCCTCGCCGCCCGAGTCCTCAACCGCCGAACGTAAGCTCTCGCCGATGGGCGATCTTCGCCGGATCAAGGTCGATGCCGAGGCCCGGGTCGGTCGGCAACGGCAACACTCCATCAACGGGACGGTAAACCGTCTTCTGGAAGTGCTGGGTCCGCTCTTGAACTCGAATGAGGTATTCGACCATCGGCACGGTCTGGGGTGACTGGGAGGCGGCAATGTGCAATGCGGCCGGTATGGTGTGGCCGTGTGCCACGACCGGGACGTCGTAGGCAGAGCACAGCGAGCAGATATGCCGTTGCTCGGAGATCCCGCCGCTCCAGTCCGGGTCCACTTGGACGATGCCAATCGCGCCGCTGTCGAGGAGCTCCTTGACCTGCCAGCGCGTGTGTACATGCTCGCCGGTGGCAAGGCGCACGCGTGAGGAGGCAGCAAGCCGTCGGAGCGCCGCGACCCGCTCAGGCGGTAGGGGCTCCTCGAGCCAGAACGGCTCAACCGCTTCGAGGCCGCGGACCATGTCGGCGGCATACGCCGAGTCCCACCCCATGAACGCGTCGAACATGAGGCGATAGCCAGGCCCGACCGCTTCGCGGACCGCCCGGGCCATGGCCAGGTTCCGCTGCATGCCCTCCGATCCGGCGGCGGGCCCATACTTGAAGAACCACTTCTGCGCCGTGAAGCCGCGTCGCTGGTACTCCCGCGCAGCAGCCGCCGCACGTTCTGGCTCGACTGAGAACCCGAGCATGCTCGCGTATGCCGGTACGTTGTCCCGGGTGGGGCCGCCGAGCAGCCGGTACACCGGATCGCCGCGCGCCTTGCCACGCAGGTCCCACAACGCGTTGTCCACGGCGCTGATCGCGGTGACGAACAGACCCGCGCGGCCGTGGCGCTGCAGACGGAGCATCTCGTCGTGAACCCGTTCGGTGGCAAGTGGGTCGGCGCCGACCAGCAGCTCCCGCAGATCGGTGGCGACGAGGAACGCCTGGCGCGTGTCGATGGGTCCGTACCGTCCAGACATCCCCTGGTCCGTAAGGATCTCCAGGTAGATCGCGCTCACGTGAGGCGACGTGATCCACGCGTCTTGTCTCGCGTCGACGTGTTCCGGATAGAGGTCGAGCGCGCGAGCCGACCGGTCCTCCCAGTCCTGTGCGGGCCCCTCTCCCTCGACCCGGAACAGCCGTACATCCACGATCTTCGCGGGTCGCATCGTCGCCTGCTTCAGTACCGAAGGAGCAGGTCCAGCATCGCCCGGTCCAGCCGGTGGCCCTTGGACTCCTCGTACTCCACGTCGGACCGCTGGCTGTCCAGTGGGCCGTAGGAGCCGCGCAGGTTCCACACCGCCCAGCCCCAACCCGTTTCTTCGAGCAGCTCCAGCCAGTCCGCCATCCAGGCGAGCGTCACCGCGTGAGGCGTTTCCTTGTAGTTCCCGAACTCGCCCGCGTGGACGCCGACGCCCTGCGCCTCCAGGCGCTTCCACATGCCGACCCGCTCGTCCCGCAGCGCCCGCCGGTCGCGCATACCGTCCGCGGTCTCGGCCGGCCACGTCGGCTCGGGCCACGTGTCCGCGCCCGGGAACCAGGGAGCCCGCCAGTGACTCACCTCCCACGGGTCGTAGGCATGCAGGCTCTGGGCGACGCCCAGGTCGACGATCCCTTCGACCGGCGTCCAGCCCAGGTCCAAGCCATCGGCGATGATCAGGCGGTCCGGGTCGCGCGCTCGGATCGCGGAGACGAGCATCCGGACCACGTTCGAGTAAGTACCGTCGTCGATCTGCTTCGGCTCGTTCACGAGGTTGAAGGTCAGCCGCGAGTTGGGGATGCCCCGGTACCGTTCGGCGAAGTGAGCCCAGTGGCGAGCGCAGAGGCGTTGGGCCTCCTCGCCCCGCCACAGGTCCAAGGGCTCCCTGGGCGGGTTGACGCAGTACCCGGGTGCCCGGTGGAAGCAGAGGGAGACGTGGATCGCGTGACGCTGGCCGAACTCGATCGCCTCGTCGATCTCGGCGAGCACCGGCTCCTTGAAAGCGTACGGATCGGCTTCGTCCGTCCACAGCCGGTAGTCCAGCGGCAGCCGCACGAAATCAAAGCCATGGCGCGCGATGAAGGCGAAGTCCTCCTCGCGGAACCGGCCGTTCGTCTCGGGCTTGAACTTCTCCTGGAGGTTGAAGCCGCGCCAGCGGGGCAGGCGCGACGCGGTCGGCTCCGCTGTGTCCGCCATGGTCAAGCGCCGACACCTCCCGATCGGGCGATCATCGGCACGTCCGGGTTGATGTCCGGGCCGAAGAACGTGATCACGAGGAGGTCCTTGTCTCCCGTGTTGCGGATCTCGACCCCTCTCCTCGCCCGGTCGTGGGTCACGAGGAGCTCGTCCCGGGCGGGATCGCCCCCCTCGACGGGTAGGCCTCCGAAGGTGCCCCACCCGCTCCACACGAGGATGCTGTAGACGCCGCTCTCCACGCTGTTGAACGAGGCCCCTGGCTTCACCACCAGCTTCTTCCCGCTGAACTTCGTCGTGTTGTAGTAGATCCAGTACTCCTCGCCACCCGCCTGCCGCGTGGACCCGATGAGTTGGGGCGAGAGGTGGTGGTTCTCGTAGAAGTACGGGTCGCCGCTCTCCTTCCAGTCGATCAGCTCGAGGATGAACCTCTCTCCGTGCTGCTCCCGGTCTACCGGACGGACGTCCTTCCAGAGGAGCTCCTTGGAGATGATGTTCCCAGCGTTGAGCGCCTGGAGCATCGCGAGGACGTCCGAGTCCTCCTGGAGCTCGATCGTGAGGGCGCTCCCGGGCGCATGCAGCACGCCGGAAGGGATGTGGAACCCTTCTTCGGGAACGAGGACGTACCCCCTCGTGTGCTTCAGGATGAGGTCGCTGTCCCATGCGACCAGATAGGGCAGCAACAGGTCGTACTGCCCCCCCTCGACGATCGATGGGTGCACGCCGAAGAAGCTCTCCGGGTGCGGGCCCATGTCGACGCCGGGAGGGAAGTAGTACGCCTCGTCCTTCGAGTACCGTCCCACCAGCGCCGCGTGCTCCTGCCGCTGGTGGAGGTGGAGGGGCAATCGGGAGCTGTAGTCGAAGATCTTCGCGAGCCGTCCCAGGCCGGCGTGGGTGGCCGCGTACGACTCCCCCATCACCGCGACGGGGTCCCTCTGGACGGCCTCCTTCAGGGTGATCCGCTGTGGTCCATCGAGCGCGAGGTAGCTCAAACCCTCGTCGGGTGGCCCGACCATGTTGTCGGCCTTTGTGGTGGACGCCAGCCAGCGCTCGCACATGAACCCCCGCTCACCGACGTCGTATGCGTCCTCGGGGAGGCCGAGGCGCCTGCCCGCCGGCAGGAAGTCTCGCGCCACCCATGCGGGCTCGAGCCGGAGGATCCCGTCGCTCTCTTGGAGAGCGCCGTCCAGCAGGTCGCGCATCGCATCCACAGCCATCCTCGAGTTTCCTTCCACTTCAGGTCGCGCTGCTGGCCCCCTGCCGCAGGCGCTCCCTTTCCCGATCCCCGTAGATCGCCTCACCCGTTTCGGGATCGAAGAAGTGCAGCTTCCTCGTGTCGACGAAGATCTCCCGTTTCTCCGCGATCTGAGCGTTCGTCTCGGGGCTGGCCCTCGCGATAAAGGGCGACTTCCGCTCGCTGACCTGCTCGTGGAGCTCCTGCAGCGCCTCCGAACCGCGATCCGAGGCCAGCTCCCTCGTGTCGTCGGTCAGCACGGGCGCGGCATCGACGGTGAAATGGAGGAGCACCTCCGAGCCCATCTCCTCGCGCAGGTCGGTGATCACCGTGAGGCGGCTGTCCGGCGGCGAGCCACCGACCAGGAGCGCGTCCTCCATGTGCTCGGGGCGGATGCCGAGCACCACGCGTCTGCCGACGAATCCGGTGAGGGCCGGCCGAGCCGCCGCGACCTCTTCAGGCACCTGGAGCCGGTGCGAGCCGAACTCCACGGACAGCTCCCCATTCGATCCGACGAGCTTCGCCTCGACCACGTTCATCGCCGGCGACCCGATGAATCCCGCGACGAACAGGTTCGCCGGGTGCTGGTACAGCTCCTGTGGCGGCGCGAGCTGCTGGAGGACCCCCTTCCTCATCACCGCGACGCGGTCCCCGAGCGTCATCGCCTCCGTCTGGTCGTGCGTCACGTAGATCGTCGTGACACGCAACTCCCGCTGGATGCGGAGGATCTCGGATCGCATCTGCACGCGGAGCTTGGCGTCGAGGTTGGAGAGCGGCTCGTCCATGAGGAACGCCTGTGGCTGACGCACGATCGCCCGGCCCATCGCGACCCGCTGACGCTGCCCCCCGGAGAGCTCCCGAGGACTCTTGTGCAGCAGATCCTCCAGCCGCAGGATCTCCGCTGCCTCGCGGACTCGCCGTTGCCGCTCCTTCTTGTCAACTTTTCTGATCTTCAGGCTCAGGGCCATGTTCTGGTACACGGTCATGTGCGGGTACAGGGCGTAGTTCTGGAACACCATCGCCACGTCGCGCTCGCCCGGGGACAGGTTGTTGACGACCCGGTCGCCGATCCGGATCGCGCCCTCCGTGACGTCCTCGAGGCCGGCTACCATCCGCAGGAGCGTGGTCTTGCCGCAGCCGGACGGCCCCACCAGAACGATCAGCTCGCCGTCCGGTATGTCGAGGTCGACCGAGGACACGGCCACCGTCCCGTCCCGGAAGACCTTTGACACGTTCTCCAGGGTTATCTCAGCCATCCTCGCTTCTCCGATTCGTTCGTGGCGCTGCCCGCGCGTCGCACCGGGCCTCGCCTCAACCCTTCAGACCGACCGAGGCGATCCCGCCGATGAGCTTCTTCTGCGCGAAGAAGTAGACGACGATCGGCGGGATGATCGACAGCAGGTTCGCGGCCATCATCAGGTTCCACGGGGTGTCGGAGCGGGCCACGAGGTTGGCCAGACCGATGGCCACCGTGAACTTCTCGTCACTGTCGAGGTACAGGAGCGGTCCCAGCAGGTTGTTCCAGTTCCAGAGGAACGTGAAGACCGCACAGACGGTGAGCACCGGCGTCGAGAGCGGCAGGATGATCCGCCAGAAGATCTGCCAGGTGTTCAGCCCGTCGACGCGGGCGGCATCGTCGAGATCGCGCGGGATCGTCCTCATGTACTGGCGGATCAGGAAGATGAAGAACGCCGTTCCCCCGAACGACGGGACGATCAGCGGCAGGTAGGTTCCGTACCAGCCGATCTTGAAGAACATCAGGAACTGGGGAACCATCAGCACCTGCCAGGGGATCAGCATCGTAATGATCAGGATGGAGAAGAGGATCTTGCTTCCCCGGAATCGCATGCGGGCGAAGCCGAACCCGACGAGCGAGCAGGAGATGAGGACCCCCAGGACATTGCCGACGACGACCAGCGTGGTATTGAGCGTGTACCGGAGGAACGGCATCGACTCGGTGAGGACACGCCTGAAGTTCTCCCAGTGCCAGAACTCCCTGGGCCACCATTCCGGCGTCGTGGTGAAGACCGGCACTCGGTCCGGCTTGAGGGCAGCGGCCAGCATCCAGCCCACCGGCAGGAGGATGAAGGCGCTGAGGCCAAGGAGCAGGGCGTACATAGCCAGCCGGAAGGCGAGCGTACGGGGTCGCCAGCGCCTGCCGAAGCTACCAGGCCTGGCTCTGCTCGGCGCCTCGACCCTCGAGGGCGCCTCAACCGTCTTCATGCCTCATCGCTCCTTTTCCGGGTCGTACTCGTAGTAGACCCAGCGGCCCGAGGTCCTGAAGATCAGCAAGATGACGAGCGCCGCGGCCAGGACGAGTACCCACGCCTCCGCCGAGGCGTAGCCCAGGCGCCCGTTCCGGAAGCCTTCGGTCCAGACGTTCAGCAGATAGAAACGGAGCGAGTCTCCCACCGCTCCCGAAGCGCCGGACACGATGAATGCCGTGTCGAAGACCTGGAACGCCTCGATGAGACTGGTCAGCAAGACGAACAGGAGCGTCGGCGTGAGCATGGGAAGCGTCACGTACCGGAAGCGCCGCCAGGGGCCCGCCCCGTCCAGGGCGGCAGCCTCGTAGAGCTGCGCGCCGATGTTCTGAAGGCCAGACAGGTAGATGATCGCCCCCCCACCGACGCCCCAGAGGCCGATGAGCACGACGGAGGGCACGGCCCACGTCGGACTCCCCAGCCAGCGTGGCGGGTTGTCGATGCCCACCGCTCGGAGGACCGAGTTCACGGCTCCGACGTCGGGATTGAGCAGCGCCACCCAGAGGATGGCCACCGCCACGCCGCTGAGGACCGAGGGCACGAACAGGATCGTCCTGAAGAGGTTCATTCCCCGCATCTTCAGGTTGAGAAGGAGGGACAGCAGCAGGCCGGCCACGATGTAGAGCGGCACGGAGAGGAGGATGTACTTCAACGTCACCCGGATGGCCAGCCAGAAGTGCCGGTCGTCGAACAGCATCTCGCGGTAATTGCCGAGACCCACCCAGGACGGCTTCGAGATGATGTCCCAGTCGCTGGCGCTGAGCACGACCGACCACAGGATCGGCACGATCCAGAACGCTAGGAGACCGGCCAGCCACGGGAGGAGGAAAAGGTAGGCCGCCTTCTCCTCGCGGCGCGCCAGTCGGCCGAGGCGAGATCGACGACCGCTGGACTTCGCTCTGATCACGGAACCGCTATCCCTTGTCCTTGTCCCAGTCCCTCCACGCCTTGTCGAGGTCCGATTGGACCTTCGGCGCCGCGTCGTTGAGGACCTGCTGCGCGGACTTGCCGCCTACGATCTGGTCGTAGGCTTCGTCGAGTGCCCCGACCGTATCCCAGCGGTTGGGGATGAAGACCGCCGGGCGGGCGTGGGGGACCACCTCCAGGGCTTCCTCCCGACCGAGGATCCCGTGGGCCCAATTCGTCTCCTTGGCGACCGCCGTGCTGATCGGCATGTCGCCCGTGACCTGCACGCGCAGGCGCTGGCCCTCCTGTGGCGTCGGCGGGTGCGTCACCCCGTAGTCGATGCCGGCGTTCTCGATCTTCTTGAACGACTGGAGGTCGGTGACGACCATCGCCAGCTTGCCCTGAGAGAAGAAGTCGGCCCCCTGCTCCCAGGGATCCATGGTGTTGAGACTCGGCGCGCAGCCCTGACGGATGCCCCGGGCCATGACGTCGTAGGCGTGCACCGCCGTTGGGCCGTTGACGATGCCGACCGCCGTGCGTCCATCCTTGCTGAATTCTGTCTCCCACGGCAGCAGCGTCTCGGGATAGCCATAGGCCCCGCCCCAGACACCCTTTGCCTTGTTGGTCAGCTTGCAGGCGGTGTCGACGAATTGGTCGATCGTCATCGGGGGCCATGGCGCCGGGTTCGGGATGCCGGCAGCCTTGAACATAGCCTTGTTGTAGAAGACCCCCACCGCACCCAGGTACGAACCCAGACAGTACAGCTTCCCCTGGAACGAGCAGCCGAACTCTCCGTTCACGTGGGCTGGGTCGCCGATGATGGACTTGTTGTACGTCGACAGGTCGATCTTCTGTTCCCGGACCATGTCGTCCAGGGGGAGGACCTTTCCTGCCCTCTGCCAGCGCAGATTGCCTACCGCTCCAAGGTCCGGTGGCTTGCCGGCGGCCAGTGCCGTGTCGATCTTGGTTTGGTAATTGGCCTCAGGATAGGTGGTGACTTTGATGTGGATGTTTGGATACTTTGCTTCAAAGGCTTTGACGAGGGCCGCGCTGTAGTCGTCGTAACCCTCCTTGGTCCCCCAGTAATCGAGAGTGACCTTTTCTTGAGGTCCGGTCCCCTCGGACGTCTTGGACCCGCCACCTCCACAGGCCGTCCCGATGACCGCGACCACGGCCAGCAAACTGGCCAACCGATGCCACCTCATGGTGCACCTCGTCCGATGCCGACACGCCATTGCTGACAATTTTTGGGCCACCCGCAAAGTTGGTGCCCGGTTGAGTTGGGTCCGCTCCCCGGCTACCTCCGTTCCCCTGCTGTCGGAGCGCATGATGGGTATCGTTCTCAGGCTGGAACCGCAAGACGGTGCTCTAGCGAGCCCAGGACCGCTGCACTACCAGAGTGGCCGACCGGACAGCTATGCCCTGGACGACTCCTTTCGCTCGTCTGCCGCTTCCGGTGACATGGCCCGTCCCGGCGATAGGTTGGAGGGCTGCTCGTTCGACGGTCGTCGCATCCCCGTGGCGCCCATCGCGCTCCACCCTCCCCTCCGGCTGAGAGGCATGTTATGATATCGTTCTCACACAATCAAGTCGGTGAGATGCCCTGTGCCCGCGTACCGGGCACTCTCCGGCGACCAGTAGCGGGCGTTCCCCTTACTCGCCCTGCTCGATGTCCCGGACTTTCCGGAGGCATTGAAGGTCTTCAGCTCCACGAGGTAACCGGCGACCACGACGGCGCGACCACCGTCTGGTCCCAAGCCCACGCGATCTTCGAGCGGCTCAACACTCCCGAGGCTGACGAGACGAGCTCATCGACAGACTTACAGAGGCTCGCGCTTTCGGGCGACAGCGTCGCCGAGCGGGCCACGGACCTGGACGTCCTCCAACGTTTCGTGGAGGCGTACAACCCGAAGTATGGTTGAAACTCGTCTGTGGAGGGCGGCGGGTATCCGACTCCGACGGCAACGCCGGACCCGTGTACGTGGTGCATCCTCGAGTTGCGTTTGGATGACTCGGGACCTCGAGGGGACTGCCACCGATGGACGTTCCGGTAGGGCTTCGCCTTGCGTGGATCCAAGACATCGAGACCGGACCGACGCGGTACGTTCGGCCAAGCCAGGAGACCTCGAGCAGTGGGCCAGGGTTGCACACCGGCGCCTCGGACATGATCAGAACCTCCACCATCCCGCCGTTCAGGGTGGTCGACTCCGCTCCGGTGGCCTGCGCTTACCTCAGGACAACGGCTTGAGCAGAATCACCCCGATATTCCGATAGCCCATTCGCTCTCTGTAGAAGCGCTGCGCCTGCGAGTTCTTGGCGCCGGTATCGACCATCATCGCCTGTGCCCCCGCCGAGCGAGCCCATTCTTGCGCCTGTGGGTGCCGGAAACGTCATCGATGAGATGACGTGCAGCTTCGCATCCGTGCTGGAGGATGGCGATGATGTCCGGCCATGACGCTCCGACTGCTCTACCTCATCTTCTGCCAACTCACCAGCTGGCTCGCACTGCTCGCCCGCGGGCAGACATCCAAGAACGCAGAGCTGCTCGTGCTGCGCCACGAGGTGGCGGTGCTGCGCCGGCAGGTCACCCGGCCACGCCCTCCTGGCCAGACCGCGCCGTGCTCTCGGCGCTGACCCGGCTGCTCCCCACCCAGCGCCGAGGCCATCGGTTCGTGACGCCGGAGACGCTGCTGCGCTGGCATCGAGCCCTGGTCAGTCGCCACTGGACCAAGCCGCGCCGCCCACCCGGTCGACCGTCGCTGGCGCCAGTGCTGCGGCGCCTGATCCTGCGGATGGCGGCGGAGAACCCGACCTGGGGATATCGGCGCGTCCACGGCGAACTCGTGCAGCTTGGCTACCGGGTGGCGCCGAGCACCGTGTGGCTGCTGCTCAAACGCGCCGGCATGGAGCCGGCGCCGCGCCGCGAGGGGCTGACCTGGCGTCGGTTCCTGTCCGCCCAGGCCCAGGGCATGCTGGCGTGCGACCTGCTTCCACGTCGACCCGGTGCTGCTCAGGCGCCTGTACGTGCTGTTCACAATCGAACTGGCCACTCGCCGGGTGCACATCCTGGGGGTGACGGCCAACCCGACCGGGGCGTGGGTGACCCAGCAGGCCCGCAACCTGCTCATGACCTGGCAGAGCGCATCGGGCAGGTCAGCTTCCTGATCCGCGACCGGGATGCGAAGTTCACCGACAGCTTCGATGTGGTCTTTGGCTCCGAGGGCATCCGGATCCTGCGCACACCGGTGCGGGCGCCGCGGGCGAACGCGTTCGCCGAGCGATGGGTCGGCACCGTCCGTCGTGAGCTGCTGGACCGGATGCTGATCGTGGGGCGGCGACATCTGGAGACGGTGCTGACGGGCTATGTCGTGCACTACAACCAGCACCGGCCGCATCGCGCGCTTGGCTAGGTGCCACCGCTGGAGCCGTCGCATCGCCTGCTCCAACGGCCGGCGCACGGGTCGTGCGGCTGGATCGCCTCGGAGGGCTGATCCACGAGTATGCCCAGGTCGCATGAGGTGGTACGGGGTTTTCGGCACCCACACG
>WNGE01015253.1_pt1 | contig 19654 bp, 21 predicted proteins | sample 5400651 | NCBI WGS metagenome assembly WNGE01 (sample SAMN13153370, study PRJNA577476) | soil metagenome | isolation source: 60 cm soil or saprolite under grassland replicate 2 | place: USA:California | collected 2016-06-15
GATGGAGATCGAGCAGGTCGCCGAGGAGAGCCCGGAGAAGGTGGTCAAGGAGCCGATCGACGCGAGTGCCGGCGTGGACGAGGCCAAGGCCCGGGACATCGTGACCCGGGCCGCATTCCCCGCAGAGGTGGCGGACCAGATCACGGCGATAGCCGTGAAGCTCTGGCAGACCTTCGTCGCCGAGGACGCCACCCTGGTCGAGGTCAACCCACTGGCCAAAGTGGGCGACGGCAAGGTCCTGCTGCTGGACGCGAAGGTCACCTTCGACGACAACGCGACCTTCCGGCACCCCGACCACGAGCCGCTGGCCGACAAGTCCGCGGTCGACCCGCTGGAGCAGCGGGCCAAGGAGCGCGACCTCAACTACGTCAAGCTCGAGGGCGAGGTCGGCATCATCGGCAACGGTGCCGGTCTGGTCATGTCCACCCTCGACGTGGTGGCCTACGCCGGGGAGCGGTTCGGCGGGGTACGCCCGGCCAACTTCCTCGACATCGGCGGTGGCGCCAGCGCCGAGGTGATGGCCAACGGGCTGGAGATCGTGCTGTCCGACCCGTCGGTGAAGAGCGTGTTCGTCAACGTGTTCGGCGGGATCACCGCGTGCGACGCGGTGGCCAACGGCATCCTCCAGGCCCTGGCGCTGCTCAAGGAGCGTGGCGAGGAGGTCGACAAGCCGCTGGTGGTACGCCTGGACGGCAACAACGCGGAGGAGGGCCGGCGGATCCTCGACAGCGCGAACAACCCGCTGGTCGAACGGGTGGACACGATGGACGGAGCCGCGCAGCGCGTGGCCGAGCTGGCTTCAGTAGGAGCATGAGATGGCGATCTGGCTCACCAAGGACTCCCGGGTCATCGTCCAGGGCATGACCGGCTCGGAAGGCTCCAAGCACACCCGCCGGATGCTCCGCGCCGGTACGAACATCGTCGGCGGTACCAACCCGCGCAAGGCCGGGCAGCAGATCGACTTCGACGGCACCTCGGTACCGGTGTTCGGCGGGGTCGCCGAGGCCATGAAGGAGACCGGTGCCGATGTCTCGGTCATCTTCGTACCGCCGGCGTTCGCCAAGGCCGCGATGATCGAGGCGATCGACGCGCAGATCCCGCTCGCCGTGGTCATCACCGAGGGCATCCCGGTGCACGACACCACCGCGGCGTGGGCGTACAACGTGTCACACGGCAACCGGACCCGGATCGTCGGGCCGAACTGCCCCGGTGTCGCCTCGCCGGGACAGTCCAACGCCGGCATCATCCCGGCCGACATCTCCGGGCCGGGCCGGATCGGGCTGGTCAGCAAGTCGGGCACGCTGACCTACCAGATGATGTACGAGCTGCGCGACATCGGCTTCTCCACCAGCGTCGGCATCGGTGGCGACCCGGTCATCGGCACCACCCACATCGACGCCCTGGCGGCCTTCCAGGACGACCCGGAGACCGACGCGATCGTGATGATCGGCGAGATCGGCGGGGACGCCGAGGAGCGGGCCGCCGAGTTCATCAAGGCCAAGGTGACCAAGCCGGTGGTCGGGTATATCGCTGGCTTCACCGCCCCGCCGGGCAAGACGATGGGACACGCGGGCGCGATCATCTCGGGCTCGTCGGGTACCGCCGACGCGAAGAAGGACGCCTTGGAGGCGGCCGGCGTGAAGGTCGGCAAGACCCCGAGCGAGACCGCCCGGCTCATGCGCGAGGTAGTCACCTCCCTCTGACGACATCAAGGTGCGCCGGCCGGTCGAGATGACCGGCCGGCCCACTTTTGAGAGAGTCAGAAGCGATGGCGAGCACTACCCCTGAAGTCACCCGACCGGCGGTACCGCGCCTGCCGGTCCGGCGCCGGGCTCCCGTCCTGCTGGCCGCGACGGTCACCACGGTATGGGCGGCGCTCGTCTCGTACCTCCCGGTGCTGATCCTGGCCGGACTGGTCACTTCCTGGCGCAGCGCCTTCCGCTTCGGTACCGCGGGCTGGCTGCTCGGGCACGGGGTACCGCTGGCGGTCGGGGACGAGCGGGTGGGGCTGGTACCGCTCGCGCTGTCGGTACTCGCCGGGTGGCGGGTCAACCGGGCCGGAGTGCACACCGCCCGGGCCATCCGGGCCCGTACCCCGATCCAGGCGGTGCTGGCCGCGGGCTCGGTCGCGCTGGTGTACGCCGGCCTCGGCGCGCTCTGCGCCAACCTGGTCAAGCCGCTGGCCACCCCGGTCGGGGCGGGCCTGTGGTTCGGCGGGTTCGCGGTGGTGCTCGCCGGGATCGGCGCGGTCGGCGAGAGCGGGTTGCTGGAACGGCTGGCCGGTCGGCTGCCCCTGCTGGTGCTGGATGCGCTGCGCACCGGTACCGTCGCGGCTTTGTTGGTGCTGGGCGCGGGCGCGGCGGTGGCCGGCGTCGCGGTGGCCGTCTCCGGTGGCCAGGCAAGCGCGACCCTGGCCACCTTCCACGCGGGCGTGCTCGGCCAGGCCGGGCTGACCCTGCTCTGCCTGGTCTACGCCCCCAACCTGGCCGCCTGGTCGGCCGCCTACCTGATCGGTCCCGGCTTCGCGGTGGGCGTGGGCACCACGGTCAGCGCCGGCAAGGTCAGCCTCGGCGCGCTGCCCGCCGCGCCGGTCCTCGCCGGCCTGCCCGACTCGGCGGTGGCCGGGCTGGGACCGCTGCTGCTGGTGCTGCCGGTGGCCGGCGGGATGGCGGCCGGCTGGCTGCTGGTCCGCCGCCGGCTGCGGCTGGCCGCCGAAGGGCAGACGGGGGTACCCGGCTGGGCCGAGCTGCTCGGTGCGGCGGCGCTCGCCGGCCCGGTCGGAGGTGGGCTGCTGGCGATGGCCGCCTGGGCGTCGGGGGGTCCGTTGGGCTCCGGGCGGCTCGCGGTGATCGGGCCGGTCGGTTGGCAGGTCGGTCTGGTGGGGGCGGTCGTGATCGCCCTCGGCGCGGTGATCGCCGGTACCGCCACTCAGGTGCTGATGCGCCGTTAGCGTGAACCTGGGCGCCCGGTTCCTCGACTGTGTTGTACGAGGAGGCGGGGATGACCGATGAACTGCTGGTGGTCCGCTGTCAGCTCGGCGAGCGCGAGGCGTTCGCCGAGCTGGTCCGGGCCTGGCACGGCCCGGTGTGGACATACGTGCGGCGCATGCTCGGGCCGGCGGACGCGGACGATGTGGCCCAGGAGGTCTGGCTGGCGGTGCTGCGCGGCCTGCCGCGGCTGCGCCAGCCGGGGCGGTTCACACCGTGGCTGTACACCATCGCCCGTCGGGCGGTGACCAACCGGCTGCGCGAGGAGTACGCCAGGGTGGAGGTCGCCTGCGACGTCGAACCGGCCGGCCCGGAGGCCGGCGACGAGGTGGTGGACCGGGCCGGGTTGGTGGACGGCCTGGCCGGGCTGCCGGTCCGGGAGCGGGAGGTTCTGGTCCTGTTCTATCTGCAGGACCTGTCCCTGGAGACGTGCGCCGAGATCTGCGGGGTGCCGATCGGGACGGTCAAGTCACGCCTTTCCCGCGGGCGGCGGATGCTGCGCGATGAACTCTGGCAGAAGGGATACCGGCGGTGAACCCCGAGCAGATGATCAACCAGTTGTCCGGGCGGCTGTCGCTGCGCCGCCGGGTCGCCATCGTCGTCGCCATGCTGGGTGGGCTCGCGGTCGCCATCGTGGTCGGCCTGTTGTGGGCCACCGAGCCGGCCCTGCCGGGGCGTACCCGGGTGGCCTTCGGCGCACTGGTCGTGGTCGGGCTGGCCTGGGCCGGGTACGGCGTCTGGGTGCTGACCCGCCGGACCCCGCTGTATGCCCTCGACCGGGTGATCGCCGCCTGGCTGGCGCTGACCGCCACCAGCCTGCTGGCCGGCACCGTAGCCGTCGTCGCGATCCTGCGGCACCGGGCAGAACCGGTCGCGGCCGGTACCGCCCTGGGGCTGCTCGTCGTGGCGGTCGCCAACCTGGTCCGGGCCCGGGCCCGGCGGGCCGCCCTGCTGCGCCGCAAACGCGAGCTCGGCGGATAACCGGGAACCGCGGATACGGGGTGGGGGCACGGGTGCCAGCCCGGCCCCCACCCGGGGAAGAATCAGGGGGTGGTGAGCGTCGAGCTCGACGCGAACCAGCCGACCTGCGCCACCGCCATGATGACGCAGCAGACGATCCAGAGGCCGTACCAGCACAGGCCGATGATCAACGCCAGCTTCGACCACTTCTTGGACTCGGCCGCGGCCTGCTGGGCGCCGGCGTAGTCGCCCGCCTGCAGGGCCGGGTTGACCTTCGACGCGTTGATGATCGCGGGGATGGCCAGCGGCCAGAACAGGAAGATCGAAATGATCGACATCGTCATGTTGTTGTCGACAGGCTGACCCTGCGGCGGGTACTGCTGCGGATAACCCATATGCGCTCCTGAGGGGGTGCCGGGACAGAACGAACGGCAGCGTACCTGGTGACGGCAATCGACCGGGGTATCTATGCGGCGACAGTCAGCCAAATCCGTACTCCTCCGAACGGGCGGTAGGGTACGGACGTGGTGGCGCGGTTGGTGGTGCTGGTGTCCGGTTCGGGGAGCAACCTGCAGGCGTTGTTGGATGCGGGCGCGGATCCCGGGTACGGGGCCCGGGTGGTCGCCGTGGGAGCCGACCGGGATGGCGTCGAGGCGTTGCACCGGGCCGCCAAGCACGACGTACCGACGTTCGTCCATCGGGTATCGGACTATCCGCAGCGCACCGACTGGGACCGCGCGCTGACCCGATCGGTCGCCGGGTACCAGCCGGACCTGGTGGTCTCGGCGGGCTTCCTGAAGCTGGTCGGGGCCGGGTTCCTGGCCGCGTTCGGGGACCGGTACGTCAACACGCACAACTCGTTGCTGCCCGCTTTCCCGGGCATCCACGGGCCCCGCGACGCGCTCGCGTACGGGGTGAAGGTGGCCGGCGCGACCCTGTTCTTCGTCGATGCCGGGGTGGACACCGGGCCGATCATCGCCCAGGTGGCCGTACCCGTGCTGGACGACGACACCGAAGAGACCCTCACCGAGCGGATCAAGGACGCCGAGCGGCGCCAGCTGGTCGAGGTGGTGGGCCGACTGGTCCGGGAGGGCTGGACCATCACGTCGAGAAGGGTGACGATCCCATGAGCGAGCCCCGCGAGCCCGGCGGCCCGGTTGACCCGCACCCGATCCGCCGAGCATTGATCAGCGTGTATGACAAGACCGGGCTCGACGAGCTGGCCCGGGCGCTGGGCGAGGCCGGGGTCGAGATCGTCTCCACCGGCAGCACGGCGGCGCGGATCGAGTCGCTGGGCCTACCGGTGACCCGGGTGGAGGAGCTGACCGGCTTCCCCGAGTGCCTGGACGGCCGGGTCAAGACGCTGCACCCGGCGGTACACGCGGGGCTGCTGGCCGACCTGCGGCTGCCCTCGCACGTCGAGCAGCTGGCGCAGCTCGGCATCGAGCCGTTCGACCTGCTGGTCTCCAACCTGTACCCGTTCGCCGAGACGGTCGCGTCCGGGACGGACTTCGACGGGTGCGTCGAGCAGATCGACATCGGCGGGCCGGCGATGGTCCGGGCGGCGGCGAAGAACCATCCGAGTGTCGCGGTGGTGACCAGCCCGTCGGCGTACCCCCGGATTGTCGCCGCGGTGCGCGCCGGCGGCACCACGCTGGCCCAGCGGCGGGCCTTGGCGGCCAAGGCTTTCGCGGACATCGCGGAGTACGACGTGGCGGTGGCCAACTGGTTCTCGGTGCGGGAGGCGCTGGACGCCGGCCTCTGGTGGCCCGAGTTCGGCGGCCTGGCCCAGCACCTGCTGACCCCGCTGCGCTACGGCGAGAACCCGCACCAGCAGGCCGCCCTGTACGCCGACCCGAGCCGCCCCGCCGGGCTGGCCCAGGCGACCCAGCTGCACGGCAAGGAAATGTCCCACAACAACTACGTGGACGCGGACGCGGCCTGGCGCGCGGTCAACGACTTCACCGAGCCGTGTGTCGCGATCGTCAAGCACACCAACCCCTGCGGCATCGCGGTCGGCGCGGATGTGGCCGAGGCGCACCAGAAGGCGCACGCCTGCGACCCGGTCTCCGCCTTTGGCGGGGTGATCGCGGTCAACGGCGCGGTGACCGTCGAGCTGGCCAAGCAGGTGAGCGAGGTGTTCACCGAGGTGATCGTCGCGCCGTCCTATGTGGACGGTGCGGTGCGGGTGCTGTCGGCGAAGAAGAACCTCCGCATCCTCGTCGCTCCACAGTGGACGGATGAGCGCATCGAGGTGCGTCGGATATCCGGCGGCTCGCTGGCCCAGGTGACCGACCGGATCGACGCGCCCGGCGACCGCCCGGACACCTGGCGCCTTGCCACCGGCCGGCCGGCCGACCCGGAAACCTTGCGGGACCTGGAGTTCGCCTGGCGGGCGGTGCGTTCGGTCAAGTCCAACGCGATCCTGCTCGCCGACGACCGGGCCACCGTGGGGGTGGGCATGGGTCAGGTCAACCGGGTCGACTCGGCCCGGCTCGCGGTGACCCGGGCGGGGGACCGCGCGGCTGGCGCGGTGGCCGCGTCCGACGCATACTTCCCGTTCCCGGACGGGCTCGTGGTGCTGGCCGAGGCGGGGGTACGCGCGGTGGTCCAGCCGGGTGGCTCGGTACGCGACGACGAGGTGACCGCCGCGGCGGCCGCGGCCGGCCTCACCCTCTACCTGACCGGCACCCGACACTTCCTCCATTGATCGGCCGCCGGCCTGGCACGAAGCGGGGATCCGCGCGCCGGCCGGGTCTCATAGGTTCTCCTCAACCGGAACTAGGCAGGGAGAGCGACGATGAGCGACGGCTACTACGAGGTCGACGAGCAGGACACGGTGGTGACCGACGGGCACGGCGACGCCGCCTACTCGGTCGACATCGCGGACAACCAGGGTGACTACTACCACGAGGAGGGCTACGTCAGTCAAGGGCCCTCGCCCTTCGAGGACGCGGGAACCGCCTACCACGAGGTCGACGGGGTCGACGCGCAGGGCGACGCGGTGCACGGGGTACAGGTCACCGACGCGTACGGGGACACCTACACCGAGGTCGACGCGGTGGACGCCAACGGCAACGCGGTCGTCTACCAGGAGTACGACGGCTACGTCGGCAACTGACGCGCGCAGGTGGGCGCCAACACGACGCGCCGAGGCGGGCGGCGTCTGGACCGAGAAGCGTAGCGACGAGGGAAGACGTCGCCTGGAGAGCCTCGGCGCCGCGCGAGCGGAGGCGAGCGCCAACATGACGCGCCGAGGCGGGTGGCGTCTGGACCGAGAAGCGTAGCGACGAGGGAAGACGTCGCCTGGAGAGCCTCGGCGCCGCGCGAGCGGAGGCGAGCGCCAACATGACGCGCCGAGGCGGGTGCGGCTCGACAACCGCGCAGCGCCTGGCCGAGTACGACATCTTCGAGACCGTCGTGCTGACCGACATCATCGAGGGCAAGCCTGAGGGTCTGGCTCTCGACCTCAACCAGTCCCGGCCCGTCGAGGGCTTCGAGACCAAGGTCGTCGGCGTCACCACCGGGCCGAACGGCGAGGGGTACGAGGCGATCGAGGGCTCCGACGTGGTGATCGTCACCGCCGGGCTGCCCCGCAAGCCGGGGATGAGCCGGATGGACCTGCTCGGGGTCAACGCGAAGATCGTGCGCGGGGTGGCGGAGAACATCGCCAAGTACGCGCCCAACGCCGTGGTCATCGTGGTCTCCAACCCGCTGGACGAGATGACCGCGCTGGCCCAGCTGGCCAGCGGCTTCCCGCGCAACCGGGTGCTGGGCCAGGCCGGGGTGCTGGACACCGCCCGGTTCACCCACTTCGTGGCCGAGGAGCTGGGGGTACCGGTGAAGTCGGTGAAGACCCTCACGCTCGGCTCGCATGGCGACACGATGGTGCCGGTGCCCTCGCACTGCACGGTCGACGGCCGGCCGCTGGCCGACGTGCTCCCCGCCGAGAAGATCGAGGAGCTGGTGGTACGCACCCGCAACGGTGGTGCCGAGGTCGTCGCGCTGCTCAAGACCGGCTCGGCCTACTTCGCCCCGTCGGCCGCGGCAGCCCGGATGGCCAAGGCGGTCGCCGAGGACTCCGGCGCGGTCTTTCCGGCATGTGCCTGGGTCGACGGCGAGTACGGCATCTCCGGTGTCTACCTCGGCGTGCTCGCCGAGCTGGGTGCGACGGGGGTGCGCCGGGTGCTGGAGACCCCGTTGACCGACAGCGAGCTGGCCGCCCTGCGCGAAGCCGCGGAAGCGGTCCGGGCCAAGCAGGCTGACGTGACCGACCTCTGATCCGGGTCCATCCGGCGGACCTCGACCACCCGGGTTAGCGTTTGCACGCCGAGTACAGTACGGTCGTACTGTTTACGGCCCTGTTAACCGAGAGGGGCGCCGCTGGCCATGGCGAAGATCAAGGTAACCAACCCGGTCGTCGAGCTGGACGGCGACGAGATGACCCGGATCATCTGGAAGCAGATCCGCGACCAGCTGGTGCTGCCCTACCTGGACGTGCACCTGGAGCACTACGACCTGTCGATCGAGCACCGGGACTCCACCAACGACCAGGTGACGGTCGACGCGGCCAACGCCATCAAGCGGCACGGGGTCGGCGTCAAGTGCGCGACCATCACGCCGGACGAGGCCCGGGTGGCCGAGTTCGGGCTGAAGAAGATGTGGCGCTCGCCCAACGGAACGATCCGCAACATCCTCGGTGGCGTGGTCTTCCGTGAGCCGATCATCATGGCCAACGTGCCCCGGCTGGTACCGGGCTGGACCAAGCCGATCGTCATCGGCCGTCACGCGCACGGCGACCAGTACAAGGCCACCGACTTCGTGGTACCCGGCCCGGGCACCGTGACGATCAGCTACGTACCCGCCGACGGCGGCGACCCGATCGAGCTGGAGGTCGCCAGGTTCCCCGGCGGCGGCGTGGCCCTCGGCATGTACAACTTCGACGACTCGATCCGCGACTTCGCCCGCGCCTCACTGCGCTACGGCCTGGACCGCCACTACCCGGTCTACCTCTCCACGAAGAACACCATCCTCAAGGCGTACGACGGCCGGTTCAAGGACCTGTTCGCCGAGGTCTACGAGAACGAGTTCAAGGCCGAGTTCGAGGCCGCCGGCCTGACCTACGAGCACCGGCTCATCGACGACATGGTGGCCGCCGCGCTCAAGTGGGCCGGCGGGTTCGTCTGGGCCTGCAAGAACTACGACGGCGACGTGCAGTCCGATACCGTGGCGCAGGGCTTCGGCTCGTTGGGGCTGATGACTTCGGTACTCATGACGCCGGACGGCCGGACCGTCGAAGCCGAGGCGGCGCACGGTACGGTGACCCGCCACTACCGGGCCTGGCAGCGCGGCGAGAAGACCTCCACCAACCCGATCGCCTCGATCTTCGCCTGGACCCGTGGTCTGGCCCACCGGGGCAAGCTGGACGGCACCCCGGCGGTCACCCAGTTCGCCGACACGCTGGAGCGGGTCTGCGTGGACACCGTCGAGAGCGGGCAGATGACCAAGGACCTGGCGCTGCTCATCTCCCGGGACGCACCGTGGTTGACCACCGACGAGTTCATGAACGCGCTGGACCAGAACCTGGCGAAGCGGCTCGCCGCCTGACACTCAGTGCTGAAGCGGGGGCCGGATGTCCGGCCCCCGCTTCATTCTGCCCAGGCCGAACCCCGTCGGCTCGGGAGATGTCAGTCGAGATCGAAGGCCGCGACGATGGCGGCGGTCAGCGCCGGCTCATCGACGGGGAAGAAGTAGCCGATCCGGCGGCCGAGCGCGGTCTTCGGGATGGTGGCGATGTTGTCGAGGCTGACCACCGAGTCTTTGTCCAGGCCGTTGGCCGGTCCCACCGGTATCTCCGTCGACAGACCACGGATCGTCCCGGTGATCGGTGCGACGGTTACCCGGGTGAGGAACGGGATGACCGTGGCCCGGGTCAATATGAGCACCGGGCGGGTCTTGTCGAGCTGGGCGAGGTGGATCGGACGCATCAAGCGATGTCCATGGGCTGGATGGCTGCCCAGGCCGCCAGGTCATCGAGGCCGTCCGGATCGGTCCCGCTCTGGCTGGCCAGGATCGCCGCGTCCTGGACGGCGACCCGCCGGCGGCGCTCACGCGCCAGGGCGGCGGCCACCGCGCTGGCACGGCTCGACGCTTCGCCGTGGTGCACCTGCTCGTCGATGAACTCGACGAGATCGTCCGGGAGCCGGACGGTGATCTGGATTGTCATACCAGAACAATACCACCCTGGGATTCGCGTGATCAGGTCAGCGTAGGTCCCAGTGCGCGCCGTCGGGGGCGTCACGGACCTCGATGCCGGCAGCGACCAACGAGTCGCGGACCCGGTCGGCGGTCGCGAAGTCGCGGGCCGCCCGGGCGATGGCGCGCAGCTCCAGCAGCGTCTCGACGAAGGGCCCCACGGTGGTACGCGGATCAGCCGCCCCCGTACCGGCCAGCTCACCGAGCCGGAGCACCATCCGGCGCAGCACGGTACGGGCGTGCTCCGTGTCGTCGGAGATGTCGGTGTCGGCCGACCAGTCGACGACCACCTGCTCCAGGTCGAGGATGGCGGCCACGCAGCCGTCCACGTCACGCGCGTCGTAGGCGGCGGCGAACACCGCATCCAGCCGGTCGGCATCGGCGCGCAGCGACGCACCCCCGAGGTCGGGCTCAGCGGATGGTGGAGCCGGATCGGCTGGGGTGAGAGCGGTGTCGGTCCCGACGATCGCCGCGAAGCTCAGCACCGAGCCGGTCGGGTGTACCACGCTGCGGCCCTGGCGGCGGATGGTGAAACCGCCCCGGCCCACCACGGCGGCGGTACGCGCGTCGAGATCGAAGAGGACTCCGGTGTGCTCATCGACGCCGAGGATCAGCGCGTCGCCGGGCAACTCATGCTCCATTGTGGACAGTCGGCGCTCGCCGAGGTAGCAGAACCTGGTGTCGTGGTGTCCGCCCTCGGCATTGTCGTAGTGCGGGATGATCACGGCGGGCAGGCCGGTCACCCGGCGTACCAGATCCAGGCCGGGTGCCCACTCCGGCTCGAAGCCGGCCTTGTAGATCTCGTAGACCGGGACGGCATGCGAGCCGAGCGTCACCGCGGCCGCGCTGGCGAACACCACCACGCCGCCGCGGTCCAGCGCGCGGACGAAAGCGTCCGGCACCGCGGTGTCCCGCCACTGGCGCAGCGCATAGGTCGGGCTGCCCGGACCGGCGAAGAGCCAGCCGGCCTCGTCGAGCCGGGCCAGGGCCCGGTCGCGTACCAGGCCCGGCGGCGGGGTCACCCGCCACGACACCGGAGTCACCGTCCGGCCGACGCTTTCGGCGAAGTACTTGACGGCCTTGGTGGAGATGTCGTCGGCGTTCTCCTGGAAGCCGTACGGGGTGTCGAGCAGGATGGCCGGTCCGGCACCCACCCGCTCGAAGATGGCCCGGTGTGGCTTGACCATCGTGGGTGCGGTCTCCCCGCTGCCCATCACCACGAGCAGCCCGGCCATCAGCCCACCCGGCCGGCCAGTTCCAGCAGATCGGCGGCCAGTTCCCGGGGGTGTTGGGCGTGCAGGTCGTGGTCGGCGTCGAGGTATTCCCGGACCGTCGCGTCCGGCAGGGCGGCGGCCGCGGCCTGCACCCGGGCGCGCCGCGACCCGGCGGCGACCACGTTGGTGGGCAAGGCCGGAATGAGCAGTTGCCCAACGTCGCCTCGATCGCCTCAGCGGACCAGCCCGGGTGCCCCCGCCGCAGGTACCCCCGCAGCTCATCGGCTGGCAGGCCGTCGATGTCCGGTGGCCGCAGCGCCGCCTCGCAGGCCTCCCACGACGGGAACTCGCCGCTCAGGTCGAGCCAGCCGCCGTCCACCAGGGCGAGGGCGGCGACCACGTCGGGGTGTTTGGCGGCGAGTACGACCACCACGTTGCCGCCCCACGACTGGCCGGCCACGATCGCTCCGGTGAGGCCGAGCGCGGCCAGGTCGTCGGCCGCGGTGGCGGTGTCGTACCCGTCCGGCGGCGCGTCGCTGTCCCCGTGCGAGCGCAGGTCGACCGCGTGCACCGGATGCCCGGCGCCGGAAAGGATCTCAGCCACCTGGTCCCACAGCCGCGCGTTGGAGGAAAGGCCATGCACCAGCAGGAACGGGCGCCTGCCGTGGTCGGTGGCACCCGGCCAGCGCCGGACGTTGAGGAACACGGCGTTGGCGACGCGGATCCGTACGCTGCTGGGAGCCATCCGCTAACGGTAACGGTTAGCTCGCTCGGATACCGGTATGGCCAAGTGGGATAACTGTCGGTATGATTCCCGGTATGACCGCCAAGGTGACCCTGTCCTTTTCGGACGACACAATCGCAGACGCCCGGCGCTGGGCGCAGCGCGACGGAGTCTCCCTGTCCGCCTGGATCGACCGGGCGGCCCGGGAGCGCACACTACGCGAGATCTTCACCGCACACGCCGACGCGGTCCGCCGTGCCGGCCTGGACGACGGTCGTGGAGAAGGATCGGCTGCGCGACTCGCCGCTCGCGGTGGACTCCGGCGAGGAATACACCATCATGCCGGACCGGCTCTCCGCACCGATGAAGCGGTGGTTCAAGGAGCGGGTCGACGTGGCCGACACGGACACCATGCGCCGGGTGTCCCGGGCGCTGAGGATCCTGCAGGACCTTTAGGGCCACCAACGGAAAGTGGGGCCGGAGTCCTTGTCCGGCCCCACTTTCCGGGTTCCTCAGATGTGGCTGCGGATCGCGCTGATCAGCTCGCCCCTGGTGGTGTCACCGCTGAGCTCCCAGAAGAACGCACCGCCGAGCCCCTGGCTCTTCGCGTATCCCATCTTGGTGGCGATCGTGGTCGGGGTGTCGTAGCTCCACCACTGGCCGCCCTTGAAGCAGTACGCCGTGCCGGCGATCACGCCGTTGGACGGGCACTTGCTCTTGAGCACCTTGTAGTCGTCGACGCCCTGCTCGTACGTGCCCGGCGCCGGACCGGTCGCCTTGCCGCCCGGCTGCTTCTGCTTCACACCCATCCAGCCCCGGCCGTAGAAGCCGATGCCCAGCAACAGCTTGCCGCTCGGGATCCCCTTGCTCTTCAGCTTGGTGATCGCCGCGTCGGTGTTGAAGCCCTGGATCGGGATGCCCGGGTAGGCGCGCAGCGGGGAGTGCGGGGCGGTCGGACCGGTCGGCGCCCAGGCGCCGAAGAAGTCGTACGTCATCACGTTGAACCAGTTGACCGACTTCGCCGCGGCAGCGTAGTTGGTCACGTCCATCTTGCCCTTGGCCGAGGCGTCCGCCGTGATGGCCGCCGTGACCAGCAGGCCGCCGAAGCGGGCCCGGACCGCGGCCATCAGGTTCGCGAACGCGTTCGGGCCGCTGCTGTCACAGCTGAGGCCACAGGCGTTCGGGTACTCCCAGTCGAGGTCGATGCCGTCGAAGACGTCCGCCCAGCGCTTGTCCTTGACCAGCTTGTAGCAGCTGTCCGCGAACGCCTTGGGGTTGCGCGCGGCCTGGGTGAACCCACCGGACCAGGTCCAGCCGCCGAACGAGAAGATGACCTTCAGGCCGGGGTGCATCTTCTTGAGCCGGCGCAACTGGCCGAAGTTGCCGCGCAACGCGCCCGGGTCCCAGGTGTCCGCCTTGCCGTCGACGCTGGCCCCGGCGTCGTAGAACTTGTCGTAGTCGGCGTACGTGTCGCCCAGCTGGCACTGGCCGTTGACGACGTTGCCGAAGGCGTAGTTGATGTAGTTCAGCTTCCCGGCGGAGCCACTGGTCTGCACGTTCTTCACGTGATAGTTGCGGGCGTACACGCCCCACTCGACGAAGTAGCCGACCACCTTGCCACCCGCGGGAGCCGGTTGCACCGCCGCCCGGGTACCGGCGGAAGCCGAGCTGATCCCGATTGCCATTCCGCCCGCGACCAGTAGGGCGGTCGCCCCTAGAGCGAATCCTGTCCGTCGTCTTAACATGAGCCGTCGCACCTTTCCGCGGCCGTGCCGGACCCGCCGCTCCCCGAGCGCGGGCAGGCTAGTTATTGACGACCGACGATAAAGAAAGTTTTCTAATCCAGCAAGGCTCTCTTCCGCCTGCCGCGATCGGCGTCAGTTGCGGCCGATCACCACGGTCGCCGGCAGCTCGTCGTCGCTGACCGCCGTCGGGGTGAGCCCGGCCCGCGCGAGCGCGTCGAGCGCGGCCGCCGCCTGGTCCGCGCCGGTCTCCAGGAACAGGTGTCCGCCGGGGGCGAGCCAGTCCCGCGCTCCGGCCGCCACCCGGCGCAGCACGTCCAGGCCGTCCGCCCCGCCATCCAGCGCCACCAACGGCTCGTGCATCCGCGCTTCGCGCGGCAACAGGTCAACAGCATGCGTGGGTACGTAGGGCACGTTCGCCAGCAACAGATCCACCTCGCCCCGGAGCCGGACCGGGAGCGGGTCGTACAGGTCGCCCTGGTACACCTGCCCGAGCCCGGCCAGATTGCGCTCCGCACAACGGACCGCGGCCGGCTCGATGTCCACCGCGTACAGCGTCACGCCCTCGACGAGCGCGGCCAGTGCCACCCCCAGCGCACCCGAGCCGCAGGCCAGGTCGACCACCGTCGCTCCCGGTGGGGTACGGGCCGCGGCCTCCCGGACGAGCAGCTCGGTACGCCGGCGCGGGACGAACACCCCCGGTTCGAGCGCGATGCGCAGCCCGCCGAACTCGGCCCAGCCGACCACCTGTTCCAGCGGCAGTCCGGCCACCCGGCGGTCCACCATCGCGCGCAGCTCGGCCGGTGACTTCGCGGATTCGATCAGCAGCCGCGCCTCGTCCTCGGCGAACACCGAGCCGGCTGCGCGCAGCCGGTCAACGATGGCGGTTCGACCGGGGGACATGTCGAATCAGGGTACCGCCGCGGTTTCTACAGCCGGCCGTCGTATGCCTCGTTCGCCAGGCTGCTGCGCAACGCCTGACCGTTGAAGTACGGGCGCAGCCCGTGCTCCCGGTAGATCTCGGCCAACTCGTGGTAGAACGACAGCAGCCCGTCGTACGTCGGCGGCACCTTGCCCCGGATGGCGGCGCCCTCGTCGAAGTGCAGCACGCTCGCGCCGGGCGTGACCCCCTGGGCGGCGAGCACCCGGCAACCGGCGAGCAGATCCCCGACCGGCTCCAGCCCGAGCACGAAGTTGCTCCACGCGTGTCCGGCGCCGAACACCTCGGCGCTGCGCGCCAGCGCGGCGAGGTATCGGGCCCGGCCGATCCGGTTCTTGCCCGGGCACTCGGTCTCGAACGCCTCCGGCGTGTACGCCTCCAGGTTGATGGCCATGGTCCGGATACCGGCGTCGCGTTGGGTGTCGAGCAGGGCGAGATCGTTCGGTGGGGCGGTCATCGCGACCAGGCCCTCCGGTCCGGACTGCCCGGCGACCAGCGGCGCCACCTCGCGGGCGATGGTCGCGTACAGCTCGGCCTGCCGGTCCAGCAACGCGTCGGGAAGGTTCCCGGAGATGATCATCGGGAACAGCACGTTGGCGTAGATCGGATCCGCGGTCGCGGTCTTCACCCCCATGGTGAGGTCGAAGAGCCAGGAGGCGAAGGGCGCGTCGTCGTCGGAGCCCGCCCTCCGGGCGGTGAGCGTGTCGGCTGAGCCGGCCGAGCGGAAGACGCTGTTGATCCCGCAGAAGCGGCAGAGCCGGCCGATCGCGCAGTCGTGCCATGGCCAGATGTTCAGCTCGTTGAGCCCGCACGTGCTGACCACCCGGGTGATCGGCTGGCCGGACGGGAGCAGCGTGGCGTAGTAGTCGGGCGTGGTGACGTACCGGATCTCGACCTCGCCGCTGTCGGTACCGCCGGGGAGCCGGAGGACCACCCGCCCGTCCAAGACGTCGACGGTGACCGGCTCCCGTCCTGGTACCGGCGCGACGGCAGCCACACACGAGGAGTATCCGTCGGTGTCGGAAAGCACCAGTTCCTGAGGCGCGTCGGCCGGTGCGTTCGCGGGTGCGTTGTATACCCGCTGTAAGCCTTTGGCGTGCACCATTCGCGCGTGGGCGAGTGCCGCACGGGTGAAGGTGACGCCGACCGACAGGATCAGTGCCTTGAGCCGGGCGGCCGGGGCCTGGCGTCGTGCCATCCGCGCACTCCAGTGAAGGGTCGGGGTGCCCCACCGGCCTGCGCCTGGGCAACGACTGCGGAGCGTAATAGACAAGGCTCCTTCCCGACCAGACCCATGGTGTTGGTTCCCCGGTGACGCAGCGTCATCACCCGTGCCTGGTGCCCGGGCGTCGCAACGTCCCAGGTTGATAGACACGCTTCGCAGTCGGTCCTAAACTCTGTGTCTTGGCTCAGGAGGTGGGATGGCGGAGTTATTCGCCGCGCGATTCAAGGCGACGACAGTTTTCGGTATCGATCTCGCCGACATTCTGACCTCGGAAATGGAAGATCAGCGGTTGCTCCAGGAGAAGCGTGCTTCGGAGCGGCTGTGGATCGAGCTGGTGGATTGCCTGACCGCCAATAACAGTCACTTCGGCCAATGGGTTGACGAGGCTCCGCGAATCATGCACCGGATGGGCCTGGCCGACCGGAAGGGCGGTAAGTCAGTCTGGCAGCGACGGTTCCTGAGCCTGCACTCGCCGCTGTTGATGGACAACCACAACTACGGCCTGCTGGCCTCCGGGCACAAGACCCGGGTCGGGAACGAGCTGGACCCGGCCGGCGCCCGGTACCGCTCGGCGTTCCTTCAGGACGTCAACTACCGGCTGACCCGGGAAGGGGTACTCGTCGCGACGTACGAGGTGGATTTCCGGGCCGCCAGCTACGCGATTCCCGACGTGATCAACGCGTTGAACGTGTTCCGGGAGGATTCATTCAATACGTTCCAGCGCTTTCTGGCCGACTACTTCGGCGACCAGCAGCGGCGTACCCTGCTTGGCAAAGCCACCGGCCTGTCCCTGGATCCCGCGCAGGTGTTCGACAAGGACGCCATCGCCCAGGCGACCCATTTCCATTCGCTGGTCGTGGTGGAGGGATTCCGGAACCGTACCGAGGCCGGATTCGAGACGGTACCGCTGGAGCGGGTCGTCGAGTCCCGCGAGCTCGCCGGGATTCTCAACGAGGCGCACTGGTACGACGCGTACAGCAACGAGTACCGCAGACACCTGTCGGCGAAGCAGTTCGGGTACCGGGCCGACGAGATCTACATCATCGAGCGGCGTACCACCGTCATCGTCGCCGCCCGGTGCTGGCTGGACGACCCGCTGGTGTTCTACCGGCAGGATCTGCAACTGGTCATCGAGCACCACATCGGCGCGCTCGCGTTGCTGATGCAGCAGCTCGCGTTCTACCGGGAGTACAGCGAGGTGCGGCTGATCGAGAAGCACGAACCGGTACCGGTACTCCCCCTGGTGCTGGCCGCCCGCTCCAATCTCACCCTGCTCATCGAGTCGCTCGACTTCACCTCGCTGGTCCGGCACGGGTTCACCCGCCTGTTCGCCCAGCAGCTACGGCACGAGATGGAGTTCGAACGGGCGCTGGACGCGCTGACCCAGCGGATCGCCGACATGGGCGAGGCGATCGACCTGAAGTCGTCGGTACAGTCCGCCCAGGCCGCCCTGGCCCTCGCCTCCCGCAACAACCTCCTGCAGCTGCTCGCCATCATCCTGGCGATCGTCGCGGTGATCCTTACCGTGATCATCCAGAAGTAGCCGCAACGTCAACGCTGAAGGGCTTCCACCGGCTCGATCCAGGAGGCACGCAGGGCCGGATAGCCGCCTGCGACCAGGCCGACGAGCGCGCCGATCAGCGGCGCGGCGGCAACCGTCCACGGGGCGAGCACGGCGGTCCACTGCCTGGCCACGGCGGTGCTCACCACGACCGCGACACCGAGGCTCGAGCCGATGAGGCCACCGAGCAGGCCGAGTGCGGTGGATTCGGCGAGGAACTGCACGGCGATGTGCAGCGGCCGGGCGCCGAGCGCGCGGCGTAGCCCGATCTCGTTCATCCGCTCCATGACCGCGACGAGCGTGGTGTTGGCGATGCCGACCGTACCGATGACCAGGCTGATGGCCGCCAGCAGGAGGAAGAGCACGTTGAGGTCGGCGGCGACCCCGCCCCGCAGCGACTGCGGATCGGGCGGTGCGCTGACCTTGAACCAGCCCGGCCGGTCGGGCCGCAGCGCGAGGGGGGCCTCGGCGGCCACCTGGCTCGCGGCACCGACCTGGGTCTCGATGAGCATCTCCGCGCGGTGGTCCACGGGTGGCCCGTACATGGTCAGTGCTGTCGTGGTGGGAAGGATGACGGCGAGCAGCAGCTCCGGCAGTCGCTGAAAGTTGTCGATGATGCCCAGCACCGTGTAGGGCGTACCATCGACGAAGATCGCTGGATAGCCGTCCAGCCGGGTGATGCCCAGCCGGGCGGCCGCGGCCGAACCCAGGACCGCGACGTGCTCCCGCCGGCTGGTATGGAAGGCGTCGTAGATCCGGCCGGCCGACACCGTGGGGCGCATCGCCGCCAGCGCCTCGGGGGACGCGGCCACCACGGACAGCCCGTTGTCGTCACCGGTGGCCGTCGGGGTGTTCGTGATGACCGGCTGGCGCACCGGTACCTGCCAGTGCACGCCGGCATGGCGTACCCCGTTGAGCCGCTGTACCCGGGCGGAGGCGTCCTCCGGGAACGACACCTCGTTGTTGTCCGGATCGCCACTGCCGATGTCCTCGACGGTGACTTCGGTCGCGGCGAGTTCGGTGAAGCGTTTGTTGATCTGGCTGCCGGCGGTGGCGGTGAGCCCGAGGATGGCGACGAAGGCACCGATGCCGAGGATCGTGCCGAGCATGGTCAGGAATGACCGGGCCGGTCGCTGGAGCAGGCCGGCCAGCGCCTCCGAGTACAGGTCGGGTACGGACAGCCGGGACCGGGGTACCGCCGACCTAGCCATCGAGCACACCGTCCCGGATCGTCACGGTCCGCTGGCCGCGCGCGGCAACGGTCGGGTCGTGGCTGATCACGACCATCGTCATGCCGTCGTCGTGCAGGCTGTCCAGCAGGTCGAGGATGCCGGCCGCGGTCTGCGTGTCCAGGTTGCCGGTCGGCTCGTCACAGAGCAGCAGGCTCGGGCGGTGCAGCACGGCCCGCGCGATCGCGACCCGCTGGCGTTCGCCTCCGGACATGGTCTTCGGCAGGGCGTCCTGCCGCTGGCTCAGTCCCACCTGACCCAGGGCGGCCCGCGCGGCGGCGATCCGCTCCTTGCGGGGTACCGCGCTGTAGAGCTGGGCCAGTGCCACGTTCTCCGTGGCGGTGCGGTACGCCAGCAGGTGGAACGACTGGAACACCAGCCCGATGCGCCGGCCCCGCAGCGCGGTGCGCTCCCGTTCGGTCAGCGCGCCGACGTCGAGGCCGTCCACCTCCAGTACCCCCTCGGTCGGGCGGTCCAGCAGGCCGGCCACGTTCAGGAAGGTCGACTTCCCGGAGCCGGACGGGCCGACCACGGTGAGGTATTCGCCGTGCTGGATGGTGAAGTCGGTCGGTCGCAGGGCCGGCACCGGTGGGGGACCGGGATAGGTCAGCCCGACACCGCGCATCGAGATCACCGGGGGATCGGTCACGATGCGCTCACGACGACCCGGTCACCCTCGCGGGTGGCGGCGCCGCGCTGTTCCTACGGTCCGAACCTGACGACGTACAGGCGGTGCCGAATGCCAGCAGACCCAGCCCGATAACCGTCGCCACCGTAAACGTCACCGGTCTGCGCATCTCTTATCAAGCCCATCATC
>WNGE01005120.1_pt1 | contig 19649 bp, 14 predicted proteins | sample 5400651 | NCBI WGS metagenome assembly WNGE01 (sample SAMN13153370, study PRJNA577476) | soil metagenome | isolation source: 60 cm soil or saprolite under grassland replicate 2 | place: USA:California | collected 2016-06-15
CGTCAACAAGGGTTCGCGTCCGGTTATCGCCGCGATCATCTCCGCCGCGACCGCCAGCGGATACAGCGGCGCGCGCGGTAACCTGAACGTGGGCGGCCGGCGTCCGACGATGAGCGCGATAGCGCGGAGCACGTGCGCCAGCAACACGTTCTCGCCGCCGAGTATGTAACGCTCGCCGATCTTGCCGCGCATGAGCGCAGCGACATGTCCGGAGGCGACATCATCGACATGCACGAGGTTGAGCCCTGTGTCCACGAACCCGGGCATGTGCCCGGATGCCGCTGCAACGATAACCCGGCCCGTCGGCGTGGGCCGGATGTCGCGCGGACCGACGGGCGTCGCCGGGTGGACGATCACCGCCGGCAGTCCGTCGCGCGCGATCATCTTCTCGCCCAGTCGCTCGGCAACGACCTTGCTGCGCTTGTACGCGCCGACCGCCGCCGGCTCGGCCAGCGGCAGCGTCTCGTCCGCTGCTTCGCCGTCTGCGCGCAGCGCCAGCGTGGCGACACTGCTGGTGTACACGACGCGCTCGATGTCGGCGGAGAGTGCGGCTTGCATCACCGTCCGCGTGCCCTCGACATTGGTGCGTACGATCGCGTCGGGGTCGCGCGCCCAGAGACGATAATCGGCGGCAGCGTGCGCGACGTAGCGTACCCCGGCCATGGCGCGCGCGACTGCATTGTTGTCGCAGATGTCACCCTCGACGCTTTCGACTTCGAGCCCGGCGAGATTGCTGCGCGGGCTCGCGGCGCGAACGAACGCCCGGACCGGATATCCTGCGGCCAGAAAGGCGCGGACAATCGCCGATCCGACGAACCCGCTCGCCCCCGTCACCAACACCCGACCGACCTCGGTCATCAGCGATTGGGAATCACCCATCCGTCGATCAGGGCGAGACGGATCGCCGAGCCCGCCGAAGGGGCTTCGCTCGACTGCAGCGAGAGGCTCAACGTGGTGCCCGGGCCCAGCGCCGGCGTAGCGTCCATGATCGTACGCCCTCCCTGATACAGCACCCTTGCCACCGTGGCCGCAAAACCCTGCCCGTCGCCGACGATGCGAAGATCTTCGGGGCGGATGGAGATCTCTGCCGGCCCAATCGCCTGTCCGGGTGCCGAGCGTACTTGCCATTGCTGTCCAAACAGCGCGACCGAAGCGTGACCATTGGCGAAGGTCGCAGTCACTTCGCCGGGCACGACGGCACCGGCGCCGACAAAACGGCTGACGACGCCATCGCTTGGCATGCGGTACAGAATAGCCGGCGGCGCTGCCTGGCGCACGCGCCCGGCCTCCATCACCGCCACGCGATCCGCTACGCCGAGCGCCTCGGCTTGATCGTGCGTGACGTAAATCAGCGTCGCATGGGACAGATTGCGAAATGCCGCGATCTCGGAGAGCATTCGTGCGCGCAAATGCACGTCCAGGTTCGCCAGCGGTTCGTCCAGCAATACAACGCGCGCCTTCATCGCGAGGCAGCGTGCCAGCGCGACTCGCTGGCGCTGGCCGCCGGAAAGCTCGGCGGGCCGGCGATCGCCCATTCCCTCCAGCCCGACCGCCGCCAGCGCAGCGGCGACTTCGCGTGCGAGCTCAACGCGCTGCAGCTTGCGCACACGCAATGGATAGCCGATGTTCTCGGCGACTTTCATATGGGGCCAAAGCGCATAGGACTGAAACACCATGCCGATGTGGCGATCCTCGGGCGCGATGTACGCGTCCGGTCCGCTGACCACATCGGCGCCTAGCCGAATCGTCCCGCTGTCGGGTTGCTCGAAACCTGCGATCAGGCGCAGCAGCGTACTCTTGCCGCAGCCGGACGGACCGAGCACGGCGAGAAACTCGCCATCGGCCACGGCCAGCGACACGCCATCGACCGCGACGATTTGCCCGAAGCGCTTCGTCACGCCATCGAGCGTCACGGCTGCCACGGCAGCACTCCCCGGGCAACGCGCGACGCCAGGGCATTGGCGAAGAGCATCATCGTCAGCGTGACCGCGACCGCGACGACCGCCACTGCTGCGGCGGATACGGCATCGCCCGCCTGCTCGAGGCTGAACAGGACGACGCCGACGGTTTCTGCACCGGACGACCAGAGCAGGGCGGAGACCGTCAGCTCGTTGAACGCCGTCAGAAAGACCAGCATCCCGCCGGCCACCGCGGATGGCGCGACCAGCGGCAGGATCACGGTCGCAAGCCGGCGTGCGAAGCGGGCGCCACTCATTCGCGCCGCCTCGTCCAGGCTGGGATCGACTTGCTGCAGCGCGTTGGTGACGGGCCGCAGCGCGAGTAGCAGAAACCGGGATAGGTAGGCGACGAGGATGATCCAGATGGTGCTGTAAAGACTGAAACCGAGCAGCGGCAGCGGTCGCAGGAGACAAAGGATCATCGCGATCGCGAGCACGACACCCGGCAGAGCATAGGGCAGCTCGGCGGCGAAGCTGACGGCGCGCAGCAGGGCGGCGCGGCGCACTACGAGCGAATAGCCAAGCGGGACCGCGACGAGGACGAGCAGCGTCGCTGCGATGGCCGAGAGCGTCGCGCTGTTGACGAACGCGCGTCTCGTCGCGGCATAGTCGAGGAGGACGAAATGGAAATTGGCTAGCGTCACGCTGCGAGACGTCAGCGCGACGCCGATCGCTGGTACCAGCGCGGTGGCGACGAGCGCCAGAAAAGGCAACACGAGTATAAGCAGCAGCGCGCTCCAGCACGCGATTTCGACGCTGCGCCGCCAGCGGCCGAGCGCCCATTCCGGCGCAGCGATCGTCCATGTCGTCACGCGCACATCGCGCCGGCGCACGAGCCAACCGTTGAGCGCGAGGCCTCCCAGCGCCAGCACTGCGAGCAGCAGCGAGAGCGCGGCGACCTCGGACAACACGCTCGTGCCAAAGCCTGCCAGGCGCTGATAGATCAACGTCACCAATACGGTGAACCCCGCCGGAATGCCGAGGAACGCCGGAATGCCGAAGTTGCCGATGTTGCCGACGAAGGCAAGCATTCCACCTGCGGCAATGGCCGGGACCATCAAAGGCAACACGATCGTGCGCACGATACGCCAAGGCTTGGCACCTGCCGCCTGCGCAGCCTCGACCAGGTCGCTCGGCAGCGCACGCAGGCCCGCACGCACCGCCAGAAAGACGACGGGCGCCTGCTCCAGACCGAGCAGCAGGATGATGCCCTGCGGACCGTACAGTGGATGCCGGGTGCCAGGGGGTGGCGCAAGACCCAGCGCTCCGAGCAGGGTGCTGTTCGGTCCGAAGAGATCGATCCACGCCAGCGCCGTCACCTGCGGCGCGATCATCAGCGGCAACATGAAGCAGAAAACCAGCGGCTTCTTGCCGCGCAAATCGGTAAGCGTAACGAGCAGCGCGAAGGCCCCGCCAAACGCCACCGCGAGGACAACGCCGCCGAGCGACACCGTCAGCGTGTTGCGCGCAGCGCGCCAGACCGCAGGGTTTTCGAGGACACCGGCGAGGAGTGCCGGATCGATCTTGCCCCCAGGTGCCAGCGCCTCCTGGGCAAGGCGGCCGACCGGCACGACGGCCAGCAAGACGACCACACCGAGGAGTGTCAGGAAGGCGACACGCTCGCCGCGCGAAGCAGGGATCCACCGCATGAGCAGTAGCGCTTAGCCGCCGAACAAATCGGCAAAGCGTTTCTTGTTGAGCTCGTCGCGTTTCAGCAGCTCGCCGATATCGACCGGAAGAATCTTGAGCGTTCCAACCTCGGGGAAGCCGGCTGGCGGTGCCACATCCTTGCGTGCCGGCAGATAGCCCTGGGCGGCCGCCATTGCCTGGCCCTCCTTCGAAAGAACAAAGTCGACGAACGCGCGCGCAGCAGCGGGATTCTTGGTCCCCCGCATGATCGCGGTCGGCTCGGTGACGATGGACACACCTTCGGCGGGAAAGACGAAGTCGACCGGCGAGCCCTTGGCCTTCGCGTTGAGCGCCATGAATTCGACGATGATGCCGTACATCTTCTGGCCGCCCGCGACCGCGTTCAAGACGGCGCCATTGCCGCGCAGTGCGACCGCCGCATTCTTGGCCAGCGTCTCGTAGTAGCTCGGGCCCAACGCGGGGCTGGCGCTCAAAGCCCCCATGTGGATCGCGGCGGCACCGGAGTAGAGCGGACTTGGCAGGACGACTTGCCCCTTCGCTTCGGACTTGAGGAGGTCCGCCCAGGAAGTCGGCTTGATCGGCGCCGACCGATTCACGACGATACCCGTTGTAATCAGCTTGGTGCCGAAGTAATTCTTCCCCTTGTCATAGGCATCGGCCGGGAATTGCCGGACATCGGCTTCCGGGTAGGCCTGGAGCTGCCCGGCAGCTTTCAGGCGCTCCATCGACAGCGCGTCGGCGATCAGCAGAACATCGGCACGCGGCTGACCCGCCGCGATCTCGGCCATGAGCTTGTTCATCACCTCGGTAGTGCCGGAGCGAAAGATCTCCACTTCGACGCCGGGGTTCTTCTGCCGAAACCCATCGACGGTCTGCTGCGCATCGCGATCGGGCTGTGACGTGTAAAGAACCAGTTTTCCGGTGGCCTGCGCGGCAAGCGGACCCGCGATGAGTGTCGCGATTAAGCCAGCACACGGGATGATCGATTTCACAATGCGGTTGTTGCGGTTGGGGTCGAGCGAGCCCCGGCGGGTGGGCCCGGGCGGGTTGACTTTGCCGCCGCGAGGGAGCCGCGGCCGGCATCTCGTCGAATTGTAACAGCGGCAGCGAGACATGCGTCGACACGCGAATGACGAAATAGCCAGGCGTTGCTCGGAGCCGCCTCGGCTGGCGGCGCACCTGCGGCCGATGGCGTCTGGGTGATCGGCCCCTGTCGCGATCCCGCGAATCGGGGAGCTTGACGCGATTGTTTAGTTCTAATATATTCAGTACCAATCAATCGCCCGGTCTTGGACTGGTATTGCGACGAAGCATCATGCGCACTCTCTGCATCGGCGGTGGGCCGGCCGGGCTGTACTTCGCATTGCTGATGAAGCGCGCCGACCCGCGCCACGCTGTCCGCGTCGTCGAGCGCAATCGTCCCTACGACACGTTCGGCTGGGGCGTCGTCTTTTCGGATCAAACGCTGGGCAACCTCGAACAAGCCGATCCGGACACGGCACGCCAGATCGTCGCGGCGTTCAATCGTTGGGACGACATCGACGTCCACTTCAAGGGCCGCACGATCACATCGAGCGGCCACGGTTTCTGCGGCATCGGTCGCAAGCAATTGCTGAATATCCTGCAGAGGCGATGCGACGATCTTGGCGTCGAGCTGGTATTCGAAGTGGAAGTCGTCGACGATGAGCGCGCGGCGCGCGAGTTCGGCGCCGACATCGTGATCGCGTCGGACGGCAGCAATAGCCGGCTGCGCGGCAAGTACGCCGACGCGTACATTCCCGATGTCGACTTTCGCCGCTGCCGTTTCGTCTGGTTCGGCACGAAGAAGCTGTTCCGTGCTTTCACTTTCGCCTTCGAGCCTACGGTTCACGGTTGGTTCCAGGCGCATGCGTATCAGTACGAGGGCGACACGTCGACTTTCATCGTCGAGACTCCGGAAAGCGTCTGGCGACAAGCGGGCCTGGACCGCATGTCGCAGCATGACGGCATCGCCTTCTGCGAGCAGCTCTTCGCGCGCTATCTCGAGGGTCATCGGCTGATGACCAATGCGGCACACCTGCACGGCTCGGCGATCTGGATCAAGTTCCCGCGTGTGATCTGCAAGACCTGGACGCGTTGGGCCCCGGCCAACGGCGGCACGGTGCCGATCGTGCTGATGGGCGACGCTGCGCATACGGCGCATTTCTCTGTGGGCTCGGGCACCAAGCTTGCGCTCGAGGACGCCATTGCGCTCGCCGGCGCGCTGCATCGCACGTCCGATATGCGCGCCGCGCTCGCGGACTACGAAGCCGAACGCAGCATCGAAGTGCTGAAGATCCAGAACGCCGCACGCAATTCTACCGAATGGTTCGAGAACGTCGAGCGCTATACTGCGTTCGACGCGGAGCAGTTCGCGTACAGCCTGTTGACCCGCAGCCAGCGCATCTCGCACGAGAATCTGCGTCTGCGCGATCGCGGCTTCGTCGCGGGTCTCGAGAGCTGGTACGCTGCGCGATCGCATCTCCCGCCAAAGCCGGTGCCTCCGATGTTCACGCCGTTCACCCTCCGCGGCGTGACGCTGAAGAATCGCGTCGTCGTCTCGCCGATGGCGCAGTACTCATGCGTCGACGGCACGCCCGACGACTACTATCTCGTGCACCTCGGCAGTCGCGCGCACGGCGGCGCAGGGCTCGTGTTCACCGAAATGGTGTGCGTGGCCGCCGATGCGCGTATCAGTCCCGGATGCGCCGGTCTTTATCGCGACGAGCATCGCTATGCGTGGAAGCGGATCATCGGCTACGTGCACGATCGAACATCCGCCAGGATCGCTTTGCAGCTCGGGCATGCCGGGCCGAAGGGCTCTACGCAGCTCGGTTGGGAAGAGGCCGACGAGCCGCTCGCCGAGGGCAACTGGCCGCTCATAGCTCCATCCGCGATCGCGTATGGACCGCGCAATCAGCTGCCACGCGCGATGACGCGTGCGGACATGGATCGGGTGACCGCCGAGTTCGTGCGCGCCGCGCGCTGGGGCGCGGAATGCGGGTTCGACTGGCTGGAGCTCCATTGCGCGCACGGTTACCTGCTCTCGGCGTTTCTCTGCCCGCTGACCAATCTGCGTACCGACGAATATGGTGGCAGCCTCGAAAATCGTCTGCGCTACCCGCTCGAAGTCTTCGGCGCGCTGCGTGCGGTATGGCTTCCCGATCGACCGATGTCGGTGCGTATCTCCGCTCACGACTGGGCACCGGGAGGTAACACGGCGGACGACGCCGTGGTCATGGCGCGTGCGTTCAAGGACGCCGGTGCCGATCTGATCGACGTATCGTCGGGACAGACGACACGCAGCGCAAGCCCGGTGTACGGGCGGATGTATCAAACGCCGTTCGCGGATCGCATCCGCAACGAGGTCGGTATCGCCGCGATGGCGGTGGGCGCGATCTTCGAGCCCGATCACGTCAACAGCATTCTGATGGCCGGGCGCGCGGACCTTTGTGCGCTCGCGCGGCCGCATCTTGCCGATCCCTACTGGGCGCTGCATGCGGCCGCGGCGCTGGGCTACGGCGACGTCGAGTGGCCCGTGCAGTACTTGTCGGGCAAGGCGCAGCTCGAGCGCAATCTTGCGCGGGCCGTGCAGTTGGCGGCCGAGCGCCCTGAGGCCAACGGCTAGGAGCATGGGCATGGCGGCGACCGTGCTCCGCAAGCCGACTCCATCCGGCAGCGATCCCGAATCGCGCCTCAACGAAGCGGATCACGCCGCGCTCAAGCTATGGTTGCGTCTCCTTACCTGCACGACGCTGATCGAGCGGCGGATCCGCGCCGGGCTGCACCGGCAATTCAAGATGACTCTGGCGCGGTTCGATCTCATGGCGCAGCTCGAGCGCGCGCCGGAAGGGCTCAAGATGGGTGAGCTGTCGCGGCGGCTGATGGTGACCGGCGGCAATGTGACTGGACTGACCGATCAGCTCGTGGCCGAAGGGCTGGTCGAGCGCAATGGCATTCCCGGCGATCGCCGCGCTTACGCGGTGCGACTCACCGCCAAAGGCAAGCGCGCGTTTGACGCCATGGCCGCCGAGCATGAACGCTGGATCATCAAGCTGCTGTCCGGGCTGCCGGCGGCGGATCGTGAACGCCTGCATGCGCTTCTCGGCCGGATGAAAGCAGTGCTCGGCGAAAGCGCGGTGGGTCACACCGAGGACGGGAAGCGATGAGCCTGCCGGTCTATAGGGCGGCATGTTTGCGCAATGTGCGGAAAGTTCGCACCACATCGGCAAGTCGATGCTGACCGCACAAGCGGAAACACGATGACTTCGACCGCCCACGTCGACACCTTTGCACGCGACAACCTGCCGCCGCGCGAGCAGTGGCCCGATCTCGTCTTCGATTTGCCGCATCTGCATTACCCCGCGCGGCTGAATGCCGCGGAAGAGCTTCTCGATCGCGCGCTGGAACGCCGTTTTGGCGAACGCACGGCGATCGTCGCGCCGTCCGGGCTGCGCTGGACGTACGCGGAGCTGCTGCAGCAGGCGAATCGCATCGCGCGCGTACTCGTTGAAGATCTTGGCGTCGTTCCGGGCAATCGAGTGCTGCTGCGAGCGCCGAACACACCGCTGATCGCGGCATGCTGGTTCGCGGTCCTCAAGGCGGGCGCAATCGCGGTTCCGACGATGCCGTTGCTACGGGCAAAGGAGCTGACCGACGTCATCGTCAAGGCGGAAGTCTCGCACGCGCTCTGCGATGCCCGCCTGGCGGTCGAGCTCGATAGCGCGCGTGCCGCATGTCCTTCGCTGCAGACGATCACGTGGTGTGCGACCGAGGCCGCCGACGGGCTCGAGGCTCTTGCCCGAAGCAAGCCGCCGAGCTTCGGCAACGTCCGGACGGCCGCCGACGATACGGCGGTGATCGCGTTTACTTCCGGCACGACGGGGAAGCCCAAGGGCACGATGCACTTTCATCGCGACCTGCTGGCGGCCTGCGATTGCTGGCCGCGCGCAATCCTTCGCGCGACGGCCGACGATCTCTTCACCGGCAGCCCGCCGCTCGCCTTCACCTTCGGGCTGGGCGGCCTGCTGCTGTTTCCCTTGCGTATCGGGGCGGCGACGCTGCTGCTCGAAAGGCCCGCGCCGGACGCGCTGCTGGCAGCGATTGCCGAGCACAAGGCAACCGTGCTCTTTACCGCGCCGACGTCCTACCGCGCGATGGCCGGCATGACGGCGCAGCATGATCTGCACACGCTCCGCAAGTGCATATCGGCCGGCGAAGCGCTGCCCGCCGCAACGCGGCAGCTGTGGAAAACGGCGACCGGCATCGAGATTATCGACGGCATCGGCTCGACCGAGCTTTTTCACATTTTCATTTCCCACGACGAAGCCCACGCGCGTCCCGGTGCCACGGGTCTGCCCGTCCCGGGTTACGCCGCCCGCGTGGTGGACGACTCGGGCCGGCCCGTGCCTGCGGGTGTCGTGGGGCGCCTCGCCGTGAAGGGCCCGACCGGCTGCCGTTACCTTGCCGATCCGCGGCAGACGCAATACGTGAAGGATGGCTGGAATTACACCGGAGACGCCTATCTGATCGACGAGGCCGGATACTTCGTTTTTCAGGCGCGTACCGACGACATGATCGTGAGCGCCGGCTATAACATTGCCGGTCCCGAAGTGGAAAGCGCATTGCTGCTGCATCCGGCCGTCGCGGAATGCGGCGTCGTGGGTGCCATAGACGAACAACGCGGGCAGATCGTCAAGGCGTACGTCGTGCTCAAGGCCGGATACACCGCAGACGAGGCGACCACGCGCGCTTTGCAGGATTTCGTCAAGCAGACGATCGCGCCGTACAAGTACCCGCGTGCGATCGAATATGTCCCGTCGCTGCCACGCACGGAAACCGGCAAGCTGCAGCGCTTCAAGCTGCGCCAGTCCGCCCAGACAAAGGTCGCTGCCTCATGAAGATATTGCAGCCGGCGGACTGGGCGTTGCCCAAGGGCTATGCGAACGGCATTGCGGCTCGTGGTCAGCTGGTGTTTGTCGCGGGCCAGATCGGCTGGAATGCTGCGCAAGAACTCGAGTCCACCGACCTGGTGGCGCAGGCGCGGCAGGCGCTTGCGAACATCGTCGCCGTGCTCGCAGAAGCCGGCGCGCGTCCCGAGCACATCGTTCGAATGACCTGGTACGTGATCGACAAGGGCGAGTATCGCGATGCGTACGGCAGGCTTGGTGCGGTTTATCGCGAAGTCATCGGGCGTCATTTCCCGGCGATGACCGCCATCGAAGTAAACGGTCTCATCGAAGACGGCGCAAAAATCGAGATCGAGGCCACGGCGGTCATCCCGGACGAGGCGCCGACCGTTTGACACGGCGCGAACTTATTCCGCGCCTATTTCGGGTAATGCGCGTTTGCGTTCGAGGTGATAGCGGACGAGCGCGGCGAAGCGATAGGCGGCGTGGACGAACTTGCCGTACGGCAGCGTGATGAAAAGCGCCATCACCAGGCCGAGATGCGCGGCGAGCAGCACGCCCATCGCCGCGGTCTCGCGCAACGCGAGCAGCATCAGGCCGGTGACGCTGACCAGAAACAGCAGCACCAGGAACCCTACGTCCATGCCGGTCTGCTTCGCGCAGGATAATGCCAGATCCCGTATCGCCTTCAGCCACAACAACCCCGCCGGACCGATAAGCAGACCCACGCCTCCGATCGTGCCTAGGAGAACGGGCATGCTCCAGAAGGGATAAGGTGCCTTCCAGCCGAAGACGTAGTGGTAGATCGTGGCAATGCACGTGGCCGCGAAGCACAGCATGAAGCCGTAAAACGTGAGGTGATGGAACCACCTGCGTAAGTTGGAAGGCTTCTCGCCGGGATACGTGCAGCCTTCGCCCCCGCCCCCGAGATACTTGAGCTGCACTACGTCGGCTACCGACTGTCCGAACGGACCGGGCTTGAGGAAATCCCGTGCTTCCTCCTCGGTGTCGCGCCAGAACCGCGTCGAACCGATGAAGAGCGCGAACATGGCGAATAAAAAGACCACTCCGAACGCATACGCCATCACGGCATGCGGAATCACCGCGTAGAACGAGCCTTCGCGGTCAGCGTGGGCCGCGAAAAGTACCGAGCGGTCGATCGCCAAGGTCATCGCCAGCAGAAATAGCGCCAGGCTCGCCGCAGTGATCAGGCTGACGACAAGACCGTTGCGCTCGAAAGCCCTCGCAAGGGCGCCGGGCCAGGCGTACCTCCTGTAGGTCTCGCCCCGGATCTGCGCCAGCATCTTGGGGAAGTTGAGCTGGAACTCGTGCGGCGGCGCGTACTGGCAGGCGTAGTAGCACGATCCGCAGTTGTGACAGAGGTTGGCGAAATAAGCGAGATCGCCTTCGGCGAAGGAGAGCCGCCGCTCCAGCGCCGGAAAGACCGCGCAATAGCCCTCGCAATAGCGACACGCATTGCAAATGCTCGCCATACGCCGGCCTTCGTCGATCAGCTCCAGGGGAATCGCTTCAAGCGACGACATGGCGCGCGGCCTCCTCGCCTGCGATGCGACCAAACGCCGTGCCGATGGCCATGCCGATTCCGGCGATATACCCCTTGCCCAGCACGTTGCCGGCCATGATCTCGCCTGCGGCAAAAATGTTATGTGCCGGGCGATCGTCCTGCAGGATCATCCGTGCCCGCTCGTCGACCGAGACGCCGAGGTAGGTGAACGTGATGCCGGGTCGCAATGGGTAGGCAAAGAACGGCGCCGTCTCGATCGCCCGCGCCCAATGCGTCTTGGGCGGCGACAGGCCCTCCGTCCGGCAATCATCGAGCACGCTGTGATCGAAGTTTCCGGGCCGCACCGCCGCGTTGAACCTCGCCAGCGTGGCCTCGAGCGCCGCCGCGTCGAGCTTCAGCGCGACCGCAAGCTCCCGGCTCGAGCCGGCCTTGACCGCCGGGAACATTGGGGGAATGAATTTGCCCATCGCCTTGGCATCGATGATCGCGAAGCCGATCTGATTTGGCTGCTCGGCCAGGAGGCGGCCCCAGATCGCGTAGCGCTTCGGCCAGAAATCCTCGCCCTCGTCGTAGAAGCGCAGTGCGTTTTCGTTGACCACGATGCCGAGTGAGACGCAGTCCACTCGCGTGCAAATGCCGCCATCGAACTTCGGTGAGCGAGCGTCGATCGCGACGCAGTGGCCCTGCGCCGGGTCGCCGATCGACTTCGCCCCGTTGTCGAGGAGTATGCGCAGCACCCGCCCCATGTTGTAAGGCGTGCCGCGAACGAGGAAATTATCGGCCGCCGGGCCCCATGCCTCTTTCAGCCAGGCCAGGTTCGACTCGAACCCGCCTGCGGCCGCGACGACGGTCTTCGCGCGGATTTCATGCTCGACGCCGTCGCGCACCGCGATCGCCGATGTAAAGCGCCCGTCCTTTATGTTGAGGTTGGTCACCGCGGTGTCGTAAGTGATCTCGACGCCGAGCGCCTCTGCGGCGCGGTAATAGGCGTTGAGCAAGGCCTTGCCGCCGCCAAGAAAGAACGCATTCGTGCGCGAGAGGTGCAGCGTTCCGCCCAGCGACGGTTGAAAGCGTACGCCATTCCCGAGCATCCAGTCCCGGCACGTGGCCGTATGCCGGATCGTGATGCGGGCCAGCTGCTCGTTGGTCTCCCCTCCGGTCACCTGCAGCAGGTCGTGCCAGTATTCTTCTTCCCGATAGGCATCCGTCAGCACATCGGCGGGACTATCGTGCATGCAGCGCAGATTGCGCGTGTGCCGGCTGTTGCCGCCGCGAAAATGCCTGGGCGCGCACTCGAGCAGGAGCACGCTTCTCCCGGCGCGCCTGGCGGTGATGGCCGCGCACAGCGCGGCGTTGCCCCCGCCCAACACCAAGACATCGTACATTCGCGAAACGTCCATCGGTTTCCCATTCGCGATTGGCAGGATCGCGATCGGATCTGCGTCGATCGCCGCGAGCGCGACCGTACTGTATTGCCTGCTTATGCTCGCCAGCCTCCATGAGACGCGGTCGCTCGCGCCCAGGATCAACGAGAGTATTCGAAGCCGGGCGCTATTTCTTGTCCTTGTTCTCGGACCATGTCCGCAACGCGGCGAGCGTCTTTTCCACGTGCTTGGTGGGATTCAGACTCATGTAGTGGTAGACGATCGAGCCGTTGGGCGCGATCACGTAAGTGATGCGGTTGGCGTATTCCGGCCGTGTCTGCATCACGGCGTCGAACGATTTCATGACGGCCTGCGTCTCGTCCGAGGCCACCGGGAACTTGCTTTGACAAGCCTGGACCGAGAATTTGGCGAGCGTATCGATGTCGTCGCCGGAAACGCCGATCAGCGATGCCCCGAGCGCCGCGAACTGCGCATTGGCCTCGGCGAACTCGTGCGCTTCGACCGAGCAGCCTTCGGAAAACGCGGCCGGAAAGAAATAGAGCACGACGGGCCCTTTCCGCAAAGACTCGGCCAGGGAAAACTTGTACACTTTTCCGCCGAGCGCCGCCGGCGCAGTGAAGTCCGGCGCGCGCTCCCCGATGTCCAGGGCGGCGTAGGCGAAGCCGGACAGAGAAAGCGAGATTACTGCAAAGGCGAGGTTGCGTTTCATGAAGATCTCCAACGGAATACCACCACGCATTCTATCCCGGCCGACATGCCCGGCGGCGCCGGGACCGCGAGCGCCGTCTCTTTGGCTCGAATCGGGGAGGCTCCGGCCGGCGCCTGCGTTCCTGGCAGCCCTCCTGCTGGCCGGTTGCGGCACGCTCCCGCCACAGGTCGAGCGCCCTCAGTCGGCGGCGCTGAAGCCTTCGCTCGACAGTCCGCTCGTCCGGATCGCGCAGGCCTCGATTCCCTCACCGGAATTGTCGGGATTCCGGTTGATGCCGGTTGGCGTCTACGCGCTGGACACGCGGATTCAGCTCGCGCGTCGGGCGAAGCATTCGCTCGATCTTCAGTATTACCTGATCCAGAACGACGCCACCGGCCGCCTGCTGCTGCGCAACGTCCGCGATGCGGCATTGCGCGGCGTGCGCGTGCGACTGCTTGTCGACGATCTCTATACGTCGGGCGGCGATCCGCTGTTCATCGGCATCTCCGCGTTCCCGAACGTCGAGGTGCGCCTGTTCAATCCGTTCTGCTGCGGTCGGGAGAGTCTCCTCAACAAGTACACGGCGTCGCTCGCCGATTTCGGCAGGCTCAACCATCGCATGCACAACAAGCTCTTCATCGCCGACGGCGCGATGGTCGTCGCCGGCGGGCGAAATATCGCCGACGAGTACTTCATGCGCAGCATGACCGACAACTTCGTGGACATGGACGCGTTCATCGTCGGCGCCGTCGTGCCGCAGCTCGCGGCCATCTACGACACCTACTGGAACAGCGCGCAGGTGTATCCAGTGCAGTCCATCATCCATACGGATTTCAATCGCGAGCAGCTGCAGCGCAGCTTCAACAACCTCGTCGACGAGGGCGAGCAGATGATGTCGCTCACGTTGCCGCCGGTCGATATCCTCGGTTACGGCCCGGTCAGCGAAGATCTGGACGCCGGACGCGTGGGCCTGATCTGGGGCAAGGCAACCGCTTTTGCCGATTCGCCCGCGAAGGTTACCGCAACCTCCGACGAGATGGCGCGCTCCATGAGCGTCTCGATGAACATCATGGACATGGTCATGGCTGCACGGACCGAAGTCGTCATCTCGTCGCCTTACTTCATTCCGGGGCCGAGAGGTGTCGCGGCCTTCGGCGAGCTGCGAAAACGCGACGTCAAGGTCACGATCCTCACCAACTCGCTGGCATCGAACGACGAGCCTCTCGTACATACCGGCTACGCGCGCTACCGGTCCGAGCTGTTGAAATCGGGCGTCGATCTCTACGAGCTGAGCCCGACGCGGATCCTGCGGAACAAGCGGCTCATGTTTCCCGGCATGTCGGTCGGCCGCCTGCACGCCAAGACCGCAGTCTTCGATCGGTCGAAGGTCTTCATCGGGTCGATGAACCTCGATCCACGCTCGGCCAGCAAGAACACCGAACTGGGAATCATCGCCGAGGCCCCGCAGCTCGCCAGGGAAGTGATCCGCGTCATCCAAATCAGCAAGTTGCAAAGCGCGTACCGCTTGCGCTTCGGGCCCGACGGCCAGAAGCTCGAATGGCTGACCATGGACGACGAAGGAGATGTCGTGCTGTCCGAGGAACCCGACGTGACACCCTTCATGCGCTTTCAGAACATGCTCCTCGCCCCGTTCGTTCCGGAACAACAACTCTAGGGAATCTAGCGCTGCGACCTGCGGCTGCACGATCCTGATGGCGTCGGAGCGCCGGGGGCGCGGGCGATGAACGGATCTGCTCCGTTCATTGCGCCATGCGCGAAGCGCGTGATCCGCCCGGCCTCGACGGCCTTCCCGCACTCCTGCCGCTCGGCCGCTCGGGCCGCGCCAATAATCGCGTTGCTTCCGGAACGGCATGACAAGAATCTTCATCACCCGATTGTCTTCTGGCAGCGAATAGCCAGGAATCCCGATCCTGACCTGCGCTTGGGGAATATTCAAGCACAGGCTGCCATGCAGCCGATCCCAACAGGAAAATACCGACGACCAATTGGAGTTATTCTCTTCCCGGATCTGCGAATGGTGTATCCCGTGCATGCGCGGCGTTACCAGAATCAGACTTAGCCAACGCTCGACGGCAATGGGCAAGCAAACATTGCTGTGCTGAAAAAGCGTGTTCAACTGGAAGACGAACTCGTAGGCGATGAAGACCCATGGCTGACCGCCGATAAGCACGATCTGGATGACGCGAAACCCGGCCGAGAATCCAATTTCGACAAAATGAAACCGGTACGCAGTGGACACATCGAGATCCGGATCGATATGGTGCGCATTGTGAAATCGCCACAAGAAGCGCCAACCATGATTGGCGCGATGCCAGTAGTAAAACGATAGATCCAGCAATAAGAAGCCGATGACCCACTGCATGACCTCGGCTTGCGCAAGGGGAAAGCCTGTTCCAAAGCGAGCAATACCAGGAAAGCAACGGGCAGCCCGTACAACGCGAATTGCATCACGTCCTTTCGGTTGCCGTGCTGTCTCCCGACACAGGTCGCACGAGCCATTCCTTCGGGACGTGTTCGAGGTCGGCCGGTTCGTCGATGTCCACGAGGGTGGCCAATTCCGTCCAGCGCAGGCCCGCGCGCAAAAGCTGATCCCGGGTCGAGGACATGACGGTGGGCGAGCCCCAGGCAATCGCGCCGAAGACCGCGTCAATGGCGGCGAGCGCCTCGCGCCGGAACCCGATCAGGGCAAAGCCGCCGTCGGCGGTCGGCACGAGCGCACAATCCGCACCGGCGACAAGCGCGGCGTCGGCTTCGCGCAGCACCTGGCCGTCGAGCGCAGGGCAATCCGTTCCGCAGAGCAACGCTCGCGGCGTCACCTGCAGCGCTGCCGCCAGAGCCAGGCGTATCCGCGCCCCCAGATCGCCAGGTCCTTGCGCAACACAGGTGGCACCTGCCTGCGCGGCCGCCGATTGAAGCACCGGATCTTGCGCGTCGGGCGCGCCATGCAATTGGACCGGACCCAGTCTTGCATCAGCGGCGCTCTGCAGCGCATTCCTAAGCATGCGGACGGCCAACTGCGCGGCTCCCATCGGTCCCAGCGCGGGAATCAACCGTGTCTTTACGGCGCCCGGAATCGGCGCTCGGGCAAAGATCATGACTGTCGTCGAGCTCACGGGCAGCGCCTGACAGGCTAGTGATACATGCGCGCAAGACGGTCGGGTGCGACGCCGAAAACGTAAAGCAGCCGTATCCACCACATCAAAAGAATGGTCCGCGCGACACCGCGAGCGTTCCAGCGCCGCCCCGACGTGACCACCGGCGGTCGGAGACACAACGGTGGCCCGCGTCGCTTGAGGCGCGTCGACAGCTCGACGTCTTCCATGAGCACTTGATCCGGGAAGCCTCGAAGGGCGTCAAACGCCCGTCGAGTCACGAACATCGCTTGATCGCCCGTCGCGATACCGGTGATGCGTGAGCGCAGGTTCATGAACGAGGCCACAAGCTGCAGCCAGCGCGATGCGCCCTCGATGCGCACGTCAAAGCGACCCCATTCGAGACCCGCAGCACCCAGCCCATTGACGATCAGCTGGTCGGCATTTGCGGGCAACCGCGTATCCGCGTGAAGAAACAACAGCACCGGCGCATGCGCCGCTGCGGCGCCTGCGTTCATTTGGCGCGCCCGCCCGCAAGGCGCGACGATCACGCGGTCCGCGCCGGGGCCGGCGGCTTCGGCCGTGCCATCGGTGCTGCCGCCATCGACGACGACGACTTCGACACCGCGCACGCGCAACGGCGCAAGCGATGCCAAGAGCTCCGCGATGACGCTGCCTTCATTCAGCGCCGGGATGACGATCGTCAGGAGCGGGCTCGGCCGCGCACACGCGGTCGCCGCATCAAGCATAGCCTTAGCTTCCGCGGCGCCAGGCCAGGTAGCGCTCCGCGAAAGCAAGCGCGCGCATGGGTACATGACTCGCTCTCCAGCTCCCGGCCGCATACTTGTTCGCCTCGGCAAGCGTCGGATAGCTGTGGATGGTCGCGAAAATGCCTTTCAAGCCGATGCCGTGCTTCATCGCGAGCACGAATTCCGCCAGCAAGTCGGCAGCATGTTCGCTGACAATCGTGACGCCCAGGATACGATCCTCGTCGGGAGGCGTAAGTATCTTGATGAATCCGGAAGTCGTGTCGTCGACGATCGCACGATCGAGATCGCTGAGCGCATAACGCGTGATTTCGAAGGGTGTTTTCTTACCTGTCGCTTCGGTTTCGTTGAGCCCGACATGAGCCACCTCGGGATCGGTGAACGTTGCCCATGGAATCACCGAGTCGTCCACCTTGATGTGCCAGAGTCCGTCCAGGAGCGCATTGGTCGCGGCATACCACGCCTGGTGAGCCGCAGTGTGCGTAAACTGAAACGGTCCGGCAACGTCGCCGCAGGCATAGATGTTCGGGTAGAGCGTTTGCAGATACGCGTCTGTTTCGATCGTCCGGTTTTCCCGCAGCGGAATGCCAAGGTCCTCGAGGCCGAAACCTGTCACGCGCGGCACGCGCCCGACGGCGCACAGGATGGCATCGCATTCAATGCGCTCTTGTCGGCCAAAGCCTTCGACGGTTATCGATCTTACATTCTCGCTCTGTTCGACGCGAGTTGCTTTGTGCGCGGTAAGGAGCCGTATCCCATCCTGCTCCAAAGCGGATGCGACGGCGGCAGCCGCATCCGGATCTTCGCGGAGCAGTATGCGATCGGCCATCTCCACCACCGTTACCGTGGCGCCAAGCCGTGCCAGTGCCTGCGCGAGCTCGCAGCCGATCGGACCACCACCCAGCACGACGAGCCGCTCGGGGAGTTTGGACACATCCCAGAGGGTGTCCGAGGTGAGGCACTTCGCGGCGGAGAGCCCGGGGATCGGCGGGACGACCGGGCTCGAACCCGCCGCGATGACAATGGCGCGCGTGGTCACCGTCCGGGTTGCGCCCGCATTGCTGATCTCGACCGACCACGGAGAGACGATTCTTGCGTGCCCCAGCAGGACCTCCGCGCCGAGCGCGGTATAGCGCTCGACCGAGTCGTGCGGTGCGATCGTCGCGATAACGCGTCGGATGCGCGCCATCACTTCCCCAAAATCGAATTCCATGCGCGCGTTGCGCAAGCCAAGTGTGTCCGCGTGACGCGCTCGATGAACGAATTTTGCTGCCCGAATCAGAGCCTTCGATGGAATGCAACCGAAATTGAGACAATCGCCCCCCATCAACCCGCCTTCCACGAGCGTGACTTTCGCCTTGGCGACCGCCCCGATATAGGCGGCGACCAGGCCGGCGGCGCCGCCGCCGATGACGATCAGGTTGCGGTCGAAACGGCGCGGCTTTACCCAGCGACGATAGACCTTGCGCGCCTTGATCCGGTCCAATGCGAACTTTGCCAGCAGCGGAAAAATCCCCAGCAAGGCAAATGAGCCGAGCAGCATCGGCGAGGCCACGTCGGCAAGCGTCTTGATCTGCGACAGTTGGGTGCCGGCATTGACGTATAGGATCGTGCCTGGGAGCATCCCCAGCTGGCTGACCCAGTAGAACGTCGTCACCGGGATCGCGGTCAGACCCATCACCAGATTGATCAGAAAGAAGGGGAAGATCGGCACCAGACGCAGCGCCAGCAGGTAGAAGATCCCGTCTTTCTTGATGCCCGCGTCGACGGCCGCGCTTTGTTTTGCGAAACGGCGGCGAACGAAATCGCGCAACAGGTAGCGTGCCACGACGAATGCGATGGTGGCGCCGAGGGCGGAAGCAAAGGAAACCAAAACAATGCCCCACAGCAGACCAAACACCGCCCCGGCCGCGAGCGTCAGGACGGCTGCGCCGGGTATCGATGCGCCCGTGACCAGGACGTAAACCGCGAAAAATGCCGCTCCGAACGGCACCGCGTGCGCATTCTTCTGCTCGACCAGCCACTGCTGATGCTCATGCAGCTTTTCCAGCGTCAGGAAACGGCCCAGATCAAGGGCAAACCAGGCGACGACCGCGATCGCGAGCAGCAGACCGACGACAATGGGCTTCGCGCGCATGTCGCGTCGCCTACGGCTCGGTGATCACGGCTGTACGCTCAGACGATCGGATTCATGCTGCTCGCAATGCCCCGCCGCAACTGCTGCCCTGCCCGGCGGTACAGCCATAACAATGATCGGCTACGGCGATAGCTGCATGATCGAAGCGATGGTCGTCTCTCAGCAGATCGCGCAAGTGGCGGCGCGGCGATGCCGGAGATCTGCCCCCGAGCGGGAGCCCGAGCATCTGGTTGAAATCGCAGTCGTACAGATTGCCTTCCCAGTCGACGGAAATCAGGCTCCGGCACATGACGCCGTCGAGGTTCTCCGCCCGATAGGCATCGCGCAGCAACTGCATATAAGCACCAAACTGCCCTTTGGAAATCAAGAGGCTGCCGAAGCGCTGAATGGGCATGTTGGCAAGGGTGAAAAGCCGATTGAAAACCACGCCGAAACGCTCTCCCAATATTCGCCGATAATCGCGCTCCAGGTCGTCTTGGCTGGGCGGCAAATACGGGCC
>WNGE01003148.1_pt1 | contig 19648 bp, 22 predicted proteins | sample 5400651 | NCBI WGS metagenome assembly WNGE01 (sample SAMN13153370, study PRJNA577476) | soil metagenome | isolation source: 60 cm soil or saprolite under grassland replicate 2 | place: USA:California | collected 2016-06-15
TCGGAAGGTTTGCGTGCGCTTTACGATAAATTGATGGACGCGCAGTCGAAGATGGCGGAGAGAAATCGTGATTGCAGGTAGGGGCGATTGCTCAATCGCCCGTAGGCGGTTCGGGTGAACCGCCGCTACCTAATAGTCATATTCTTATGAATACCTGGGTCGAGGCGCCGCCACGAAGTCGGGGCCTGGGTTGTTTTGCCCGGGGTTGCCTGATTCTTTTAGTGTTTGCGATCGTGCTGGCGATCGCTTGTTTTGTTGGTGTGTGGTGGGGTCTTCAGCGGCACTCGGCGGTAGTGCGCGGAATTTATTGGCTGGCGAAAACGCATTCGATTGCCGCAGAGCCTGCGCCCGTGCCGGAATTCAGCGCTTCCGACAATCAGATTCAAGAGGTCCGCGAACGGTGGCAGGATTTCGAACAAAAGACGCGCGCAGCTCAACCCGCGGAGATCGAGCTGACAGCGAATGACATCAATGCTTTGATCGCCGCGAACCGGCACGCGCGCGGCAAAGCTTTCGTTTCGATTGAAGGCGACAAGCTTCGTGTCCAGGCGAGTGTGCCGCTTGGAGATATTCTCAGCCGGCCGGGTTATTATTTTAATGGCGACGTCACGGCGGAATTCAAAAGTCCGGAATCCCTGGAGAATCCGCAGTTGAACCGGGTCGTGGTGAACGGCGAACAGGTGCCGAGCGATTTGTTGAATTGGAAATATCGTTCGAGGCGATTGGGAGACTATGTCGCCGATTACCGCAACGAGCACAACGTCGGCACTATTGAGGTACGCGACGGCAAAGTGATCGTGCGATCACGCACTGAATAGAAGAAATTCGGCCACAGATTAACACAGATGAATACTTAAAAATTTGAATTAACCACAGATGAACACAGATCTACACAGATTCAGAAGATGAGGCGTTTATATTCGACCTTGTACCGGCCGAAATTAAGCAAGACGCCAACCTTTAGTCCGGTGGCTTTGAGCATATTCAGTAGCTGAGCTTCATCGCGCCTGTCGTATTGCGGCGCGATTTTAATTTCGACAAGGACTGCATTATTAACAACTAAATCGGCATCGTAATCTCCGACAACGATGTCTTTGTAGCGGACGGTTATCCGCTTCTCCAGCTCTGCGCTGAAGCCGTGCCGCGTCAGCTCTGCTTGCAACGAGCGTTGATATACACGGTGGAGAAAACCGTAACCGAGATGATTGTAAACCTCAAAAGCGGACCCGATGATGGCCTCCGTAACGTCTTTGTGCGGAAATCGAATTTCGTCTTCAGGTTCGAATTCGAGCATTCTGAATCTGTGTCAAATCTGTGTTGATCTGTGGCGAAAGAAATTGATGTTAGTCTCTTCGCAGTAGGCTGGTTCCTGAGGTCGGCCGATTTAGTTTGGCTGCATGATTTCGCGCACGAAGACGTTAAGCTGGCCGTCTTCCTGTTTGCGCACTTCGGTAATTTCGTACGGACGTAACTCGTCTCTGTTTACTACCGCGCCTTGGGGCGGAGGAGTGTAACCATTCGGAAATTCCACGACGATGCGCGTGGACGAACCGCCGCCGAAGTGCAGCACTTTATCTGTTAGCTTTGCGCGCGGGCGCATCACGGCCTTGTTAGCATCAGAGAAATTCACCACGAACTGTCCCTTCAAATAGATGCGTTCGCCCGCAAGTCCACGGTCGGCAACATCGCGGAGATCGCCTGTTCCGATGAGCCTGCCGAGCGGCATCTTGCCAGGTGGAAATGTTTTCCAACTGCCGCCGCCTGCGTTGGAGGCCAGAGCTACATTTGCAGTTTCGGCCGGGGCAGGCTGGGCTGGAAGAACGGGTACGGGAGTGGCACTCGGAACAGACGGAGCTTGTGCTACCGGTTGAATCGCAGGTTCGGGAGCTTTCGGCGCTGGCGCTGGTGTAACAGCGGGAATATTCGGAATGCCTGGCGGCGGCGTGCGCGCAGACGCAATGGTGATTGGAGTCGGACTTGGCGCGCCAGGTTTCTGAGCGAGCATTGCCGGCGCAGAAGTAGCTTTCGGAGGTGGCGTTTGCTTCTTTCCCCGCTTGCCTTTTGGTAACGGCGTTGGCTTGGCTAGCTTGTCGTTCTTTGCCAAAACAGGCGGGGGCGAAAACCCTTGAACAGGTTTTGCTTGTTCGACTCGCACCAATTCATTCTGCGCCGGCGGTGGAGTTGCGCTCTGGCTCAAGCCAGGTATTGGGACCGGACCGCCTTGTTGTGCCGCTCCTGTCTTTTGCCGGTACTCGGCGTAGCGTTGCTCGATAACAGACCGTTCGTGTGACTTAAACAACGGCCAGCCTGCCACAAGGTTAAGAGAAAGCGGTGGCTGAAGTCGAAAAGTTCCCAGACCGCGTGTGACGGTATAGCTACCATAAAGCAACGGGACAACCGTCACCATCATGCGGCCATCAACGAGTCGGTCCGCGTGAATCACCGCAGAAATATCGTGTGTACGTTCCAGCTTAACTTCCAACCCAACAGTAAGCGTCTGTTTCATGAGCGGCAGGGCTTCAGGGCTTGCAGGGTAGACATGTTCCATGAGTAGCTCGCCGTTATCGATGGCATGCGTCAAAGCGACCATGCCTGAGGTAAACACGTCTCCTGCACCGAGCTCCCGGGTTGCGACGATCGTGTACCTTCCAACTACATACGGCACAAGGCCGCGCACCTGCTGATAATTTCGAATGTAATTGCGGGCAAGTTCAGCGTTCGCCCTGGCAAGCTCGGCCGCGCCCATTCCTACGTAGCGCTCATAGAGCTGTTGCGGGTTTAGGAATTCCCCCGCCGGCGCAGCAGTCAGCTCGAAGCGCTTCGGTGGCTCAATCTTGTGCAGCTTTTGTAGGATTCGGTAGCTGTCGGGCCTTTCCGGTTGATCGAAGATATAAAAACTGCCCAGCCACGCCGCCAGCGCGAAACCCATCAAAAGCAAAATTGCAACTGTCCATGCAAAATAATTGATGCGCCGCCGTGGGCGGGCGTACGGCTCGTCGTATGGTTCGTAAGTGCCATAGTCCATCAGTCCAGTGCGTGACGGTTCTTCAGTTTCAGCCTGATTGCGTCGCTTCAAACGATGTCCCGCATCCGCACATGCGCGATGCGTTTGGATTTACGACCCGAAAACCGGCGCCGGTCAAACCACCGCTGAAATCCAGAGTCGCGCCGCGCAGGTAGGGAACGCTGTCGCCATCGACAAAAAATTGCATTCCGTCCCGCTCGATCACTTCATCCCCGTCTTTCTTTTCGTCGAGGGTCATCTCGTAATGCATACCCGAACAGCCGCCTTTCGCGACGTGAACGCGCAAGCCTTTTGGCGAATTTTCTCTGTGCTGCGAAAGCAAACTCTGGAGCTGCCGAACCGCGTTGTCCGTGATATTAATCATTTCTGAAAAATACGACTTGGGCGTATCCAAGTCAAAAATGGCAGGGACGGCGCGCTGCGCCGTCCCTACGATCCAAATTCGAACTCGAATGCCGAATCTCGAAACAAATCCGAATAACCATCAATCGTCTCACATTGTCATTCTGAGCGAAGCAAAGAATCCCGGATTAATTGGTAACGCCCCAACGGAACTCGGCCAGAGATGTTTCGCTTCGCTCAACATGACAGCGCTATTTTGTGAGACGGATTTCGAATTTCCATACGCTTATTGTTTTTCTTCGCAATCGCGAATGTCGAATTTAGAATCTGGAATACAAGATGGGTCAGATTCGATTGTTGCCTGAGACGGTAGCCAGCCAGGTAGCTGCCGGCGAAGTCGTGGAGCGCCCGGCGTCAGTGGTGAAGGAACTGATCGAGAACAGCATCGACGCCGGCGCGCGCAAAATCGACATCATCATTCGTCGCGGGGGAATTTCGTTGATTCGCGTAATCGATGACGGCTGCGGCATGGATCGCGATGACGCGCTCCTTTCCCTGGAGCGGCATGCCACGAGCAAGATCCGGTCTGCTGCTGATCTTGAAGCGGTGGCCACGCTGGGATTTCGCGGCGAAGCCTTGCCCAGCATCGCCAGCGTCTCGCGATTTCGCCTGACTACGCGCGAGCCTCACGCGATCGCAGGAACCGAAATTGTCGTTAATGGCGGCAAGCTTGACGTTGTGCGCGATGGCGGTGAAGCGCCTGGAACGCAAGTCGAGGTGCGCTCGCTTTTTTATAACCTGCCCGCGCGCCGGAAATTTCTTCGTTCTGAAAGTACCGAAAGCCGTAACATCGAGCATCAGATTCATTTGCAGGCCATAGGCCATCCTCACACCGCTTTTTCGTTATTGCGAGACGACCGCATGTTATTTCAGTTGCCGGCTGCGGCAATACTCACTGATCGAATCCGCGATCTGTATGGAGTTGAGCTAGTGCAGCGCCTCGTTGAAGTAACCGGCACTCCCTCACGCAGTATCCGCATCAGTGGCTTCGTTGGACAGGCAGGTCTGAGCCGTCAAACCCGCGCGCAACAGCTTGTGTTTGTGAACGGCCGCGCGATTGAAAGCAGCCTCATTACTGCTGCTATTCGCGAAGGCTACCATACCGCTCTAATGAAAGGGCAGTATCCGGTTACGTTTCTGTTTCTTGAGCTCCATCCGGGGACTGTCGATGTAAATGTTCATCCGGCAAAACGTGAAGTGCGTTTTCGTGATCCGACCGCGGTCCGGGAAGCGATTGCGCGGTGCATTCACGAAACGCTGGAAGCAGGCAGGGCGGCATGGCAGGAAAGATTTCGGGCACCACCTACGGCGGCACCTGGTGATGCCACAAAAACGGCTCCTGACCTGAGACTACGACCCGAGGTAGTTGCTCCTGAGGAGTTACATCGTGAGTTACCTTATGTTAGTCTAACTGGAGGCGGAGGTGTCGACTCGGGGCGGGCACGAGGCTTGGACATCATAGGGCAGGCGCCTCGCCTGCCAGAATCACGCTTCGATTCGGCAAGCGAAGCGCTTGCCCTACAACACCGTGCCAATAGAGCTGCTCAGCAGGAATTCCAGATCATCGGTGTGCTGAATAAGCTATATGTGTTGATGGAGAATGCGGACGGCCTTGTCCTGGTTGATCAACATGCCGCGCATGAACGTATCCTCTTCGAAGAATTGCGGCGGAGAATGGAAGAGCAGGGGGTCCCGACGCAAAAGCTGCTGTTACCGCAGACTTTCAATGTGCCGCCGCGCGACGCGGATTGGATCGAGAGGAACTTATCGGTTTTGCAAAGGATGGGAATCGGGATTGAGAGCTTTGGGCCGAACACTTTCAAAATCGACGCTGTGCCGAGCTTTTTGAACGTCTCGGACCCCGGGCAATTCATGCGGAAGGTAATTGACGATCTAAACAGCGCCGGCAACAACACTTCAGCGATGCGTTTGGGCGAAGAGATGATCGCCAAAAGCGTTTGCCGTCACGCCGTTAAGGCTAATGATCCGCTGCGTTACCCTGAAGTTGAAAAACTTATTCGCGATTTGCTCGACTGCGATTTGCCGTACTGTTGTCCGCACGGCCGGCCAACGATGATCCAGATTTCACTGAGTGAACTAGAGAAGAAATTCGGCCGCAAGGTGTGATGCATCGCTTCTCAAAGCTACGCGAGGACGCATCCGCACTCCCAAAGCTCGCGCGAAAGAGAACAAGCGTCTCAGTTGATTTTGCACGAAGTGCTTTGGGAGTGCGATGAGTCCTCGCATCGCTTTCGTAAGGGGCAAATCCTCTTCAACGCATTTCATTGCGATGTCGCAGGTGACATCAAAGAGCGGCTATGAAAAGCGGCGGAACACCGCCGCACTCCAAAGCGCAAGCGCGAAATGTGCTCGCACCGCCATGCCTGACTGAAAGTGCTACAGATTGTTCGAAGCATGACGCAGCACAACGCAATGCTTGCCATTTGAGAGGTCAGTTTCTAATTTGGCGCGGTGAAGAAAATCGAGGCCATCATCAAGCCATTCAAGACCGAGCCAGTGAAAGAAGCGTTAATGGCAGCGGGCGTTGAAGGAATGACTCTGAGCGAAGTCAAAGGATTTGGCCGCCAAAAGGGGCACAGCGAGATTTATCGCGGCACCGAGTATACGGTGGATTTCCTTCCAAAAACAAAATTCGAGATAGTCGTCGCGGACGATCGTGCGCAAAAAGCGGTGGAAGCGATCCTGGGCGCCGCCAAGACTGGAAAAATCGGCGATGGCAAAATCTTTCTGACCGAAGTCGAAGAAGCCGTGCGCATTCGAACCGGTGAACGGGGAATGGAGGCGCTGTGAGCGCGGAGCGCTTCTGCAGTTAAATCGTTAAAAGAGTTAAAAAATTACAAGCCGCCAGGCGAAGCACCACTTGACGATTTAAGCTTTTAACAATTTAACGACGCTTAAACATGCAAGAATACCTGCTATCGATCTTTCTGGGAATTGTCGAAGGGCTGACGGAATTTCTTCCGGTGAGTTCCACTGCGCATTTGCGGATCTGCGAAGCGCTACTAAATATCGATCTTCACGATGGCTTCTGGAAAATGTACACCATCGTTATTCAGCTCGGTGCCATTCTGGCGTTGCCGGTCTATTTTCGTGAGCGCATCCTAAAGTTTCTTTGGACTTTTCCAAAGGGTGAGCGTGGCGATCGCACCATGTTTACCCATCCCTTGAGTCTCACGCTGATTGCGTTTGTCGTAACGGCAGTTCCGGCGTGGCTGTTGGCGAAACAGATCGGCAAAAATCTCGAAAGTCTCTGGGTTATGGCGCTGGCCCTCCTCATTGGCGGAATAATCATGTGGATCGTTGACGCCGCTTTTACGCGGCCACGGACGATGCACATGGAAGAAATGACGCTGCCGCAAGCGGTGTGGATTGGCGCGGCGCAAATTCTTTCGGCTGTTTTTCCAGGCACTTCCCGTTCGATGTCCACCATCGCGGCCGGGCAGGTCGCTGGCCTGTCGCGTCCGGCCGCGCTCGAATTTTCGTTTTTCTTATCGATGCCAACCATGATGGTCGCCGTTGGGTATGATTTTTTGAAGACAATCATGCCGCATCATGGTGAGCAGAGCATCGCCCCTCTCACGATGAATGCGCATGAGTGGATCGTGCTCGTAATCGGATTTGTGGTCTCATTTTTCGTAGCGCTAGCCGTAGTCGCATGGTTTATGAACTGGGTGCGGGAACGCGGATTTGTGCCGTTCGCTCTTTACCGGATTGTCCTGGGAATCGGATTATTGACGCTGTTGATGCGCGGAATGATCTGACCGGCTATCGATGGAAACGAACGTTATTCTTCCAGATTTGCAGAGCGCCGTTCTTTGCGAGGACGTCCGCTGCGAAATCAATGGCATGCAAACACTCGTTGGCGTGCTCAGCGTCATTCCAGCGCCCACGCTGCCGATCAATTATGTCAAGCTTTGCATTTGGGCGCGTTGGTGCAGTGGCGCTGGAAAGTTTCGGCAAAAATCCCGGATTGTGGGTGTCGATGAACAACAGGTCATCGCGCAGGCGGAGGTTGAGTTTGTGCTAAAAGAGATGGAGGGGCACGCAACAAACGTCCACTACTTTGGTGGCGTGCAGTTTCAACAATACGGATTGCACCATGTTGAGATTTTTTTGGAAAATGAATTGCGCCTTCGCTTTCCGGTGCCGGTGATTCAGGTCACGCGGCCAACTGGTTAAAAAGCGCTTGTTAGCGAGTTTGTCAGCGTGTCGGATTGGTTTATCAAGCTTTATGCTCAAGGGGTTGTTCAGGGTGTTATTCTGCGGTCTTGTCCTCGTCGGGCAGGTCCATGCGCAAGAGGTAATTGTCGCTCGCGAAAAAAAACCAGAGGCTCCCAAAGAAGAAGCGCCGCCGCCTTCTGAGCAGACTCCCTCCGAATCGTCGCCACCGGAAACAACCAAGCCCAAGTCGCGCACAAAGAAATCCACAGGGCCTACCGTTGAACAAATGCGAGAGGCGGGAGCGCTTGCTGCCGAGAGGCGCGATAACCGATGTAGTCCGGAAACCAACAGAACGAGCGAATCGGGCTCAGAGGCTCCTGCAGCCGCGAAAACTTTCGGGATCTCGAGAGCTACTGTTACGCCGATAACAACGGAGCCGCGCGCTGCGCCAACAAGCACTCCGCGCCGGCTAAGTTCGCGAACGACGACAAAGCCGGAGCCACCCGGCGCGGTTCGGCCGACCATGATTGAATCTGGAAGGCAAGAGCCGAGTGCGACTCCCTCGGCAAAAGGACAAACTCCTGCGCCGTAATCTTTTTAACCGTTTCTCATACTCCTGCTCGTGCTCATGCGCTTCTTGTGAGCCTGTTTCAGAACCAAGAGCATGGGTAAGAGCGAGAGAGAGACTCCTGCAGCGCGCAAAATTTGTTGCGCAACCATCCCGGTAACCTATTATCTGTAGGCAAGCCCAGCACCTTGCTAGCAAAGTGCTGGGAAATTTTTTTGCCTGTTTCTAATTTCAAATGCCAAACACAATTTTGATCGGAATGCAGTGGGGCGATGAGGGCAAAGGCAAGATCATCGATGTGCTTACTGCCCAGGCCGACATCGTTGTCCGCAGCCAGGGCGGTAACAATGCTGGGCACACTGTCATTCATCGCGGCGTGAAATACATTCTGCATTTGATCCCGTCCGGAATCCTCAGGCGCGGTAAAATCTGCGTGATTGGAAACGGCGTTGTTATCGATCCGGTGGCGCTGGTCGCCGAAATCGACGGGTTGCGCCGACTGGGGATTAAGATCGACAAGAACTTGCTCATTAGCGATTGCGCGCACCTTGTGCTGCCTTACCACCGCATATTTGACGAGCAACGGGAGTTGCGTCGAGGCCGGATTGGAACCACGAAGCGGGGGATCGGGCCGGCTTATGGAGACAAAGCAGCACGCACGGGCCTGCGGGCTTCGGACCTGATGCAACCGATTGTGTTCTCGAAGAAACTGCAAGCGAAGTTAATTGAGAACAACAGAATCCTGCAGGCGCTCGGTGGGAAGCCAATCAACTTTCGGGAGGTCAACGAAAGTTATCTGGCGGCTGGCAAAAAATTGCGGCCCTTCGTGGCTAACACGGTCGTGTATCTCCATCGCGCGATCGAGCGGGGCAAAAAAATCCTTTTTGAAGGTGCACAAGGGACATTCCTCGACATTGATCACGGTACTTATCCATACGTGACTTCTTCGAACACGACAGCGGGCGGTGCCTGCACGGGTACCGGTGTGCCACCTCATCGGATGGATCGCGTAGTTGGCGTGATGAAGGCCTACTCGACGCGTGTTGGCGAAGGAGCGTTGCCGACTGAGGACGCGCAGTTGGCGCAGATGCTTCACAACCTGGGCCGCGAGTTTGGCGCGACAACGGGACGAAAGCGCCGCTGCGGCTGGTTTGATGCCGTGGCTACTCGTTATGCAGGGATGATCAACGGAATTGACGAATTGGCCATCACGAACCTGGATGTACTGGATCAAGTGGACCCGATTCGCGTTTGTGTGGCGTATAGGTTAAATGGAAAACGTCTCGATGTTCCGCCGTGCGACGCGAGCCAGTTGGCTAATTGCGAGCCAGTCTATGAGGAAGTACGTGGCTGGAACGCATCTACTCATTCGGCGCGAACATTTTCACATCTTCCTTCGGCAGCGAGGAAATACGTCAGATACATCTCGGAATTAACCGGCGGAAAATCATCGATGGTCAGCGTCGGTCCTGGGCGCGGTGAAACGATTGTGCTTTAGGCAACGGTCGTGTGGCTAAGCAAGAAGCAAACCTCAAGTCGCAAGACAACGACGAAGACTGGTAAAATGACGAATGACGAATGACGAACGCGGCGGTGCGCGGCGAAAACGGCGATATTTTGTCATTCGGGCTTCGGCATTCGGATTTCGTCATTTCTAGTTCTGTTTTATTTGACCCGCCCCCGGAGTGTTTCAGAAGTTATCTCCAGCCATGTCTACCAGCATGAAAACTGTTCCCCGTCATGTCGCGATCATTATGGATGGTAATGGCCGCTGGGCAAAGGCGCGTGGGCTGGCACGTATCAAGGGGCACCAAGCCGGTGCGCAAGCAGTTCGAGAAACGGTGGAAGCCTGTGGCGAGTTAAAAGTGGAATATCTGACCCTTTATGCATTTTCCGCAGAGAACTGGCAGCGTCCGAAGACCGAAGTTATCGCATTAATGCATTTGCTGGAAAAATTTCTAAGGGACAAAACGCCGGAATTGATCGAGAAAAATGTACGTCTTCAGGCGATCGGCCGATTGACTGATCTACCGGAGGGTTCGCAGCAACAACTCCATAAGACAATCGAGCAAACCGCTGGCAATACGGGTCTCACGCTTGTCCTCGCGTTGAGCTATGGCGGCCGGTTGGAAATTATCGATGGCATCAAGAGTTTGCTTCGCGCGATTGAGCTTGGTCACATCGACAAGGCAATGATCGACGTCGAGATGTTCAGCAAACATCTTTACACGCGCTACTATCCCGACCCCGATCTGCTCATCCGTACTTCCGGCGAAATGCGCTTATCCAATTTCTTGCTTTGGCAGACTTCCTATACTGAGATGTACATCACGCCGAAGCTATGGCCTGACTTCACAAAGAAAGACCTCTTCGCGGCAGTGGAAGAATTCGGGCGCCGCCAGCGTCGCTACGGTGTATTGCTGTAATCGAAACGCTAGCGGATCGCTGACCGAGTTATGAAGGACGACGACTTAATAAAGTTTGAAGATCAAGTTGCGATTGTCACAGGCGCTGGGCGCGGCATCGGGCGCGCTATCGCGTTACGATTCGCTAAGGAAGGCGCGCGTGTGGCATGCGTGAGTCGAACGGAGCAAAACGCGAAGAAAATCGCCGGTGAAATCAACGCCCTGTGCGCGAATTCGGCGAAACCTTACGCAGTCGATGTTGCAGATCATGCTGCCGTCCAAAAAATCGGCGCACAAATTCTCGCTGACTTTGGCAGGGCCGATATCTTGATTAATAACGCCGGCGTGACGCGCGACGCACTCGCCATGCGGATGTCGCTCGAAGATTGGGATAGAGTTCTCAATACCAACTTGCGCGGCGCGTTTAGTTTTAGTCAGCCGATTATTCGCGCCATGACCAAACAACGCAGCGGCCGCATCATCAACATTAGTTCGGTGATCGGACTAATGGGGAACGCCGGCCAGACAAATTACGCGGCCAGCAAGGCAGGCTTGATTGGCTTTACGAAGTCGCTCGCGCGCGAGCTGGCGAGCCGCAATATAACTGTTAACGCTGTCGCGCCCGGCTTTGTTATTACGGACATGACCGTCGGGCTTTCCGATGAAATTAAGAACACGATTCACGCAAAGATCCCGCTGGGAAGAACGGGCACGCCGGAAGACATTGCCGCTGCAGTAGCCTTCCTCGCATCCCCAGAAGCCGGTTACATCACTGGCCAGGTGCTATGCGTCGATGGCGGAATCGCGATGTGAAGTTTCTGTAGCGGCGGTCTGTGACCGCCGAGGCGTGGTAATCCCTGGAAGGCTATCCTCGATGCGCCTCACAGAGATGCGGCTACAACCTCATGTCCGTTCCACGATGATAACGCGCCCCTCTGCTATGATTACCGTCGCGGCAGAGATAGCACACTCGTAAACCGTATTGGCGCGATCACCGAACAAGCGCGTCGCGCAAATCCGAAGCGGCAAATGGATTTCATCCAATCGGGACACATACAACCGCCCATCTCGCAGAGCGGCCAGATAACCCGGAGCTGCCGTCGAACCTGCCAAACGGGCTCGCAACCCACCGTGCACTGCCGCGGCTTGCGCGCCGTATTCGAAAGCATGCACGGCTGCCAGGCATCCTTGGCGGCGCAATGGATTGACCGGGTCACGATGTGTATTCGTGATGCATACAACGGATCGGTCATCCCATTGCAAGACTTCGTCTAGGAGACACATCAGACCGGAGTGGGGGATCAGCGTGCGAATTTCTGCTTTCTTGATCAGGAGATTGTTAGGCATTTGTTCGCCGCTTCGCCCCTGCTCTTGCTCATTCTCTTATTCTTACTCGAAGATTGCTTTGCTTCTAAGAATAAGAGCAAGAATAAGAACGACAAATGTGCCTCACAGATTGCCGCGCCGTTAATCCCAAAACGGGTAGAAGTTAAACCAGTTGTAAGGTGCAAGGCGCGCATAATGCTCAAGGCGCTCGGCATAGCGTTTCATCCAAAGGTGAATATCTTCGGCGCGACGAGTGCGATCCAGGACGATCTCGTCGGCAAAGTGTTCGAAGTAAATTTCATAGTCGTTCCCGCCGCGATACAGGCCAAAAACCAAAATAACGGGACAACGCATCATGGCAGCAAGCAGGACCGGACCTGCTGGAAACGTCGCGGGCGCGCCGAGAAATTGACAATGCGTTGTTTTATCGCCGCTCGAAACGCGATCGCCTAACATTCCGACGAACGAGCCGGAATCCAAACTCTCCTTGACCCGTATCAAAGTGTCCGGTCGATCCGGTGCGATTACCGTTCCAGCAATCTGTGGATTCAGCGCGTCAAAAAATCGGGTGATGTTTTGGTTGTGCAGCGTGTCCATCAATACCTTGAGAGGAACGCTCCCTTGCATTACTCCCAGGGCGCGTAACATCTCAAAGCTGCCCAGGTGCGAGCCTAACAGTATGCCGCCTCTGCCGCTTTCAACGTGGCGGTCCAAGCTTTCCTTCCCATGAACTGTGACGCGAAACCGCTCGAACTTACCGCGCAACAGATAGACCCGATCCAGGATTGTCGCGCCGAAACAATGAAAATGGCGGAAGACATGCCACCAGCGCGCTGAACGGCCGCGTACGCGGGTCAAGTATTGGTAAGAGGTGCGACGCGCAGTCTGTGCAGTGATGACGAAGTAAGCTGTAATCGGATACAGCAGCAACCTGGCTGCCGTGCGCCCAATGTGCGCCGCGATCCACGCGATTACGCGGAGCGAAGCGGGCGTGCCGAGTTCGGGCAAAGTCGTCCAGCGATCTGCCTCCGAAACTTTGCGAGCCTCCTCGAGAACGATGTAGCCGGGTCCTTGCGGAGCGTTTGCAATTTGATGTTCGTCCATCTTCTACGTCGTATTCCTTGAACGGCGCACAGCGCCATTTCTACCGCACTGCTAATTCATAAAGTCGCAAGCGAAACAGGTCTTAACCGGTATTTTGTCCAGAGATCGCGCCGGTGAAAAAATGCGGGTAGATCTCGCGAATGCGATCAATATCAGGCGCGATCCTTGTGTGGTTGAAGCCTGCGCGCGAAAAAGCGCGGCGCCACTGCTCTACAGTGAGAAAGCCCGGATTTGGGCGAACTTCCGGATCGATTTCGACATTTGTAAAACTCTCCAAAATTTGAAACATCAGTTCCGGATAGATTGGTTGATGGTCATAAGGCCGCACGCATTCGCCGATTACAAGCCATCCTCTGGGGGCCAGAGCCGACCGGGCTTCATTCAGGCTAAACAAAAGATTCTTGGAGATGTGCATCACGTTCACCGCATATACGAGATCGAACTCTCCCGACGTGATGCCCTCAGTGTTCCAGGGTAAATTGACGTCCAGCGGCGCCCATTCCAGCGGCAGATCTGGATACCGCGCTGTCAGTTTGCGTTGGCTGCAGCGCCGGAAGTAAGCGTTCGGCTCTGTCACAACATACCGCTCTACACGAGGTAAAAGGCCGCGTTCTGTAAGCAGCTGCAGCAAAATTTCGCTGGCGCTACCGGTCCCGGCGCCGAGCTCCAAAATTCTAAGCGTGGGCCGCGTGGCAAGCCGATCAGCGGCCAGCAGCGCGCCCACCCAATTGTTCACGGCGTAGGTTGAATTATCGTTGTGGAAATAATTCAGCCACAGCGGCACACCTTGCGGTCCCAATAGATTGTGATCACCACCTTGCCCGCCGCGTGCAACGGCCGGATAAAGCCTTGCGGCGTGATCTAACAAGTCCAGCGTCGCCGCGTTTGCTGGATCAATATTCAGACCGAGTGCGCGAAAGTGTTTGAGATCCGGCTCCCACGGCGAATGTAGACAACGATAAGAGCCGACTTCGCCGTCATTCTGTGCCTCCGCGCATCCGCTTTCGACCATTCGTTTCAGGATCCAACGCAGGGCAAACTTGAAACGCGGCTGAAAAGATAACAGGCGACAAAGTTCATCGGCGGATCGCCATTCACCGAGTTGATCCATAAGATTTAACTGACGCGACAGATCAACAGCCAGTTCGATGCTGTAACGTTCCATCAGTTCCATGCTTCGATACAGGCGCTCGCTGAATACCGTCGCCGGAAACTCCTGGAGCAACTGCGCAAGGCGTGGATCGCTTGCCGGGATTTCAAACGCAGGCGGGGCAAATGACGACGCGTTCACAAAGTCACTTTGTCTCCCAATAAACTTGAAGTCGACCTTCAACTATTGTGCGCTCTTCGACGCCGCAGGAAAAGTTCACTTCGCCTCCGCCGTCACCACTCGCCGAAAAACGGATCGTGAATGGTTCATCGGGGTTGAGTGGCACGAGAAACTTAACCGTTCGTATCCCCGTAACCTGACAATCTTTGCGCCACTCATCCAACGCCGCGAGTACTTCGTCCAGAATCACCACGCCGGGGACGAGAGGGGCACCTGGAAAATGCCCTGGCAGGCTTGGATGATCAGCGCTGATGATGCGACGAACTTCAAAGGTCATTGTTTCCGGTAACGGAGACAAAGGCAGAACGCTTTTTTGTTTGTAATAGCGAGGGGGCTCGACGCGACGACCAGCGTTTCGCATCGTCTACTTGGGAGAAGCCAAATCGCTGGCAATACGGCGCAAAAGCGCTGAAGACTTCCTCCGGAGAAGAACCAAATTCCGATAGATCGTATCGATGATTTCCAGATTGCCTCTGCGCGTGGCCTGCAACTAACGCCCGCATACGCCGCTCCGCCTCTGGCGAAAGCGACCAGCCAAAATGCTCATAGATTTGCCTGACTGCCGCCATGGGATCGCGACAAATCGCATCATATTCGAGATCGTGAATGCGATCGCCAGCTAGTCGATCGCGTTCACGCAAAAACTTGCCCATGGTTTCCGACCAGTAATGGATTGCCTCGCGGCAGGCCGCAAACGCATCGACATTATCGCTAAACGCGCTGCGAAGAATCGTTACAAGACTGGACACCGAAGCCATCGCATCCACTGGCGTCCGATGCGTCTGCACAAACAACGCATCCGGATAGACGGACAGCAATGCCGGCACGGCAAACATGTGAGTAGGCGCTTTCAATATCCAACGGTGGGCAGGCCGTCGAAAATTCAGATGTTGAAGAAACCGACGATGGTATTCGTACACAGGCCGCAGATCCTGCTGAAAAAACCAGGCGCGATACGATGACACATAGTACATCGTGTCGAATTGATCGCTGAGAAACGTGGGAGTCATCAGGCCGACGCACTCCTGCGGAAGTTCTGCGCCGACGGCGTGCACGTAACGGAATGTAGGCGCCAGCCAGTTGAAGTAATGACAACTTTGCGCAGCGCGCTGAATTCGTCGTTTCTCATCGACGACAGTAGGCGGCGATGGCGCCATCACTTCCCACATGAGCGGAGATCGATGCTCCGGGTCCGCGGCCAGTAGATTATGCAACAGCGTAGTGCCGCTGCGGGGCAGACCGACGACAAAGAGCGGTTGGCGGATTTCCTGGTGTCCGATTTCAGGGTAAAGCTGCCGATCCTGCTCCATCTGTAAACGCGAGCACAAAATCTGCACAATATTGGTTCTAAGAGCGATTTTTCCGACCCAGCTGAGTCGTGCCTCGCTGTGGCATGACTCAAGCAAACGCGAGAGCGCTTCAAAAAAGTCGCCGCCCCCGAAATCATCGAGTCCGCAGTGTCGCTTTGCCGCCTCGATCAAATTAGTCGCAAGCGTCCGCCTGGCTGGGAAATGCATTTTTTCCAGTAACGCGCCATATCCATTGAAAAGCCGGAGAGGCAGAAGTGGACGGGTTTGCTGGAGTGTCGTGACAGAGTTGTTCATTCGATTAAAGCCACCAATATGCCAGCGCTAGCACTGAATCACTATTGGACTTAAGGACTATGGAAACGAGACCGTAGGAGGCAAGTCAAGTCACGAATGGCAACAAAGCTGTGGTTCCGTCGTGCCAGTTGGTTGTTAGTTGCGCCTCTCCCCTTGGCAAGGGAGAGGACTGAGGTGAGGGGTTCGCGCTCCGCACGCAGCAACTTTGGATCAACCTTCACCTTCCTCCTCTCCCTTCTGAAGGGAGAGGCGACCCTTATGCATGCAGACGCATCTCAGCATCGAGCTGACAATTTACTAACACTACCGCGTGGTTGCGCACCTCACGCAATCGCATCATCGTGTCGCTATGCAAACAGAGAAGGCGACATTTGGCGCAGGCTGTTTCTGGGGCGTGGAAGAAACTTTTCGCAATTTAACGGGCGTTTTGTCCACAGCTGCCGGTTACGCAGGTGGAACAAAAGAGAATCCGACCTATGAAGATGTTTGCACCGATAAGACCGGACACGCTGAGGTGGTGCAAGTCGAGTTCGATCCGTCGCAGATCAGTTACGACGAACTTCTAAATATTTTCTGGTCCAACCATAACCCGACGACCTTGAACCGGCAGGGGCCCGATGTCGGAACGCAATATCGCTCAGTGATTTTTTATCATTCGCCGGAGCAACAGGCAGCGGCAAACGCTTTAAAAGAGAAAATCGGAAAGAGCGGTCGATTCAATCGGCCGGTCGTAACGCAAATCGAACCCGCGCCGAAATTCTGGCGCGCCGAAGAATATCATCAGCGTTATTTGCAAAAACGCGGCCAGTCACATTGCGCGATTTGAGGAGAAAAACACACAAGGGCTCTGCAAAACACGACGAGCTTTTTCATGCATGTCGCACGAAGTGCTTTGGGAGTCCGATGCGTCCTCGCATCGCTTTTAGAGCGTAACAGCCTTGCCGAAAGAGCAGCTCGTGACGTCGCGCGTTTCAGGTTGTGGACAGTGGCGGTTTCTCAAAAGCGGCGCGAGGACGCGCACGCACTCCGAAAGTCCGGCAACTGCCGGACGAAAACGAACAGCAGCGTTATTGATTTCACGGGTTTCAGAGTGCGCAATGAATCACTAATCACTCCTTCTAGTGGCCTAGCATGAGAGCGAAGCCTCGCGTTCTTCGAACGAAAAATTTCGTCACCGACGCGGCTGATTTCATTCTCGCGCAAGCACAACAAGCTCTTGGCGAACGCAACGAATTCCGGATTGCGCTCTCGGGCGGAAACACCCCGCGACCGGTTTACACCCTGCTTGCCGCGATCGGGTGTGATCTGCCATGGGATCTGATTCGGATCACGTTCGGAGACGAGCGTTGCGTGCCGCCGGACGATGCGGAAAGCAACTTTAGAATGGCCCGGGAAACTCTGCTGGCGCCAGCCGCGGTTCCGAAACAATCGATTCTACGGTTGCGCGGGGAACTCGATCCGCAAACGGCAGCGCAGGAGTATCAGGATCATCTCGACGTCATTGCTACTGAGGGTGGTGAACCAATTTACCGGCACGACCTGATTCTTCTCGGTTTGGGCGATGATGGTCACACAGCGTCGCTGTTTCCAGGAACCGCTGCGCTAGACGAGACGATACGCCGGGTGATGGCAAATTTTGTTCCCAAGTTCAACACGTGGCGGCTGACATTTACATTTCCACTCATCAACGCCGCGCGGCACATATTGTTCCTGGTAGGCGCATCGAAAAATCCCGCGCTGATCGAGCGCGTATTGCAAGGTGACTCGCAGTATCCCGCTGCCCGAGTCAATCCTTCAGCAGGAGAAGTGACGTGGATGATTGGCGAGTAGCACAGGCATCCTGCCTGTGGGGCCAACACGCATCTTGCGTGTTATTGTGCGATTCGGCAGGCGAGACGCCCGCCTGCCCCACAGCCAGGATGGCTGTGCTACGATAAGTGTAATGCGCACGATCGTTGTATCAGGCTCCGCTGGATTAATCGGCTCGGAAACGGTTAAACGTTTTGCAGGCGAGGGCGCGCGCGTGATCGGGATCGACAATGATATGCGAGAAAAGTTTTTTGGCGCGGAAGCTTCCACGAAAAAGATCCGTGACGATATGATTGCGAATGTTCGCGGATACGAACATCACGACCTCGACATTCGCGACGCTGCTGCAGTGAACGAGCTCTTCAAGCGTCATAGCGGCGCGATCGACGCGGTCGTGCATACCGCGTCGCAACCGTCACACGACTGGGCAGCGCGCGATCCGCAAACCGATTTCACCGTGAACGCGAACGGCACGCTCAATCTTCTGGAAGCCGCGAGAAAGTTTTCTCCGGAGGCGCCTTTTGTTTTTACTTCGACGAACAAAGTCTACGGCGACACGCCAAATCGTTTACCGCTGCGGGAACTGCAGAAGCGCTGGGAAATCGAGCCCGGCCACGAATACGAGCCGGGAATTTCCGAGACGATGAGCATCGATTACACGAAGCATTCCCTCTTTGGCGCGTCCAAAGTCGCCGGAGACATTCTCGTTCAGGAATACGGGCGCTATTTTGGAATGCGGACGGTTTCCTTTCGCGGTGGCTGCCTCACCGGACCTGCGCATGCAGGAACGGAACTGCACGGTTTTCTTTCCTACCTGATGATCTGCAATGTGACCGGCAGGCCGTATCGCGTTTTTGGTTACAAAGGCAAACAGGTCCGCGACAACATCCATAGCTTCGATTTGGTTGAAGCGTTTGCAGAATTCATTCGAGCGCCGCGTGCCGGCGAGGTCTATAACATCGGCGGCAGCCGGCACAGTAATTGTTCCATCCTCGAGGCAATCGAGATGTGCGAACAAATCTGCGGCAAAAAATTAACCTGGACCTATGAGGAAATGAACCGCATCGGCGACCACATCTGGTGGATCAGTGATGTACGAAAGTTTCAGTCGCATTATCCAAATTGGAAATTTCGCTACGGCATGCGTGAAATTCTCGAAGAAATTCACGGCGCGGTTGCAGGATGATCCGCTTCAACGGTTCAACGCTTTAACGCTTCAACCCGGCCTAATACTCTTCGCCTTCGTCTTCTTTCGTAACGACGCGATCGTCCACGGCGTAGGCATGAAGCATTACCGCGCCGAGGTAAAAGAAAAAGAGGCCCAGACCCCACCCGGCAGATGCGAACGCGGCCAGTAACACGAAAAGCCCGACTGGGATTGCGCCAAACATCCAGAGAAAACCTGCGAGTTTGTGTCCCTTATAAATGTGTCCCAACCCGGGAATGATACTTAGGATAACCGCTACTGCATCGCTCGCTTTGCCTTCCGCAGTTTCCGTCTCGCCCCGCGTCCAATCGCAGTGGTCACAGTGTTGCGCACCCTTCGGCAGAAGATAACCGCAATAAGGGCAAGGCATTTTATCTCCCGCACTTGATTCCGGGTGAGTTGGTGGTGCGTCGGTGTACTCCACGCTCATTTCAATTGTTGAAAATCACAAGCCGCGCGGAATTCGTCAAGAAAACTTAACCACGAATGGACACGAATGTAGACGAAGGAGAGAACTGGCAGGGACGGCGCGATGTCCCTGCCGAAATTTTCGTGTCATTTTGGAATTTGGTAATTGAGATTTATTTGGGATTTGGAAATTGGAATTTGGAGCCTCGCCGCGTTATTCGTGGTCGGATGCGTTGTTTTCTTCTTTTCCTGGCATTATCCGCACAAGTGTTCGGCGC
>WNGE01008968.1_pt1 | contig 19647 bp, 18 predicted proteins | sample 5400651 | NCBI WGS metagenome assembly WNGE01 (sample SAMN13153370, study PRJNA577476) | soil metagenome | isolation source: 60 cm soil or saprolite under grassland replicate 2 | place: USA:California | collected 2016-06-15
GAACCTGCAACTCCGGCGCGAACTCACCCGCCTCGGCTGGAACGGCCAGCCCGCAGCGACGTAACCACGTTCAATCAATCGCAACATCGAAATGACCTGCAAGAATGCGGCAATCACGAGCCTGAACCGTGGATAACCGTCGGGCCCAGGAGCGCGACGTTGGCGGCCTGGGCGGCGAAGCCGAGGGTGGCGAGGTCCTTGATCTTGCGGATGTCGAGGTCGGGCTGGAAGGTGAAGTCGAAGTCGTCGATGGTCTTGTGGTGGGGCAGGCCGGAGACGTGCAGGGCGCTGGCGAAGCGGCGGTCGTCTTTGGCGGCGGTTTCCTCGCCGGGGATGAGGTCGAGGAAGTCGGCGTAGCCGAGCTGGGCGTCGTGGGCGCGCTGGATCAGGGCGGGCGCGCTGGCGGCGAGGTGGCGCAGGCCGAGCCTTGTGGCGTGCGCGGTGATCCGGGTGGTGACGAGCTCGCTCATGGTGGTGCTCCTTGGAGGCGGGGCTGGCGGCCCGGCCGCCGCTGGCGGGCGGCGGCCGGGCGCGGGGGTCAGGGCGTGGCGGTCTTGCGGCCGCTGGCCGGGCGGGTGGTGAGTTCTTGCAGGTGAGCGGTCAGGCGTTGCCGTTCGCCGCGTTCAGCGGCGGTGTCGGCCTCGGCCCGGTTCAGGCGCTGCCGCAGTTCGGTGATGGTGTCGCCGAGTGCGTCGAGTTGTGCCTGGCGGGCGGCGGCCAGAGCGGCGGCGTGCCGCTCGTGGTCGTCGCGGAGCCGGGCGGCCTGGTCACGGGCATCCTGGGCGCTCGTGGCGGCGGATGCCGCGGCGGCCAGCGCAGTGTCGCGTCCGGCGTGGGCGGCTGTGATCGCGGCCTGGGCCTCGGCCCGGGCCTGGCTGGCCTGGTCGCGGGCGGCTTGCGTGGCGGCGTCGGCACCGGCGCGGGCCTGTTCGGCCTGGGCATGCGCTTGCCGGGCTGCCTCGGCCTGGGCGGCGGCGGCGGCTTCGGCGCCGGCCTGGGCTGCCTGGGCGGCTTCCATCGCGGTGATGGCCTGGGCGGCGGCTGCGCGGGCCTCGGTTCCGGCCTCGCGGGCGGCGTGCGTGAGCGTGACCTGGCGGGCCAGCTCGGCGCGGGCTGCTTCCAGGTCAGCGGTGGTCTCGGCGCGGACCGCCTCGATCTGGGCCTCGGCGGCCTCGGGGCTGGCAGCGGCAGCCAGCTGCGCGCCGATGCCGCCCAGCTGGCCGAGCGCGCCTTCGAGCTGGGCTGACAGCCGGGTGATGGCGGCGAGGGCGTCATCGCGGATGGCCGCGGCCCGCGCGACCGCGCCGGTGACCGGCCGGCTGGCATCGGGGCCGCTGTCTTGGCCTGCGAGTTCCTGGCGGCGGCGGAACGCGGTCAGCGCGGTGTGGGTGACCTTGGCGGTGCCGGGCTCGCCGCGGTCTTCGGCGACGGCCTGCCCGCAGTAGCGGGGCGGGGCGCCCGGTCCGTCACCGGCCCTGGGCCGGGCGGGGTTGCCGCAGCCGGGATACCGGCATGCGGCCGTGGCGGCGGGCGGCACGGCAAGCGTGCTTTTCATTTCACTCCTGTGAACGAAACGCAATGCAATGAAATGGAACCGGAGGGCATTGCGCGGGGGGTTGTGTCGTCTCGTGCGTGGTCACAGGCCCGGGCGGCGGGCGCCGGCTGCCAGGACGGGGAATGAGGGAATGCCGCGTCCGGATCTGTGGCCAGGGAAAACAGTCAGGCGGCTAGCCGCGGCCGGTCATGCCGGGGAAGACGCCCTGCTCGTAGTCGCTGAGCGGCCGGCGGGCGACCGGCGCGGCGGCGGCCGGGTGCGAGGCCAGCAGCATCCCCAGCGTGCCGGTTCCCGCGGCGGCGGGCCGGCTGGCTGGCGGAGCATCGCCGGCAGCGACTGTGACGGCGCGGGTGCGGCCGTCGGGCAGCCCGTCCCAGTGCGCCTGGTCCACGACGAAGCTGCCCCGCCGCTGCGCGCGGGCGTGGACGGCCAGCAGGCCGCCGCCGTCGCCCGGCAGGGCGTAGATCGCGACCTTGCCGTCCCCGGCCCGGACGTGCACCCGCTGGAACGGCCGCACCTGCCGGGCGGGCACCGAGTACATGCTGGCCTCGAACGAGATCAGGCAGTCCTTGCCGGCCCGGCGCAGGTGCTGCCCGGCGACCAGGTACGGTGCCGCGGGCAGCGGCCGCAGCGCCGCCCGGTCGGCCGCGGCCCGGACCCCGATCACCTCACCGTGGGTGCGGTGCACCTGGCCGCGGCGGATCGGCGCCCAGTCCAGGAACGCGGCGTCCATCTCCTCCAGCGAGCAGAACGCCCGCCCGGCCAGCACGTGGGCGCGGGCGATGTCGACCTGGCGTTCCACCCTGCCCTTCCCGGTCGGCCGGTACGCGGCCAGCACGTCGATATCGAACCCGTAATGCCCGGCGAACGCGACCGCCTCCGGGTGCAGCGGCACCGCCTTCCCCGGCGCGACGTGCCGCTGCACGACGGTCTTGGTCCGGTCATAGACCACCGAGCCCGGCACCCCGCCGAAATACTCGAACGCCCGGATGTGGCAGCCGAAGAACGCCGCCAGGTCGGTGCGGGCGGTATAGCAGCAGAACGGGTCCCGCGAGTACGACAGCACCATGTGGAAGGAGTAGACCTTCGGGGTCCCGATCAGCACCCCGGACTCCTCTCCCCAGTCCACCTGCGCCTGCGCGCCCGCGGCCACCGCGAACCGGCGGTGCAGCCCGGCGAGCGGGTTGTCATCGCCCGCCGCCAGCTCCGCCGCGATCTTCGGGCGGACCTCCGCCACGTACAGCTTCACCCGCTGGTAGCTGCCGTCATAGCCGTACCCGGCGGCCAGCCGCTCGCAGATCACCGACGCCCGCAGCCTGATGTCGGCGCGCAGCCACGAATCGATCACTCCCTCGAACGGGGCGATCTTGCGCGGCTGGGTCCCCTTCCGCGAAGACCCGGCCGGCGGGACCGCCGGGACATCCCCGGACAGGTACCTCTTCACCGTGCGCCAGTCACAGCCCACCTCGGCCGCGATCTCGGCGTATGACGCGCCCGCCTCATGCAAGGCGCGGAATCTCCGAATGTTCATCCAGTTCTCCGGATGCAGGATCATCGAAGAGATCACCCTTCGCTGCAGTCGTCTTGGCAGTCGACACAACGAAGGGTGGTCCACTTCACAGGGCCGGCAAGGACACATCACCAGAACCCCGGCACCCGGTCAGTCAGCGAGGCAACCGCACCCCCCGCCCCGCAGGCCACTGACCCCGCACAGCAGGACAGAACCAGCAGAACAAGGCACGCACCCCGCCCATCCCGGCCGTCACATCAGGTCGTACGCCATCCGACAGCAGAGGTCGTACGCGGACACCCTTGACCCAGGCCGCCGCTCACACGACCCTGGCAGCTACCAGGACAATCGGGGTCAGACAGGCCTGCCCCGAAACACCGCACCAAACCCGGCACCAAATGAGCGAAACCAACACGAACCAGGCTCAGGATCTGCAAAGACTTGACGGTCCGCTTCATATGAGACGGTTACGGTTCGTCAAGTGGCGGACAAAGCCGAACACAGAGCGTGACGTAGGGGGCGGCGACTTCGACGCGCTCCCAGCGCCGGAGCGCCGCCGCATCAGGGCCGGCTCACTGTGGCCACCGGCCGGGTTCGCCGCTGGAGCGCACATAGCCTGCAACCCCTTTCACGCACTGCCCCGGCGGGGCACTGCCGTGCGCCGCAGCCACGTCGTCAACGCAGATCACGGCGAGGAACAGTTCGTCGCAGATGCGAACCGGCAGGAGCAGGTCCACGTTGATGCCGACGTCGGCGAGCTTGCGGAAGGTCGCCGCGCCGATGCCGGGCTGGTTCTGCATCCGGACGGTGAGCACGGGCCGGATCAGGTACCCGGTGCCCGCGCTGCCGGGCACCGTCTGGGCTGAAGCCTCGTCGTCGGCGATGAACGCGACGACGCCGCTGTCACCGTGCGTTGTCGCGCACAAAGGACGTTGACGCCGCTGCTGGCCATCGCCTCGCACAGGCGGGCAAGCTCGCCAGGCTGATTTTCCCAGTTCCACGGGGGGCTCATCTGGTGCCTGCTCTCCCCGGGCAGCATGGCGCAAGAGCGCCGCTAACGCCGACGCTATCGCCTGGCCGGTTGCGGCAACCTGCCCGGCCCCGCGCCGGCTACGCCCGCCCGCAGGCGGCGCAGCCGCCCCGGCCGGATCCGTTGCACCCGGGCGTTCTGGGCCCGCTCACAGGCGCCCTGCCTGGCTGTGCAGGCCGCACGTGCCGGCCGTCAGCTGGAGATCTTGCCGTCCACGCCGAGGCTCAGCGTGATCGGCTGTGCCGTGCCGGGCGGCAGCGGGTTCTTGCCGTCCACGGTCAGCTTGATGCCGCCGGGATTACCGAGCCTCATATAAACGCCATGCCGGAAGGTCCACCTTCTCGATGTTCCGGCAACGACATAGGACTGGAACAGGTACCCGTCGGCTGGCGCGGTGAACTCAACCCAGCAGTCCTGGATGGCTGTGAGGTGGATGGCGATCTTGTGGGCGTACGGATTCGGGGCCGCGGTGGCGGCCGGAGATGGTGTGGCGTGGCGGTGGCTGGCCCGGTGAAGCCCGGCCGCGGCCCCGGTGGCGGCGCCCGGCGCGTGGCCCGAGGCCGTGATGACGTGGTACGCCACCAAGCCAAGGGCGGCCACCAGCGCCAGCCCCAGCACCGCGGCCCAGTTCACCCGGTGCCGGGCGTGCATCCCGACCGGCCGGGCCGGCCGGAACAGATCCGCCGCCGTGATCTGCGGCGCGCGGTGAGCCGCGTCGTACTCCCGGATCAATGGTTCGGGATCAGCCCCGACGACCCGGGCGATGGCGCGGATGTGCCCCCGGGCGTAGAAGTCGCCACCGCACGCGCAGTAGTCGTCGCGCTCGATGCCGCCGATGATTGTTTCCCTGATGCAGGTCCGCTGGCTGACCTGGGTCACGGTGAGACCGGCCTGGCGGCGCGTTTCCGCCAGGTCTTCGCCGATGCTCACGGCGCGCCTCCGCTGCTGTATCGCATCGCGCGCCGCACCGGGCGCGGATGCAGGTAGTCATGACTCCATCATCGCCCTGTCCGCCCTAAACGGAGCCCCCGCGCTGCTGGTGCCAGGCAGACTGCACCCGGCCCGGATTCCCCATCTCCGGATCCGGATCCGCGCGAAGCGTTCCCGCTTCCTTCCGCCTTCCCGCCCCTCTATGATCGTGGACGCAGGCTCACGGATTTGAGCTGCGCAGGTACCGGGTGTGGCCATGGAAGAGCAGCCAACGACGCTCGCCACCCGCGTCGCCGTCGGGCCCGACACCGACGCCGAGGGTGTTGCTGCGGCCACCTTCCGGCTTCGCCGTGAGCTCCCCGGTCTCGGTGCCGGCGCGGACGAGTTGCCACAGGCGGGCGAGCTCCCGCCGGGAGCTAGGGCCGTGGAGCTGGCGGCGCCCGGCGCGCCGGTGGTCATCGTCGCCCAGTCGCCGCTGCTTACCCCTTTGGTGGCCGCGGCCCGGCCGACCCTGCCTCCGCCGGGGCCAGCCACCGCGCGGCACCCCAAGCGCGTCGGCCGCCGTCTGCTAGTCGCGGGCCCACCGACGAAGGCGGCCCCCGACATCTCGCAGAGGAGCAGGTGAATCAAGTGCATTCTGCACCCATGTCTAGCGGTTCTCCCGGCAGGCGGGCGCTGGCCGTCATCCTGGCGATCATCGGCGTCCTGGCGATCATCGCAGGGATTCTCTACCTGGCCGGCGCAGCGAACTCCCTGCATTTCATGGTGGGGAGCGTTCATAAGGGACATCACCTGGTCCGGGCGGCCGTCTCCTTTGTGGTCGGCGTAGCGCTCCTGACCGGTGCCTGGTTCGCCGCCAGGGCGGGGTTGAACTCCCGCCGCTAGCCTGAAGCCCGCGCTCTGGCTCGTGACCGTCCTCCTCGCCCGCGCCGTGGCAAGCTGCCACATTCCCGGGAACTCGGGAAGCCCGCGACCGGCAGGCGCTTGGCCTGCTGGAGGAGGCCGCCGACGAGCACCGCGGCGGGAATCTCGTGATGAGCCTGGCCGACCCGCACGACCCGGTTACCCAGTTGGCCCACGGCACCCCCGGCCTAGCCGACCGGTTCCCACGCTCTCCCACTTCCCGGCCTACACCAGCGGCGAACTGGCCGCCATCTTCACCCAGCGAGCCCACAACGCCGGGGAAGTGGGCGATCGTCCTCCACGCCCGCCCACCGCGGAAACCGAACTGTTCAGCAGAGGCTCTGCCCGAAATTGACACCAGGCGCACGCTCATCGCACGATCGAGCGCCGGATCGGCGGGATCAGGCGAACGCATAGGGCAGCTGGACGGCGCCGGGGAGCATTAGCAAACCCTGGCCGACAGAGCGCAACAGAATAGCTGTTCGGGGCGGTACGAGCGGCCATGCCGAACGACCAGACTGGCGCGCGTTCACCTTCGCCGGGGAATGCGGGGGTGCCGATCGCAGCGATGGTGCGCTTCACTCCGGTGGCTGCGGGCCGGGGCGGGCGGGCTGGCCTGGACTACTGGTCCGCGTGTGGTTGGGTGAAGGGGTAGGCGTCAGCTGCCTCAGAGTCTGCGTTGCGAACCAGGACCGGGCCCCGCTTGTCTGGCTCCACGAGCTGAATGGGAGCAGGTACTCATTTTCACTTCTCACTTCGCGGCAGCTGGTCATAGTCCCCAAAATGGTCCCGACAAGCCGACGCTGCGCAGGTAGTCCGCGGCTTCTGCCGGCTCTCGTCGGGTATAGCCACGGTCGAGGCGGCCGTCGTACCAGTGCGCGGCCAGCCTCCAGAGGGTGGCTAGGTCCATCACGTATCCGCGCGGGTGCCCGGTGTCCCTCAGCCAGGCGCCGACGCAGCGTTCGGAGCAGAACAACCGCTGATGCCGGCAGGTGTGGACGACGTCATCCCACATCCGGGATACGGGCACGAGGAAGTGAGCGATCTGGTCGCCGGCCGGCGGCTGCTGCGCGCCGACGTTCCAGGAATGCGGGCGCCCGCATGCCGGGCATCTGGTCGCCACCAGCATCTCGCCCTCGCCTGCAAGCAAATGCGGTAGCGCAAAAGAGTCCCACGCGCAGCCGCCCCACCACAGCGTGCGCATACCCATGACCGAGAACCCCAGCGGCACGGCCGAAAACGGGTGCGCCATCACGATCCGGCCCTGCCCGTCGAGAACCAGGTGGCGCGCACCGGCCAGCGCTTGCAGTCCCCCGATGACCGCTGGCATGTCACTGCCGAACTGTTCTGCGAGCTCGCCGGGTTCGGGCGCACGCCCCGCCTCGGCGAACGAGCGGTACACCGCCAGCCGCAGATCCTCGCTGTCCATGCCGCCATCTTTGCAGGGCGAGCCGAGCATGCTGCCCGGTGAGTCGCCTCCAGAACGGCCTTCTGGCACACGCTGATCGGCACGACCGCGTTGTCCGCCGGGCCCGCGCCGCCTGTGGCCACGCACAGATCGCCCCGCTCGGGAATGGTCCGGACGGGCAGGTTGACAACAGGGCTAGCCACACCGATCGGCGGCTACGGGCGCGTCAAGCAAAACTGAACGCTCTTGACGCAGCGTGACGACGCTGGCTGGGTCCGCCCGGCGGCCGTGTGCGTGGTCTTCCACACGGAACCACCAGATAGCGCGGTGCCCGCTCGATCAGCAACGCCCGATTCGCCCACTGATAGATTCGGAGCCGTGCCTGACCTGCCGTGGGCAACTCGCGCGGAGATGGAACCGGGATCGGACTACCTGGTGATGGCCTCCCATCTGCCGCTCAAACGGATCTCCTCCACCGTACGGTTCTTCCGGGGCGTATCGGCCGTGCGCAAGCAACTCGCCACCGCGGACGGTCTGGTTGGCTACACGTTGCGGGCCAAGCCCCTGGCCCGCGACTACTGGACCCTCTCTGTGTGGAACGACAACACGACGCTTGGCGAGTTCATGCGCACGCCACCGCACGTCCAGCTCATGGCCTCGCTCAAGCCCCTGATGGGACCGACAAAGTTCGTCACATGGACGATCTCGGCGTCCGATGGACGTCCGAGCCTGGCGGGCGCCCTTGAGCGCCTGGCTTCCGGATAGCACTCGACTGCGGCCGCCCACGTGAGCGGCCCTTCGCCGGAGCGGTCGGCTCACACAGCAGACGGCAGGCTGCTCAAGAACGCCGAACGATCCCTTCGGCTCGAGAGCAGCCGCCGCCGTGCCAATCCCGGTCGGCGTACAGATCGGCGGTTTGCGAGTGTTGCCTCGCTGAGGATCCGTTACGGTCAGTGACCTGTCTGCAAGCGAACCCGACGGCAGCGAATGGATGCCATCCTGCCTGGTGGCAGCCTGGTGGCAGCCCGGCGGCGACGGCAAGGCAGGAGCCCAGCCAGCCCGCAGGCCCGTGCCACCAGCGGCGGGATCGTGCGGTGAATCGTCCCGGCGAGTCCGGGGGCCCATCCCGCCGAAGCGGCGCCGAAGTGTGGATGTGCAGGAAGAGGGGGACCTGCATCCAGCGCGGCTGGGCAGGGCCGCGGCGACCAGCTTGCTGCTAGACCTCACCTTTCGGGGCTGCCTTGATCAGCATGCCCGAGGCCTACGGCCAGCGAGCCAGGCGCCTGCTGCGCAGTGTGAGTGCGGCAGCGGTCCCTGAACGCTCGCAGGCACATATAACGCCGACTCGGCCTTCGATTCACCCGGCTGCGGGCGATCTGACGAGGACGGCCCGTATGAGGTGACGGACTGGCGGCTGCCCCGGCGGGAGCAGCTCGAGGGCGCCCTTGCCCGGTCCGCGACCTGATCGCGGGAAGAGAAGATCAGGCTGCGGGTTCGCTGGAGTGTCGAGCGTGGCCGGGCGTGACTAGCCGGATATGCGAGGGTTGCATCATGGCCAGCAGGGCGGGGCGGCAGCTGGTGCTGTTTCGGCACGCGAAGTCGGCCTGGCCTGATGTCGCCGGCCATGAGCGGCCGCTGGCGCGCCGAACCCCGGCTAACTCATGCGCCGGCGCCCGGCGTGCCCCGGTTGGCGGGGGCGGGATCACCAGCGCCCATACCGCTCTCCACTTTCATGACCTTCAGGTTCTTGTCGAACTTGACGGTGACGAAAGAGCCGCCGGCCTTCGTCATGTGCGCCTCATACACGCCGTCACCGGCGTCGGTCTCGATCCGGTAGACGGTGCCACCCGGAACCGCCTTGAGCGCCGCCGCACGGAGCGTCGCGGCCGTGCCGCTCGATACCCTCTTCTCGTCGGGACGGACCGGCTGGGCGCCGCCGGGCCCCCGCCGCGTCGCATCGTTGCCGCTCGAGGTGGACGCAGTGCTGCCGCTCGCTGCGGGAGTGCTGCTCGCGGCGGACGCGCTCAGCGTGCTAGCGATGACGCCACCGATGATTGCGCCCGCAGCCAACAGGCCAACCGCACCCACCCGCCTTTTCTTGCGCTCGCCGGTTCTCGTCGAGTCGTACATCGTGTGATCTCCTTCTGGCCGTGGCCGCCAACCCTTGGCGACCATCGCACCAACGTGCCTCCCCGACCTGTCCGCTTCGTCAAGCCGAGCTCTGTCCCGCCTATGACCGACTGCGGAAAGTGGATGATCACATCACGGCCGGCAACTCCGTCGCCAAGGTCACCGACACCCTGCTCCGCAACGACCTGATCCTCGTTGAGGAGATCGGGTTCGCCCCGCTGGACGACACCGGCACCCAGCTGCTATTCCGCTTCATCGCCGCCGCCTGCGAACGCCGCGCCCTCGGGCGTCATCGTTACCTTCGCGGCATCAAGGCCAGATTGCTGCCGGATTCCCGGAACCGGAAACGCTCACCAGTCGCGCAATCCCAGGTCACCGCCATGATCAGCGTCCCAAGCGCAGCGCCGGGGAGCATCGCGCACAGCGCCGGGGGCATCCGGGGGGCACTTCCGGGCTCCATTATCACCGGATACACGATCGAAAAACGCTCATGACCTGGAGCCCCCTTACGGAATCGAACCGTAGACCTTCTCCTTACCATCACCACCATCAACCAGCCCAAAACCGCTGTATAGGGCCTGACCAGGCCGAACGCTAGCTCACGCTAGCGGAGGCCAGCACAGGCCAGCCGTCGCTGGCTGCATTCTGCCCCCCAAACTGCCCCCCAAGATCTTCACTCACGGCGCCCAGGAATCAGACAGCCGAGCACAGATTCGATTCTGCTGTCCTGCGAAGCACGGCCAAGCCCAAACCCCTCTGCCCCGGAAAGCCCGATCTTCGACATAGCTGATCTCGCCGAGATAGCGCATGATCAGCCACGGCAACAATTTCGCGAACATGGCGGCCATCAGGACCGCTGCAGCTCACAACCCACCTGGACCATGCTGGTCGGCTTGCCGCCGGCCAGGGCGATACGGTCCAGCCCACCCAGGTCAGGTCCGTCAAATCCATGGATCAGGACCTGCTGGTCGACCGAATCGTGCACCTGGCCCGGTTCGGCATGTTGTACCGGCTGCCGGTCGTGCTGTCGACGGTCAACGTCAGCACCGGCCGGAACCAGCCCACCATCGGGCCGCTTCAGGACGTCCTGCCGGGGATCACGGCCCTGGACCGGACGGACCGGACCACGATCAACGCCTGGGAAGACGCCGAGTTCAAGCAAGCGGTCCGGGCCGCCGGCCGCCACAAGCTGATCATGGCCGCGCTGTGGACTGAGGCCTGCCTGACCTTCCCCTCGCTGGATGCGATGCGCGAGGGATACGAGACCTACCCGGTGACCGACGCCGTCGGCGGGACATCACCCGAGGCGCACCAGGCCGGGCTGGACCGTATCGCCCTGGCCGGCGGCAAGCCGACCAGCATGGTCCAGGTGGGTTGTGAGCTGCAGCGCGACTGGGGCCGCCAGGAAACCGCGGAGGGCTTCACGCAGATCCTGTTCGGCGGGGAGCGGCCACTGGCCGGGGCGAGCACCAAACCCGGCAACGGAGTTCGCGCGGGCCGATGAGGCGGGCGGCACATGTCGCCTGGCGTCGACCGCTGCTCCGCCAGGCATATGCGCGGTCAGACCACGCTTACCAGGCCAGGACGTGGCGACGCTCGTCCCGCCACGGCCTTGATGCCCGTGGGCGGGCTGAGCCCCACGCGGGGCTTGTTGTCATCTGCGTCTTTTCGGGGCCAGCGGGACTGGCCGGGCAGGCCGATATCGTGGTTGCGGCCGCGCGAGGCAGCTTGCATGCTGGCGGCGTGGCGGGTGAGGTCGCGAGGGTCAGCGAGGGTGTTCGAGGCCGAGCTGGGCGGCTGTTCGAGCTTTCTTACCGGCTGATACGAGAATGGCCCCACAGCTGGGCAGGCGGCAGCACCCGGCGGAGCGTGAGCGGAGCCGGGTTCTTGGAGCGGATGTCGGGCGGCTGGCTGGAGGCTGACCTGGTGGCCGAGGACTTTCAGCTTGGCGGTGAGGCGGCGGGTGTGGTAGCCGGCGGCAGCGAGTGTGCACTGACCCGGCGCAGTGAGCGACCCTTCCGGCCGGAAGCGGAAACCGCTCAGCCGCCGGTCGGCACCTTGTCCACGGAGGCGTCGAAGATCTGCCTGATCGAGGCGTCCAACTGCGCGTGGAACTGCTCGTTGGTCTGCTGGTCGGATAGGTCCTCGAGCAGCGCCCGGGAGAAACTCGCGATCATGCTCGGGTCCCTGGCCAGCAACGCGCACGCCTCGTCGCGGCTGTAGCCGCCGGACAGGGCGAGCACCCGGAGGACCCGCGGGTCGGCGGCGAGGCCGGCGTAGCGGCCCGGCTGGGTCGGGATGGTCAGCTTCAACATGACGGCGTCGTCGTCGGACAGCGCCTCGATGCGCGTCTGCAACGCGTCCCGGAGCAGGGTCTCCGCTTCATCCTTGCGCGGGCTGCCGATACTGACCTCGGGCTCCAGGATGGGACGAGCCCGGCGGCTGAGATCCGCGCGGCGTACTCGAACTGCTGATCGGCGATCGCGGCCACCCCGTCCTTGTCGGCGTCGTTGATCACTGACCGCATCTTCGTGCCGAAGATCTGGTGCCGGTTCGCCCGCTCGAGCAACTCGTCGAGCGGGTCGATCGGCTTCATCAACTGCACGCCGTTCTGCTCGGCGGCGAGCCCCTTGTCCACCTTGAGGAACGGGACGACCTGCTTCTCGGTCCACAGGTACCGCGCCGTCGGGACGCCCTGCATGTCCCGCTCCATGGTCTGCTCGAACAAGATCGCCCCCAGGATGCGCGAGCCGTCGAACGCAGGGTCGGTGATCACCCGTGTCCGCATCGCGTGGACAAGATCGAACATCTCCTCCTCGGAGGCGTACCGGCTCTCGTCGATGCCGTACTCGGCCAGCGCCTTCGGGGTGCTGCCGCCGCTCTGGTCGAGCGCCGCGAAGAACCCGCGACCCGAGCGGACCTTCTCCAGCCGTGTGGCTTCCATGCCTGCCATCCTTGCAGCCCCGGAAAGGGTCGTGAGCAGTGCGGTGTACGAACGGCGCCAGGTCAGGCCGGACACCAGGTGCAGACGGGCCGCATAACGCCTCATGCATGGGTGATCATTACTCGATTGCTCCGGGCGAGAAGCGGCGGCCGGCCGGACGCCAGGAAGCAGGCTCGTTTCCTGAGGCGCCCGCCCCTGTGGCTGTCGTGGCCGTGGGCTGGCGAGGGAGATGGATGGGGCAGCGCGTGTCCTTGTACCGAGCCGCATAGAACATGATCAGTGCCGTGGCCACGATCTGGATCCCGCCGAGCGCGATGAACACGCCGGCGTGGATCGCGACGGCGCGTGCGGTGATCAAAACCGACGCCAGCAGCCACACCTCAAATGCCAGCCGGCTGATGCCAGCCGAGCAGTGGGCCCTGATTAGATGGGAAAGCTGCGGCACGTACGCTCCCCCGGCCAGCCCGGCGCCGACAAAGCCCGCGATCTCCGTGGCCGTCAGCATCGCTGGCCCAATGACCGAGGCGGCCCGACATACCCGCGACCTCCCGGCCTGATCACGCCAGCGCGCGCGAGCCGTTGTGTCTCATCCTGGATTGCGCCGGCAACCTCGGCCAGGGCGGGCGTGCCAACTCGGAGCCTTCAGGCTGCTGCGGATTGCCTTGCTCTCCGCCGCTGGTACCAGCCATAGGTGATCAGTGCGCCGTAACCGGCTAGGTGGCCGGCGACCTGGAGGAGTTTGCGCTGCCTGGCCGGGTGGGGCTTGGCGCGGGTGTGCCGGAGCGCCCGGTGAGCGGCCCGCTTCCCGAGGGCGACAACGAGCGCCTCGGTGATGGCCCGTTCCAGTTCACGGCTGCGATCCGGTGACTGGTCTGCCTGCTCTGGCTAGCGTGGCCATCGCCGCGCTGGCCGCCGTGGCCGGCACGGTGTCAGCCGCGGCCGCGTCACCGGCCCCCAGCCCTGCCACCGCCCAATCCAGGACGCTGATCTTCACGGTGCACTTCAGCCCGTTCGAAGTCCTTCACCTCAACCCCAAGCCCGACCCGAAGACGGGGTTCGGGTTCGGCGACGAGCTGACCTTTCACGACCTGCGCTTCTCCCACGGCCAGCAAGCCGGGGATGAGGGCGGCTCCTGCGTGGTCGTCGACGGCGCCCAGGCACTGGCGAACTGCACCGAAGTAGTCCGGCTCCAGCAGGGCACCATCACCGCCCAGTTCCTGAACGGGCCACCGCCCAGCAAGCACCTCGCGGTGACCGGCGGAACCGGCATCTACCGCGACGCCGCCGGGGGAAGCCACCCTGGTGGAGTTCGGACCCACAACAGGCAAGCTGACACTCCACCTGCTCGGCACCTGACACCTACCGGGCAGGCACGCCCAACACCGCTGGTTCGACCGCGCGACCAAAATCCCTGTTCGGCGCGGCACGCACGGTCATGCCAAACGACCGGGACCGACGCCAGATCGGCGGCTCGGCGCGCGTTCTCCCACCAGGACAGTCTTCATCACTTACTGTGACGGATCCCCCGGGCCCCGCCGGGATGCGGTGGGACGACTGGTGGGACGAGCGACGGCCACATCTCCGTGCAATGTGTGCTTTCCGTGCATCCACGCGTGGCATCCGCGCAGGTAGAACGCCCAGCACGGCCAGGCAGCCCACTTTTAATCCGCAGGTTCGGTGCCCAAGCTCTTGGCGGCGCATCTGCTTCCAGCCGCCGACTGGCGGTGTGCACCGTCAGTGGCGTTCTGTCCAATTCAGGCCGACGGCGCCACGAGGATCGAGCGAGGACATGAATGTGCCTCAGACCTGTGGTGGCCGGTCTCCGCTCAACAGGCGCTGGTCAGGGCCGCGCCTGGATGGCTTATTTACCGGGGCAAATGTGCCGGAGGTACTTCACGCCGCCCGTGCTTAATTCTCCGCTTGCTCGGTCCAGTAGGCGAGGTTGTGGCGGGCCTCCAGGGTTTCTGGGTGCTCGGGGCCCAGCACCTGCTCGAACACTGGCAGCAGCGCGGCGTACTGGTCCCGCGCCCCGGCCGCATCCCCCGCCTCCCCGGTCCAGTGGGCGAGGCCGTGGCGGTCCATCAGGGTGGCTGGGTGCTCGGGGCCCAGTACCCGCTCCTCGACGGGCAGCAGCGCAGCGAGCTGGTCGCGGGCCCCGGCCGCATCCCCCGCCACGCCGGTCCAGAAGGCGAGGTTTTGGCGGACGGCCAGGGTTTCCGGGTGCTCAGCGCCCAGCACCCGCTCCTGGATGGGCAGCAGCGCAGCGAGCTGGTCGCGGGCCGCGGCCGCATCCCCCGCCTCCCCGGTCCAGCGAGCGAGGTTGCGGCGGGCGTTCAGGGTGTCCAGGTACTCGGCGCCCAGCACCCCCTCCTGGATGGGCAGCAGCGCGGCGAACTGGTCGCGGGCCGCGGCCGCATCCCCCGCCTCTCCGGTCCAGCGGGCCAGGCTGTGGCGGGCGGCCAGGGTGGCCGGGTGCTCTGGCCGGTAGGCGTCGTCTTCCATGTGAGCGTCGGCGATCAGCTGGAACAGGTCCCGGGCCGCCAGGTAGCTACCGCTATCGCCCAGGTACCGCGCGATCCGCGACATGCCGCCGTCGGTCAGGGCAAGGACAGCCCGGGCATGCGGCAGCAGCACTGCGAACACCGGCCACGCCGCCGGCAGTCTCGGGTCGGCGGGGATCGCGGCCTCGACCAGGGCTGCAGCGGCGTGCTCCCATTGCCTGGCCACGTCCCGCGGATACTTTGGCGAGCGTGACGGCCTGGACCAGCCGGTGTACCGTCACCAGTCCGTCCCCGGCTGGGGTGACCAGCGAGTACCGGCGCAACGCCACCACCGCGTCGTCAACGGCCAGTTCGTCCTCCAGCAGCGGCGCCAGCACCGCCGCCGCTTCGCCGCTGAGGTCATCGGCGAGCCGCGCAGGTGTCGGTGCAAGTGATCGGCGGTGGCTTTCACTGCGAATATGCGATGACTCGGCAGGCCGCGCCAGCCATCGCTCAGCGGAGCCCCGGCACAGCATGCGGGATATCCTTTGGAACGTGTCGGAGCCCCACGCACCGTTCCGCGGAAGCGCCACGCGCCTCATCGACCGCGAAGGAGAATGCCGCTTGTTGGACCAGCTACTCGCGGCGGTGCGGGACGGGGAGAGCCGAGCCCTGATACTGCATGGCGAAGTTGGCGTGGGCAAGACGGCCCTACTGGAGTACCTGTCCGAGCGGGCGTCCGACGCAGGCTGCCAGGTGGTGAGCGCGGCAGGGGTCCAGTCCGAGATGGAGCTCGCGTTTGCCTCGCTGCACCAGTTGTGTACACCCTTTTTGGATCGGCTGAAAGCCATCCCAAAGCCGCAACAGGATTCCTTGTCCACCACGTTTGGTCTCACGAGCGGGGCCGGTGCCCGACCGGTTCTTGGTCGGCCTGGCTGTGCTGAGCCTGCTCGCTGAGGTGGCAGCCGACGCGCCACTGGTCTGCAGAGTGGATGATTTGCAGTGGCTTGACAGTGCCTCCGCGCAGGTCCTTGCCTTCGTGGCCCGCCGGCTCGGATCGGAGTCGGTCGCCATGGTGTTCGGGTCACGAGTGACGACGGCCGAGATGGGACCCTCGGGTGCGCGACGAGATCGTCGCTGAGACGGGCGGTATTACGGGGTGGGCAACGACAGCCTCCGGAACCGTGAGCGCCGTAGCGCCGAACATCCAGGTATGCGCCGGTAAAGTCCCTGTAGGCATCCAGCCGATATCCGCGCAGATCGGCGGCGATGTGCGCCTGTCGCCTTACGGCTGTAACCACGCTGGGTGACTATGTCTAGGGTCTGTGCACAGACTCCCGTCAGCCCGCGCTGCGGCGAGACGATGGTGCGGCCAGCACTAAGTGGGTGATGAAGCACGAAAGACCCGATGAGATGGGCTCCGTAATCATGTCCAGGCGCACACCAGGAATGGCATGTGCGGGCGTTTGCCGCATTAATTGCCAAGGATCGTTAGGTGCACCGGGCATGCTGCATTATAGTACTTCAAGGTCAGCTTTCCCTGGGAATACGCCCACGAGCATGTACAGGAATTAGGTGCGCGATCGGAAGTTATGACCTCGGCAGGCACACCGCTACGCCGCTCGGCACGGCCTGGCTGATACGGCAGCGGCTCTCCGACAAGGGCAAGAACAGGCCCCTCGGTCCTGGCTTCCCGGACAGCTCCGCCAGCTAGCGCCAGCCACTCCCGTGGCCTGGCACGTGACGAGGGCTGGGCTGGCAGGTGCCGTTTGACGCGCACCCTGGCTCCGGGGATTTTGTCACTCGCCCGGCTGTCCATGTCATCCAGAATATCCGCCGGCCGGGAGGGGGATGACTCCCGTGGCTTGTGGCCAGCGGTTCCTGACGCCTGGTGGCAGCCCAGATTCTCCAGCTTGACGATCCGCAGCCGTGAGCGCTTGCGACTAATGATCATCATGGTGAGCCCGGCAGCGAGGCCGACTGCGCCGACCCGATCCGAAAGCATCATCTGAACTGCCAGTCCAGAGATATCACCACGCCCAGATCGCCCAGATCTGAGCTCGCCGGATGGATGTCGTCACGCGCCAACCGCTCGCGCCGAACGGCGGGTCGGGCGCGATTGGCCGGCCCGGGGGCCGCCCGCACCCGCGCTCGTGATCAAGGCGTGACTGTCTTGGTGCCGCCTCGCATTTGGCGCCGGTGACAATGACGATCGTGGACCGCCGCGACGCGAACGACGCGCGACGCCCGGCCATGGCCCGGGGTATGCGGCCGGCCCGGCGGCGGCGCGGTAAACGGGCGGCTCGCGGCGGGGCGGAGCTGGCCGTTGCTGTTGCTGTGTCGCTGGCTGCGGCCGCCGCGGGCTGCGGCCGCCTTACTGGGTTTCCGAACCCGGCGAAGTACGCGCCGGTCAGCTCGACGGTGCTGGTCAGCGCGGACAGCAGGACGATCACTGGCCTGGGGCAATGGGTCTGCGGGCGGCGCCCGGTCCTGCTCGCCCGCTCGTTCCCGCGCAAGGTGACGTTGACGTGGTTCAACCCGGATACCAACTGCAATGCGGAACCCATCGGGGTGGCGGCCGCGCACGCCGTGCTACCCGCGCCGCTGGGTGGCCGGGCGCTGGTGCAGGCCGCTACCGGGACGGCGATCCCGTATTTCAGCGAACGCGACTTGGCTCATGTCACGTTCGTGCCGGCCGGGTTCCGGCTGGCCGGCGATCTCCCGGCGGCGGACTTCCCCGGCGCGAGTCTTGAACCCGGCGACCTGCGCACCTACACGGCTCCGGGTTCGGCGGCGCGGCTGTCGGTCACGCAGGTCATGACAACCCGGCATGCTCTCGCACCCGGGCCAGGGCCGCGACACGGTCACCGCCTGCGCATTCACGGCCGCCCAGCCGAGCTGCTCATCGACCGGTCCGGCGGCGTGGTCGTCGGCAGGGCCATCACCTGGATTGCCCACGGTTACCGGTTCGAAGTGGCGATCGCCGCGATCGGGCAGCATCCGGTGTCGCTGAGCACGGCGCAACTCACGACGGTCGCACGCGGCATTGTCCTCAATCCCAGCCAGTACCGCTAGCCTCTGGCTCGCTGCACGTCGGCCAGCCCGGCCAGCGGATCCGGCCCTGCCAGTATCGGTACACGGGGATGCGGTCCGGGCAGTAGTCGGAGGACAGATGAATCCTCAGCAGGTCGCGCGTGCCGGGGAGATGTTCGTCGCGGCGGAAATCCACAGGCGGGGAGGGTACGCGGTCACGTTCGCAGGCAACATGCCCGGCATCGACATTCTCGCCTCCGACCTCGCCGACACCCGCCGGATCTCGATTCAGGTCAAGACGAAGAGCAGCGGCTCGTGGCATGCGCGCTTCCCGAAGGACGCGGCCGAGTGCGGCGAAGATCCTGCCGAGACCTCCATCTGGGTCTTCGTGGACCTGGGCGGCGAACACCCTGCCTACTTCATCGCCCCGATGTGGTGGGTGCGCAACGACATCTGGCAAGACCACACCGCGTACCTCGCCCGCTTCGAGCAACAGCACGGCCACCCGCGGGAAAGCACGCATCATGGAATCCAGACCTGGCGGGTCGAGCAATGGCGTGACCGCTGGGACGTTCTGGGGATCCTTCCCAATGGAGCCGTGGCATAAGCGGAGGGCCGTCGGCCGGGGCAGCGGAAGCGGTACCATAGCAGGCCCTGCCTGGCATACAGAACGCCTGGTTCGGAGCGGACGTCCCCGACAGTCGTCAGGTCGGTAACGGCGCAAATAACGGCGGATCTCGCGGGCCCGTGGCTCCGGCACCTGTCACGTTCGGTGATGGGGCTGGCCGTCTCCGGCAGTCGCTCATGGCCGCCAGCCGCCGCCCTCGCTATCCCGGCTCCGGACGTGGGCTGGTACGCCGTGGCAGCCCGTGATGGCATTGTGGCGGCGCCGCGACTATGCAAGATCCGCGGGCCCTGATCCTACGTTGAAATGCTGGTGACGTGACCGGAGCAGAACTGATAGCGGACCTCGGCCGTGCACTTGCGGCCACAGAGGCGGTCGTGGCCGACATCCGGGCTGACCAGTGGCCGGCGCCGGCGCCGTGCACCGAGCTGGATGTCCACGCGGTGCTGAACCATCTGGTCCGCGGGAACCTGCCGTTCGCGCGATTATCGGCGGCGAGCCGCGGCCGGTTCCCGGCGCGGACCACCTCGGCGGCGATCCGCTGGCGGCCTACCAGCGGGCCGCAGCACAGCTGCGCGAGGCGTTCGCCGGACCTGGCGTGCTGGAGTCGGTCTATGAGGCCCCGTTCGGGACCGGGGCCGGGCGCGGTCTTGGTGCATGTCCGGATCGTGGAGCTGCTGGTCCACAGCTGGGATCTAGCGCGAGCTACCGGGCAGTCGGCGGAATTCCCGCACGACGTCGCCGGACGAGCCCTGGCCAGGTCCCGGCAGCGGCTCACGACGCGGCCGCAGGGCCCCCGGCGCTCCTTTTGCCGCCGAGGTGCCGGTCCCGCCGGACGCGCCAGCCGGGCACCGCCTGGCCGGGTTTCTCGGCCGGCCCGTGTGACGCCGGACTACTCCGCGTACCCAGCGCCGCGCTCGCGGCACGCGGATCACCCTGATCTGCAGCGGCTGCAGGCGGCGCGGTGGATCCGAGAACCCTGGCCGTCAGCGGCGGCGGGCGGTCGGGTCGAGGGCGGGGCTGACCCAGCCGTTGTCGGCGGGGTTGAGGGTGAGGGCGGGGGCGACGATCTGGTCGATGCGGTCGAGGACGTCGTGGG
>WNGE01015003.1_pt1 | contig 19645 bp, 18 predicted proteins | sample 5400651 | NCBI WGS metagenome assembly WNGE01 (sample SAMN13153370, study PRJNA577476) | soil metagenome | isolation source: 60 cm soil or saprolite under grassland replicate 2 | place: USA:California | collected 2016-06-15
ATGATCATGGACCAACAAAAGAGTCCCAAGAACCTGCCTGAAGAAACGCTACCACATCATAACAAAAGCGGCCGATCCTTGCCTGGCTAACTAATCACCACCGCGCTGACTACCCAAGAGACGTTCCACCTGCCAACCCCAGTCGGCAAAAATGTCCGATTGAGATGGGGCCGGCAGAGCTACACACTTTTACCTTGATTAAGAACCTGCATCGCATGGTTAGGACTTGGGTTTGATCGGTAGCTCGCTCAGGTTCATCCAATGTTTTACTGGCTGTAACATGTTCTCCAAATCTTTGCACCTATCCTGATCGGAAATCTTAGTAAGCGTGCCGCTGGAACTAACCGAATACGACTGCTTGCATGGCCCCTCCCCATCGACGAAAGCCAATTCGGTTTTCAAGCTCGTCAGCGGTCCATCCTTTCCGTAGGAGTAATCGAGCGCCTTGGACCAGTCCCCGGTTGGACTGCTGCACACGCGAAGAACCGTTAATGTGCCATTTGCGTGGCGCTCTAATGTGTACCATTCATAAACACGCTCCGGAACGTTCTTAAAGAATCGGTCTGCATCGCCCACGTGCCACGTTTGAGTTTTCAAATAGTTATAGTCGTCACTGGCCGAGACAGCGTAATAAACCGGGTCAGCGGAAAGGCCGTCGGCATACATCCAAAAAAGCACAACAACGGCGAGCCGAATAAAGCGCATGTGTGAGACCCAGCGAGAATTGTGCCGAAGTCTTCTACATTTAGGAACCGGAATGTTTCGCCATAGGATGGTGGGTCGCATCACTGCATTTTGCCGCCAATGTTTAGGCCGATTAACCCGGTAACCTGTCTGCCAATACGTCTGCCTTCTCAATCTTCGGCGGCTCTGCCAGCAGCTCGGGCGCTTTCTCCATCAGCGCCCTGGCAACTTTTCCCGACAGGTGCGCGTCGCGTCCGGCATCATCCGCAAATGCGTCGAAGATGGCAAAGGTGGTTGGGCCAAGTCGAATGCCGAACCAGGCGGTCGTTGCGGGCTCTTGTGCAACCAAGCCCTGCCCGTCGCGCAGAAATTTGGCGACTTCGTTTTCTTTGCCCGGTTTTGCCTCCAGTCTAACAAATAAGGCTTTTGTGGTCATGTGGTGATCTCCTCGTGACTGTTCGCTGTCCAGCGGTGGAGATCGTATCTTTGTGTCAGTTTAAGTCGAACTCTTTGTTTTATGCGATCACGGTTCCTTGTGAACGGCTGTGACTTTAGCATAGCCAATTGCGCTGCTGGCCGTGTTTGGCTCGCCATACCACAGGCGACCGAATGGCAGCGCGTCGGAAATCAGATCGACACCGCGTTTATCTTTGCGGGCCGGATTTCGTAAGTGGGCATTTATGCTGGTCGAATTGCTCGTCACATGCCGCTTGATTTGGTGGGTGCGTCCAATTTCATCTTTTCCCCTGTTTGTTGCCGCGTTTTCCCGACTCCTTGACCGCCCCTTCAATAACTTTGACGGACGAAACCATAAACAGAACGGGAGTGTGGTGATACATCGTGTGACGAATAAAGGGTTGTACCTGTAGCTCGACAGGCTTAGTTACTGCCGCCTCGATTTTGGCAACCTGATGCTCGTCTGGTGCGAGCTGAAATATCTGCTGATCTTTGATCTGAACCGGTTTGTCTTTGCCATTCTCGTCAATCTCCCTTCCGTTGAGCGTGTATCGCTCTGGCGTAAACAAAAAGAAGTATCCGCCCGTGACCGACCCCTGTTCGGTGCCGTGCTGGTCGCCGTCCGGGATGGGCAAATGTACGACGTTAATGACGCCTCGAACGGTGTAGGTCTGATTCTCGTTAATCGTTTTTTCCTCATCTGAGAACATCTGTGCCCGCGACGAAGCCAATAGAATCAAGCTAATCCCGAGGCAGAGCGTTATGTTGCTAATTTTCATGCCGAGCGCTGTCTTCCCATTTCGCCTAGCGATGCTGCCGGGAACAGAGGCCTAGCGCAATGAAAAAGCGAACTTTTACGGCTCTCTAAAATCGCCCTTGTGCTCATGCGTTTCGATCACGTTGCCAGCTTCCACTTGGACGAGTTGGGAGCATCGGACTTTTACCTATACATAAATCCACCGTGTGCCTGATTGTGCGATCTTTGCAGCGGACGTACTACTGCTGTCGATCTTGTTTTCCAAAAATGTTCTGGGGGGAACAACCGCCTCTCATACCTGTCTGGTGTGGGGGGCGGTAATTTTTTGATCAAGAAATCGGCGGTGCATGAAGTTTCGCGATTGCATTACGCACTGCATTCGGTTCGCCATACCACAGGCGACCGAACGGCAGTGCATCAGAGATGAGATCAAAGCCTGAATAACTTTGAAGGGGTTTCAGTCAAAGCTTGCAACGAAGAAATTTTTGTGATGTTCAATAGGCGGAGCGATTTATGAATGAATTCAGATTTTCGGCGCTCTGCTTGATCGCGGCGCTCTTCGCAGGCATCCAGAGTGGCTCTGGACAAGTAATCAACGCAACCGTGCCAAATGTTTCTTCGCGCCCGGCACCCAGCCGCGGCGCGCCTGCCCCGAAAGCTTTCGGGGTTGCGAACCCGGCAATTGCACCGCGCGTTGCTCCGAGGCCAACAAGCTTCATCCCGCGATACGGCGCCCCATACGTGCCTCGCACTGTCGGCCAATCTGCTCCGAAGCTTCTGCCCAATTATCCAGTCGTTGCGCCGCCATCGAATCCTACCGTCGCAACGATCAACACGCAGCGGATCCCACGTATGGGCGGGCGGGAACCGATCACGCTTGATCCGACCACGCGCCAAAACGAATTGCGTACTTTGGCTGCAATGCGTAAACAGCGTGGCTTTGTAGATCGGCAAGGCAATCTGCTCGATCCAGCAATGCGCGAACAGCGCGCCTTCGGGACTGACAATCGAACGCCCGCAACAATAAATGCTCGGCGGCCTGTCACAGCCCAGGATCCGGCACCGCGACCTCAGGTCGAAACGCGCGAATCACCAAAAGACGTGCCCGGAAAAAAAGGCCACAACAAAAATGATCGTATCAGCTATGGCGATGCCTTCCGCCGCCACTGGCACGAATGGCATGATCGCAACTGGTGGCATGATCATTGTGACAAGATCGTTTTCGTTATCACCGGCTACTATTTTCTGGAGGGAAGCTATTGGTACCCGGCCTATGGCTACGATCCATCGCAGAGCTACTACGATTACGATGGCCCGGTCTACACTTACAGTAATTTGCTCCCCGACGAGGTCATAGCGAACGTCCAGACTGCCTTGCAAGAAGCGGGGTATTATTTTGGAGCAATCACTGGCTCGCTAAATTTTGAAACACGAGGCGCTCTGGCAAATTTCCAACGCGATTACGGCTTGCAAATTACCGGAGCAATTGACGAAGCCACTGTCGAGTCGCTGGGGTTGGGTCAGTCTGAGGTGTACCAGTCTGCCGACGTGCCGAATTCAAGCTACTAGCGCCCGGCACTCGCGTCTGGAATGCGAGCTGCGCTCTGTCGCTTTCGATTCCGCACTGAAAACTGGAAGATTGCCAATCACGGTTCGCGGATCGTCCAGCGAAACCATGATTGGCTTGATTGCCGCGCATAGAACGCGCTAAGAGTCCTGTTGTGGCCGACATCAGTTTCCAGAACAACGTTCCCGACGTGCTGCTGTCCGGAAAAGAATTGCCGACTTTCAAATTCGAACTGGAGAAATCTAAGGGCAGAGTTCTCGGCAAAAGCTTTGGCAAGGAAGCGACGGTCGAGCAATTACCCATCTCGAAAGGAATCGCAGGCGTGTCGATGCAGCTTGAACCGGGTATGATGCGTGAGCTTCACTGGCACGCCACTGCCGCCGAGTGGGCGTTCGTGATCAGAGGATGGGTGCGCACGACGGTCATCAACCCTGCCGGGCAAACTGAGACAAACGACTTTGATCCCGGCGACGTCTGGTACTTTCCGCGTGGGCACCCTCACATGCTCGAGTGTCTCGGCAATGAACCCACGCATTTCATTCTCATTTTCGATAACGGCTACTTTTCAGAGTTCGGCACGTTCAGTATCACGGATTGGATCGGGCATGCACCCAAGCCGCTGGTGGCGAAAAATTTCAGTTTGCCTGAGTCGTCGTTTGACGGATTTCCGAGGGAGGAAGTTTACTTCGCGCGCGGTACGATTCCACCCGACGAAATCCCGGAGAATTTGCAGGGACCGCGCGTTTCTGCTCCAGAGACGCACAAGTTTCGGATGCTAGCTGGTGCGCCGCACGCGGTGTTCAAAGGCGGTCGCGAATGGCGCATCGATTCCACGCGCTTTCCAATTTCAACAACGGTGACGGGTGTGATTCTCGATCTGGAACCAGGCGCACTCCGCGAGTTGCACTGGCATCCAAACGCGGATGAATGGCAGTACGTCATCGATGGCGATCTGAGTGTAACGATGTTCGGTTCGCATGGACGCTTCCGTATCGAGCACTTGCATCCTGGCGATGTTGCTTACATCCCACAAGGTTACGGCCATTCCATCGAAAATGTCGGTAGCAAACCGAGTCGAATTCTGATCGGATTTAACACAGGCATTTATGAGGCGATTGATCTTTCGGCTTGGATTGCCGGTAATCCGATTGATGTTCTGGCAACGAATTTCAATAAACCGGCATCCTTGTTCGATAGGTTCCCGCGCAAGGACGTTTTCATTTCACCTAATGAATAACTCACGCGAACCAGGAATCGTGTGATGGTCGAGACTTCACAGAAGTTCATTGGCGGGAAAATTGTGCGGGGCGAAAGCCCGCTCAATCTCGAGATGCCCTTTGAACAGTTGGAGGGATTCATCACGCCAACTGAATTATTTTACGTTAGAACGCACTTTCCGATTCCGCATATCGACAGGGACGCATGGTGGTTGCGCGTCGAAGGCGACGTTGAGAATCCGTTCGCCATCAACTACGAACAACTGCTCGAATTACGATCCATTACGGCCCCGGTGACGCTGGAATGCGCTGGCAATAATCGAAATTTTCTCGAACCGAAAGTCAAAGGAGTACAATGGAGACTTGGCGCAGTCGGCACCGCGGAATGGACCGGCGTTTCATTGTCAGTCCTGCTCGACCGCGCCAAACCGAAACCGCAAGCGTCCGAAGTCGTCCTCGAAGGAGCCGATGGCGGCATCCTCGAAGATCCGAAGAGTCCACCGGGTAAGTTGCACTTTGCCCGGAGCATCCCACTAGAGAAAGCGCGAGCCGATGTCTTGCTCGCCTACAAAATGAATGGCAGCGATCTTCCATCGGAACACGGTTTTCCAGTGCGCGCGATTGTGCCCGGCTGGTATGCCGTGGCATCGATCAAATGGCTGCAGCGCATCATCGTCACGGATCAACCATTCACCGGGTATTATCAGACAATTGATTACGCCTACTGGAAAAGACGGGAGCAAGAAGCTGAGCTTACGCCAGTAGCCGAGGTGCAAATCAAAGCAGAAATCGCGAAGCCCGCTGAAGGCGAAACTGTTCCGGCAAATTCCAGCGTGCGCGTCTACGGCGCCGCATGGACGAGCGATGGCGAAATTACAAAGGTGGAAGTGAGCACAGATGGCGGCGCAACGTGGACCGACGCGAATTTGCTTGGCGAATCGAAACCAAATGCGTGGCGGCTTTGGGAATTCAACTGGCAAACGCCGGCCGCACCGGGAAACCAAACGCTCATCGCTCGCGCGACCGATTCACTTGGCCGAACGCAACCAGTGCTGCGCGATCCGGATCGCGGAACTTATATGATCAGTCATCTGCTTCCGATCGAAGTCGAAGTGCAGTGATCGACGTTCAAAATTTCGAACTCCTTGTCATCCCCACGCAAACCCCAAACGCGGTCATCCTGAGCGAAGCGAAGGATCTCACCTACGCGCGCCCGATCTCACACCGACAGGCAAGTGATCCACCAGCCATCGTGAGATTCCTCGCTCCGCTCGGAATGACAAACTGTTGAACTTCGGGTTGGCTTCGCGTTAAGTCTCGGCGATGTCGCTCGTTTTCAAAACCATTCAGACTGAAGGCATCGCTGAGCTTTCCTATCTGGTCGGCGACGATGATGAAGGAGTCGCAGCGGTATTTGATCAAGCGGGCGTGGCAATCACGCATATTTTTGAGACGCATATTCACGCCGATCTCGTGAGTGGGTCGCGCGAACTCTGCGCGCGTCTTGATTCAGCAAAGATTTACGCCAGCGGGGAAGGAGGCGCTGAGTACGGTTTCGATCCGGAAAAAATAAAAGATGGCGACCGATTCACATTCGGCGAAGTGCTGGTGACGGCGCGGCATACTCCGGGCCATACGCCCGAGCACATGTCGTATTTGCTGTCTGAGGCTGATCATCCCGACGAGCCGTGGGCAGTGCTCACCGGCGATTCGCTTTTTGTTTCTTCTGCTGGGCGGCCCGACTTGTTAGGCGAGAAACACACCAGGCAACTTGCGGAACAACAATTCCACACGCTTCGTGATTTCTATCTGAAGCTCCCCGACCACGTAATGATTTACCCTAATCACGGGGCAGGCTCGCCATGCGGCGCAGACATCGGCGCGCGGCTGAGCAGCACGATCGGTTACGAGCGGAAATTCAACAAATTCTTGCAATTCGCTGACGCGAAAAGCTTCACGGACTTTGCGATCAAAACTGCGCCGCCAGTTCCGCATTACTATCCGCTAATGAAAAAGGTAAACGCGGAAGGCCCTGCAGTGCTCGGAAATCTTCCGCGTGTTCCCGCTCTTGCTCCCAAATCGTTTAAAGACGCAATCGAGAAAAAGGCGGGAGTCCTCGTTGACGTGCGCAACATGCTTGCGTTTGGCGGCGGCCATATCGCCGGTGCGCTGAACATCGGTGGAACACCCATTCTCTCCATTTGGGCGGGCTGGATGCTCGATTCTGAAAAGCCGATTCTACTTGTGCTCGAGAATGACGACGACCTTGAAAGAATCGTGCGTCTGTTTGTCCGCACCGGTTACACGAAGTTTGCGGGGTATTTGATCGGCGGAATGAAAGCGTGGCATGCAGCAGGGTTTCCGTTGGAACGAGTCGGGCAGATGAGCGTCCACGAACTGAACGACCGAAGGTCTTCTTTGCAGGTGATCGATGTTCGCTCGCCCGGTGAATGGAAAAGGGGCCATGTGCCCGGCGCGCGTCACATCTACGTACCCGAGCTTGGGAAGCGAATCGGTGAGCTTGATCGAAATAAGCCAACGGCCGTTTACTGCGGGAGCGGCTATCGCGCGAGCATCGCCACGAGCATTCTAAAGCAGCAAGGGTTTAGCGAGCTTTGGAATGTCCCGGGCAGTTGGGAAGCGTGGAAAAAAGCAAAGCTGCCAGTGGAAGGAGCCGACGGAGAATGAACAGCGCTACCGCGTTACCGCGTCGCTCATTCGGAGAGACGACGCGCGCCGACGTCTGGTGGTTGCAACCGCTGCTCGTCTTTGTTGGGTTGTCGACCTTTATCGTCTATTCCACTTGGGCGGCGTTTCAGGGAAAAAATTATTTCGTTGGCAATTACGTCTCGCCGTTTTATTCGCCCGAAATTTTCGGCGATTCGCCACACAGCTGGTTCGGACCAAAACCCGTCTGGTGGCCCGGGTGGCTACTTTTCTCTCCTGCGCTGTTAGTTCTTTGGGCGCCAGCTGGCTTTCGTCTCACCTGTTATTACTATCGCGGCGCATATTACAAAGCGTTCTGGGCCGACCCGCCGGCCTGCACAGTGGGCGAACCGCGCACGAGCTACTGGGGTGAACGGTCGTTCCCGCTCATTATGCAGAATGTGCATCGATATTTTCTTTATTTGGCACTTTTCTTTCTGATCGTGCTCGCGATCGATGTTTGGAAAGCGGTTTGGTTTCCAAATGGATTTGGAATTGGCGTCGGCACAATCGTTCTGGCAATCAATGTTGTTTTGCTCGGGGGCTACACGTTTGGCTGTCACTCGTTGCGGCATTTGGCTGGCGGATTTTTAGATCAATTTTCAAAATCGCCAACGTGCTTTCGCGCTTACACGTGCGTGACCTGTTTCAATCGGCGTCACATGCTCTGGGCGTGGCTAAGTCTGTTCTGGGTCGGTTTCGCTGATCTTTACGTGCGGCTCTGCGCAATGGGCGTATGGCACGATTTCAGAATCGTTTAAGCGATGAAGCGAGATGCGTTGAAGCGGATTGAATTACTCGCGGACGAACGCTTCAACGCTTCAACTCTTTAACGCTTCAACGACTCCCATGCCTGAATACGAAACTTTCGAGCACGATGTTCTCGTCATTGGCGCTGGGGGCGCGGGATTGCGCGCGGCGATTGAAGCTTCGACTGCAGGTGTTCGCGTCGGTCTGGTCTGCAAATCGCTTCTGGGCAAAGCGCACACGGTGATGGCCGAAGGTGGAATTGCGGCGGCGCTGGCCAATGTCGATGAACGCGACAATTGGAAAGTGCACTTCGCCGATACCATGCGCGGCGGCCAGTATGTCAACCAGTGGCGCATGGCCGAGCTGCACGCGAAAGAAGCGCCCGATCGCGTGCGCGAGCTCGAAGCGTGGGGCGCCGTTTTTGATCGCACAAAAGACGGCCGAATTCTGCAAAGACATTTCGGCGGCCACAAATACCCACGGCTGGCACACGTAGGCGATCGCACCGGTTTGGAGATGATCCGTACCCTACAAGATCATGGCGTTCACCAGGGAATTGATGTGCATATGGAGCACACCATTCTTTCCCTGCTCAAAGACGGCGACCGGATCGTGGGCGCGTTCGGGTACGAGCGCGAGAGAGGGCGTTTCAAAATTTTCCTGGCCAAAGCAGTGGTACTGGCTACGGGCGGCATCGGTCGCGCGTACAAAATCACGAGCAACAGTTGGGAATACACTGGAGATGGACACGCGCTGGCGTACGAGGCCGGTGCGGAACTCATCGACATGGAGTTCATTCAATTTCATCCCACCGGAATGGTGTGGCCACCGAGCGTGATGGGAATTTTAGTGACCGAAGGCGTGCGCGGCGAAGGCGGAATCCTGACAAACAATCAGGGACGCCGTTTCATGTTCGACGAGATCCCTGAAGCCTATCGCGCGCACACTGCCGACAACGAAGAGGAAGGCTGGCGCTATTGCCAGGGGCACAAAGATGCGCGCCGCCCGCCCGAGTTGCTAACACGTGATCACGTTTCGCGTTGTATCGTGCGCGAGATCAAAGAGGGCAGGGGAAGTCCACATGGCGGCGTCTATCTCGATATCTCGTGGATCAAACAAAAAATCCCAAATGCCGCCGAACACATTAAGCGCAAGCTTCCCAGCATGTATCATCAGTTTAAACAACTGGCCGATATCGATATCACAGAACAACCGATGGAAGTTGGACCCACCACTCACTACATAATGGGCGGGGTGCGAGTTGATCCCGATACGCAGATGTCGCGTCTGCCCGGGTTGTTTGCGGCCGGTGAGTGCGCGGCAGGAATAAACGGCGCGAATCGGCTCGGCGGCAATTCGCTCTCCGATCTTTTGGTGTTCGGAAAACGCGCCGGCGAATTCGCGGCAAAATTCGCGAAAGAAAATCAGCACGGTTCGATCGAGAGAGAAAAAATCGATGTAGTCGCGCGTGAGGCGCTGGCTCCGTTCGAGTCCGCAGGCGGCGGTAGCGAAAACCCTTATGTTATTCAAAAAGATCTCCAGGAAACTATGCAGGATTTGGTGGGGATCGTGCGCAACGAAACCGAAATGCGCGAAGCGTTGGAGGTCATCGACAGCTTCAAAACGCGTGCCGAAAAAACCGCGGTCACTGGCAATCGAGAATACAATCCCGGCTGGCACACCGCACTCGATTTGAAGAATCTGCTCATAGTTTCTGAGGCAACCACGCGCGCCGCGCTGGACAGGAAAGAAAGTCGAGGCGCGCAATTCCGCGACGATTACCCCAACAAAGACGACGCCTTCGGCAAAGTGAACACGATTGTTTCAAAAGCATCAGACGGCTCAATGCACGTCCGGCTCGAACCGCTCCCCGAAATGCCGGATTATTTGAAGCAAGTTATTGAGGAGAATCGTTAAAGCGATGAAGAGTTGAAGCGATGAAGCGGGCAGAAAACAAGGCGAACCAGTATCAGACGTTCGAAGATTTGGAGGTCTATCAAGTCGCACGCGAATTTCGTAAGGCAATGTATCGAGTTGGCAGACGGCTGCCCGAAATCGAGAAATTTGCGCTGGCGAGCCAAATCCGGCGAGCCGCTGTCGCGTTAACAAACAACATCGCCGAAGGCCACGGGCGTTTTCATTTCCTCGAGCAGATCAAGTTCATGCTGCAAGCGCGGGGATCGCTCGAAGAGTTGCTCGATGATCTGAATGTTTGCATCGACGAAAGCTATATTCCCGTAGAGGAGATTGAGAAGTTGAAGTGCGAGGGATGGCGCGTTCACAGACTCATCAATGGCTACATTCGATTCTTACGCAGCCGGACTGCCGAGAAGTCTTCTCGCATCCAGGAATCTCCTTCTGATTATGGCCTCAGCGACGAAGAGCTCGATGACTTATTCTTCGGTCGCTTCAACCCTTCATCGCTTCAACGCTTCAACCAGTGACCGCCACGTTCAAAATCTGGAGAGGCGACGCAAAGGGCGGCGAGTTTCAGGATTACACGGCCGAAGTCGCTGAAGGCATGGTTGTGCTCGATGCGGTGCACGATATTCAGCGGACGCAGGCGCCTGATCTTGCGTGCCGATGGAATTGCAAGGCGGGAAAGTGTGGTTCGTGCTCCGCTGAAGTGAACGGGATGCCGAAGCTCATGTGCATGACACGCCTGAGCGAATTGCCATTGGAAAAACCGGTCACGATTGAGCCGATGAAAGCTTTCCCGGTCATCAAAGATTTGGTGACTGATATCTCATGGAATTTTCGGGTGAAGAAAAAGATCAAACCATTCAAGCCGCGGGCACCCGACGCGCCGGACGGTACTTGGCGAATGGAGCAAGAGGACATCGATCGTGTGCAGGAATTCCGGAAATGCATCGAGTGTTATCTTTGTCAGGACGTCTGCCACGTTCTGCGCGACCACCAGATGCATGATAAATTTATCGGTCCGCGTTTTCTCATTCATGTCGCCGCGCTGGAGATGCATCCGCTGGACACCGAAGATCGCATCGAAGAATTGCGCAACACGCAGGGAATCGGCTACTGCAACATCACGAAGTGCTGCACGAAAGTTTGCCCCGAGAATATTCAGATTACGGACAACGGCATTATTCCGTTGAAAGAACGCGTGGTGGATGATTTTTACGATCCGCTGGGATGGTTCTGGCGGTGGTTGAAGAAGAAGTTAAAAAGTTGAAAGGTTCAAAAGTGAAAGGGTGAAACTGCTCGTGGGCGCGTCCCCTTTTTAACTATGTAACTCTTTTAACGTTTTAACTTTCGCGAAGCGATGCCCGACCTGAAATCACTCCACAAAGACGCCATTTCTGCTGCACTCGAAAAAGCAGAACGCTACCGGCTGCTGAACGAACCCGGTGAAGCCGAGAGCATTTGCCTCGATATCCTCCGGGTCGATCCCGAAAATCAACAGGCGATCATTATGCTTTTGCTCGCGTTAACTGATCGATTCGAGAAAGGTTATGGCGTCAGTGATTCACAAACCAAGGAACTGCTGGCCCTACTCAAATCAGACTATGAGCGCGCGTATTATTCCGGAATCGTAGCGGAACGTCGCGCGAAGGTGAAACTGCGGCAGCACACGCCGGGATGCCGGTTTCAGGCCTACGACCTTTTGCGTGAGGCGATGAGCTGGTTCGAAAGAGCCGAACCGATTCGCCCCCCAGGTCAGGACGACGCAATCCTGCGTTGGAATACCTGTGCTCGAATCATTGAGCGAAATAAGCTCGTCCCGCGTGAGGAAGAAGAACCAATCGAGTTTCCCCTCGAGTAGGAGGATACGCTTCCAGCGTGTCTCGGCCGACTGGCATCTTGCCTGTCGAGCTCTCCCAGATTCGGCAGGCTGGCAGCCTGCCGCCGGGTCAGGCAAGCTGCCCGACTTCCCAAGCCGCTGCTCTCTGCTTATTTACAAACCGCGCTACGATGATTACAACATCATCGGGATGTCGAAACTTAAAGACGAATTCACACGCTTCGAGCACGCCGGCTGGGAGCGCGTCGCGGATAAATACCATTCAGTGTGGTCATCACTGACGCAGCAGTTTATTCCGCACTTAGTCAGCGCTGCCGAAGTCTCTTCAGGTATGTCAGTATTGGATGTGGCATGCGGCCCAGGTTATGTGTCTGCCGCAGCGAAACAATTGGGCGCTGTTTCAACGGGAATCGATTTCTCGAAAAAAATGATCGGGATCGCGAAACAAACTTTTCCGGGCATTTCATTCCTCCACGGTGATGCTCAGAATCTGCCGTTCGAGAAGGACAGTTTTGATCGGGTTTTGATCAATTTTGGCCTCCTGCACGTTTCACGCCCAGAAAAGGCGTGTGCTGAAGCGTGCCGCGTTTTGAAATCTGGGGGCAGACTTGGTTTCACTGTCTGGGCTGGACCGGAGAAAAATCCCGGCGCCAAAATTATTAACGATGCGATTGAAGCGCACGCGGATCTGGATGTCGGATTGCCCGAAGGGCCGCCTCGCTACTTGTACGGCGAAAGAGAAGAGTGCCGAAAGGTGTTAGAAGAAGCCGGATTTGACGGGAACTCGATGAGCTACGAGACACGCGCGGTGGAGTGGCATCTTCCAAGTGCGTCGTACTTTTTCGAAGTTGAACGGGATGCCGGCGTTCGGACCACAGGGTTGCTGGCGCTACAGTCACCAGAGACGCTAGACGCTATTCGCATCGCCATCGAAAACGGAATGCAGTGTTACGCCAGAGGTAACGAAGTCCGTTTGCCCATGACGGCCCACGTGGTTGCCGTGTCAAAACGCTAGCGGTTTCAACCATTCGCTTTCACGAACGTGTGAGTGAGGTAACGAATTCGCCGAACGGAGTTCTTACGACGGGCCTGCAACAACCGCAGTCGGGACGTGGTGTATGGTTGGGGGCCGTGGCGTTTGCAGTTTCACTGGCCGCCACGGAACTGCTGCGGCTGCAGTATTTGCGAGTCTGGGCTGTGCTGTTGCTGGTATGCGCAAGTTTCCTGGGAATCCTGGCTTGGTGGAATATCCCGTGCTCCCGTGCGTTTCCAGCACATCCCGGTGCTTACCAGCAGTTGCAAGTGGGAAAAAGGCGCTCCGGCCTGGCATTGCTCGCTGGAGCGGTGTTGTTAGCAGCATTCTCACATGTAGCCTTCCTTTTGGGACCTCATGAGACATTTGGCGCAGCAGGTTGGCTATGGCTGGCAGGTATGGCGCTAGTAGTAGCTGCGGCCGCAAGGTGGCCCGGCACGGAACGCAATTGCAGCGAAGCCAGTGGTCTGCCGGCTTGGAGGCTGTGGGAGGTGGCTTTAGTCGCAGCTATTGCAGTGACGGCGATGGTCCTCCGCGTCTGGAACTTGAGAGATGTGCCTTTCAACATCTATCCGGACGAGGTCATGACTGGATCCGTGGCCGAGCGCGCTTATCTCAGCGGCCCAGCTCACGCGCCTGTGTTTAGCACGTTATGGAGTGACATTGAACTTCCTGCAGCCATCGCGGGCGCGGGCATTATGGCGTTTAGCGCTGCGAACGTGCACTACAGCCGTATGGCACTCAATAATATCACGACGCCATTCTTCTGGGCGTTATGCTTTTTCTTCATCATGCGCGGACTGCGTAACCGCAGGCCTGCAGACTGGACCCTGGGAGGACTGGCTGCAGGGCTAAGCGAACATTTTTATTATGGCACGCGTTTGCTGCCATTCATTTTGTTAGGCTTCGTGATGTATCTTTTCGTGGTCCATTGGCATGAGGCACGGTGTTACGTCCAACACATAGGATGGTTGGTGCTCGGATACCTAATCGGATTCGGACCGCTGCTGAGTTACTTCGTCGTGCATCCTGGCTCGTACTATGGACGGGGAGCGAGTCTAATGACTTGGAACCGGATACCGGCGAACTGGCACGATTTGCAACAGATGTGGCAGACGCTATGGCCGATCATCTCCGAGAACCTCCTGGGCATTAGCACTCAGAGTGCGCAGGACATTATGTACTACGCTCCTCTGCTACTGAAGGCAGAGGCCGCGCTACTGGTGCTCGGAGTCGCATTTTTGATTTGGCGATGGCAGCATCCAGCAGCGTTTCTAGTGCTGTTGTCTGGTCTGGGGGTACTCTTGGTCGGAGGTACACTGATACTATATCCGAATAGCTCGCCGCCAATGCTGGCACACTGGACCCCAGCGTTGCCCGCCTTCTACGCGGCGATTGCTGTGCCGATTGGTGCATGGGTAGCATCTGCGAAAGCTTTGCCGCGAATGAAATCGAGATGGATTAGCGCTACTGTCGTAGCCATGGGATTGGCGATCCTCGGATACGCCAACATTCGGTTCTACTTCTTCAGGTATTACGCGGATCCGGAGAACTTAAGGAGTGACCATTACAAGGCTGCACAGAGATTGTATGAAGTACAGACTGTGCAAAGCCGCTACATGGCTTCGCTGGGGAGTGCTTACCGCGTCGTAGTGGTGGGTAAGTCGCCTTATCCTTACGACGCGGAGATCACACGATATCTCGTGCAGGATCAGGAGTACATCTTAGCATACGATCCACAAACACAGCCGTCACTCGCTCCCGTCACTGGGAAGGGAATGGCGTTTCTGTTTTTTCCGGGAAGTGAGCATTTCATGGATACAATTCGTGAGCGCTATTCGGGCGGCACGGCAGGTGAGGTCCGCAATCCAGTGGGACGGCATGTGTTCTACACGTACCTAGCAAAGCCGAACCTCACTCCAGCTGACTCTGCAGCGCAGTAACTAAGGGAGAACAGGTCTCTTGCTGGCGAATTACATTTTACACAATCGCGCCGCCGCAGCTTGATCCCGCGCCAGCGGTGCAGCCGAAGCAATGATCACCGGTCATGATCTCGCGATTTTCGATTGAGACGGGATTGATGTCCCACAAAAACATTCGCTTGCCATTATTCCATTGCATTCTGAGCTGCTGATTGAAATCGCAATCGTAAACTTCCCCGCGCCAGCCTACGCTGATCGTGTTGCGACACATCAAACCATTAATGGTTGCCGGATTAAACGCGTTCATCAGCAGCTCCATGTATTCATCTAGTTTGTTGTTATGCCGCAAATAACTCGCGAACCGGCCGATTGGAAGATTCGTCAGTGTATAGAGCTTGTTAAAGACGATTCCGAAATGTTTTTTGAGCTCCCGCTTGTAATCGGTCTCAAGCTCGCTTTGCGACGGCGGTAAAAACGCGCCCACCGGATTGTAAATAAGATGCAGTGGCAGGTCCGGATCAATTCCGTAGTCCAGGGAGTTGAGCAGTTGCAGAGCAGCGATGCTGCCTTCAAAAACGCCTTCGCCCCGCTGCGCGTTCACATTTTCCGGTGAATAACACGGCATCGACGCTATAATCTCCACCTTGTTCCCCGCGAGAAACGCGGCGAGGTCTTGGTGACCGCGTTCCAGTAAGATGGTCAAATTACAGCGGTCGATGATGTGCCGGCGCGGTTGCAGTGATTTCACTTGCTCGATGAAATAGCGAAAATCGGGAATCATCTCCGGCGCGCCTCCGGTAAGATCGACAATCAGGATGTCGGTCTTAGCCAGCCAATCGATGACGCGATCGATCGTCTCGCGCTTCATGATTTCTTTGCGCTTTGGCCCGGCGTTCACGTGGCAATGCACGCACGTCAGATTACAAAGCTTGCCCACATTGACCTGAAGGATCTCCGTCTCCGCTCGGAGCAACTGCGAGCCTTCTGCGGCAAGTCTGTCGGAAAAACGGTTCATGAACCTAGCGAAGTGGCCGTCCAGTAGGTGATGGCGCCGATAATCGCTGCGCAAGGCAGCGTCACCAGCCAGGAAAGAACGATCGCGTTGACCGTCCGAAGATTGGCTTTTCCGGTTGTCACGCCAATTCCAAAAAGCGAGCCGACCGAAACGTGCGTGGTGGAGACGGGTAAACCGAACAAACTCGCCAGCACGACGAGAATTGCGGTCGTCAAATTCGCGGTGAATCCCTGACCGTGATTCATCGTGGTGATCTTTTTGCTCATGGTCTCAGCAACTTTTCTTGCACTTAGCAATCCACCGACCGCCATTGTGAGCGCGACCGCGACGAATCCCCAGCGAATGTCGAGCGCCTTCCACAAAAGGAGCAGCGCCACGATTTTCGGCGTGTCGTTCAAGCCACGGGCGAAACTGACAGTTCCAGCGCTCAGAAAATGCGCGGCATCGACAACTTGCTGCGAAGTGAAGCCGAGGAAATTACCGCCGTAGCGTTCGCGGCAGTTCTCCACCGCATCGACCGTCAATTGCGATGGGAGAGAAACGGCGCGCACCGCGAGAAACGAGTTCGGCTGAGGCATGGCAATGACGCGTTCGCCTTCACCGATGCAAACGCACCACTCCTTCTTCAAACCGAGCGCGATGCGCGTGCCATGAAAAAACACATACAGCAAACCTGCCATCGCCATGGCCAGGACCGGACCGAGCAACAACGGAAGGAGGAACCCCTTCCCAAGTGCTGAAAAGTTGAGACGCAGTCCCACCGCCACGAACCCGCAACCCATGATCGCGCCGATCAACGCGTGAGTCGTTGAAATGGGAAATCCAGTCAGCGTTGCAATGATAACGGTGAGGCCGGCGCCGATTGCGACGGCGAGCAGAAAATATTCCGAGCCGACGAAATGATCTGGAACGATGCCTTTGCCGCTGAATTTTTTGAGCAGGGTCTGGGCGAGAAAGATCGACATGATCGATCCAGCAAAGGTTGTGATCGTCGCCCACGAAACCGCTGTGCGATAATTGCACGTGCGGCTGCCGAAGAGCGAGGCGACGGCCTTGAAATTATCGTTCGCGCCGTTCGAGTAGGCGAGAAAGCAGGTGGCGAAAAAAAGCAGAACGAAAATCATAGCCGCGAAAGCCTTGGAGTCAGCAACAGCTCCCGCCGTCACAACATTTGTTGTTCGCTTGCGTGGTCACGTCGTAGTTTTGGCCTTTCGTTTCCTTGGGATGGCGTAGCGAAGTCCGCGAACAATCAAACTGCTCGGCCTCGGCCAGCGGTACATCGACAATCGGATCGACGAATTCAAAGAAATCGCGATACGGCGCTTTTTTGTAAAGATTGTAAGTCTTGTCGCAAACAGCGTAACGCTTGCCGCGCTCCATCCGATGATTGTCGTCGTCGAGCACTTGCTTGAATGGCCCGCGATAAATCACTGCCTGATTCCGCTCGAAACATTCGCCTTGTTTTCCCTTGAAGGCTTCCACCGTGACAGAACGGAATTCGATTCCTTGGACAGTACGCCACGGATTGGCATCGCGTTTGAGAATTTGAATTCCGTAAAAGCCGGCCTTCTCGAACGCGGCCAGAAAATCTTCTTCCGTCAGCGCGCCAGAAATGCAGCCGCTCCAAAGCTCGGGATCGTTTTGCATTTCCTCCGGCACTTCTTCATCACTGACGACATCGCAGATAACGGCGCGTCCACCTTTTTTCAGCACCCGGAAAATTTCTTCGAACAGCTGCCGTTTTGATTTGGGTTCAACGAGGTTGAGGACGCAATTGGAAACGACAACGTCGATGGAATCGCTCACGATAAGCGGATGCTTAACTCGCAATTCTTCGGCTAGCTCATCCGCGGCAAGAAATGAAGCCGCGTCAGTTATTGGATTCCTTTTCAATTGTCGATCTAACAATTCGAGATCGAGTGCCAAATCCTGGATGCGTCCCTTCCGAAATTCGGTGTTCGCGTAGCCGAGGCGTTCGGCGACGACTGGCGCGTTGCGTCGCGCCACCTGCAGCATTTCGTCCGTCATATCAACGCCGATCACTTTGCCGTTTGGCCCGGCGATTTGCGCGGCGATAAAACAGATTTTTCCGGTGCCGCTGCCCAGATCGAGAACTGTTTCGCCTTCGCGCAGATAACGCGACGGATCGCCGCAGCCGTAATCGCGCTCGATCACTTCCTGTGGAATGACGCTGAGATATGCCGATTCATAATTAACCGGACAACAAAGTTTCTCCGCGCGCTCTTTTGCCCCAGCCGTGTATCGCTGACGGACGACGGTTTCCTTGCGAGTAGCTTCGATCATAGTGGTCCGAAAGTTTAACAGACTGATTTATTCCTGAAAAGCCTGCAATGGAGGACGTGTCCCTCGACTTTGTGCCTTTATCAATCGGCTTGCTCTCTCTCGCTGACCTCAGTTTTACGCAGTGCATCGCGCGCAATTTTGGTCACCCAGATTGTCACAATGATCGTGGCGACGAGGCCGACGCCGAGAAACGTCCAGTACTGCCAGCTGTGTTTCACCGCTTCGCCGCCCGCGGCGGCTGAGACAGCGGCTTTGCTTGCAGCGCCGATGTAAACGTAAAGGAAAGTGCCGGGCATCATGCCGATCCAACTCACCAGCACGTAAGGCCAGAACCTCACCGCGGTCAGGCCATAGAAATAGTTACTCAAGTTGAACGGGATAACCGGACTGAGCCGAAGCAGGAAAATCAAGATTGCGCCTTCCTTTCCGATGGCATTGTCGATCTTGCGGAACGTTTCGTTTCGTCTGGCGATCGCTTCGATCTTCTCACGCGCGATGAAGCGGGCGACGAGAAAGCCCAAAGATGCGCCGAGCGTCGCGCCCGCCGAAACAGCGAGAAAACCTTTCCACAATCCGAACGCGAATCCGGCGCCGATGGTCAGGATCGATCCGGGCGCCATCAAGACTGTCGCTACAGCATACACGCCGATAAAAATGAAAATGCCGGCCATTCCCATTTGGCCGACCCAGTCATTGAAACTTCGCAGCCATTGCTGGATGGGCAGAAGCCTCATCGCGAGAAAGAGCGCGATCACGATCGCGATGAGCGCGGCTAAGCGCCCGATTCTACTTCTGGATTGCTTAGCGTTGCTCATCTGCGCGCGTGTTCGTAGAGCCAAGTGAAAATCTTTTTCGCGCGCGGAGTGAGGCGCGTCTTATTGTATTTGTCGGCCGCTTTGCGCGCGAGCTCGGCGAACGTTGGATAGGCGTGGATCATCGAGGCAATTTTGCCGAGACCGATTTTTGCATTCATGGCCAGCACGAACTCGTGTAACAAGTCACCGGCATGCGGCGCGACGACCGTTGCCCCCAGGATTTTGTCGGAGCCTTTCGCAGTCAAAATTTTGGCGAACCCAGCCTCCTCGCTCTCGACCACGGCGCGATCAACATCCTCAAGCGAGACACTGAATAAATCGTATTCGATATTTTCCTTTGTCGCCTCCTTTTCCCCGAGACCGACGTGGGCGACTTCAGGATCGGTGTAAGTGCACCATGGGACCACTGACCAATCGACTTTTTGCCGCAGAAATTGAAACGGCATTAGGATGTTTCGAACGACGACGCGCGCAGCGAAATCCGCGGTATGGGTGAACTTGAGGCGGTTCGCGATATCGCCTGCCGCGTAAATGTGCGGCTGCGAAGTCTCCATGTAATCGTTCACCTCCACGCCGTCTGGCGTGTACTTCACCCCCGCGGCTTCCAAGTTCAACGCTTTCATCATGGGACACCGACCGACGGCCAACAGCAGCGCGTC
>WNGE01003515.1_pt1 | contig 19639 bp, 20 predicted proteins | sample 5400651 | NCBI WGS metagenome assembly WNGE01 (sample SAMN13153370, study PRJNA577476) | soil metagenome | isolation source: 60 cm soil or saprolite under grassland replicate 2 | place: USA:California | collected 2016-06-15
GTCGATCTGGCATTTCTCGCGCCTGCTACCTCGGGAATCGGGATGCTCATCGTGTTGACGGGTGTGCCGGTTTACTTCCTCTGGCGAAAGCCAGCGGTGGCTTGAGCCAATCCATTTCGAGCGTGGCGTGCGAATTATTTTTGTATGCCTGCAAAATCCAAGAAACAACAAATGGCCGCCGGCGCGGCGCTCGCGGCCAAGAGGGGAAAGCGCTCGAAGTCGTCACTGAAAGGGCCATCACGCAAAATGGCGAGCTCAATGAGTGAACGCGAGCTGCGCAAGATCGCGAAGACGAAGCGCAAGAAACTGCCGAAGAAAAAGCGCCGCTAGGACGAGCGTCATGCTTATTGCATTGCCGCCATCGCCTCTCTCAAAGGTTCCAAGCTTACCCTGCTTGTTCCTGTAAAGGGGTGATCAAGCACATAAATCAAGAATAGGATTGACGTAACCGTTACGGTCAGTGTCGTGGTAATGAGGTATTGGGCCCGAATGTTTTTCATGCCGAAGAAAAAGGTGTAGGAGACCGCGAACACGCCGCCTACAAGCAACACCAACCAGATAACGGGTGGCACGGTATCGTTCCCGGCAAATATTCTCATTCGCCGAAACTGGGCCAGGTTGTTTAAACACCGTAGCGACTCGCCGTAGAGCTCTCTGTTGGGAATCGAGGTCGCATCCACCTGAGCAAACAAAACTCTCAGAGTGACGTGAGCTCCACCGGTATAGAGGCTAATGTCTCCCTCGGACATCTTCGGCACTTCATCGTTGTAAACGGCAGCAACGTAATCTCTCACTCCCTGCTGAATAATTTTCCTGGAAGCGTCGGGAAATGCTTCGGCGTTATGGAAAATATCCAGAGCCTCGCTAGCCTCCATTTGCAGATTTTTCGTTGCCTCGTCGTATCCGTTCCACGTAACAAACACGACAAACGCTATCAGCACCCCATAGAACAATCCGAAGGCATTGAAAATGATCGCAGCGACTTCATGATTCTCCTTTAGTACTTCGGCCGAATACTTCCTTCGTACTAAGTAAAGCCCAGCCAGGCTCAAGAAGGTGGTAATCGCCGAGACGATAAAAAATGAAACTGGCGGCGTTAACTGAAGCAGGAATCGCATATGCCCGTTTAGCTTCTAAAGACCGCGCGTCAATTTAGCTCTTTTGAGCTGTTGTTGTGCGTTTGAGCCGATATCCGTCCGCGTGCGCGCCGTAGCCGCTCGCGTATTCAACCAATCCAACTCCTTTTTTCCAAATGATTTTTTTAAAGTGACCGGAGGGATGGCTCGAGTCGTAAATGCACAAATCGCCCTTTAATCTGATTGTTGTTTTCCACAACCCATCTTCGTGATCGAAGCTGCCACTGGTGATTCCGTAAATTTCGCCCGGCTCAAATTGTGGCGGCTTGTCCGACGCTGAGATTTTCTTAACCGCGCCGTCATTGTCCTCTTCGTTCAACAAAACGATGCGGTCATCTGTGACGATGAAATAGTCCGGCCGAATTTCACGCAGCTTCGGGCGAACTCCCGCAGGATTTCTCGTACGCGATGTTACATCGGCAAATTCGATTTTGAAAATCGCGCCCCAGGGCATTTTGGAAATGCGCGTTGTGACCACTTGCATCATGAGCGGGATTTCTTCCTCCTCGATGTCGTCGCCCCACTGGCTCCCCCGGAAGTTAGCGGACACCGGCTTATCGCCTTTCGCGTCGAGAAACGGATTAGCTGCATAAACAGAAACCGGGAGTAGGACCGATATCGTGATTGTCGCAATTCGCTGTAAGTTCACGACGTCATCTTAGAGATCACTGGAGTGACAATGCACGCTCAAATTCAGATTCTCGGAATCAAAACCCCGGGAAGATAGACGGCAGCATCTCATCCGAAGCCGTTGCCTCACTTGCGCCAAATGAAAAGCTTTAGGTTATCGACGAATCTGCTGCTGACGTCCTGAACTCAAGACCAAGTGATGAGGCGCAGTTCGTGGCCTTGCATGAGGCACGGATGCGTGGGCACCACGCGGACGCTGAAGCCGTAGGTGCCGCTTTCAGTCGCGGGAACGCTGCCTTGGTAAATGTAGTTCCCGTTCCCGTCGGCCGGGCTGCTCTGATTTAGCACAGTGGCAGCAGGATTGCTGAGGTCGCCGTTATCGACTTCGCCGTGATAGGCTTCTACGCGCACATGTTGCGGATCGACTGCGCCCAAGTGCACGCGCGCACTGATCTGCAATGATTCGCCGACCGAAATGCTTTGCCGATCTTTGTTGGCTACTTGCACGTCGGAAATCTGCACCTGCGTCCAGTCCTTTCGCATCTGCGTTTTCCACTGACTCAAATGAGTTGCGGCGCCGCAGCCGTCGCGAGAGAAATTTTCGTATCCCTGGGCTGCCGGAATATAAAGTTGTTCGGTGTACTCCTTTACCATCCGTTGCGTGTTGAAGACTGGCGTGACGCTGCGAATGGATTCGCGCATCAATTGCAGCCAGGCGAGGGGAAGTTTGCCGTCCGGTTTTGCGTAATAAAGCGGAACGATTTGGTTTTCGAGCAATTGATAAAGACTGCTCGCGTCCACTTCGTTTTGAAATTCGGTGGTGCCATTATCGATCTCCGCACCGATGGCCCAGCCGTTGCTGCCGTTGTAGCCTTCGCGCCACCAGCCATCGAGCACGCTTAGGTTAATCCCGCCGTTCGGCGCCGATTTCATCCCGCTGGTGCCGCTGGCTTCCAATGGACGCAGCGGATGGTTTAACCAGAGATCCACGCCCTGCACGAGGCGGCGCGCGATGTAGCTGTCGTAGTCCTCAAGAAAAACGATGCGATTTTCCAGGCCGGGTTCGCGGCTTAACCGGTAAACTTCCTGCATGAGCGCCTTGCCTGCTTCATCGCGCGGATGCGCTTTCCCCGCGAAAATGAATTGCACCGGGCGCGTAGCATCGTTCACCAATCTCTTTAATCGCTCCTTGTCGCTGAACAAAAGCGTACCGCGTTTGTAAGTGGCGAATCGGCGCGCAAAACCGACGGTCAAAATTTCCGGATCGAGAATGCGGTTGACCCTGCGAATCGACTCGGGGGATTCGCCCAATCGTTCGCGGCGATGTCGCTCCCGATCGCGGATGAAATCTATCAAGCGGCGTTTGAGCTGTTGATGCGTGTCCCAGAGTTGCGCGTCGTGAATGTCGATGACGCCGCGCCAAAACTCGGGCTCGGTCAGGTGTTCCTCCCAATCGCCGAGATGCCTCTGGTAGAGCTCCGCAAACTCGGGTGCCATCCACGTCTTAGTGTGAACACCATTGGTGATGCTGGTAATTGGCACTTCGTGGATCGGAACGCCGGACCAAACATCTTTCCAAAGCGAGCGAGTCACTTCACCGTGCAACTTAGTGACGCCATTCGTGTGTCGGCTGAGGCGCAGCGCCAGGATGGTCATGCTGAACGGATCGTTCGGATTGAGTCGTGTGTGGCCGAATGAGAACAGCTCGTCGAACGGAATGTTGAGTTCCTTGGCAAACTTGCCGAAGTATTTTTGCATCATATCGCGCGAGAATGAGTCGTTTCCGGCGGGAACAGGAGTATGCGTGCTGAAAACGTTGGCCGCGGCCACGAGCTGAAGCGCCGAATAAAAATCGAGTTTCTTCTCCACGACGTTGAGACGGATGCGCTCAAGCCCCAGAAATGCTGAATGTCCTTCGTTCATGTGAAACACGTCGGGCTCGATTCCAAGCGCCGCGAGTGCTTTCACCCCGCCAATGCCGAGCACGATCTCCTGACGCATGCGCATCTCAAGATCGCCGCCGTAAAGCTCGGCGGTAATCAATCGGTCCTCCGCGCTGTTTTCCGGAATATCGGTGTCGAGCAGGTAGACGTTTATGCGGCCGACGCGCAGTTCCCAAACCCTTGCAAAAACATTCCGGTCCAAAATGGGAACCGAGATAAGAAGTTTCGCTTCGCCGTGGCGGACTTCTCGGATCGGCAGGTGATAAAAGTTTTGATTGAGATTAATCGCCTGCTGAACGCCGTCCTTGTCGATCTGTTGCCGGAAATAGCCGTGTCGGTACAGCAGACCAATCGCAACGAATTTCAGATCAAGATCACTGGCCGATTTGCAATGGTCGCCGGCGAGAATGCCCAACCCGCCGGAGTAATTCGGGATCGATTCGTGAAAACCGAATTCGGCCGAAAAATAGGCAACGGGATTTTTGATCGCGCTGCCGGGACCGGTTTTCCCGTAGGTATCGTGTCGACCCAGATATTTTTCGAATTCCTCAAAGACCTGCTTGAGCTCGCGCACAAAATTTTTGTCCTGTGCGAGCTCTTCCAACCGCGATTGCCGCGAAAGTTGCAGCATGCGGATTGGATTATGATTTGTGCGGTCCCACAGCTCGGGATCGAGATGACGAAAAAGACGGCGCGCGGCCGGCTCCCACGTCCACCAGAGATTAAAGCTCATCTCCCGCAACGGCTCCAATACCGCCGGCAGGATGGGGGTCACATTGTAAGTTTGAAAAGTTGGCATGCGAATGCGCGTCACTGTAGCGGGGGTCGGTGACCCCGGTCGACCACAGAAAGCGAGGTTTAATCAACCCCGAACCTTTCCGGGGTCAAGGAACCCGGCTGTAGTGCGAGAATTAGCCCGAGAAGAAATCCCGCGATCAGTCCGCATAGATGTGCGGCCATGCTGACCTGTGGAGTTGAAAGATCGAATGCGATTTGGATCGCAACAATCATCGCCACGTTTGCCAATCTCTGTTTCGCATACGGCGCGTGGCGATGTCGCATCAGAAATCCTGCCCATGCACCAACGATTCCCATGATCGAGCCCGACGCACCGACCAGCTGAACCGGTTGCATCAGACCGATTAAGATCAAACCCATAACGCCAGCGCCGGACGCAAGCCCTGAAATCAAATAGCACGCGACGAATCGCATTGTGCCGATGGATCGCTCCAGCGGTGGGCCGAGAACATATAGCGCGAACACATTGAACAGGAGATGAACGAACCCTCCATGCAAAAAAAGCGCTGTGAAAAGTCGCCAGTATTCGTGCTGGACTACGACGGAGTAAGGGTCGAGCGCGCCGATTCGATGCAGAACTTCCGGATCATTCCAATCGCCCGCCGAGATTTCGAAAAGGAATGCGACCGTGTTCAGGCCGATAAAGATGAGAACAGCAGGCGCGCTTCGGAGCTGACCGGGGAGGCGGCGGCGTGCGGTTTCGCGCGCGATGGGAATTGAACTGAAGGCGCTTCGATCGTTTGTCTGAGATTCCAACTGGCGAAGTAACTGCACCTGGCTGCGTATTTCACTCGTGGGATGCAGAATTTGAAGGGCCTCCCCGAGTTTTTTGGCCGATCTGTAATTTCCAGCGGCGGCGAGATCGGTCATTTTGCGCAACCCGATTGCGGGGACAAACAGCAGAACAAACCACGCACAGCCACCGATGTATCCGGCGGCGCCCCGCCAAAAAAGCCACGCAACGCCCGTTATCCCCAGAACAATCAGCGCAGCAACCCGCCATCCATGATAAGGCGCGCTGGGACGCCACGCCCGAGCCAACACCAGGAGCGACGAGATTACGGCGATGAAGAGGAAAATGTGATTCAGATTCACCGATCAAAGTTGCAGCGGCCACATGGGATTGGTTGAATGGTTAAAGCGTTGAGTAGACGAATCCATCCTTGTCATCTGTAATTCAGCGAGTGAACGCTTCAATGTTGTAACCTTTTTAATCTTGTAACTTTTTTAACCTTTTTAACATTCAGGCATGCCCATCACCGTCACTGATTATCTCGAAGTCGTTTCATCCTGGTGTTTTTGGTCCGAGCCGACGTGGGCTGAATTGAAAAAACGATATGAAGGACGGGTCAAATTTCAGTGGAAGATCGCTCTGATGGATCCGAGCGGTTTGCCAACTTCGCGCGAGCAGGAGCAATGGTTCTATCGCCGCAGCGGAATGATGATGCGTTCGCCGTTCATGCTCAATACCGATTGGTATGATCCCAGTCTCCCGGAGTGGCTCGCGCCAAATTGCGTGGCTGAAGCAGCGAAAGACTTTGGTTTTACTGATGATCGCGTTCGCCTTGCGCTGGCGCACGTCGCGCTGCGGGAAGGCAAAATGATTGGCGATTGGGATGTTGCCGTTGAGGTCGGCGCTGAAGCCGGCGGGATTGATCCCGGGGAATTGCGCAAACATGCAAAATCTTCGAAAACTGAAAAGCGCATCCGAGCATCGACGGCTGAATTTCATGGGCTGCAGATCACGCAACGTCCGGCTTTCGTGATCGACACCGCAATTGGCGACCGCGCGATTTTTTCTGGCGTGGTCAAGCTCGAGCCATTAGCAGCGACTATCGATTCAATGCTCGATGACGCAGCTGCGTACGCTGCGCACAAAGCGCATTTTGGCGACCCGCCCCCAAAGTGATCCCGGGGCGATGGACATATAAATGTTACGAGATTCGGCTTGCCAGTGCGAGATTGTTGCCTACAACTTCCCATCGGTTTGCGAATATTAATGCAAGCACTTCGTCGCGGTGAATCGCATCCGTGGCGAAGCAAGAGTGCCCCGCGTATGCCAATGCTAACGCCGGGAATTGCGATAGATGGAAATACGGTGACGCGGCGCACTCCCGTTTCACCGCTCAGGAGCTTGATCTAATCTGCAACCACAAATTCGTGTAAACGGCCGGATTCGCGCCCGCGAAGTCCGGGTCATAATGGGGTCCAACGGGGAACAACTCGGCGTCATGAAGTTGAACGACGCCTTGCGCAAAGCTCAAAATCTTGGGCTCGATTTGGTCGAAGTCGCGGCAACGGCCAACCCGCCGGTGTGCAAGATCATCGATTTTGGAAAGTTCCGATACGACATTTCCAAACACACCAAGGACAAAAAGCCTGCCAGCTCAAAACTGAAGGAAATCAAGTTTCGCGTTAACATCGACGAACACGATTATCTGACCAAAATCCGGCACGGTGAAGAGTTCCTGGATCGCGGAAACAAGGTGCGTGTGCAGCTGCAATTTCGCGGCCGCGAAATGGCGCACCAGGAATTTGGGATGCAGCTCGTGGAGAAGGTGCGCGACGATCTTTCCGGCATGTCGCAAGTAGAAATGGACCCCAAAATCACGGGTCGCAACATCACGATGACGCTGGCGCCTCTGCCGGCGAACCGCCGCAAACGAAAATTCACTGCGGTGCCCAAACCAGACGAGGAAACGGAGAACGCCAGCGCACCACTCGGCGGCTAACGGCGCCAGCAACAGCTCAGGGCTTCTTTTTGCCTTTAGGTGAAGGCTTCGGCGTCGTGCCGGGAGGAGGAGTCAAAGGCTGGTTTTCAGCCAGCTTCTGCTCTATCCGCTGCTTCCGACCTTTTGCGTCCTGATTATTAGGATCCAGCTTCAACACTTTCTCGGTGTCCGCCATCGAATTCTTCAAATCATTCTTTACCTCGTAGATGTATGCGCGGTAGTTGAGGTAGCGGACTTCGTTCGGCTTTTGTTTGATGAGTTCGGAGTAATCGCCGAGCGCTTTCTCGTAATCCTGTATCTTCATTTCCACCGCAGCGCGTTGTTCGTAAATCCGCGAATTTTGCGGAGTCAATTTGAGCGCTTCGCCATAGTCGTTGACGGCGTCTCCGTATCTCTGGTCCGTCGCGGCCGCGTATCCACGCTGCTGATAAACTGCCGAGAGCTCGTCGGCGTACTTGTGGTCGAGGTTAGTGGCTTTGCGAAGCAGGTCGACGGCCTTGTCGAAGTCCTGGTTCTTGGCGGCCTCCGCACCTTCGCGGGCGAACTTGTTCGCTTCGACGTTCTTTTTGGCCTGGGCTTGGCATACCTGTGAAGCGCAGAGGGCCAAAGCCGTGATTAAAACAAAAGCAAATGATCTCTTCATAATTTCTGTTGGACGTTAATCTTCTTAAACAATTCGAAACTGAAGGGGTCAATAGTTGGCTGTAAGCTCAACAGTTTCAAGTCTGTTCGGGCGAATGCGACTGTTCGATATCGACTCTTGGCTCGGGCTCGGACGGAGCGGGTTCGCTGGGGCCAGGCTCATCCACGCGCGTGATACGCATGGCGCGCCCGGTGGTCTCGTCAATTTCGATGAGTGCTCCGTGCAGTCGCACGTCGCCTCCCGCAACGGGGAACGATGCGGGCAGATTAGAGATGAACCTGTGCATAATGGGATTGATAGCCCGCCCGAGGATGGAATTGACCGGTCCGCACATGCCGGCATCGCACATGAAAGCTGTGCCCCCGGTGAAGATTTGTTCGTCGGCCGTCTGAACATGGGTGTGAGTGCCGATGACAGCGGAAACTTTCCCGTCGAGAAATCGGCCCATGGCGATTTTCTCACTTGTGGTTTCACCGTGGACATCGACAAGAATGTTCGCGGTCTCTTCACGCATCTTTGTTACTGCAGCCTCGACGGCGCGAAACGGATTTTCCAAAATTGGTTGCATAAACGTGCGCGCCTGCACATTGATAACACCAATTTTGCCCTTGGCTGTTTCCAAGACAATCGACCCGCTTCCCGGCGCGCCGTCGGGATAATTCACCGGCCGTAATAGACGCGGTTCGGTGTCGATGAATGAAAGAATCTCCTTCTGGTCCCAAATATGGTCGCCTGTCGTAATGACCGAGACGCCCGCGCGCAAAAGATCGATGGTGATTTTTCCCGTTATGCCGCGTCCGCCCGCCGCGTTTTCGCCGTTAACGACGACAAAATCCAACGCGTGCTTGGACTTCAGCTCCGGCAGCCGGGCAATGACTGCGCTGCGGCCGGGCTCGCCAACGACATCGCCGAGAAAAAGAACGCTTAGCATAACGGGCGTGATTGGTTAAATCGTTACATAGTCATATCGGATTTGCGATTCAACGATTTAACGGTTCAACCGTTTAACGGAGCGAAGCCAATCGCCTGCCACGCCGTAGCGTGGCGAAGGCGGATCATTGGAGCTTCGTCATTTCTTCTTGTCTTTCTGCCAATCTTTCCCGGCGGCGCTCGCGCCGCGGACAATCTCGGCGTTCTCGGTGACCATCCGCGATGGGCTGTGCTGGAGAAGTACCAGCAAACAATTACGCACGACGAATTCAGCAGGCTTATCCAGAGCGTTTATTGCACCCATGGGTTCGCTCCTGATCTAATTGAAATAAACGAGAAGACTGCGCGGCTCCTGATAAACCGTGCGGCGCAGACATTCTTCACGCTGAGATTTGCGGAGAACGACGCGGAACGCAGAGCGGTGCCGCGACTTTGGCGGCCGGCGAAATCCTTGCCGTCTGCGAAACCCGAAAAACCTCTTTCAGGTTTGAAGATCGCGCTCGATCCAGGTCATCTCGGCGGGAAATGGGCAAAGATGGAGGAGCGCTGGTTCCATGTAGGTAGCAGCGCACCGGTCGAGGAAGGAGAACTGACTTTGCGGGTATCTCGATTGTTGACTGCGCGATTGCGTGAACTCGGCGCAAAAGTTTTGTTCGTTAGGAATAGCAACGAACCAATTACGTCGAAACGCCCTGATGATTTTCGTGAGCTGGCCAGGAAAATTCTAATTAAGAACGGCGTGCCACAGCCGCGCGCGGATGTTCTCGATCCAAATGATCCCGCCAAAGAGCAAACCATTCGCTGGCAGAGCGAAATTCTATTTTACCGTTACAGCGAGATTCGACGGCGGGCTGCGCTGGTGAACTTCAAATTGCATCCCGATCTTGTGCTTTGTTTGCATTTCAACGCGGAAGGCTGGGGCGACCCAAACAATCCAACATTGACGGAAGCCGATCATCTTCACGTGCTCGTGAACGGATCGTATTTGGCAGAGGAACTCGAATTGGACGACGAACGTTTCGAAATGATCCGCCGGCTTCTGAGCCGCGTTTACGATGAGGAACTACCCTTGGCGGATACGGTTGCGGCCGCAATGGCGCGTGAAACCGGTCTGCCTCCCTACGAATACCCGACGACCAACAGCACCACGAAAGTTGGCACGAGCACGTACGTGTATGCGCGCAATTTGCTCGCCACGCGGCTTTATCGATGTCCGGTAGTTTATTGCGAGCCCTACGTCATGAACAGCAATGACGCATTCGCTCGTATTCAGGCGGGCGATTACCAAGGAGTGCGAGCGATCAATGGCGTTGAACGAAAAAGTATTTTCCGCGAGTACGCCGACAGCGTGGCAGACGGACTAGCCGATTTTTATTCGAAAGCGCGGGAATTGTAGTCGCCGACCTCTGAGCAGCGCGGACGCGGATTTTCCGAAAAAATGCGCAGTCGCGTGGACGGAAACAAACCGTCAGACTGGAAGCCTGCGACTTGCACGCTCGCTGGGTTTTCGGATTCTTACTCCGGGGTCGAGCGCACTGCCAGAACATAGGCGACAATCGCGTCACGTTCGGCGGGTTTTAAACTCGCGCGGTGCGCCATGCTGTTTACGATGTTCGGCCAATCTTCGACGGCGTAGTGCCAGAGCGGCGGCAGCGTGTGACATTCGATGCAGCGGTGCACGAGAAGCGTCCGGCCGTCACGCAAGGTGGCGACATCGACACGTCGTCCTTTTGTTGCAGCTGCCATCTGCGAAGTGACGGGCGGCACGTAATTGACAGATTCGCACGCTATCAGACAAGCGAGCAGAATCAGCAGGATCGATGCTTTCTTCATTCTCTCAGAAACCGAAGCCAAAAATTGTACGCACCTTGAAATCAGCTTCGTCCGCCGTGTTGGTTGCCTGTGCCAAGGCAGTGACTGTTACAAACCAATTTTGATGTCGAAACGCGACGTTCGGACCTGCGAAGACATTCCTGATTTTTTCCTGGTCGCGCCAATCCGGGAAAACAAATTCGTGCAGGAATTCAAGACCGACTGAGATTCGTGGCGAAAGTTCGTAACTTGCGCCGAGCGCCTGTTGGAGTTCGCCCTGGCGTTTTTGAAGCCCTTGCTCTTCCCATTCGGCTTCCAACGTCAGATTGTAGTCGAGAATCAGGGGGCCAAAATTCTTCTGTGCAATCAGCTTTGATTCGAGCTCGAAGTTTTGGCGACCGCCCTTGATTTCTCCATAGACTGACAATCCCACCGGATCGATGACCGGATTCGTCAGGTTATAAATCAGCTCGATTGCGGAATCCGAATAATTGAAGCCGGATTGGTTGCGGTCGCGCTCGTAGAACCAGTCGGCGAAATAAATGCTGGCTTGAAAATGATCGGTGACTCCGATCTCAATTTCATGACGAAACCCGATTTGATCGGACTGCTCTGGGTTTGTTACGCGTTCCCACGTAATCCAATTCTCCAATTCGATGCTCCCGGGCGCTGAGGTCGGCGCCTCATAGAGAAAAGTAAAGTGGCGCGCGCCGGCAGGAGCCGCCGTGCTCGGCAACATCGACAAGGACAGAATCAATAACGTAAGTTTCTTCCGGAGATTCTTCTGAATCACGCGTCGAAGAGTACCTGCGTCGTTACACCCTCTGCTGCCGATACCTTGCTATTTTTTAGCGCGCGGTTGTCACTACCGCTCTTCAAATGTCCCGTCCATTTTTCGCTTTCGCGCATTGGCACGACGCCGCCCCGACAGCGACCCCGGAAATGACGGAACCCACCGAACCAGAAAACCGACAGGGATTTTTTCTTGGCAGCGGGATTTGCTTCTCTGCGCTGATTCAGTGTTACGCGAATTCTCGCAGTCGCGTGCTGGGATATGAAAAATAAGCTAATTTGTGCGTCGCGACGATGCCGTCGAACGAATGCGCTTCGACGCGTGATTGATCATGCGCGGCTCGCCAGTGCGTCGATCGTCTTCCACTCCTCTTCGGTCAGCTGGATTTTACGCGCGGCCATATTTTCCTCGAGGTGAGCGAGCGACGATGTCCCCGGAATCGGCAGCATTAATGACGATCGATGCAATAACCATGCGAGGCCTAGCTGATAAATCGTCACGCCGTGATCTTTGGCGGCTTTTTCCAAGGCGGCATTCGTCATTCCTCTGGTCCCACCAACCGGCGCCCACGGCATAAACCCGATCTGTTCCTTCTCGCAATAAGTCAGAGTGTTTTCCCATTTTCGGTCGGTGATGTTGTAGCGATTCTGCACGGTAACGATCGGCACGGTCTTGCGTGCGCGCTCCACCTGCTCAGGTGAGACTTCGGATAATCCAATGTGGCGAATCTTGCCCGCCCTCTGCGCTTCTTTCAACGCGCCTAACGAATCTTCCATCGGCACCTTGGGATCGATGCGGTGCAGTTGATAAAGATCGATGCGCTCAAGCTTTAGACGCTTCAGACTTTTGTCCACGCATTGCTTGAGATATTCAGGGTCACCCTTCGGCACCCACTGCTCGCGTCCGGGTCGTATCTGACCGCCCTTTGTCGCGATGACGAGTCCTTTCGGATAAGGATAAAGCGCTTCGGCGATGAGCAATTCATCAGTTTCAGGTCCGTAAGCGTCTGCCGTGTCGATCAAGTTCGCGCCGAGTTCCAAGGCGCGACGCAAAACTTTGCGCGCGTTCTCGCGGTCTGGTGGCCAACCCCAAATGCCCTCTCCCGTGAGACGCATCGCACCGAATCCAAGTCGATTGACCGGTAGATCGCCGCCGATCCGGAAAATGGAGTTGTCACCCGCGTCTGTTGTCACCGGCGATGCAGCCGCGAAGAGTCTGGCCGCTCTTCCCGTCAAAAGCGTGGCCCCGCTCGCGAGCGTTGCACGAACGAATGCTCGCCGGGTAAGAATACCGCAAAGTCGCTCGCCGTTTATCCCTTTGCCCTCCTCATTCGTAAGTGCAACGTAAGTTCACACAGCCTGTTTTCACTAATCAAATTTGAGCCTGCCTCAATGCTGCGCTAAGAAAGAGAAAGCTAACTGAAAGGTCTTTCATGCTTACTAGCCAAAAAGTCATCGATGCGATCAACGAACAAATCGGGTATGAGTTCAGCGCGGAGCTGCAGTATTACGCGATTGGGGCGCATTTTGCGTCGGAAGCGCTGCCGCAGTTGTCGCAGCATTTTTTCAAGCAGGCGGAAGAAGAGAAAGGGCATGCACTGCGGTTCATCAAATATGTGGTGGATGCTGGCGGACGCGTGGTGATCCCGGCGATCGACGCGCCGAAATCGAAATTCAAGACCGCGCGGGACGCGGTGAAGCTTTCGCTCGATCAAGAAATTCATGTGACCCAGCAAATCAACGGTCTGGTGGAATTGGCGCGAAAGCAGAACGATTACATCACGATCAATTTCCTGCAGTGGTTCCTGACCGAGCAGCTCGAGGAAGTTTCGTCGATGGATAATCTGCTCAAGATTCTCGAGCGCGCTGGCAACGATCTGTTGCAGGCTGATGAATATCTTGCGCGCGTGGGTGTGAGAGCGATACCGGCGCCGCCCAAGGAATAGAGCGTAAGAACTAGAGATGTCTCGACTTCGCTCGACATGACAGAACGGATGGTTGAGCGCGCCGGCAATGATCTCTTGCAAGCTGATGAATACCTCGCGCGGGTTGACGTGAGAGCAATTCCCAAGCTAACGGCGACGTGACCCGTTCGACTGTCGCTCAGGGCAGGCAATTCCCATCCAACTGCGGCCGCCCGGGGCCACTACAGCAAAAATGCAGCCCGGATTTCAGGGCATCTTACGCCGCTTATGATGCGGAGATAAGTTCAATTCATTCGCCGCGGCTGATCATTTCACTTTGAGATCGCCGAAAAGTTCGTAAGCCTTGCGCACGGTCGGAATCGTGATCGAGCCGCCTGTGAGAAGTCCGAGCCGGATCGCTTCGATTAGTTCCGCTCTTTTGGCCCCTAGCCGGACCGCCTGTTTCATGTGCCAGCGGAGGCATGTTTCACATCGTTCCACGATCGAAATGGAAATACCCGCGAGTTGCTTGTATTTCTCAGGGATTGCTCCCCCGCCCCAAGTCTTTTGATACAACGCATCGAAGTTCCCTGAATATTCCGGATCGTTCGCTTCAATCGGATCGATTTTTCCCGTCGGTGACGGCGTGGCGGATGGATCCGCGAAGCTGGCATTACCAGACAAGATGAGAGCGATAGATACTAAGATCCAGCTGATAAGAGGCGGAGGTGCTTTCATTTTCATTTCACTGTCGGGACAGAATGCCTTGCAGAAGTAAGTCAGAAATAAGAGTCACGGCTTTTTCGACATCGCGCCGTTTGCCAAGTTCGCGAGTGCTCAAATGAAAAGGCAGGAGCGAATTTGTAGCTGTCAGGATCGCATAAGCCACGGCGAGGCAGTCGCCTCTTCGAAACGTGCGGTTGCGTTGGCCCTCTTTTAGAGCGGCGGCAAACAAGCGCGCTTCTTGTCTGAAATGACTCTGACGAAGTCGATGAATCCCCGGCCGCAAGTCGCGGAACATGTCGCTCAAACTTTCCGGGAAATGCTGAACACTGTCGAAACGAAACATGACGCGAAGCACAATCATCTCTCGAACCTTGTCAGCAAGCGACTGCCTACTTCGGACAATCGATTTGAGCCGCTCGAGTAATCGATCAATTACACGATCGATGTGCGAGTAAACGACCTCCTGCTTGCTGCGGAAATGTAAGTAGATGCTGCCCTTGCCGATGCCGACCTCCCTTGCCAGATCGTCGATGGTCATTTTTCTGTAGCCGTAGCGGGCGAGCAGCCGGTCGGTTGCATCCAGGATTTTGCCCTGCATTTCGGGACGTGACACCCTGCGCTTCATTTTGATTGACTGTTGACCGGATTTGTATTTTGGTCAATTAGGTTGTCATGACACGAAGAGAGTTTGTTGAAATGAGCGCGGCGACCAGCGCGGCGATTTTGGCCGGCGCGAAAGTTTTTGGATCGACATCTGCGCCCGGCACAGCATCAAACGCCACTTTCAAAATCGGCGGCGATTTGGAAGTGAATCGACTTGGCTTCGGCGCGATGCGCATCACCGGGGAAGGCAACTGGGGTTGGCCGGCTGATCGCGGGAATGCGGTTAAAGTTTTGAGGCGCACCATCGAGCTCGGCGTAAATTTGATCGACACAGCGGACGCGTACGGGCCGGAAACAAGTGAACTGTTGATCGCTGAAGCGCTTTATCCTTACCGCAAAGGACTGGTTATCGCGACGAAAGGCGGCCTGACCAGACCGGCGCCAGACCAGCCGGTGCTAGACGGACGACCTGAACATCTCAAGCAAGCTCTTGACGCAAGTCTCAAGCGATTGCGCTTGGAGCGGATCGATCTGTATCAGCTGCACTTCGTCGATCCTAAAGTTCCAATTGAAGAATCCGTCGGCGCGCTCAAGCAAATGCAGGATGCAGGGAAGATTCGGCACGTCGGACTTTCAAACGTGGATCCCAACGAAATCGCGCGGGCGCGCAAGGTTGTGCCGATCGTGAGCGTTCAGAACCGGTACAACATTGAGGACCGCAACTCGGAAAACGTTCTGGCCTATTGCGAGAAGGAGAATCTTGGCTTTCTGCCGTGGTTCCCTATCGGGGGAGACAGAGGTTTGAAGCCTGACAATCCGCTGAATGTGGCGGCAAAGGCGCACGGCGTGAGCGTTTACCAAGTAGCTTTGGCCTGGCTTTTGGAGCGATCGCCGGTGATGCTACCGATTCCTGGGACATCGTCGCTGGCGCACTTGGAAGAGAACGTCGCTGCCGCAAAGCTCCACCTAACTCCAGAAGAGTGGAAAGCAATCGACGCCATTGCGGGCTAGGCGCAAAACCAGAGACATGTCGCTCAGACTTTGCGGAAAACCTCAGAGATCTTTGCGGTTCGACAGGAAAGCTATTGCGCTGATGATGATCGCCGGAATGAGCGCAGCGGCCGGCATAGGTCTGCGGAACAGGTCACCTCATGTACCTGGAGAAACCCGAAGAGTTTTCGCGCCTAGTATTGAACTTCATCGAGACGAACAGCGATCTGCCTTCGGATCCGATCAGCCCTTCGCCAACAGTTGGTCTTCAAAACAAATGAAAATGCCCCCGATTAGCGAGTCATCAATAGCTCGAAAGAAGTTTAGCGGATGCTGCAAAGCAAAATCTACCGCACCGGTTAGTCCTTCACGCACATAAGCGGCTTATGATGCAGATATTTCTCCTTCGGTTTTGGGTAATTGCGCTAATCACAGGTGCATCGGCGGCCGATGAACCGAACTTATCACCCGAAGTTTTTGCACCCAAAATTATCTCGACTGACTTGGACGAATCGTGCGGATCGTTCAGTCCCGACGGGCAGTCGTTTTACTTCGTTCGACGCGGCGCGTATACGACTTCGCCGCCGATCTCGATCATCTGTTTTTCTGAATTGCGCGATGGCAAGTGGAGTCATCCGGAAGTCGCCCCGTTCTCCGGGAGGTACATCGACGCAGCGCCTTACTTTTCGCCAGACGACAAACGATTGTTCTTTTCATCAAAGCGCCCGACCAAATCGGATTCGAATGCAAGCGATTGGAACATTTGGTCCGTCGAGAAGACCGGCAGTCAGTGGGGTGACCCACACGAACTTGGCGAACCGATTAACACGGCGAACAATGACGCAAATCCAGCGATTGCCGCAGATGGAACAATGTATTTCATTTCCGATCGCGACAGCCAGCCCGGTCATATCCACATTTATCGCGCCCGCCTGACGAACGGGACATACGAGCAACCGGAGAAACTCGGGCCTGAGATCAATAGCGGCGATGCAGATGTTAATCCTTACATCAGTCCTGATCAGAAGTTTCTGATCTTCGCTTCCTATCGAAAAGACAACCTTGCGTCCGGTGGAAACCACTACGACCGAGCCGATCTGTACATTACCGAAAATCGAGAAGGGCACTGGACACCGGCGCGGCGTCTTGAACACGGAATCAATACGAGTGCCACTGAAGCTAATCCGACAATGTCACCAGATGGGAAGTGGTTCTATTTTACCAGCGAGCGCAGTCCATTCGAAGTTCCCATGAAGCAGCAGCTCACGGCTGGAACGTGGGGGGTTCAACAGCAGGCAATCGAAAACGGCGTCGGAAATATTTATCGGATCCCAATTGAAGCGCTGGAGCTGGGGCGATGATTTCAGAACACATCGACTCCTCACCTTCGTCCTCTCCTCGCGCGAAGAGGAGAGGAAAACCTGCTCAGCGCATTCTTAATGTTGGGTTTGCCGCTCTCGTTTTCTGCGGTAGCACGTTAATAGCTGCCGACACAGATGATGACTCGGCGGCGGTCATTCGGCGGGAGTATTTGCAATGGCAGCGCGCTTACGAGGAAAAGGATCTTGCGCGGACAATGGAGATTTTCGCGCCGGACGTGGTCTCAACATTTGCCGTCGGCAAAGACAACGACTTTAGTGCAATTCGACAATCGTACGAAAAATCGTTCGCAACAGCAGGACCGGCTCGGCAATGGAAACCGGCGAATATGGAAGTCGGCGCCTCAGGCGATCTCGCCTACGCTTTAGCTGACTGGCAATTGTTCGAGGATGGTTCGCTTCGCCTGACAAATTGGAGCATCGACGTGCTAAAGCGTGACGGAGCAAAATGGAAGATCATCCGCTCGTTCACGATTCTTAAAGACAACCGCACAGTGAAGCAGTCGTGCGATGTCGCGTTCCCGCATGTCTCGCCTGACACATTTACCGGCGGCGCGGCTGAGGTTTGGCGGACGTTGATGCGCTGGAGAGATTCATATAACGCCCGTGATCTCAGTGGCACGCTCGCGCCCTACGATCCAGCGATAACGGGGTTGTATGCAGGGAATTCGCCCGACACGTTTGCGAGCTTGCGGGAGAGCTACACTCGCTCATTCGCTGCGACTGATCGTCAACGAAGCATTGAATTTGAGCAGCCGGAAGAAATTATCGCGTCCGGCAATTTCGCTTTCGTGCGCGATCATTGGACGAGCACGGTACGGACGCCAGTCGGCGAAACACGCAGGTTATCGCGCGGAATTGAATTCTGGCGCAAAAATGAGAGCGGCGAATGGAAGCTCGTGCACTATCTGAGTTACCTTATTTGCAACTACACCCCGAACGAACCAGCGATTGTCGGCGAAGGAATCATCTCCACCCCACAGGATGAATTTGGCGGCTCACTCTCGCCGGATGGCAAAACCATTTACTTCGATCGCTCGGTCCCGCCGCATTATTTCTACACCATATGGGAATCGCATCTCGTGGGCAACCAATGGTCGCCGCCACAAATTTTGCCATTTTCCGGTGAGTATCGCGATTCCGATCCAGTTCTGTCACCGGATGGAAGCAAATTGCTCTTCGTTTCGGATCGGCCGGTCGATGGGCAGAATCGACATCATTACGAAATCTGGATCTGCGAGCGTGAAGGCGACAAATGGTCGGAACCAAAAAATGTTGGTCCAGTCATAAACACGCACAGCCAGTACTTTGCTTCGATGGCGAGCAACGGAAATCTCTATTTCACCGCAACAATCGCAGAGGACGACTCCGAGATTGATGTTTTCGTTTCGAGATTCGTCGATGGAAAATACACGACGCCGGCAAACCTCGGTCCGCAGATCAATGGTAAAGGCATCATTAACATCGAAGCCGAGCGAACGCGGGATGGGCACAGAAAAACGCGACAAGCCATGGACGATGGCAGAGTTCGAACAAAAATCGCATTCGATCTGGAACGGTCTTGGAAATATTTATTCGGTTCCCGTCGATGTGCTGCCGAAGCCGCCGAAGCAATAAATTGTAGAGGCGTTTGTGCCAAACGGCTGGATTGAAATTCGGCGCTTAATACAAGCCCCGCTACAACGCACGTGATTGGTTTGATGCAATCGTAGGCGGCTTACGATGCGGTGAATTCGCTGAATAGGATCCGGTATGACCTTCAAAGATCATTTTTCGAAACAAGCGGCCGATTATGCGAACTTCAGACCGCGGTACCCGCGCGAGCTATTCGAATACCTCGGCAGCGTTGCACCGAGTCGTGCGCTGGCTTGGGACTGCGCAACCGGAAACGGCCAGGCTGCGGTTGAACTCGCGGAAGTGTTCGATCGCGTCATCGCGACGGATGCCAGCGAGAAGCAGATCGCAAACGCGGAGCCACACGATCGCGTGGAATATCGCATCGCGTCAGCGGAAGAAAGCGGCCTCGAATCAGACACCATCGATCTCATCATGGTCGCGCAAGCGCTGCATTGGTTCGATCTGCCACGCTTTTACGAAGAAGTGCCACGTGTGTTGAAGAGCAAGGGCGTGTTCGCTGCCTCAGCGTACAAATTTTTCCACATCACACCAGAAATCGACCGGCTGGTAAATCATCGCTATTACGACAAAGTTGTCGGCCCGTTCTGGCCGCCAGAGCGCACGCTCGTTGAAAAATTCGAAGAACTCCCATTCCCTTTTTCGGAAATTCAGACGCCTTCATTCGAAATGATCGCGCAATGGAACCTGGAACATCTGGTGGGTTATCTGCGGTCGTGGTCGGCGACGCAACGTTTCATTGCGGCGAACAAACGCGATCCTCTGGCGGCGATTGCTGATGATCTCCGCGCCGCATGGGGTAACGCGAAACAGACGCGCCGCGTCATTTGGCCGTTGACTCTGCGGGTTGGAATCAAGGCTATTCCGGAATCGCTGGCAACGTGACTCATTCGACTGTCGCTCAGGGCAGGCAGTTGCGTCCTTTTTGTCGCTGACACGGCCCGCCGCTAAAACAAGCCGAACGACATCTGAGGAGCGGAGCGATT
>WNGE01003895.1_pt1 | contig 19638 bp, 16 predicted proteins | sample 5400651 | NCBI WGS metagenome assembly WNGE01 (sample SAMN13153370, study PRJNA577476) | soil metagenome | isolation source: 60 cm soil or saprolite under grassland replicate 2 | place: USA:California | collected 2016-06-15
CCGCTCCTCACCGATGCTTCCGGAGACGATCAGGAACGGGACCGTCAGGCCGGCCCCGCGCGCGAGGCGGAGCGCAGCCGCCGCGTCGAACTGCGGGAGGTTGTAGTCCGCGAGGATCACGTCGAGGTCCGGCCCAAGCCGGCCGACGAAGTCCGCTTCGTTGTCCACCCGTATCGCCGTTGGATCGAATCCCGCCTCCCGGAGGGCGTGGACGATCAGCTCGGCGTCGGCCGGGTCGTCCTCCAGCAGGAGCACGCGAAGCGGGGTGGGGGTGGTCAAGGGGGGCCCTCGCCAGTGTTGATCGGCGGATGGTTCAGCAGGAGCCAGTACAGGCCGAGCGTCCGCACGGCTTCGGCGAAGCGTTCGAAGTCGACCGGCTTGACGATGTAGCTGTTCACCCCGAGCTCGTAGCTCTCCACGATATCCCGTTCCTCCGCCGAGGAGGTGAGCACCACCACCGGGATGGTTCGGGTTCGCGGGTCGCCCTTGACCCGGCGCAGGACTTCCAGCCCGTCCACCAGGGGGAGCTTCAGGTCGAGGAGGATCACCCTGGGAGGGTCGTCGACCCGCCGCCCCTCGTACCGCCCCTCGCCGAACACGTACTCGAGGGCCTCGGCTCCGTCCCGGACGACGTGCATGTGGTTCGCCAGGTGGTTGTCGCGGAACGCGTGCAGCGTGAGCTCGATGTCGTTCGGGTTGTCCTCGACCAGCAGGATCTCCATGGGACCTCGCATCACTGGATCAGTCATCGGCGGCTTCGCCCTCGAGACTGAACAAGAACGTCGCGCCCGCGCCGGGCTCCGCCTCCGCCCACACCCGCCCGCCGTGCCGATGCACGATCCGCTGGACGATGGCGAGGCCGACCCCGGTCCCCTCGTACTCCTCGGACCGGTGCATCCGCTGGAACACCCCGAACAGCTTGTCCGCGTAGCGCATGTCGAATCCGACGCCGTTGTCTTCGACGAAATACACCCGGTGCCCCTCCAGCTCCCGGGACCCGACCTCGATCACGGCGGGCGAACGGGTTCGGGTGAACTTGAGCGCGTTGGACAGAAGGTTCACGTAGACCTGTTGGAGGAGGGAGGGATCCGCCTCGCACGGCGGGAGCTGGTCGATGCGAACGTCCACCCCCCGCCCTTCGAGCTCGGCGTTGAGCTGCCCCAGGGCGCGGCGCGCCACGTCCGCCGGGTCGACCTGCCTCTTGACCAGCGATTGCCTGCCCAGGCGGGCGAAGGCCAGAAGGTCGTCGATCAGCCTGCCCATCTGTTGCGCGCCCTCCCGAACGATCTCGAGGTAGTCGCGGGCGGCCTCCGGCATGGCGGCGCCGTGGTCCTTCAGCACGATGCGGGAGAACCCATCGATGGCCCGGAGTGGGGCGCGGAGGTCGTGGGAGACGCTGTAGGAGAACGCTTCTAGCTCGCGGTTCGACGCCTCGAGGTCGGCGGTTCGTTCGGCCACTCGAAGCTCGAGCTCCTCGTTCAGCCGTTCCACCTCGGCGGCTCGAACCTCTGCCTCCGAGCGGAGCCGCTCCCGTTCCTGCTCCGCCTGCCTGCGCTCGCTGATGTCCCGGATGAACCCGGTGAACAGGGGTTGCGCGAGGCCATCGACCCTGGTGATGGTGACCTCCACGGGAAACTCGGTGCCGTCCGCCCGCCTGCCGGCGAGCTCGAGGCGGCGACCGATCACGTGGGCCACGCCGGTTTCCAGGTATCGAGCCACAGCCAGGCGGTGCCGGTCCCGTAGCGAGGGCGGGACGATCGTGTCCGCCAGAGGTTTCCCGATGACGTCGTCTCTGGCGAATCCGAACGTCCGCTCCGCGGCCGGATTGAACTCCGTGATCCTCCCCTCCTGATCCATCGTCACCACGCAGTCCATGGCGGAGCGGAGGATGGCCGTGGTTCGAGCCTCGCTGTCCCGAAGCGCCAGCTCCGCGCGCTTGCGGTCGGTGATGTCCCGGAAGTAGACGGACAACCCGTCCTCGACCGGATAGGCGTGCACCTCGAACCAGGAGTCGAAGGGCGTGAAGTACTCCTCGAATTCGACCGGCACCCGCTCGCGCATCGCCGTCGTCCCGGCAGCGTGGAACGCCGTGCCGACCGCTTCGGGAAACGCCTCCCACACGTCCCTCCCGATCAGCTCCTCGCGCGGCCTGCGCATCAGGCGCTCGGCCGTGTCGTTCGCGTAGGTGAGGTTGAACCCCGAGTCCATGGCGATGAACGCCGCGGGCATCGTTTGGAGGATGTTCACCACCCGCTGCTGCGTCTCGAGCAGCGAGGCCTCGACCAGCCTACGTTCCATGAACTGGCCCACCTGCCTGCCGAGGGCGGTCATCATCCCGAGGAGCTCCTCGTCCGGCGGCCGGGTCTCCTGGGTGAAGAACTCCATGACCCCGAGGACCCGCTCCTTCAGCGAGACCGGGACGCAGAAGGCGGTGCGCAGGCCCGCCCGGGCGGCTGCACGCTTCCTCCGGCTCTGGCCCCAGGCCCGGAAGTCGTCGATCCACCGGGCCTCACCGGTGCTCCACACCACCCCGGGCAGGCCCTCACCGGGTGCCAGCGGATTGTGGGTCTCGGCTTCGAATTCGGATGCGTCGATCCACGGGGCGTGCCAGACGCCCATGCAATCGAGGACGGTGGCGGGCTCATCGACCCGCCAGATCGCGCCGAGCTCCCACCCGAGGCTCTCGCAGACGGCCTGGACGATCCGGGGACCGGCCTTCGCGAGGGTGGCGGACTCGGCCAGGGCCCTGGCCACCGCGTACTGGCCGGCGAGGTGTCGCTCCACCCGAGGCCGCTCGAGGCCCGTCCAGGTCTGAGACAGGTCCGGGACGCGCGGAACCGCCCCCTCGTTCGAGGGGCGGGTGGATACGCTTGCGCGCGCAGGGGCGTCCGGCGCCCGATCCGCTGCGGGCGGCTTCGTCATCAGTTCCTCTCGTTGCGGGCAGTCGCGAGGCGAGCAACCGCTGCCGATCGGGTCGACCAGGCGAGTGCTTCCCAAAGGTGCGGCACGTGAATTATGGCGTCAATAGGGCGTTGGGACTAGGAAGCGCGTCCATCAACTGGGGGACCCGGGCGAATCCCCTGAGGGCCCCGTTCGCCGCGCGGGCCCGGGGGCCCTACTCGGCGGCGGTGGCGAGGGGCATGGCCTCGGCCGTCGCCGTCGTGGGCGTGATTTCCGGCAGGGTCACCGTCGGTTGGGTGGGAGGCGTTCGGGGCGATGCTGCGCCGGTCGTCTCTCCCGAGGGCTCCGAACGCGCGTCCAGCATGCGCATGAAGCGTGCCTCGTCCTTCAGTCGGTCCGCCCGAACCTGTCCCAACACGAGAAGGGCGGCGCCGAACACGATCAGCCCGATCCCGACGGCCCCGCCGGAGAGGAGGTAGGGCAGCTGCGCGTCGGCGGACGTGGCGCCAGCCATCCCGGCCCACCCGACGCCGATCGCGGCGAACCCGGCCGCGCACAGCACCAGGCCCATCCACCGGGCCACGAGGATCTGCCGCTCGCGAGACGCCTTGGCCTTTCTCGACCTCCGGGGGAGGATCCGCCTCGGGAGGATCCGCCGCCGCCTTCGGGCCGGCTTTCCCGGCCCCCGCGCGGTGTTGGCGGGGAGTTCCGACTCGCTCACGACCACCGCCTCGTCCACGGTTCCCGCGCTCGCCGAGCCTCCGGGCGTGGCGCCGGCTTTGCGTGGGCGATACCTCTTCCGCATCGCCTCACCACATGGCCGTCCCGCAACCTAGCCCGGATGGCGCGGAAGGACCGTGCCATCGCCGTCGCCATCCCATGCACCAGCCCGCGCGGGATGTCGGCGGTGTGACGGCGGAACGTCGTCACCATGCCCTTCAGCCGGAGGGCTCCGTCCGGTTCGAACACCGCGTACCCCGCGGCGGCGAACACCAGGAGCCCGATGGGGAGCAGAATCCACGGGATGCCGGGAGAACGGGGAACGACCGACGCCGCCGGTGCGGCCCGTGCCGGAGAGGAGTTGAACCCGGTCGAGGTCCGGGATCCGGGCACCGTTCTGGTCTGGGTGGTCTGCGAGGTCACCGTGTCCGAACCCCGGTCGAAGATCTGCCGCCCGGGGCCGCCGAGGCCCTTGTAGAAGGCCGGCGAGCTTGGGCCGTAGAAGAAGGGCGAGCCAGGGCCGTAGTAGGTCGAACCGCCGCCGCCCGAGCCGCCACCGGAGCTACCGCCCGACCCGCCTGAGCCCCCCGACCCGCCCGAGCCCCCCGAGCCGCCGGAACCGCCGGAACCGCCGCCGCCTCCTCCACCGCCACCTCCGCCGCCGCCGGAGATGGCCGAGGACTTGAAGCTCGCGCTTCCGCTGTACCCGGAGCTGGTGACCGACTTCGGAACGACCCGGACCTCATAGCTGCCCGCCGGCTTGCTCACGGTGGTGCTCTCGCTGGCCGTCCCGGTGCGGGCGGAGCTCGCCACCAGGGTTCCGCCCGAGTAGACATACAGGTCGAAGTTGTCGGAGGAGCTCCCCCAGCTGATCGAGACGGTCGCCGATCCGGTGTGGGTGTCCCAGTAGCTCGAGCTCACGTCCACCGAAAGCGTCAGGTGGTCGCACAGCAGGTTGAGCGGGTCGGACGACTTCGGGCACAGCGACGGAGACGCCGTCGAGCCGAGCGTGTAGCTCTTCCCCGTCCAGCCCCCAGAAGTGTCGGAGGGGCCGATGGTGATCGAGCCGGGCGACGCCGCCTTCGCCGTCGCCCCGCTCCACATGAGTGCGAGGAGGGCGGCCGTGGCCACCGCCACCCCCAACCGAGCGCCTCGTGGAGTCCTCATGTCGGGTCCTGCCTTCCTCGATCGGCGTTCTCGAGTTCGACACTCTCCGGCAGGCTGGGTATAAATAACTAGTTATGGAGAGTGTATCTCTCACCGCCCTCTCGGTGCAAGGCGGCGCTTCGCGTGCTTCGGGCCCTTCGGCCCGTGTGACTAGATACCCCCCCGCCCCCGGAGCTAACCCGCCCCGCCCGTTTGACCAGTGGGGCGATCTGGGAACCACCCTTCCCACATGATCGATCTCACCGGTTCGGCCCGGCGAAGGTTGGCGGGGGCCGCCGTGGCCGCCTTGGCCCTGCTCGCAGCGGCCTGCGGCCAGAGCGCCTCGGCCCACGCCAGGATCGCCGCCTCGGGCAACGGGTTCTGGGATCCGGCCGTCGCGGCCTCGACCGCACCGTCCCCGAACGGGGAGAACACGGGACCGACATCCGAGGCGATCACCTACAAGTTCACGGTGACCACGGTGACCAAAGCCAAGAAGAAGCCAGTGGGGGGTGCCATCGAGACCTCGAACCCGCTGAAGACCTGCCCGGTCCGCGGGCGCGGGTCCTTCTCGGACGACTTCGGCGCCCCTCGCTATTCGGGCGGATTCCACCTCCACCAGGGGAACGACGTGTTCGCCGCGCTCGGCACGCCCATCGTGGCACCGTTCGACGGCCGCGCGGTGCAGACCCCGAACCAGCTGGGGGGGCTGGCCGTCACCGTGTACGGAGCCCAGGGGTACGTGTACAACGCCCACCTCGTGGCGTACGGGAAGCTGGGCGACGTGAGGGCAGGCGACGTGGTCGGTTTCGTGGGAAACACCGGCGACGCCTCTGGCGGCCCATGGCACGACCACTTCGAATGGCACCCAGCCCAGGTGCCGGCCCGGGCCCACGTGAGCCCGTACCGGGTTTCCGACCTCTCCGGCGCCGTGGACCCGTTCCCGTACCTGCTGGCGGCCTGCGGCTGACCGTTGACCCACACGGCTGACGCCTGGCAGATCGGCGCCGGGGTCCTAGACTCCACGACGGGGGCAGGGACATACGGCCCGGACGGTTGCGGCCGAATGTCCCGACATCAAGCCTGAGCGACGTTCAGACTCGTCCCTGACGAAGCCCCCACGACCAAGCGACTGACTGCCCTCGGGGACGGAGCCCGGGGGACGAAAGGAGGCCGACCGATGCGGGGCCACGACGCGTGCTGCGGCACGCCCCACTCGACGAGGCCGCTGCGATGAAGCGTCTCGGGCTGGAGCGAGACCTCGTGGATCGGGACACCTACGAACGAACGGTGGCCCGGTTCCGCGAGGCGGAGATCGTGCTTCCGACCTTCGCCGAGCTCGCCGATCCGGGGAAGGTCCCGGACCGGATCCGGGAGGCGCTCCGGTCGATCGATCCGGACGCCCCCCACCCCCTCAACCTGTTCCGGGTGCACTGGTACGACGACGCGGTCCGCACGGGGTTGGTCGACGTCCCGGAGCACGTGGTCCTGCCGAAGGAGCTGACCGGCGTCGACGCGAGGATCGTGGTGGCGTTCGGGAACCGCTTCCCCATGATCAACGCCCACAAGGTGCTGGCGGCCTACGGCTGCCTGGCCCCGCGCGTCATCACGGGACGGTTCGACCCGGTCAACCACCGGGCCGTCTGGCCGTCCACCGGCAACTACTGCCGCGGAGGCGTCGCCATCTCCCGGATCATGCAGTGCCACGGGGTGGCGGTCCTTCCCCAGGGGATGAGCCAGGAGCGGTTCGACTGGCTGGACCGCTGGGTGCTCGATCCGGCGGACGTCATCCGGACCCCCGGCACCGAGTCCAACGTGAAGGAGATCTACGACAAGTGCGCGGACCTCTCCGAGGATCCGGCGAACGTCATCTTCAACCAGTTCTCCGAGTTCGGGAACCACCTGGTGCACTACCTGTGCACCGGTGCGGCCCTGGAGCGGGTGTTCGAGTCGCTTCGGGCTTCGAACCCGGCGCTGAAGCTTCGGGGGTTCACCTCGGCCACCGGCTCGGCCGGAACCATCGCCGCTGGCGACTACCTGAAGGAGCGCCTCGGCTCCCTGGTCGTGGCGGTGGAGGCGCTGGAGTGCCCCACGATGCTGCTGAACGGGTTCGGCGAGCACAACATCCAGGGCATCGGGGACAAGCACATCCCGCTGATCCACAACGTGATGAACACCGACATGGCCACGGCTGTCTCCGACCGTTCGACCGATCAGCTCGGCGTGCTGTGGAACACGGATGTGGGAAGGGAGTACCTGGTCGATCGTCGAGGCGTGCCCGGTGAGGTCGTGGACCAGCTCGGGGACATCGGGCTGTCGGGCATCTGCAACATCCTGGCCGCGATCAAGACGGCGAAGTACTACGAGATGGGTTCCGACGACGTGCTGATGACGGTGGCCACGGATGGGTTCGCCATGTACGGGTCGGAGCGCGACAAGGCCTTCGGGAAGTACTTCCCGAAGGGCTTCGACGCGGTCTCGGCGGGCGAGGTGTTCGGGGAGCACCTCCTGGGGGAGAGCACCGACAACCTGCTTGAGCTCACGTATGAGGACCGGACCCGGATCTTCAACCTCGGCTACTTCACATGGGTGGAACAGCAGGGCGTCTCCGTGGAGGAGTTCCGGGCCCGCAAGCGCCCGCAGTTCTGGACCGAGATCCGCGAGATCATCCCCGTGTGGGACCGGATGATCGAGGAGTTCAACGCGCGAACGGGGGCGATCGAACGGCTGTGAGCCCGAGGCTCCCGTCGCTCGTCTGCGCCGGCTGCGGTTGGGTCGCGGCTGAAGACGACCCCTACCCGTTCCGGTGTCCGAATTCGGGAACGGACGACACGGACCACGTGGTCGTCCGGCAGCTGGATCCCGCGGAGGTCTCGTGGCCGGAGGGAATCGAGCCCAATCCGTTCGTCCGGTACCGCGACCTGTTCCGTTCCCATGGCCTTGCCCTCTCGCGCGGCATGACCGACACGGACTACGTCCAGTTGGTCGAACGGCTGGACAAGGAGATCGCGGCCGTGGATGGCCGGGGCTTCGTGGAGACGCCGTTCGGACCGTCGGACGCGCTGGGAAAGCGATTGGGGTTCGGACGGGCAGGTGGCGTGTGGGTGAAGAACGAGACCGGCAACGTCTCGGGGTCCCACAAGGCGCGTCACCTCATGGGCCTGCTGGTCCACCTTCGGGTCCTGGAGGAAACTGGCCTGGCGGAAGCGGATGGGGGCGTCCCGGACCTGGCCATCGCGAGTTGCGGCAACGCTGCCCTGGCCGCAGCGGTGGTGACGCGGGCCGCCGGCAGGCGCCTTCGAGTGTTCGTTCCCACGACGGCGGACCCTGTGGTCGTGGAGCGGCTCGAGGCGCTCGGCTCGCTGATCGAGGTCTGTCCGCGCCAGCCAGGGACCCCGGGCGATCCGACCTATCACGCCCTGAAGCGAGCGCTGGCTCGAGGGGCCCTCCCGTTCACCTGTCAGGGCAACGAGAACGGCCTGGCCATCGAGGGTGGGGAGACCCTGGCCTATGAGATGGTCACCCAGCTCGGTCGTGCCGGAGCCTCGCTCGACCGGGTCTTCGTCCAGGTCGGTGGGGGCGCCCTGGCCTCGGCGGTCATCCAAGGGTTCCGGGAGGCGCTGGTGCTGGGGGCCATCGACCGCCTTCCCCGGATCCAGACCGTCCAGACGAGCGGGGGGTACCCCTTGAAGCGCGCGTACGATCTGATCGCAGAGCGCGTGCTTTCGCGTATCGAACAGGACCTCCGCGAGCGCCCGGACCTGCCGGAGGACGATCGGGATCGGGCCGACTTCATCCGCGAGCGTGCGGACACGGCCACCGTGCAGGAGGAGCTGGCATACGCCGCCCGCCACCGATCGGAGTACATGTGGCCGTGGGAGGAGGAGCCCGTCAGCGTGGCCCACGGGATCCTGGACGACGAGACGTACGACTGGTTGGCGGTGGTGCGCGGCATGGTGGCCACCGGTGGTTATCCGGTGGTCGTGGACGAGGAGACGTTGCGCCGAGCGAACGAGCTGGGGAGCGTGGCCACCCGAATCGACGTGGATCACACTGGGACGGCCGGCCTCGCGGGCCTGACCGAGCTGCTCGAGCGGGGCGATGTTGGGAGAGACGAGAGAGTCGCCGTGCTCTTCACCGGAGCCAGGCGGTAGAGGCGAACAGATGAGGGAAGGGGCACGGAGATGAGGAGCTTCCTGGGACGCGACATCCTGTCGCTCAAGGACTTCGAGCGGAACGAGTTCGAGCACGTGTTCGCGGTGGCCGACGAGCTGCGCGAGATCGCCGAGCGGCGGCAGAACACCGACATGTTGAAGGACAAGACGCTGCTGACGGCGTTCTACCAGCCGTCCACCCGGACCCGTCTGGCAACGGAGGCGGCCATGCACCGTTTGGGGGGGCACGTCCTGGGGTTCAGCGACGCGAAGAACACCCGGGCCGGCGACTTCTACCAGGAGTCAATCAAGGACACGGTGCACATGCTCGAGTACTACGGCGACGTCATCGCCATGCGCCACTTCCAGCAGGGCGCGCCGGCCGAGGCGGCGAAGTGGGCCAGCGTCCCCATCATCAACTGCGGCGACGGGTGGGGCGAGCACCCGACACAGGTCCTGACCGACCTGTACACGGTCAATCGTGAGCTGGGCGGCCTCGACGGACAGCGCTGGTTGCTGGTGGGCGACATGCGGATGCGCACAATGCATTCGATCCTCTACGCGTTCAGCCAGTTCGACGTGGAGGCCTACGTGTGCTCACCGTCGGAGATGTCGCTGCTCCCCGAGTTCAAGGAGGAGCTGGCGGCGAAGGACACTATCTGGACCGAGGTCGAGAGCGTGGAGAAGGTCGTCGGCGACGTCGACGTGATCTACATGGAGCCCGTAGTGCAGGCGGACTATACGCAGTCGCGGGTCGAACGAACGGGCCAGGAGGGTCTCACGCCGAAGGAGTACCAGGTGACGCGGAACCTGCTGAAGCAGGCCAAGCGCAGCGCGATCGTGCTGCACTCGCTCCCGCGCATGGACGAGCTGACCACCGACGTCGACGAGACCCGGCACCAGCGGTACTGGGTCGAGGCGTTCAACGGCGTGGTGATGCGGATGGCGCTCCTCTCGCTCGTCCTGGGCGCGGTCGAATAGCACCCTGGACCAGCTTGCGTGAGGTGGATTACGCATGCTCCCGAGATCGGGCAGGGCGAGCCGCCCTGGATGGGCCCGCATCAACTTGTATGATCCCGCCCGTTGATCGCGGCTTCTGCTTCCACACCAAGGAGATTCTTATGAGCAAGCATCGCCCTGGCCTGGTCCGCCGTGGACTCCTCGCTATCAGCGTCCTTGCGGCCGTCCTGGCCCATCCAGCCCTATCTGCGGCTCTGTCATCCACCCCGCAGGCCTGTGGCAACGACTGGTCGGTCGTGCCCAGCCCGAACAAGGGGACCATGGACAACGACCTCTATGGCGCCGCTACCGTGTCGGACACGGATGCGTGGGCAGTCGGGACGTACCGCGATGCGTCATTTCGAGATCTGACGCTGGCTCTGCACTGGGACGGATCCGCGTGGACAGTGATCCCGACCCCGAACGTCGGGACACACACCGACTTCCTCTATGACGTGGACGCGTCGAGCTCGACGGATGCCTGGGCCGTTGGCCTGGACAATCCAGGAGCGCCGTACAAGACCCTCATCGAGCATTGGAACGGCTCGACGTGGAGCGTGGTCCCGTCGCCGGCCCAAACGAGCGACGCAATCCTTTACGGGGTGGAGGCGCTGTCGGCCACAGACGCCTGGGCGGTCGGATATCAGGTGAACACCATCGGACAGACGTTGGTTGAACACTGGAACGGCGTGGCATGGAGCGAGGTATCGAGTCCCAATGTCGGCTCGGATTCGAACGTCTTGAACGCGGTGCATGCGGTCTCGCCTACGGACATCTGGGCGGTCGGTTCCTACTACACGACGAGCCAGCGTCCGCTGACGCTTCACTGGGACGGCTCGCAGTGGACAGCGGTCACGAGTCCCGATCCCGGAGTTCAGACAATCCTGAACGCGGTTGCGGCAACCTCCGTGACCGATGCCTGGGCGGTCGGATTGTCGAACGGCCAACCCTACACGCAGCACTGGGACGGCGCGGGATGGGCCACCGTCGCCGCGTCCCCGATCAGCTCGGGGGCCCTCCGCGGGGTAGCTGCCTCGCCCAGCATCGGGGTTCAGGCCATCGGCCAAGAGGTGAACGACACTTATGCGCTCGGATGGACCGGCGCGAAATGGGTGGCCGAACCCATCCCCAATCCGGGGGCCAGTCTGAACCTTCTCAAGGCTGTCGACGCTACAGGCGGCCAGGTTTGGACGGTGGGTGGTTACTCGGATGGCTCCAAGCTTCAGACGCTGATCGAAGAGTCATGTCTCACGCCCGTTTCGATCGAAGGGTTCGGGCCACCGTCTGGGCAGGTCGGCACTGGGGTGACGATCACCGGGACTGGCTTCGAGGGCGTGAGCGAAGTGACGTTCAACGGAGGGTCTGCGGGCTTTCGGGTGGACTCTCCAACTCAGATCCGAGCGAAGGTTCCGGTGGGGGCCACCACCGGTCCGATCGCCGTCGCGACGTCCCATGGCTCGGCGACCAGCTTGAGTGACTTTACGGTTCGTCCCAAGATCGCGGGATTCCGACCCACGATCGGCCCGGTGGGAACCGTGGTCACGATCGGAGGCAGCGCCTTCGACGGCGCCACGAGCGTCACGTTCAATGGAACCGCCGCATCGTTCACCGTTCAGTCCTATTCCAGGATCAATGCGACGGTACCGCTAGGAGCCACCACCGGGCCGATCGTTGTCGTGACGCCCTCCGGGCAGACCCGGAGTGCGACCGACTTCATCGTGACCTGATGTCGAAAGGGGGGAACCGTGCAGACGAACCTCCGAGGGCGTGACCTGATCACGCTGGACGAGTGGACGAAGGAGGAGATCGACACGCTCCTTGACGTGGGGTTCGACCTCAAGCGGCAGCGGGCCCTGGGGATCCCGCACCCGTTGCTGAGGGACAAGACGCTGGCCATGCTGTTCTTCTTCTCCTCGACCCGGACCCGGGGCTCGTTCGAGTCCGGCATGGCCCAGCTCGGGGGACACGCCGAGTTCATCGAGTCGAAGACCACCCAGATCGCCCACGGCGACACGGCAAAGGAGATCGGCGAGATCCTGGGGCGGTACAACGACGGCATCGCCATCCGCCAGGTCGACTGGAAGGCGGGGAACCAGTACATCCGCGAGGTGGCCGAGTACAGCCGGGTGCCGGTGCTGAACATGCAATGCGACGTCTACCATCCGCACCAGGCCCTCGCCGACCTGATGACCATCATCGAGAAGCTCGGCGACCCGCGAGGCAAGACCGCCACGATCAGCTGGGCCTACGCGGCGTCCTACCAGAAGCCGATCAGCGTGCCGCAGTCGCTGGTCACGCTGTTGCCGCGGTTCGGCATGAACGTGCGGCTGGTGCATCCGCCCGAGTTCAAGCTGATGCCGGACATCATGGACCTCGCGGAGGAGAACGCCAGGAGGGCTCGGGTCGGATTCGAGCTCACGTACGACTTCGACGAGGGCATGCGGGACAGCCACGTGATCTACGCGAAGTCCTGGGGCGCGCTGCTGACCACGGAAGACGAGCACGAGGGCGCGGCCATCATCGACCAGTACAAGGACTGGATCGCCGACGAGGACAGGCTGAAGCTGGCCGACGCGGACGCCATCTACATGCACCCATTGCCCGCGGACCGGGGCGTGGAGGTGGCCGACGCCGTCATCGACGGGCCGCATTCGGTGGTCTACGACCAGGCCGAGAACCGCCTGCACGGCCAGAAGGCCGTCATGGCGCTGACCATGAGCTGACGTGGCGAACAGGCTGGCGGTCGTGGCGATCGGCGGGAACTCGCTGATCAAGGACAAGTTCCATCAGACGGTGCGGGACCAGTACGTCGCCGCCGGCGAGACGTGCTGGCACATCGCCGGGATGATCAAGGACGGCTGGGACGTGGCCATCACGCACGGCAACGGGCCGCAGGTGGGGTTCATCCTCCGGCGGTCGGAGCTCGCCGCCCGCGAGCTGCACGAGGTCCCGCTGGACGTGGCCGGCGCGGACAGCCAGGGAGCCATCGGCTACGCCCTGCAGCAGAACCTGTACAACGACTTCGCCCGGCTCGGGATGTCGAAGGAAGCGGTGACGGTGGTGACGCAGACGGAGGTGGCCGCCGATGATCCCGCGTTCCAGAGCCCGTCCAAGCCGATCGGTTCGTACATGGACCAGGCCGAAGCCATCCGCCGGCGCGATCAGGACGGCTGGGTGGTGATGGAGGACGCCGGCCGCGGATGGCGCCGCGTGGTCGCCTCGCCCCAGCCCGTCCGGATCGTCGAGGAACAGGCCATCCGGAGCCTGCTCGACGAGGGGTTCGTGGTGATCTCGGTCGGCGGGGGAGGCATCCCGGTGGTCCGGACCACCGCGGGCAACCTGGAGGGCGTGGCCGCCGTGATCGACAAGGACCGGGCCTCGTCGCTGCTGGCCAGCGGCATCGGGGCCGAGCGGTTCATCATCTCCACATCGGTGGAGAAGGTGGCCCTCAGGTACGGCACTCCCGAGCAGGAATGGGTCGACCGGATGACGCTGTCCGAGGCGAAGCGGTATCTGGAGGAAGGCACCCACTTCGCCAAGGGCAGCATGGCTCCCAAGATCGAAGCGGTGGTGGCTTACCTCGAGCGAGGCGGCGGCGAGGCCATCATCACGGATCCGGACAACGTCGAACGCGCCCTGGCGGGGGAGACCGGCACGCACATCGTCCCGGACTGAAACAACACCGCCGGGCTGAAGGGCCGGGCGCTCCCCGCTTCTCTCGGGGGGGGGGCGATCCTTCGATCGCCCGGCCGGGGATCCAGGGTGCTCGCCGCGAGACGCGGCCATGGTTGACCTCCGTGGCAAGATGCCCTGGTGTTCGGCTCCAAGGTCAAGCGAGCCCGGGCTCGCGGCGACGTCGAGGCCCTGCTCGAACTTCTCGAGGGAGAGGCTCCCCGTGACCGGGCAGATGCGGCCAACGCCCTCCCCACCGTCGAGATCGGTCCCTGGCGCGACCGGGCGATCCGAGGGTTGCTCCTGGCGGCCCAGGACCTGGATGACAGGGTCCGCGGGCAGGCCGTGTTCGCCCTCGGTGAGCTGAAGGTGGAAGAGGCCAGGGAGTTGTTCCTTCAGGCATTGAGTGACACGGAGTGGTCCGTCCGGGTGTTCGCATCCCTGGCCGTGGCCCGTACCGAGGACCGACGGTCCGTTCCTCGGCTTCGGGAGTTGCTCTTGGACGACATGTGGCTCGTGCGGATGCACGCGGCGTGGTCGCTGGGCGAGCTCGCCACGCCCGACGACATTGAGGCGCGCCACGCGCTCGAGCGGATCGCTGAGGGCGACCCGGAACGCGATGTTCGGCGGGCGGCCCGGGAGGCGCTCGCGGCGCTCGACGATCAGGCGTGAGTCGAACGCCGAGGGGAGCTATGGACGAGTTGGCGGACGAGGCAGGAGCCCGCCCGAGCATGATCCTTCGCCCGATCACCGAGGGCGACGAGGCGGAGCTGCTACGCATCCACCGGACACCGGAGGTCGGGAGATGGTGGGGCGCCCCGGACGAGGGCTTCCCATGGAAGGACGAACCTGGGGCGACCCGGCTGACGATCGAGGTCGACGGGGCGGTGGCCGGCCTGATCCAGTTCTCCGAGGAACTCGAACCCCGGTACCGGCACGCGGCCATCGACCTGTACCTGGACCCGGCCCTGCACGGCCGCGGCCTGGGCACGGAGGCGGTCCGACGCGTGATCCGTCACCTGATCGCGGACCGCGGCCACCACCGGATCACCATCGACCCGGCCACGGCGAACGTCGCGGCCATCCGGGCGTACCAGAAGGCCGGCTTCAGGCCCGTGGGCGTCATGCGCCGATACGAGCGAGACGCCGACGGCGAAGGTTGGCACGACGGCCTGCTGATGGAGTTCGTGGCCTGAGGCTAACGCCCCGGGGGCGCCGCGCCCTTCATCGCCTGCTCGTCATCGGGGCGGATGCCCGCCATCATCAGGCCAAGCTGCTCGCGGGTGACGACCTTCGGGTCCGCCTGGCCGATGATCTCGCCCTCGTACATGACCAGGATCCGGTCCGACAGTGCCAGCACCTCGTCCAGGTCCTCGGTAATGATGAGGATGGCCGTCCCCCGGGCCCGTTGCTCGATCAGCCGCTGGTGGATGTACTCGGCCGCCCCCACGTCGACGCCGCGGGTGGGCTGCGCGACCAGGAGCGCCCGGGGTTCCCCCGACAGCTCCCGGGCCAGGATGAGCTTCTGGATGTTGCCGCCCGAGAGGTTGTGCGCCGGGGTGTCCAGGTCCGGCGTCTTGACCTGGAAGGCCGAGACGAGCTCCGCACAGTGGTGGCGGATGCTCGGGTTCCGCAGGAACCCCCACCTCGAGAACCTGGCGGCCTTGTAGTCGATCAGCATGAGGTTGTCGGCCACGGTGAAGTCGCCGATCAGGCCGTCGCGCATCCGCTCCTCGGGCACGTAGGCCAGACCCGCCTTGCGGATGCCGGCCGGGCTCCGACCGGCGAGCTCCGTGGCCTCGAGCCGAATCGAGCCCTTCGCGGCCGGTCGAAGCCCGGAGATTGCCTCCGCCAGCTCGCGCTGTCCGTTCCCGGAAACCCCGGCGATGCCCACGATCTCACCGGATCGAACCTTCAGGGAGAGGTCCCGGACCGCCTCGGTGCCACGGTCGCCGGTGACCGACAGCCCCTGGACCGTCAGCCGCGCCTCCCCGGGTCGCTCGTCCGCGGGGTTCTGCACGCCGGCCACGTCGCGTCCCACCATCATGTGGGCCAGGTCCTGCCGGGAAACCTCCGCCGGCAGGACCGTCCCCACGGTCCGGCCGTTCCGAAGGACCGTGATCCGATCCGACAGCGCCAGCACCTCTCGGATCTTGTGAGAGATGAACACCAGCCCTCGCCCGTCCGCCACCATCTGGCGGAGGACGAGGAAGAGATCGTCCACCTCTTGGGGGGTGAGGACGGCCGTCGGTTCGTCCAGGATCAGCAGCGACGCGTTTCGGTAGAGCGCCTTGATGATCTCGACCCGCTGGCGTTCGCCCACGGCGAGCTGCCAGACGTAGGCCTTCGGGTCGACCTTCAGGCCGTATCGCTCGGACAGGTCGTGGATCCTCGCCGCCACGCCGTCGGGGTCGGTGAGGAAGCCCCGCGGCGACGGCAGCCCGAGGGCGACGTTGTCCGCCACCGTGAGCGTCGGGACCAGCATGAAGTGTTGATGGATCATCCCGATGCCGTGCCTGATGGCGGCGCTCGGCGAGACGACGTTCACGATCTCTCCGTTCAGCCGGATCTGGCCCTCGTCCGCCTGGTACAGGCCGTACAGCACCCGCATGAGGGTGCTCTTGCCGGCTCCGTTCTCGCCGAGCAGCGAATGGACCTCGCCGGCCCTCACCTCGAAGTCGACGTGGTCGTTGGCGACCACCCCGGGGAACCGCTTGGTGATCCCGCGCATCTCGAGCATCGGCGGGTCTCCTCCTCCCGCTCCATCGGGTCCCGGGGTGGTCGCCATCGTCCCCTCCTTCGCTCTGCCCCGTCCGAAGGCTAGGAGCCCGATACGCCGGTGGTGATGGAGCCGTCCTTGATGCCGGCGATGGTGTCGTCGCCCTTCGTCTTCACATCCGAGGGCAGGGAGTAACCCGGGTTGTACTCGATGACCTCTCCGCCGTTCGCGATGTCGATCGTGTAGCTCTTGCCGCCGAGCGTGCCGCCCTGGATGGCCTCGATCATCTGGCTCAACGCCACCTCCCAGTGGTACACCTGCGACGCCACGACGACGGTGGGTGCGAGCGCCGTCTGGTTCGACTGCGTCCCGAACCACGCGATGTTGTTGGTCTTGCACACCCCGACCGCGCCGACCACCATCTGGGCCGTGCCGGTCATCACGTCGGCCTTCGCCTGGACGAAGCTATTGGCCGCCTCGGAGGCCTTCGCCACGTCGCTGAAGGACTGGATGTAGTTCACCTTCACCTGGGCCGACGAGTTCGTGGCCTGGGCCCCCGCCTTGAACCCGTCGATGTACAGCTTGGCGTCACCCACTTCGATGGGCCCGACCACGCCGATGACGTTGCTCTTGGTGAGCATGGCGGCCATCACCCCGTTCACGTAGCCGCCCTGGTCGGACGCCGCCTGGTAGGCGAAGACGTTGTCCAGGCCGAACGTGTCCCCGGCAGTTCCCCACGCGAACGCCACCTTGGGGAACTGCGGGGCGATCTGCTGCACCGAGGAGCCGTACTGCGATCCGTGGGCGATGACCAGGTCGTACCCCTGCGACGCGTAGTTGCGGATGGCGTTGGCCGCGTCGTCGACCACGAACAGGTTGTCGGACACCGCGATGTCCAGGTTGTACTTCGACTTGAGCGAGTTCACCGCGTCGACCATCGACTGGGTGAATGCCAGGTCGTTCGTGGCGCTGGGGGCGACGATGGCGATCTTGAACGGCGCCGCCGCCGCCGAGGGCGTGGTGCCGCCCGAGCCGGACTTAGTGGTGGTGTTGTCCTTGCCGAGCGATCCGTCTACCCCCCTCGTTGATACGCTCTCGCCAGTGCCGCCGGCTGCCGGACGCGGCGCGCCACGAACACCAGCGCGACCACGGTGATGACCGCCGGGGCCATCGATGCCAGACCGGATGCGCTCTGCGGGATGATCCCCAGCGTGTTCCACGTGAGGACCACCGCCGCCACCATCCCGTACAGGAGCGATCCCGCCAGCACACCCGTTGGCCGCCACGCCCCGAAGTACACGAGCGCCACGGCGATGAAGCCCTCGCCTTGCGTCAGGTTCTGCTGGAAGATCCCGAGCTCGAGGGCCAGGGTCGCTCCGGCCAGCCCCGCCAGCACGCTGCCCAGGATCACCGTCGAGTAGCGGATCTTCGTGACGCTCACGCCCAGGCTGTCCGCCGCCGCGGGGTTCTCGCCAACCGCCTTGATCTTGGTCCCGTACGTGGTCCGGTTCAGCACGAAGGCCAGCACGGGGACCAGCAGAAGGGCGACGTAGACCAGGATGCTGTGCTGGAACAGCATCTTGCCCAACAGCGGCAAGCGGGCGAGCACGGGAACCTTGATGACGGGCAGCGAGTCGATCGGCGTGGGAGTGCCCACGAGCTTCTGGAACAACAGGTCGCTGAACCCCAGGCCGAACAGGTAGATGCCGATCCCGCTGATGCCCTGCTCGGCCTTGAGCGTCACGTTGACCACGGCCGTGACCACCCCGAGCACGAGGCCGATCCCGATCCCGACCAGCGCGCCCAGCCACAGGCTGTGGGTCTGCAGGGAGGTGTAGTACGCGCCGAACGCGCCCAGGAGCATCACGCCCTCGACGCCCAGGTTCAGCACCCCGCTGCGCTGGCCCATCGTCTCGCCGAGGCTCGCCAGCAGGAACGGGATGGCCAGGCGGATGCCCGACGCCGCCGTGGCGGTGAGGACCGAGACCGTCAGGAACTCCTTCATCCTTCGACCATCTCCGCGCTCCCCGGTAACCCCTCGGTGCCCTCGATGGCCGCCGGCGGCCCGGGCCCGACGTCCCCCGCTCCCAGCGCCGGCTCCAGGCGCAGCCGGTAGCGCCGCCGCACGATCTCGATGGAGACCACGAACACGACCACCAACCCGTTCAGCGCCACGATCAGCGACGACGGCACCTGCACGGCGATCTGCATCGCGGTGCCGCCGACCAGCAGGCCGCCGAAGATGAACGCCGAGACGATCGTCCACAGCGGGTTGAGCGCGCCGAACAGGGCGGCCACGATCCCGTTGAACCCGGCCGATCCTGTGAAGCCGGTGGCCGATCCGTCGGTGACCATCCGGTGCGAGAGGCTGCCGAACACCAGGACCGCGCCGGCCAGTCCGGCCATCGCTCCGGAGAGGGTCAGGGCCAGCGTGATCGTTCCCTTCACCGACATCCCGCTGTAGCGGGAGGCCTCGCGCGACAGGCCCACCGCGCGCAGACGAAAGCCGAGGGTGGTTCGCCACAGCAGCACGTAGACCAGCACGGCCGCGAGCAGCGCGACCACGACACCCGCATGCAGCCCGGTCGAGTGGCTGATGATCGGAAGGTCCGCGTTGGGGGAGAGCCGTCTCGTCTGGGGGATCCGGGCGAACGTAGTGCTGAGAGTCTTGTCGATCAGGGGGCCGGCCAGCAGATAGTTCATGAGCTGGACGGCGACGATGTTCAGCATGATCGTACTGAGGATCTCGTTCACGTTGAAGTAGGCCTTCAGGGCGCCCGGTATGGCGCCCCACAGCCCGCCCCCAACCATCCCGGCCACGAGCACCAGGGGCACCAGAAGCGGGCGCGGGATGCCCGGGAAGGCGAGCGCCACGAGCGTGCCGAGCAATCCCCCCGCCACCATCTGGCCCTCGCCCCCGATGTTCAGCACGTTGGCGCGGAAGGCGATGCAGATCCCCACCCCGACCAGGATCAGGGGGACGGCCTTGAGGGCCGTGGAGGTCAGCGCGTCGGAGCTTCCGAAGGCCCCCTGGAGCAGGGCGTGATAACCGGTGATCGGATTGGCGCCCAGCGCCAGGAGCATGACCGCGCCGACGATCAGGGCGGCCACGGCGGCCATGGGGAGCGCGAGCCAGCTGACCAGCAGGCGCCGCCACTCGCCCGAGCGAAGTCGATCGCGGATGGATGCCCCCCTCGCCGTCCCGTCGCCCCCCCCGCCCGAGCCATCCGGCCCGGGTGCCTGGAGGCCCGGCCGGGGAGACGGGCCGCCACGCGCGCGGGGCTTGAAGGACATCATGGTCCAGCCGGGGTCATGGCGCGAGTCCTT
>WNGE01009743.1_pt1 | contig 19635 bp, 14 predicted proteins | sample 5400651 | NCBI WGS metagenome assembly WNGE01 (sample SAMN13153370, study PRJNA577476) | soil metagenome | isolation source: 60 cm soil or saprolite under grassland replicate 2 | place: USA:California | collected 2016-06-15
CACTATCATTTGGGCCGCGATCTCTCTCAACAGCTTCGCGCAAACCATTGCGGTCATGCCAGTCGAATCCATTCGCGGGTTGAATTCGACTATATCTGCGCCGACGACGTCGGCCTCGAGCCGTTGGATCACGCTCAACGCCTGTCGCGTTGACAGCCCTCCCGGCTCGCGGTGTGAAACGCCCGGGGCGAACGCCGGGTCGAGTCCGTCAATGTCGAACGAGATGTAGACCGGAGTGTCGAATTCGAGTCGCAGATCGTCACGGAAATCTTTCATCTCGACGACCTCGACGCCGAACCGCTCGATCTGTTCGCGCTGATGGCCGGTCGCCGTGCGGATGCCGACCTGGACGAGCCTTTCGACCAGCCCATCTTCCATAATCCGCGCAAACGGGCAGGCGTGCGAGTAGCGATTGCCCTGAAATTCATCGTAAATGTCCGGGTGCGCGTCGAAATGCAGGAGGCTCAGGCGCGGATACTTCTTCGCGAAGGCTTTGACGACAGGATAGGTAATCGCGTGATCTCCGCCGAGGGTGATAAGCCGATAATCTTGATCGAGCAGCGCCTCGATTGATTCCGCGATTCGACTGATCATTGCGGCGCCTGAAACCGGCTCGAGGTCTCCCGCGTCGAAAATCGGCGTCGCGCCGAAATCAATCCCGGTTTCGCTCCAGAGGTTCGCCGATTCCGAGGCGAAGGCGGCGCGGATGAGCGACGGAGCTTCAGACGCTCCGCGCATAAACGAAGAGTTCTCGTCCCATGGAATGCCGATTAAAGCCAGGTTCATCAATTGCTTAACGCTCAACACCGTCCTGCAAAGGCGCGATTGGCGGCGTCTTGTCCGGGTTACGCTCGTCCAGGTGATCTTTCAGCTTCAAATGCGGCACGCCGTCGGTCAACCATTTCGGCGCGGGTTTGCCCATCAGGTGATGATCGAAGAACTCGCGCATCCGCATCGTGTAATCCTTCTGGTTGGCGGGGATGCGTAGCCCGTGGTTTTCGCCCTTGTATTGCAGCATCACCACCGGTTTTTGCAATCGGCGCAGCGTGCTGAAATATTCTATGCCTTGCGTGAAGTCCACCGCGCCGTCCTTGTCGTTGTGCAGGATCATCAGCGGCGTTTTGACGTTCTTCGCGTGATAGATCGGCGAGTTGCGGATGTAAGCTTCGGTCCTCGTTAAAGCGAAATGCGCGACAAGTGTATGACAACGGCGTCTAAAACGAAATCTTTCAGGAGGGTATTTGAAGATCACGTAACCCATAGTCCTATGTCGGCGTTTCCGTCCGTACCAGGCGCTCAGGATAGATCCAGCTAAGCAGCGGCGAAGTCATAAACGTGGTCACGAGGGCCATGAGCACCATGATGGAGAATAATGTCTGGGAGAGAATGCCCAGGTCGAGTCCGATGTTGAGAATGACCAATTCGACCAGCCCGCGCGTGTTCATCAGAACGCCGACGGCCGCGGCCTCACGCCACGACATCCCGTTGATTCTGGCCGCCACCAGCGAGCCGCACAATTTGCCAATGATCGCGAGCGCAATGATGACGGCGCAATAGAACCACATCTGCGCGCCTGAGATCAGGAAGAAACTGGAGCGTAGCCCGGTGAAGGCAAAAAAGAGAGGCAGCAGAAGCGTTACGACCAACGTCTCACACCGGCGCCACAGATCTTGTGACAACTCGTGATGCCTGGGCATAATCGCTCCCGCAAGGAAAGCCCCGAACAAGGCGTGAACGCCGAGAAATTCGGTCATCCAGCCGGAGGCCAATACCACTAACAGGACGACGGCCAGAATGTCATGCGTGAGCTCTCCCTGGCGCTCGTAAATCGCGACGAGTCTTCGCAGGGCGCGCCTTACCACGACCAACATCACTAGAACGAACACGCCGAGGCCGGCCAACATCATCCATAATGGCAGCGGCAGACTCGAGGCGCGGATCAGCACGATGATGCCGGCCAGGATGATCCAGGCAGTGACGTCATCTACGGCCGCGCAAGTAATCGCCACTGATCCCACCCTGCTGCGCAACATGTTCCGCTCCGTCAAAATGCGCGCCAGGACAGGAAATGCGGTGATGCTCATGGCGATGCTCATGAACAGCGCAAAGCCGGTGAAATTGACGCTCCGGTCGGATAACCTCGGATAAAGATAGATCGCGAGCAGGAAGCCCAGAATAAAAGGCGCGATGATGCTGGTCAGGCTGGTGGTCATCGCGGCGCGGCCCAGTTTTCGCAACTGTTCGAGGTCCAGTTCCAGGCCGACCAGAAACATAAACAGCAAGAGTCCGATCTGGCTCAAGGCGTTCAAATAGCCCAGACTGGCCTGCGGGAAAAGGGCGGCGGAAGCGCCCGGCGCGAGCCACCCCAGTAGCGATGGGCCGAGCATTATTCCCGCCACCATTTCACCAATCACACGTGGTTGATGGAGCTTGCGAAATAGCCAGCCTACGAGCCGCGCGACGATGAGGATCACTCCGACCTGGGCGATCAGCAGCTTGAAATCGAGCATAGAGAGTGGCGCCCTGACGGATCAAGATCCTTTGGTCTCTTGCGCTGCTGCGCGATCGTCATAGTACTGGTATTTGGCGGAGAGCGCCTCCTGCGAGGTCGTATCCCCGGCGCCATTGCCGTTACTTTCGACGCGGGCGACCTGCTCGTAGAGCGGAGGCGGGATTTCGGCGAAATCCGACATCGGCCCGTAGACCTCATCCACGCCCTCTCTGAAAACGTCGCCGATCAGCAGGTTGATGACGTGGAAGCGCTGTTCGGGATATTTCCTGAGGAACTGCGAGAAGCTGAAGCCCTCGTGATAGAAGGCGTAGACGAGCTTCCGCATAGACTCGATGCCCTGGTCCAATTTGGATTGAAATTGCCCCAACCGTTCGCCGGAAAAATCGTCATGTTTGAAAGCGTCGTGAATGGCGTCGGCAGCCAGCTCCGCCATCTTGAGCGCCAACAGCACGCCCGAAGAATAGATCGGGTCTAGGAAGCCGTATGCGTCGCCGATCAGAATGAAGCCGTTTCCGGCGTTCTGCTTCGAGCGGTAGGAGTAATCGAGGATCGAATAGATCTTATCCACGCGCTCGGCGCCTTCGACGCGACGGCGGCACGGTTCGCACTTTTCGATCTCCTCGTAAAAGATCTTCGCCATGTCCTGGCCGCGGCCTTTCACCAGGTATTCCGGATCGGCGACGATGCCGACGCTGGTGATGTCGTCCTCCAGCGGGATGTACCAGAACCAGCCGTTGCTGCCGACCTGAGTGCGCAAGACCAGCGTCGCGCCTCCGTTGAGGTCAGGCTCGCGGTGCGCGCCCTTGAAGTAGGAATAAAGCACGGCCTTCTTGAGATTCGGGTCGCGCATGCGCCAGCGGAATTTGTTCGAGAGCAAGGCGGTCTGTCCCGTCGCGTCGACGACCACCTTGGCGTTGAACCGCTGGAGCGAACCGTCCGTTATCAGCGCCTCGACGCCTACAGCGCGGTCGCCGTCGAAGAGGACCTGTTTGACCTGGGTTTTTTGATGCACGGTCGCGCCCTGCTCGGCGGCGTGCTCGATGAGCATCTGATCGAAGACGGCGCGGGTCACCTGCCAGGTGACGGCGCTTTCGTGATGGTTGGCCTCGAAGAAGTAGAACGGGCGCGACTCCTTGCCCTGCGGATTGGCGAATTGCACGCTGTATTTGCGGACGAAAGGACTCTGTTTGAGCTTCTCCAAAAGTCCCATGCGCTGAAACGTAAAATAGGTATCGGTCATCAGCGATTCGCCGATATGGTGGCGTGGAAATTGTTCCTTCTCGAAGAGCACAACCTTGCGTCCCTCTCGCGCAAGAATGCTGGCGACGGAACTGCCCGCAGGCCCGCCGCCCATTACGATCACGTCATAAGTGTTTGAGTTCATATTCATATTTCTAGTTGAGCTTCAGGGGCTGGGTACGGTACAGGGAGCGGTAGCGACCTGGCGCCCTCGTGAGCAATATACTCATGAGGGCGCCAGGTCGCTACCGCTCCCTGTACCGTGCCGCCACAGATCTTCAAGCGTATCGAACTGTTCTTAATTCAGGTTCAAAAAAATCCGAAAGAAAATGGTCGACTTGCAGCAGCCCGCGCCGCGTGAGTTCGATCGTCCCGTTATTACGTAGAAGCAATTCTTCCCGGCTCAGCCTCTCATAAGCCGATTGAAACTCCTGCCACACGTCAACGCCGAACTTGCTGCGGAAATACGCGGCGTCGAGCGCCCCCGTCTTGAGTTGCAGAATCATCTCGCGGATCAGCCTCTGTTTGGGCGTCAGCTCCAGCGCGCGCCAGAGCGGCAATTGGCCACTCTCTAACGTCTGAACATACTCCTCGAATTTGCTCAGGTTCTGGAAATGGACGCCGTCGAAATGCGAGAACGACGAGACGCCGAGTCCGATCATATCGCCGCCGTGCCAGAGCGAGTCGGTGTAAATGAAGCGGCAGGGCTTCTTCGTCGTCGCCAGCGTGTAGGCGCTCGCGATGCGGTAGCCGCGCGCCTGGAACTGTTCGTAAGCGTAATCGAGCCAGCGCCGCTTCGTCGCCCAGTCGGCGATGGGCGAATCGAGCCCCTTCTCGATCATCTCGCGCGAAATGATCGTGTTGTAAGGAAGCTCCATCTGATAGATCGTCACCGAATCAGGTTCGAGCTCAAGGGCGCGGCTGACGGCGTCGCGCCAATGCTCGTCCGACTCGCCCATCATGCCGGCGATCAGGTCAATGTTGATCTGAGGGAAGTCGACTTCGCGCGCCCACTCATAAGCGAGGTAAATCTCGGCCGAAAGATGAGCGCGGCCGTTGGCGGCCAAAATGTCGTCGTTGAAATGTTCGACGCCGAGGCTCAATCGCGTGACGCCGATTTCTTTCAGCGTTTCGAGCTTCGATTTGCGTAGCGTGCCCGGCTCGCACTCGAAGGTGACCTCTTCGGCGTTCTCCCAACTCACATGCCGGTTGAGTCCATCCACCAGATAGCGAAGCTGCTTTTCGCTGATATAAGAAGGCGTGCCGCCGCCGAAGTAGGCCAGCCGAAGCTGCCGCCCCTGCAAAGCGGGCATACGGCTGTAGATTTCATTCTCTTTGATCAGCGCGTTGAGATAGACCTCGATCTCCGAAGCGTTCTTGTCCGTGTAGACTTTGAAATAACAAAATTTGCACCGCTTGCGGCAGAATGGGATGTGAATGTAAAGCCCGAGCGGCTGCTCGACGCGCGCGGGACGGCCCAGCGCCCCGATCGCGTCCGGGATGTGTTCCGGTTCCCACTGCGAGAACGGCGGATAGTTTGAGACGAAATAATTGCCGACTTCAGTTTTGGTATTCGATGTGTCTGTCATTTCGTTTTTGGATCCCTCAATGGTTCGCCGGTCTTAGTGTCAAAAGAGAGAGTCTTGCCGCCGATTCATTCCGCCACCCTTTTCAGGTATGTTCAAGATCTCTTTCGCTCAAGAAACATCCAACGATGACCTTCGATGTCTTCCGCTCTGTATCGTCTGCCCGGGCCGCCGTCTTCCGGTTCAGACAGGATGACGGCCCCGGCTCTTTTCGCCCGTTCATAATGTTCATCAACGTTGTCGACATAAACGAGCGCTCCATCAATAACCCAAGGCACGGTCGACCATTCTCTGGCGCGTGCGCATCGCTCGCGATGGCGCTTCGGACATTCGTACTCAGGCGTGGGTGTGGCGAGCATGATCAGACTGTCGCCATATTCCATCTCCGCGTGAGCGAGTCGGCCGTCCGGCCCAATAATGCGCGTACGCTCACGGAAGCCAAAAGCCATCCCGAGCCAGTCCAGCGCGCCCACGCCGTCTTCATACGAAATCATTGGAATAATACTTTGAGCCTCATTCGGCATAGTGTTTCCTTCAACAAACTCTCCTTGACGCCGCGCCAAGGTCAGAATACCACCTCAAACAGATGACCATTCGGGTCAAAAAAATAGACTCGCCCGTTTCCACCGAGCGGATCGCTGGTCTGCATGTTAGCGATGCGCTTCCTCATTCATTCCGCAACCCGCTTGTAGCGGCGCGCTTTGAATTCGTAGCGCGGCAGGCTGCCCGCCGTCGCCTGCGCGACGCTGACGCGGATGTTCAATTGCGCGCGGAAGGCGGCGAGAATGGCCCGCTCCACTTCGGCGAAAGGGCTCAGCCCGTCGGTTTCGATCTTAAGGAGCAGATCGTCCATCTCCGACACTCGCCGGATCTCCACTTCATATTCGACGATGGAGGGGACGGCGCGGATCAGGTCGTCAATCGCGCTCGGATAGACGTTGACGCCGCGCACGCTCAACATATCATCGGCGCGCCCCAGCACTCCGCCCTTGATGCGGGCCAGAGTCCGCCCGCACTCGCAGGGCTCCGTCGCCATCTCGACCAGATCGCCGGTGCGATAACGCAGCACGGGCATTCCGGGGCGACCGAGCGTGGTAATGACCAGCTCGCCGCGCGTCCCCTCATCAACCGCTCCGCATGTCTTCGGATCGATGACCTCGAAGATGAATTCAAGCTCGTTAAGGTGGATCGCGCCGTCCGCAGCCTGGCAATCGAAAGCCCAGGCCCCGACTTCGGTCGCCCCGGCGTGGTCGAAGCATCTCGCGCCCCAGGCCTCTTCGATCCGCCGCTTGACGTTGGGCACGCTCGCGCCCGGCTCGCCCGCGTGAATCGTGACGCGAATGTCGGATGAGCGCAGGTCGAGTCCGAGGCGCGCGGCGACCTCGGCCAGATGCAGCGCGTAAGTCGGTGTGCAGACTAAAACTGTGCAGCGGTTATCGAGGATCGCGCGCAGCCGCTGTTCAGAACTCATCCCGCCGCCCGAAATTGCTAGCGCACCCGCATGCCGCGCGCCCTCGATGCCCGTCCAGTGGCTGACATACGGTCCGAAGGAGAAGGCGCAGAAGACCAGATCGTTCTCCGTCACGCCCGCCCCCCGGTAGACCTCGACCCAGCACCGCAAAAACGTCTCCCAATCTTCGGCAGTATCGAGCCACCGGAGCGGGCGTCCGGGCGGATGTTCGAATTGTTCAGCCGCCAATTCGCTCTTGGTCGTGAAGGGCAGCGCGCTCAAATCCGCCGCCCCTCGCGCTTCAGACATTTTCATCCCAGCAAAGCCGAATTTCTCCTGGTAAAACCGATTCGTCGAGATTTCCACGAGCAGCGAGCGGAGCCGCTCGTCCTGCCATGCGCGCAGCTCCGCGCGACTTGGGGATTGCGGCCCGCGATAGTCAAAATCCATTCTAGCCCTTTACCTCCGGCCACGTCGTTGAGCGATCACGGTCGTTTTCACCTTTTTTGGAATATCCTCCATTCAAGAGGGTAATAAGAGGATAAGAGGAAAGCATTAATGTTTAAAGTGACGAAATGACCGCTTCGACGTAGTTGCAATTTGCTCAAACCACATGTGATAGTACGCCGCGCTTCGACCCGCGGTTTCTGATACTACATGCGCTGAAACCCACGATCAAGTCACCTTCTCCACCTAAATTCTGACGGGACAAGCCCGTCTGAATTTAGGTGGAGCTTGGATCGAAAGATCAAAGCTCCGGGTGACCAGACCCAGCCAGGATTGAAAGCGATTTCAATTATCGGGCTACGTTATTTGAGTCATGACACCAACGGATGCGCTAGCCAGTTCGTTGCCACTGTCGTCCGGCATTAAACAGACAAGGGGAGACTAGAGTCAGTGTGTTGGGCGTAAAAAGCTCAGATAACTTCGTCGAGGCTAACATAGCAACCACAAGTTGCATTGAGTCGAAAGGCTCATCAAAAAAAGAACATGAAAGTAGCCGTTTTAGATACAACCAAAAAACCTTTAGCGCCGACAACCTTGCGCCGCGCTGACCTGCTTTTAAAGCGAGGCAAGGCAGCCGTCTTTCGTCGCGATCCATTCACAATCATCTTGAAGAGAGAAGTGTCTGACCCAGAGACGCCTGATTTGAAACTCAAAATTGATCCTGGATCGAAAACATCCGGCATTGCGATCATCAACCAACAAACCGGCGAAGTTGTCTTTGCTACCAACATCAATCATCGCGGGCACGAGATTAAGAAAAGTCTTGATTCGCGTCGCGCGCAACGTCGTTCTCGTCGCAGCCGAAAGACCCGTTATCGCCAGCCTCGTTTTTTGAATCGGACAAGACCGGAAGGTTGGTTGCCGCCTTCGCTTGCCAGCCGTGTTGAGAATGTCTCGACCTGGGCGCGACGCTTGAGCCGCTTCTATCCGATCACAGGTCTGGCGATGGAACTGGTCAAATTCGATATGCAGTTGATGGAAAACCCTGAAATCAAAGGCCTCGAATATCAGCAAGGCGAACTGGCCGGATACGAACAGAGAGAATATCTGCTCGAAAAATTTAAGCGTCAATGCGTTTATCAACGTAGAGGCTCGCCTTGTGACGATGTTTTGAATGTTGATCATCTACAGCCTAGCGCCTGCGGCGGCACAAATCGAATTTCAAATTTAGTGATCGCCTGCCAAAAGCACAATCAGGAAAAAGGCAAGATGTCGGTTGACGAGTATTGTGCTCGCTATGGTCTCGATGCCGCCAAAATCAAAGCTCAAGCAAAGCAGCCGCTGAAAGACGCTGCCGCTGTCAATACGACAAGGTGGGCCTTGTTCAATCGTCTTAAAAGTCTTGGTTTACCTGTTGAGACCGGATCAGGCGGATTGACCAAATTCAATCGCATCCAAAGAAACTTAGCTAAAGAGCATTGGATTGATGCTGTCTGCGTTGGCCAGAGCACGCCTGAAAAGCTCAACACTGAAGGCGTGCAACCGCTTCGGATAAAAGCGACTGGTCGTGGCTCGCGTCAAATGTGTTTGCTTGACAAGCATGGCTTTCCTCGGACATCAGCAAAAGCGAAGCGTGTAGTTCAAGGATTTCGGACTGGCGACCGGGTCAAGGCGGTTGTGCCTGATGGCAAAAAGAAAGGTGTGTACGTTGGCAAGGTCGCAGTCCGAAGCAGTGGCAGTTTTAACATCACAACTGCACAAGGAACAATTCAAGGCATTAACTACCGTCATTGCCGGTTGCTACAACGAGCAGACGGTTATTCGATTAACGGTTAATCGCATGCTCTTGCCAGGGTCAAGCCCTAGCAATCGCATACGATCTCGATTTCCTCTCCATCTCAACCCTCCGGGTTATAGACGGAGTATCCATCGAGGGAAGAGGATGAAACGACTGCTGCTCGTCATCGCCATCATCGCGCTCTACCTGCTGCACCAGGACTTCTGGTTCTGGCGCGCGGCCGCGCCGATCGTCTTCGGCTTTCTGCCCGTCGGCCTCTTCTATCACGTCTGCTACACGCTCGTGATCTCGGCGTTGATGTGGGCGCTAGTTAGATACGCGTGGCCGTCACATTTGGAGGGTGAAGACAAGGAGGCTCGTACAGATTGATCCCTGCCCTTTTCGTCTTCGCTTACCTGGCGATCGTCATTTACATCGGCGTCTTCGCTTTCCGCCGCAAAGTGGGCGAGCATCCGGCGGAAGATTATTTTCTGGCCAATCGCGCGCTGGGCCAGTTCGTTTTTCTGCTCTCGCTCTTCGGCACGAATATGACGGCGTTCGCGATCCTCGGCTCGTCGGGCCATGCGTTCTCGAACGGCGTCGTGACTTACCCGCTGATGGCTTCTTCGTCGGCGCTGGTCGTGCCGCTGTCGTTGTTTCTGATCGGGACGCGCGTCTGGGCGTTGGGCAAGCGTCGGCGTGATGGGCGGTGGAACGACTCTGTATGCGATCAGCGGAGGGCGCATTCCGTTCTGGATCGGCGGCGCGGTGGTCGCGATGGTGGTGATGATCTACGTCTTCTTCGGCGGGATGCGCGGCACTGCCTGGGTCAACACTTTTCAGACGACGCTCTTTCTGCTCTTCGGCGCGATCGCGCTGGTCGTGATCGGCGTGGGGATGGGAGGTTTCGGGAACGCGGTCAATGAGCTGCTGGCCTCGCCCTCAACGTCGTCGCTGCTGACGCGTGAAAAGGTTTCGCCGCTCTTCTTCTTCAGCTACACGTTCATTCCGCTCTCTTCGATCAACTTCCCGCACATGATCATTTTCTGCCTGACCGCCGAGCGGATGCGCCATTTCAAAAAGACGGTGATCCTGTATCCGGTCTGCATGCTGGCGATCTGGCTCCCGGCGGTCTTCCTCGGCGTGGCCGCGAACCGGGCCACAGAAGTCCCCGCGATTCGCGCGAAGCTCGAAGCCCGTCAGACATTGGTCTCGCAGGGCGCGGCGCTTTCGCCGGAAGAACGCGACGAATTGCGGGCTAAGTCGGCCGGCGACGACATCCTGCTCAGGCTGCTCGATCCTTACGCGCCGCTGTGGCTCGCGGGCTTGCTGGGCGCGGGAATTATGGCCGCCGTGATGGCCAGCGATTCGCAGATACTGGCGCTCTCGACGATGTTCTCCGAAGACATCTTCGCGTTTTACGGAGGCAAGGAGAGATTCGGCGAAAGGGCGCAGGTCGTCACGGCCCGCGTCTTCGTCATCGCGCTGACCGTCATCGCCTACGCCATCGCGCTCAAATTCCCGCAGCCGATCTTTGACCTGGCCGTGCAGTACGCGTTTTCGGGCTATTCGGCGATGATGCCGCTGCTGGTCGGGGCGCTCTTCTGGAGGCGGAGCACGAAATGGGGCGCGCTGGCGAGCGCGCTCTGGGCGGCGGCGAGCGTGGTCGCTATTGCGATCTTTCAAACGGTCGTGAAGACGCCGAAAGTCGTCTGGTCAATCGGCGACGTCGAGGTCTTGGCTCGCACGCCGGCGGGAACGTCGGTATTCGGATTGTTGCCGGTCGTGCCGATGGTGATCGTTTCCGCGCTGTTGATGATCGTCGTGTCGCTGATGACGAAGACGCCGAGCGAGAAGACGGTCAGCCGCTACTTTCTTCAATAGGCTTTTCTTCGGGACGGCGCAAAACCGTCTGCCAAAAAATCGTTTTTATCAAGGCGCGATTGTTGTAAGCTTGCGGCGCGCGCTAGAGTTGACCCGAAGAATCTCCATTCGACTTGCAGCCCCGACTCAGCGTCAAGCGAGGTGTTTTAGCGACATCGATTCAGTCGATAGACCTCAGAAAATCGGATTCAGACCGGAAGGGAAAGGCATGAAATATTGTCCGAAGTGTAAAGCGTCATATTCTATTGGCCAGCGTTTCTGTTCGAATGACGGGGCTACGCTGACGCTTCAAGACCCGTACAATCTCGTGGGCCGGGCCCTGGTGGACAAGTATCGCCTCGACGCGCTCGTCGGGATGGGCGGGATGGGGGCCGTCTACTCCGCCGTTCACCTGAGCACCGGGCGTCAAATCGCCGTGAAGGTGCTTCTGCCCAATCTGGCCATCGGCAACCCGCGGCTCATCGAGCTTTTCGAGCGCGAGGCCAGGGTCGTCGGGCGGCTCAGGCACGAAAACATCGTCGACATCATCGACGCGGGTCGGACTACGGACGGCGTCGCCTACATCGCGATGGAGTGGCTCGAAGGTCATCCCCTCGAGGATGAGATCCAGCGTGGCGGCCCGCTAAGCTTTCAGCGCGTCTCCGAAATTCTCCGGCAGGTCGCCGCGGCGCTCGATGAATCCCACTCCCAGCACATCATTCACCGCGACCTCAAACCGTCCAATATTTTCCTGGTGAAACGCCCCGGCGGTCGAGAGCAGGTCAAGGTGGTGGACTTCGGAATCAGCAAGTCGCTCGGCGACACCGGCGGCTCTCCCGTCTCGTCGGTGATGGGGACGCCGCAGTACGCCAGCCCTGAGCAATTCAAACTCGGCGAAAACATAGACAGCCGGACCGACGTTTACTCGCTCGGCGTCATGCTTTTCCAGATGCTCACGAACGCGCTGCCGTTCAACGACACTACGATCAGCGCGCTCATTCATAAGCACCTGAACGAGCCTCCGCCGCCGCTCCGCAGCCTGCGCCCGGACATTCCGCCCGCCGTGGAGGAATTGGTCGGCCGCATGCTCGCCAAACAACCGGCCGATCGCCCGCAGCGCGCGGGAGACATTCCGGATCTTTTTGATCAGGCTCTCGGCGCTCACCGTGTGACCGTTGTGGACGAGGCCACAATTCCGGAGGCCGATCCCGGATTTCAGCCACGCCAGGCGCCGCCTTCAATACAACCTCCGGAGCAGCCTCCGATGCAACCGGCGGCGCAAGATCCGATACAGCCTCTGACACAACCTCCGGCGCAAGTTCAGACACAGCCTCCGGTACAACCTACGGCGCCATTTACCACGCAGCCTCCGGTACAACCCCAGGCGCAATTCCCCATGCATCCTCCGGTACAACCGCAGGCGCCGTACCCCATGCAGTCTCCCGTACAGCCTCCGATGCGACCTCCGGCGCAGCCTCCGATGCAGCCTCAGATGCAACAGGCGGCGCAATTTCCCATGCAGCCTCCGATGCAGTATCCAGCGCCGCCAAAATCATCGAAGCGGAGATGGGGGGGATGGACTCTTGTGATCGGCGGCGCGGCCGCGCTCTTCGCCATTCTGGTGATCGGACTCGCGATCGCCTTGTATCTGAGCGGTTCCGATTCCGTCTGGAAAGGAAATACGGAGGCTGAGCGCAAGGCCTTTCGCGAAGGGCGCTATCTGGAAGCAGTCAACTATGCCCAGGCGGCGGTGAAGGACGCTGAAGCCTTCGGCCCGCAAGACCCGCGTCTGGCCACGAGCCTGCACAACGCGGGCGAGCTTTACACCCGACTGGAAAGATATGACGAGGCGGAGAGGTTCCTGCAGCGCGCGTTATCGATCCGCGAAAAGACCTTGGAAAACGCGGAGACCGCGCGAACGATTTGCGCCCTGGCCAGGCTGAACCAGGGTCGGGGGATTAAAGACAAGGCGGAGCGACTATACCGGCAATCGCTGGCGATTCGGGAGAAAGCGCTTGGGAGAGACCATCCCGACGTCGCCGAAAGTCTGAGCGGGCTGGCCGGCGTTCTGTCATTGAAACGAATCGACGAGGCGGAGCGATTGGCCCGGCGGTCTCTCAGCGTCAGAGAAAAGGCCCTCGGCGAGAATCATCCAGACGTGGCGGAGAGCTTATCGAGGTTGGTTGAGGTGACCATGGAGACAGGCAAGCCCAGTGAGATAGAGTCCCATTTGCGACGCGCCATCACCATCAGAGAAAACTCCCTCGGACAGGGGCATCCTGATCTGGCCGAAAGCCTGATAAGTTTGGGCGTTTTTCTCGACAAACGATCACAATGTCAAGAGGCCGAGGCGCCGATGCGACGGGCGATAGCGATACTCGAAAACGCCTACGGAGCGAACCACCCCGTCGTGGCCAGAGGTAATCTTGCGCTCGCCAGCGTGATCGCGGGGCTAGGCAGAACGTCCGATTTCGAAGAATTGATTGGTCGCGCCATCGCCGTTTTGGAAAAATCGTCGGGCGCGGAGAGCAAGGATGTAGCCCGGGCGCTTTCGATCAAGGGAACGGCGCTGATGAATCTGGGCGAGTATAAGGAAGCGGAAACTCAGCTTCTCCAGTCGCTGGCCATTCTCGAGAAATCGGAGAGGATGACTGGAGAACTGGTCGCCGAAGCTTACCTGAACCTGGCCACCCTTTACAGCACACAGGGGGCGTTTACCAAAGCGGAAGATTATCTGCAGCGCTCGGCGAACGCATACGAAAACGCCCTGGGGAAAGATCATCCGGTGTTGTCGGCCCTGTTAATTGGCCAGGCGATGAACCTGGCCAAATTGAAAAAGGCCGGCGAAGCTGAAAATAAACTGCGCCAGGCCGACGCCGGCGTTCGAAGGGCCCCCGGAACGTTACGCGCTCCTTTGGCGTCTTTGTCCGCGTTCGCAGGGGCGTTCCTGCTCTTTGAAAAAGGCGAGTATGAGCAGGGGTATGAGAAGATGGGAAGTTCAGCGTCGGCGTTTGACGATTCGCCCCTGCTCTTCGGCGAAACCGTTCACTTCGTTTACTTCGCCTCTGTCGCGCAGCAGGTTAAACCCGTCATTGACGGGATGGCCAAGTTGTTCCAGGCGCGAGGCGCGGGACAGGCGCTGGAAGCCCAGGCCGACAGCACGATTCAGAGAATAGAACTATTGGAATCGACGGCGAAGCGCGGCTTGGCGGTAGTGGAGAGAGAACAATGCAAGCGAAATCAGAACCTTTTGGGAGAATACAAAAACATGCTCGCGGTCCTGTATGCGACGAAAGCTCTATGCCTCGATACCGCAGGCAAACATCAGGACGCTATGACTGTCTTGCGCGATAATCTCCCTACCATCCAGGAAAATCTTAAGCGTGGAGGCTCTAAATCTGAGGTGTATAGTCTTTTTTCGACATATGGCAACCTGCTCAGATTGACGGGGCGCCAGGATGAGGCGCAGGAGATCGAATCTTTCATTAAAGACATTCCCGCCGGGAACGTTCCCAAGAATTAGCGCTCCTATATCGTTCGCCGCGCAAGGCGACCCGGAGGCGATCGTCACGCGCTTGGGCGCGAAAATAGTATCCTTTTGAGCAAGAGTAACTTGAGCAGATTGCGGCGCGCTCTCTTAATCCTGCTTCAATAGACCAAACCGGACGCTCGTCGAAGTAACATTGAGGCTTAAATTCAGCCTCTGACTTTTAATGTTTTTGTAATTGACATACGCGCGCGAAGTAAATATCCTAGCCTTGCTTTTACGTTGTTAATCTTAATGACTGCCCTGAACACGCACACGCCCTTTTCCTCACCTCCTGTGTTTCCCCTTTGGATTTGCAAGCCCCGATTCGTTGAAAAATAATTTTGCGACGCAAATGAAGAGATAAACGCTTCACCCGCTTGTCTCACTTATTTTCAATAGCCTTATGAAAAAGGCTTTTAGGATTTGTGCGCAATGATCGGTGTGAAGTTACGCATTCAAAATGCCGGAATGGCAAGTTGAGGACGGAGAGTGGAGGAGAGGGAAGAGTCGGTGGGCGTATCAGAGTGGGAACGGGGCGAATAGGCGACGACGAATGGGGAGCGCGGAGTCGCCCGGTCGTCAAACATCCGCGCAGTTCGCTTCATCGGCTTCCCCTCTCCTGCGCTCTTCGTCAAAGTTTGTTCTCCGACTTTTGAGAATCTAAAGCTTCAAATGGCGGCTTCTTGAATCTGAAGCCGCTAAAAAAATTCATTGATCCGAATTATCTAAATAGCAGCAGTCGCTCAACAGAAATTACTGTGGGCTTGTCCTAAGTAGTAATGTAGAGCCTTGATTTTTGATAGATTGGGTTGCCAATCAAAATGGCAAATTGAGGACGGAGAGTGGAGGAGAGGGAAGAGTCGGTGGGCGTATCAGGGTGGGAACGGGGCGAATAGGCGACGACGAATGGGGAGCGCGGAGTCGCCCGGTCGTCAAACATCCGCGCAGTTCGCTTCATCGGCTGTCCCTCTCCTGCGCTCTTCGTCAAAGATTTCCGCGCGTATATCGCATTCAGATTCAGAACGCATTCAGACTGATAGCTGAAGGATAAAAGTCTTGCCTGACAGCCACTCCAATCCCGCATTATTGATATTCCTGATACTCTTTGCCTCCGTAGTCGCCTTCGCCTAAACTCCCCTGAATCCCACGCCAAATTTGTTTAATCGCTGCATTTATGGGGTTAGCAAATGCGTGTACGGTGTGGGGCGATTTATTTAATCGCCCTGTTTGTGGCCCTGTCCGATCAGGAGTCCAATCAGGAAACGTAAGCGAGTAAACAACTCGCGCACGGAGTCCCGTACACGCATTTGCTAACCGATCTAAATAAAGAGGTGTTTCTGCGCGTCACACAATTGATCCTGGCTTCTACGCTGCTACTGAGCGTGGCCGGGCGTCTGGGACATTTGAGCAAATACGCCGAACTGGCGTCTCATTTCAAATTTCAGTACCTGATCGGTTCGGTGGTCTGTCTGCTCTCGTGTCTTTTTTACCGAGAGCCAGGCTGGGCGGTTGCAGCCGCTGTGGGCATGGCGATAAATTTGGCGGCGGTCGCTCCCTGGTATGACGGCAGGAAAAGAACGGTAGGCGATCGAGATGGCCGCCGCCGCGTAAAGCTGATACTTGCCAACGTCAATCACGAAAACACGGCGCGCGCGAGGTTCATCGCTTTCGCGCAAAAGCACAATCCAGACGCGCTTGTGGTCCAGGAACTGACTGAGGGCTGGCGCGAATCCCTGCGGGCGCTGCATAGTCTATATCCTTTCATGGAGGAACTGCCGAAAGGCGGCGGGTCGGGAATGGCTCTCTACAGCCGCTTCCCGTTTGAACGATTGACAGTCGTTTTCCCTGAAGGTGACGCCAGACCAATCATTGTTGCAAAGCTGAACATTGATGGCGCTTTGGTATCGCTCCTTTCGATCCACCCGCGCACTCCGATCCTAAGTGACCGTTACAAGTTGAGGAACGGAATGCTCGCGGCTGCCGCCGATTGTCTGCGCGATCTGCCGGGGCCGAAGATCTGCGTCGGCGATTTAAACATCACCCCGTGGTCGCCTTATTACAGAAGCTTCGTCGAACGAACGAAACTCGTGAACGTCAGAAAGGGATTCGGCCTGCTTCCTTCCTGGCCGACTTTTTTATTCTTCAAATTTCTGATGCTTCCGTTGGATCATTGCCTGGTCAGCGATGACATTCACGTCGCGGATGCGCGGACCGGCGAATCGATCGGTTCGGATCATCTGCCATTAATTGTTGAGATCGAATTGGAGGTTGAGCAATGAAGAAGATTTTGACTGCGACGATTCTGGTTTCGATCGGCGTGTTGATCGGCTGTCAAGCGGCGACGTGGAGTCAATCCCAAGCTATGGCTCAAGCCATGGTCCGAGCTATGGCGCGATCTGCGGCGCAAAATTCCGGCGAGTCGAAGGCCCCCGCAGCCGAAGGCTACATTCTCGAACGCGACGCCGAAGTGGCCAAAACCGGCCCCGCCCCGCACAACGGCCCTGGACGTTCGACCGGCTACAGTTTCTTCGAGAAGGCCGCCGACTTCAAACAGGTCTTCCGAAAACGCGTGCTGCATCCCGGCGCGGCCATCGGCTACCACCTGCAGAAAGAGGACGAGGTCTATTACATCCTCAGCGGCGAAGGCGTGATGAAAATGAACGGCAAGGAATTTCCGGTCAAACCGGGCGACGCGATCCTCACCCGCCCCGGCAGTTCGCATGGGCTGAAGCAGACGGGCAAAGACGACCTTACGCTGATCATCGTTTATGAAAGGTAGATGATTGTCGCATCCGCGACGCGATGCTATATTCGCGCTTTAGATTTCCGCCTCGACGTTATACCTGCATTCCAATTAGCCGATGACCGATAATGAAGTGAAACGCGGGCAAGACGGCAATTCCCGAAAAATGATTGTCGTCGCGGCAGGCTCCGCATTGCTGATATTTTTAGCCTTCATCATTTTCGCCCGAACGCCGAAAGCTCGATTGAACATAATTCAAATCGTCTCTCTGGTCGTCTTCACGGTTTTAATATTACGCCATGGAAGGACTGAAGGGGCGTCTTTATCCGAGCGTCGGTCGGAGCCGCCGTCGACAAGGGGCGTTCGTTGGGAGTTATTGCTTGCGCCTATACTCAGCGCCGTCGTCTATGCTCCGGCTCTTTCCTCATATTTCATCAGTGACGATTACTATACTTTATTCGGGTTCCGTTCGGCGCCTTTTGATGTCTTGGCGGATGTCATCAAGCATGGATTTTTGGGAATTTCCTTTAGGCCGGCGGGCTTCGTCTCTCTCATCTTAGATTACAGCGTCTGGCGGCATGATCCCTTCGGATACCATCTCACCAATCTGCTGTTCCATCTGATCAGCGTTCTCGGCATATACTTCCTTTGTAAGAATCTCGGTCTCGACAGAGAAACTTCGGCCTCTTCATCACTCATCTTTTCGATCCTGCCGATTCACCCGGAAGCCGTGGTCTGGATCTCATCTCGATTCGATTTGATGGCGACTTGTCTCATCATATGGACGGCGGTTTTCTATTTGAAGTTTCGCCGGACCGGTCGCCGAGAACTGTATGCGCTGGCGCTGCTCCTCTCATGCTTCGCAATGCTTTCGAAAGAGAATGCTTTTATGGCGCCGCTGTTTCTCCTTTCGCTGGAATATTTCGCAATGCCGAATCGAGACGTCAGGTCGGCAATCCTTCCGCTGATCGGATTTGTGTTTCTGACGGCTGCGACGTTCGGTTATCGATGGATTGCGCTGGGCGGAATGGGGGGATACGCGGACCAGGATGGAAGTCTTGCCGTATACAATTTGGGATTCAAAACAATCGAAGGTCTGTTTTTGCGAGCGCCTTCCCAATTGTTGCTCGGGTTCAATTGGTATGGGCTTTATGTCAACCGAGCCGTCGTTATCGCCTCGTTGACCGCCGCGGTGATGATAGTTCTCGCCTTTTTCTATATGCCGGCGCGATCAAATAAGGGAGTCATCCGTTTCTGCCTCGCCTGGATGCTCATCGGTTACATCCCCGCTCATTTCCTGATTCTGGTCAACCCCGGCCTGACCAATTCCAGAATTCTTTATCTCAGCTCGGCGGGGTTGGCTGTTCTCCTGGCTCTTTTGCTTTCCGGTATCGAACATGCGGTGATGCGAAGGGCGCTGAAGCTCGCGTTGATCTTGCTTCTCAGCCTGGGATTATCGCATAACGTCGCGGCCTGGCGACGGGTCGGCGATCTCTCGCACGAACTTCTGATGACATTGAAGAGATTGGTCCCCGATCCTCCTCCTCATGCGCGATTCGTCTTTCGCCAGACGCCGAGTTATATTGAAGGAATCTTTTACCACGGGACGCTCTACCAAGCCGTCAACCTCACCTACGACCGCACAGACCTCAGCGTGATGAGCGAGGAGGGCGCGGTTCCGGAGGCGAGCGCCGCGCCTGTTAATCCGGCGGACCCCCCTACAATAAAGGTGAAGTGGTTGGGAGAGACAAATAACCTGATCGAACTTGTGAGAGATTGACGTATTTATGATTTACCTCTCTATCGTCATACCGGCATACAACGAAGGGCGGCGCATCGGCAAAACTTTGTCGGAGACTTTCGGCTATCTGGACAGACTGGATTTCGAGAGCGAAGTCCTGGTGGTCGACGACGGGTCTACCGACGGAACTGTCAATAAGGTTATGGAATCGATGGAGATGGCGAAAGGCAGGCTCCGTTTAATACGAAACCCGGGAAATCGAGGTAAGGGGTATTCGGTTCGCAACGGCATGCTGCAGGCGCAAGGCGAGATCATTTTATTTTATGACGCCGATATGGCTGTGCCTACGACCGAGATAGCTAAGGTGATTCAACCGATCAGCGAAGGGCGGTTCGACGTTGTGTTCGGCTCTCGATACCTCGACGGCGGTTTGGTCGGAGCGCCTCAATCCATGTTGAGAAGAGCTATCAGCCGGATCGGCAATTTTATTATGCGCCGCGTGACCGGACTCGATTATCGAGACATGCAATGCGGGTTCAAGGCGTTTCGAGGTTCGGCCGCGAAATCAATCTTTCGGGATCAGGTGATTGACGGCTATGGCTTCGACCCCGAAGTTCTGTTTATCGCCACTAAGCTTGGTTGGAGGCTGCTCGAGACGCCTGTGATTTGCAATCATGTCGAAGGCTCAAAGGTCAATGTCTTGACGACTCCGGTCAAAGTGTTGCTGGAGGTGCTGACAATACGCCGG
>WNGE01011797.1_pt1 | contig 19631 bp, 18 predicted proteins | sample 5400651 | NCBI WGS metagenome assembly WNGE01 (sample SAMN13153370, study PRJNA577476) | soil metagenome | isolation source: 60 cm soil or saprolite under grassland replicate 2 | place: USA:California | collected 2016-06-15
GAAGGGGACGACGATTCCTATCTTCACGCAGCCACCGTCGCGAAAGCGCGTACGAGGCGCTCCGCCCCCAGCTCGATCGCCTCGTCCGCGACGGCGAGCGAAAGCCGTGCCCAGCCGGCGCCGCTCGGTCCGAAGCCCTCGCCGGGCGCGACGGCGACACGCTCGTCCTCGAGCAGCCGCTCAGCGGTGAGCCCCTCCGGCAGCCGCACCCAGACGAAGAACGTTCCCTCACAGACCGGCGGCTCGGGCAGGGCGGCCGCGAGGACGTCGCGGCGGCGCTCGTAGGAGGCGACACGCTCGGCGACGGATTCCTGCGGCCCCTCGAGCGCCGCGATCGTCGCCGCCTGCAGCGGCGCGAAGATCCCGACGCGGCTGTGGTCGTTGAGCATGTTGATCCGGTCGACGATCTCTGCGTTGCCGACCACGAACCCGATCCGCCAGCCGGCCATGCCGTACGTCTTCGACATCGACCACATCTCGACGCCGATCTCGCGCGCGCCCGGCGTGGCGAGGAAGCTCTGCGGGCGGCGGCGGTCGTAGACGAGGTCGATGTAGGCCGCGTCGTGGACGATCGCCCCGCCGGTGCGGCGCGCCCACTCGACCGCCGATTCGAACACGCCCGGTGGCGCGCAGACGGCGCACGGGTTCGACGGGTAGTTGAGGTAAAGGGCGGCCGCGCTGGGCGCGGCCGCTAGATCGGGCGCCCAGCCGGCGGCGGGATCGAGCGGCACGGTGCCGAGGGTCGCGCCGGCCAGGGCAGGTCCCGACGGATAGTCGGGGTAGTACGGATCGGGCAGCAGCAGCGTGTCGCCCTCGTCGCAGAGCGTAAGCGCGAGCTCGACGATCCCGGTCTTCGTGCCGGGAATGAGCGCGACCTCGCGCTCCGGGTCGAGCTCGACGCCGTAGACGTCGCGGTAGCGGGCGGCGATCGCCTCCTTCGTGCGCGGCAGGCCGCGGATCGGCGCGTAGCCGTGCACGTCGGGCCGCCGGGCGCTCTCGACGAGCGCCTCGACGACGTGGGCCGGCGGCCCCACCTCGGGGTTGCCGCGCCCGAGATCGACGAGCGGCGGCCCAGCCTGGGCTGCCGCAGCTGAAACGCGCGCGAGCAGCGCTACGAAGTACTGCTGCGGCAGCCGGTCCAGACGTCTGGGACGGGGGGCCATCGCGTCTGATCGTACTTCGATGCACCCGCTCCACCAGCAGGCCGCACCGACGTCGTCCAGATGACGTATCATAACGTCGGATGAGCGCCGTGCTCGACACGATCGTCGACCTGACCGACCCGGCTCGCGCCGCGACGGAGCTGATGCGCCTGAACAACCGGCTCGCTCGTACCCGGACGATTCCGGCCGACGTCGCCGAGGCGGTGCGCGAGATCGCCGACGCCGTCGAGCGCACCGACATCGCCCGCTGGGACTCGATCGACCCGCGTCACACGGTGCTCGTGCTGCGTGCGGCTGTGAGCGCGCAGCGGGCGCTCGAGCGCCCGCGCTCGCGCGACCGGCTGCGGCTCGCGCTCGACAGCCTCGGCCAGGCGTTCGCGGCGATCGCCGAACTCGAGCCTGTCGGCGACGACCGCTCGCCGAAGGAGCTCGTCCAGCTGCTCGCCGCGCAGACCGAGGTGGCCCAGGCGCGCCTCGCGGAGCTGCTAGGCGTCAGCCCGCGCCAGTTCCAGCGCTGGCTCTCGCCGCACGAGTCGGCGCAGCCGGAGGGCGAGGACCTGCGCCGTGTACGTGCGGTCGCGCGCATCGTCAACCAGCTCCGCTTCGTGCTGACGCCGGCGGGGGCGGTCGACTGGTTCGACTGGCCCCGCGACGACCTCCGCGGCCGCACGCCCTCCGACCTGCTCGACGATCCGGAGCAGCTGCCCGAGCTGACGCGCGTCGCCGGCCGCATGCGCACGTCGTTCGCCGCGTGATCTGTTACCGGCACGCCACCTACCGGACGCCGCTCCGTCCCGCGCTGATGCCGGACACGCTCGGCGCCCGCTACCACCGGGGCTCGGAGCCCGAGCCGACGCAGTACCTCTGCCTGCACCCCCTCGGCCCGCACGCGGAGGTGCTGCGCGGGCACGGCCTGCGCGAGCCAGCGCAGGCGCGTGCGCTGCGCTTGCGGACGTGGGCGCTGGACGTGGCGACCGACGGGCTCGTCGACGTAGCCTTCGAGGACGCGCTCGTCGCCGACGATGTCGAGGCGTGCAGGGCGCTGGCCGACCGGCTGCGCGCCCGCGGCGCGCCGGGCGCGATCGTGCCGAGCGCCGCCCTGCCCGGCACGCGCAACATCGTGCTCTTCGGCCCGCGCGTCGCGGCGCCGTACGGCATCCGCGTGCTCGGCCCGGTCGACGTGCCGGCGAGCATTACGGGCGAGAACGGCCAAGCCCTGGTCGCGCTCCTCGACCTCGTGCGCTTCCGCGGCGACGCGCATCCCGGCGCCGGCTTCGTCTTCGAGGAGCCGAGCTGGGAGCTCGCCGCGTAGACTCGACGCATGTTCGAAGAGGGTCTCGCCGAGCTGCACACGCACCTCGGCGGATCGGTGGCCTCGGACATCATGTGGAGCCTGGCGCACGAGCAGGGGATCGCACTGCCGACGCGCGACTACTGGGAGTTCAACCGGATGGTGACCGTGTCGGACCCGCGCGGCGTCCCCGATCTGAACGCGCTCGACCGGATCTACCACCTGACGGAGCTGATCCAGTCGTCGCCGCTGGCCGTCGAGCGGAGCGTGCACGCGGCGATCGGCGGCGCCTACCGCTCGCAGCGGATCACGACGCTCGAGCTGCGCTTCAACCCGATGAAGCGAAACCGCGGCGGCGAGTGCGACCTCGACCACATCATCCTCGCGGCGATCCGCGGCCTCGACCTGGCGTCGCTCGAGTACCCGCAGGTGCGCGCGGGGCTGATCCTGATGATGGACCGGACGTTCAGCGCCGACCAGAACATGGTGATCGTCGAGAAGGCGATCCGGTATGCGCCGCGCGGGATCGTCGGGGTCGACATCGCCGGGCCGCGGCCGGACAGCGCGCGTTACGACTACACGCAGATCCGCGAGCAGGTCGAGCTCGCGCGCGATGCGGGCCTTGGCGTGACGATCCACGTCGGCGAGGAAGGCGGCACGCACGGCGTCGAGGAGGTCGCCGAGGTCGTCGAGGCGCTCCGCCCCGACCGGATCGGCCACGGGATCCTGGCCGCCGGCGACCCGGAGCTGATGGCCGCCATCCGTGACGCCGGCATCACGCTCGAGATCTGCCCCACCTCGAACCTCCTGACGAAGGCGCTCGCCGACGAAGCGGCGGTGCGCGACGTCTTCCGCACCTTCGTCGAACACGGCGTTCCGTTCACGATCGCCACGGACGGCCCGGAGATGATGCGGACGCACCTCCGCGACGAGTTGGACATGCTGCTCCGGATCGAGGCGCTCGACGAGGACGAGCTGCGGGCCGCGAACGAGCGCGGGCATGAGGCGTCGTTCGTCGGCCCTCGCGCGCCCGTCTCCGCGTAGGTCGAATACACCCTTCGGCGAATGGAGCCGGCCGCGGGCCGACCATAACTTGGAGGAATGCAGGCACTTGTTGATCCCAAGGGCATCACCTCCCGGCAGCGGCAGGTGATCGAGCTCATCGCCCAGGGTCTGTCGAACGACGAGGTCGGCGTCGAGCTCGGCATTTCGCCGCGCACGGCAAAGGCGCATTGCGACACCCTGCGCCAGAAACTCGGCGTGCCGAGGAGGCGGCAGATCCCAGTGGCGTTTCGGTTGCTGACGGGCGAAGACCCGTTGGCGAACCGCCTGGCGTTGGCGCGAGCCGACAACGGGGGCTGACGGCGAAGCGGCGTCCGCGGCGTCACCCTCCGCCGCGGACGCCCCAGCCTTTGGCCACAATGTTGACAGCAGTCATCTTCGCTTGAGGTAATGGCGACAGCCTTCGGGAGAGGGGCATGTCGGCTGGTAGGCAAAAACCGAAGCTCGCACGTCGCCCACGGCGGATCATCGACCGCCCGCGGCTGATCAAGCTGCTCGACGGCGCGGATGCGCGCGTCATTCTCCTGCTCGCTCCTGCCGGCTACGGGAAGACGACGCTCGCCCGCCAGTGGGTGAAGACGCTCTCGGGCGCGATCTGGGTCTCGTCCACCCCGGCGCATCGGGACGTCGTGACCTTCTCGGAGGACATCGCCGCAGGTGTCGACAAGCTCGGCGGAAATGCGAGCGGCTTCATCGCGGAGTACCTACGCGCGCGGAGCAATCCGCAGCGAGCAGGCCGCGAAGTCGCAGGCGCCCTCGCCGAGCGCATCCAGGAAGCGCACGTTCAATGGCTCGTGCTCGACGACTACCAAGAACTCGCCGACTCGCCCGAGATCGAAGAGATGGTCGACCTGTTGGAGCGGCTGACGGCGATGCGCCTTCTCGTCGCATCTCGCGTACGGCCGCAGTGGGCGACGAACCGACGGGTCTTGTACCGCGAGATCGAAGAGATCAATAGAGATCTCCTCGCCATGGACCCAGATGAAGCGGGCGCGGTCTTGGGTACGTCACCCGACCTCGAGGGGCTCGTGTCACAGGCAGAGGGCTGGCCGGCCCTGCTCGGGCTTGCGGCCGGCATTGATCAGCCTGTCCCTCCCCGCGGAGCCCTACCGGAAGCACTTCATTCCTACCTGGCAGAAGAGCTGTTCCAACTCGCATCCGAGGACCTTCAAGACCAACTCATAGCGCTTGCCCTCCTTCCGCAGATGACACAAGCGGCGATCGACGAAATTGCATCCGCTGATCAGAGAGTTCCTTCTTCAAAAGACTGCTGAAGATCCTCGCTCGGAGAACCTTGCCCGTGCCGCCGTTGCGGAGTGCATCGCCGCGGCGTGCTGGGATCGAGCGCTCGACATCGTGCATCGTTTCAGCCTGCTCGACATGGTCGAATCGATCCTCGATGCGGCGTACAAACCACTCGTGCGATCTGGCCGCCTTGGGAGTCTTGCCGGATTCGCGGCAGGGATTCGATCATTGGCGCCTTCCTCAGCGCCACCCGCTGTCGACCTCATTGAGGCTGAAATCGCTCTTCGAGACGGAGTGTTTGGTCTTGCAACTGACCTTGCTCTGCGAGCACGAGAGCGACTCCCCGACAAGCATCCCCTCAGATCCCGCGCGCACGCGATCATCGGCCAGAGCGCAAGCGATGGCATAGACCCTCTGCGTGCAGCTACCGCGTTCAAGCTCGCGTACGCAAGCGCAGACGACGATCGGGATGCCGCAGACGCCCTCTACGGTCTCGCACTCGCGTCAGCGCAGAGTGAGCGGGATGACTCCGAGTGGGTGTTCGCCAAGCTCTCGGAACGCAAGCATCGCTCAGCTGTCGACCTGCTCCGCTGGAACAACGCAGAACTAAGCAGGCGCCGCTTCAGCGAAGGACTGGCAGCGTCACTCGAGCTAGAAGGGCCGCTCCATGCGTTCGAGCGAGCTGAGGACCCACTCGCTCGAAGCTCGTTCGCCTACAACTCTTCGTACTCGTTGGCGATCCGCTCGGAATACCGCGCGGCGCTTGAGATCGCCGCTCTGCTGCTAGCTGAGGTCGACACGTACAAGCTCGCGTTCGCGCGACCCCATTCGTATTGGAATATCGCCCTCATCAAGCTCGGCTTGCGACGGTTTGGGGAAGCAGAGAAGGCTCTTCAGATCGTCGAAGACGAAGTTCGCGAGCGGCCACTGGGGCACCATGAACTTAACGCCCGAATCCTCCGAGCGCGCTTGGCGTTGCAGACCGGGCAGCAGGCCGAGGCAGTCCGATTCGTGGGACGACCGGATTACGAGACGGCGTTCCCGTCTCTACATGGTGAATACCTGGCGACGCGGAGCCTGGTACTCGCCGTGACAGGACAGTTTGATGCGGCATCAGAGACAGTAAGCGGCGGTGAAGGACTGTCCAAAGCCGCCGAGGTAAGAACACTCTTCCAGGCGACGCGTTCGATCATCGCGACCTCCGTCGCCGACGATGCGAATGTCTTGCGCGTCGTCCAACTCGCGTCCGACTTAGGGGCTTGGGACCCATTGGTCGCCGCCCTTCGATCGAGTCCCGCCCTCGCCGACGCGCTGGCGAAGATGGACGACATTAGGCCGCACCTCGAAACGCTTTATCAGCGATCGAATGATCTCGGCTTAGCTCGCCGCGCTGGCTTCCGAGCAAGAGCAAGGAGAGCTCCGAACGAACTCCTATCACCACGCGAACTAGAGGTCCTCGGACTGATGTCTCGAGGGCTGAGAAACCGTGAAATCGCTCAGGCGCTGTTTATCGCTGAGTCGACTGTGAAGGTGCACGTTCGCCATGTATTGGAAAAGCTTGGAGTGCGCACCCGTACCGAAGCCGTTCGCCGCCTCGAGCTGTACTCCGACGGCGGTTAGCTCGCAGCCGAGATCGCGGAAGCCTGAGCCGGAGCCGGAGCCGAAGCCGAAGCGGCGAGCATGAAGTCGGGACCGCGAGCCACACGGTAATCCTCGGTCGCGCCGGCCAGAATCGCCTCGAACACCGCCACGACGGCCGTGTCGAATTGTGTCTCAACCGCTTGAGCGAGACGCAATCTCGCGACACGGCTCGGCATCGCATCGCGGTAGGGCCGATCAGACGTCATCGCGTTGTAGGCATCCGCCACCGAGATGATCCGCGACAACAGCGGGATCTCAGCAGCAGGAATTCCGTCCGGGTAGCCCTGGCCGTCGACTCGCTCGTGATGGTGCCGCACGACTGCCGCGATTTCTGAATAGGTATCGACGTTCGCGAGGATCCGTTCGCCGATCTCTGAGTGGCGCTGCATTCCCCGCCGTTCCTCGAGGGTTAGCGCGCCGGGCTTCTCGAGAAGTCCAGGTGGGAGGCCGATCTTGCCGATGTCGTGCACGAGGCCCGTAAGGTGCACGAGCTCCTGCTGGTGCTCGTCGAGGCCCATGCGCTCGGCGATGTCTCGCGCATAAGTCGCCACGGCAGCCGAATGACCGGCGGTGTACCGGTCCCGCGCGTCGAGCGTCGCCACCAGCGCCGACGCGAACGAGAGGTTGGCTCGAGCAAGCTGCTCGTTGACTTCGACCAAGCCCTCGGCGAGTGTCCTCTGGCTCTGGTACAGCGCGTACAAGCGCTGCGCCGCCAGTGCTGGGACAAAGAACAGGGCCAGCGTCCACGGCGAGAGCTGGTGGTAGGCGATCGCGAGGAGCGCGACGATCGGCGTATAGAGAGGGATCGAAGCGAGAACCACTGGGCCGGCTGCGCGAAACACGTCGCGCGCATCTCCGCCACGCAGGCGGAGGGTGAGGCCGCTGAGAGCCATGTCCAGCGGTTCAGCGACCACGGCGGCGGCAACTGTCGCCGCAATCAGGCCTACCGTTCTCGTCCCGAGCAGACCGCCCGCGCCCCACGCGGCGCTTCCTGCCGCTCCGCCGGAAAGGGTGCGAAGGCAGGTGTAAACCCCCCAGCGCAGATACGGCGCGCCCCGCTCCGTGACGACCGCACGCCGGCCGAACGGGAGAAGGAGCGGGAACTCGCCGGCGAATGACAGCGCCGCAACGACCATCGCCGCGACCGGGCCAAATATGGCGGCGGCAAAGACGGTTGGGATTAGCGAAATCGACGCTTCGATGTTCTCGCCAAGGCGGACGCGTCCGCGCTCGGCCAATGCAGCGACGCCTGCTAGTCCACAAACCGCCCAAGGGTTGCCGACGCCGACACCTGCGGCGATTACCACTGCACCGAGCCCAAGCGCAAGCGCCACCAACGTCGCCTGGTAGCGCACGAGCGTGCTCGGCATCCTGTGACGAATCCTTCTCAAAACTGTTGCCAAATCCCTTGCGTACTCCCCCTAAAGGGTTATAAGCTGTCTATGCCGTCAGTCCTCTAACGGGGAGTATGAAATGCTGAAGTTCGTTGCCCGCCTTGCCGGCCGCGCTGCGGCCAGCGGCGGCATTGTTGCCTGGTAAGACCGCGTAGCAAACAGGGTTTCCATCGTTTCAGCGTCACCCGAACGTGTGATTGTCCACAGGTGGTGGAAAACCTTCTGAGAAGTTGAATTTCAGTCTATGAGCCCACGCCGGAAGCCAACAGCTACGGCGTGGGCTCTACTTCGTGCCTGAAGCTTCGCGAGGAGATGCCGGACGTGGCTCTTCACCGTCTCCTCGCTGAGGAAGAGCCTTTCGCCGATCTCGCGGTTGACCAGGCCGTCGGAGATCAGCTGTAGCACCTCGGTTTCGCGGGCGGTCGGGTCCGGGCCGACCTCGGTCGGCGCCTGGAAGGGAATGACTTCGGCGACCGTTTCACGGCGCGCGGCAACAGACTCGAACCGCGCGGTGTGCTCGCGGTAGCGCGTGAGGATGGCGTTGCGCTCGGCAGCGTCCACGGATCACCTATCGGCCTCCGCACATCCCCCCTTTAGTGACATCCGTGCCCCCGTTTGAGGGAGGCCGCCTACCTCAGAGCCTGCACACCTTGCGCCGCCGCGCGCGCAGCGACTCCGGCTCCTGCTCCTCGACCACGCCCAGGCCCTCGCGGCCCGTCGCGTGCAGGATGCGACCGTCGCCGAGCCAGAACGCAATGTGGTCCGCCGCCTTGTCGGGATCGCCGTAAGTGACGAGGTCGCCCGGCCGCGGCTCCGCGACCTCCTCGCCCGCTTCCTCCTGCTGGTCCGCGTCGCGCGGCACCAGGCGACCCAGCCGCCGGTACGACATGTGCACGAGCCCCGAGCAGTCGATCCCCCGCTCGGTCATGCCGCCCCAGAGGTACTGCGTGCCGAGGTACGTGCGCGCGACGTCGACCGTCGAGCCCTCCGCCGGCGGCGGCAGCTCGCCCTCCCCCTCCTCGAGCGACTCCTCGCGCAGCCAGCCCGGATAGTCGTAGGCGGTGACGATGCGCGCCCAGCCGTCGCGCTGCTCCTCCACCCGCAGCGGCTCGCCGCGCAGCGCCTGCGTCACCTGCTCGGCCGCCTCGTCCGGCTCCGCCCGCACGGGCGCGATGTCCACCGCGCACCTCACGACGCGTGCTTCTCGATCTTCGCCTGCAGCATCTCCTTCACCCGCGGCCAGTCGTCGTCGACGATCGCGTACCACGCCGAGTCGCGGATCGAGTCCGGGAGCATCATGTGCTTGCGGAAGATCCCCTCGAAGGTCGCACCTACGCCGAGGAGCGCGCCTCGCACCCGCAGGTTGCGCGCATCCGTCTTGAACTCGACGCGCATCGCGCCCCAGCGGTCGAACGCGTTCTGGAGCAGCAGGAACTTCGTCTCGATGTTCGCGCCCGTCCCCCACTGCGGACGCTCGAGCCACGTCCAGCCGATCTCGGTACGGCGGTGAAACGGCTCGATGTTCAGGTACCGGCTCGAGCCGACCGGACGTCCGTCGACGACGACCACGAACGGGATCTCGCGGTCGGCCGCCACCGCCAGGTCGAACCAGCGGTCGAAGCCGAGCGTGTACATGTTCGTGTAGCGGTGGATCTGCGGCTCGCGCTCGGCCGCCTCCCGCAGCCCTTCGCGGTGCCGCTCCTCGATCGGCTCGACGCGCACGATGCGGCCCTCGAGCGGGCCATCGGGACGCAGCTCGTTCACTTGTCCGCCACGAACACAGAGACGCTGCGCGACGCGATGAACGGGTACGGACCGGCCGGCGCGCTCCTCGGCCCGATCAGCTCGACGAACGCGTCGAGGTAGGCCTGCAGGTCCTCGCACGCCGCCCAGAGCACCTCGCCCGCCGCCTGCCGGCGTTCGACGCGGCCGAAGTACGGCGCCAGCTGCTCGGTGCCGTTCTCGCCGTCGAAGTCGTCCGTCGGCCACGCGAACCCAATCGCGTTCCACAGCTCGCGGAGATGCGCGCGGTTCGAGTACATGCCGACGAACCGACCGCCGGGCCGCAGGACGCGTGCCAGCTCGGCGATCGCCCGAGCCCGGTCGGGCACGTGGTAGAGCATGTGGTTGCACATCACCACGTCAAACGCGCCGTCCTCGAACGGCAGCTCCCGGACGTCGGCCAGGTGCGCCTCGAGACCCCTCGCGCGCGCCGCCTCGACCGCCGCCTCCGACGTGTCGACGCAGACGACCTCAGGCGCCGCGACCATCGCCGCGAGCTCGGCCCGGCCACAGCCCGCATCGAGGACGCGATGCGGCCGCACTTCCGCGATCGCGGTGAAATGCAAGCTCCACTCGTCCCCCAGATGGCGCAGCCAGCCCTTGCGATCGAGACGTCGCATCGCCAGCCGGTCGAGCGTCGAGTATTCACGCGCGACGAAAGTGGGAACGTCGAGGCGATGCATGGTCGTCAGTATCTCCGCCGCGCAGGGCAACGCGGTATTACGCTTTCGCGCGGGGAATGACGAATCCGCCTGAATTCCAGGTGTCCTCCGGCGGCGCGATCGCGCTCCCAACGGTTTCCGTCGCGCGCAAGTCGCCCTCGCAGCTGTTCTGGGAGCGCTTCAGCCAGGACAAAGCGGCGCTCGCCGGCGGCGTCGTCATCGTCGTGCTCGTGCTCACCGCGCTCTTCGGCGGGCCGATCGCGCAGAGCGTCACCGGGCACAGCCCGAACGACATCGTCCCCAACTCCCAGGACGCCTTCGGCGTGCCGCTTGGCCCGAACGGCAACCTCTGGTTCGGGGCCGACGCCGAGGGCCGCGACCTGTTCGTGCGGACGATGTACGGCGCCCGGATCTCGCTCTTCGTCGGCGTCGTCGCGTCCGGGCTCGCCGTCTTCATCGGCCTCGTCGTCGGCCTCACGGCGGGCTTCTTCGCCGGCTTCGTCGACACGGTCCTCTCACGCGCGGCCGACGTCCTGCTCGCGGTGCCGCAGATCCTGATCGCCGTCGGCATCGTCGCCGCCTGCTCGACGACGAAGCAAGGCTGCGCCGGCGGCCTGCTGCAACCGGGCCTGCCGGTCGGCCGAACCTGATCGGGCCGCTGATCGTCTACACGACGCTGCTGATCCCGACCAACATCCTCTTCGAGGCCGCGCTGTCGTACCTCGGCCTTGGAGTCCCGTCGACCGAGCCGTCGTGGGGATCGATCCTGAACGACGCCTCGCAGCTGTACGACGTCGCCTGGTGGCTGATGCTCTTCCCAGGCGCGTTCCTGATCATCACGACCCTCGCGTTCAACCTGCTCGGCGACGGGCTGCGCGACGCGTTCGACGTGAGGACGGAACGGTGAGCGTGATCGTGAACCCGAGAAAGGAGAGACCCCGTATGTGGAGATACGTTCGGCTCGCGGCGTATGCCGGAGCCGTGGTCGCCCTCGTGGGGCTCGCCGCCGGCTGTGGCGGCAAGAAGAGCTCGACGAGCACGACTGGCTCGAGCTCCAGCTCCACCCTGAGCCCAAGCAAGAGCTACGACAACGGCTCGTCTTCGAAGGGCGGCGTGTACCGCGTCGGCTACGAGCAGTCGTTCGGCTTCACCGACAACTTCGACCCGACGGGCGAGTACCTCGGTTCCGCGTGGGGCCTCTACTCGAACCTGCTGATCCGGTCGCCGATCAGCTCGTTGCCGGCGGCGACAGACAACGGCCTCACCTACACGTACAAGATCCGCCAGGGTGTGAAGTTCGGCCCGCCGGTCAACCGCCAAGTGACGTCGAAAGACGTCGCGTACGCGATGAACCGCTTCGCCAACCCGAAGAACGGCGGCGAGTACGGCTTCTACTACACGGTGATCAAGGGGTGGGACGCCGTCGCCAACGGCAAGGCGAAGACGATCTCGGGCATCTCGACGCCCGACGACAAGACGATCGTCATCCATCTGACGAAGGCGACCGGCGACTTCAACCTACGGATGTCGATGCCCGCAACGGGCCCGATCCCACAGGAGGTCGGCAGCTGCTTCGAGGGCAAGGCGGGCGACTACGGCCGCGACCTCGTCTCGAGCGGTCCCTACATGCTCCAGGGCTCCGACACCGTCAAGCTGCCGTGCTCGGCACTCAAGCCGATGAGCGGCTACGACGGCGCCAACGGGACGCACATCATCCTCGTGCGCAACCCGAACTACGACCAGTCGACCGACTCCTACCGCAAGAACTATCCGGACAAGTTCGTCTGGACCGTCGACTCGAACGCCGACGACATCTTCAACAAGGTCGCCGCGGGGCAGTTCGAGGACGAGATCTCGAGCCCGTCGCCGAAGACGATCCGGGCCTACGTCACGAACCCGAGCCTCAAGGCTCGGCTGCTGCCGAACGTCGGTGACCGCACCTGGTACCTGACGATGAACCTGACGCAGCCGCCGTTCGACGACGTTCACGTCCGCAAGGCGATGAACTACATCATGGACAAGCAGGCGCTGCGGCTGGCGTGGGGCGGCCCGATCGAAGGCTCGATCGCGACGCACATCGTCCCGCCGGTGCTCTACAACAACGGCCTCGCCGAGTACGACCCGTACGCGACGCCGAACGAGTCCGGTGACCTCGCCAAGGCGCAGGCCGAGATGAAGCAGTCGAAGTACGACCCCGGCCACACCGGCAAGTGCACCGCGTCGGCGTGCAAGGGCGTGCTGATGGTCGGCGACACCCGCAGCGTCGACAACCGGATGATCCCGGTCATCCAGGCCGACGCGAAGAAGGTCGGCCTCTCCTTCACGGTGCGGCAGATCAACGGTGCCTACACGACCATCCAGACCACCAACAAGAACATCCCGTTCTCGGAGCGCCCGGGCTGGGGGAAGGACTACGCGGACGCGTCGACCTTCTTCGCCGAGCTCTTCGACGGCCAGGCGATCATCCCGTCCGGTAACACGAACTACTCGCTGGTTGGGATCACGCCCGCGCTGAACGCCTCGCAGAAGCTCGGGGTGAAGGGCAATCTGGCGAACGTCCCGTCGGTCGATCCGGACATCAACAACTGCCAGGCGAAGCTCGGGCAGGACCGGATCAACTGCTGGGAGGCCTTGGACAAGAAGATCATGACGACGGTGGTGCCCTGGGTGCCGTACCTGTGGGCGAACAACGTCGACATCGTCGGTCCGAAGGTCACGCACTGGAACTACGACCAGTTCAGCGACGGCCCCGCGTACTCGCAGGTGTCCGTCTCGCACTAACAGGTAGGAACGGGGCGGGACGCGCAGGCGTCCCGCCCCACCATCGAACGACACCACCCGACACATGACCTTCTACATCGCACGCAGGCTCGTCTGGACGCTCGTCGTCGTCTTCTGCGTGCTCGGGATCACCTTCGTCGTCTTCTACAAGCTGCCAAACGGTGACCCTGCCCTGCGCTTCGCCGGCAAGAGCCCGCAGCCGGCAGAGCTCGCGGAGATCCGACACCGCCTCGGCCTCGACAAGCCCTGGTACGTGCAGTTCGGCAAGTTCTCGTACCACTTCTTCGCCGGCGACAAGTACGGCTGGCCCGGGCTCGGCTACACGTTCGCCGGCCAGAGCTCCGTCAAGCACCTCGTCTTCCAGCGGGCTCCCCGCACGCTCTTCCTGATCGCGGGCGCGTCCGTGCTCTGGCTCTTCTCGGGCGTCGCGATCGGAGTCCTCTCGGCCGTGAAGCGGCGATCGCTCACCGATCGGTTAGCCATGGGCTTCGCGCTGTTCGGGATCTCGACGCCCGTCTTCTGGCTCGGCTTGATGTCGCTTTACATCTTCTGGCGCCAGCTCGGCTGGACCGGCGGCACCGGCTACGTCTCGCCGACTTCGAGCTTCACCGGCTTCTTCTCGCACATGATCTTGCCCTGGTGCGTGCTCGCCCTGCTCTACGCGGCGTTCTACGCGCGCATGACGCGCAACAACCTGCTCGAGACGCTGGGCGAGGACTACATCCGAACCGCGCGCGCCAAAGGGCTCTCCGAGCGCCGGGTCATCTTCAAGCACGGCCTGCGCGCGAGCCTGACCCCGATCGTGACGATGTTCGGCATGGACATCGCGCTGCTCGTCGGCGGCGCCGTGATCACCGAGTCGGTCTTCAACCTGCAGGGACTCGGGTACCTGGCGATCAACGGCGCCCTCACGCAGGACCTGCCGACCGTTGTCGGCGTCGTCGTCCTCGCCGCGGTCGCGGTCGCGATCGCGAACCTGATCGTCGACATCCTCTACGCATTCATCGACCCCCGAGTCCGCTACGCGTGAACGCTGATCCGCGGCTGTTGCTCGATGTACGCGGGCTGACGGTCCGGTTCCCGACGTCGGACGGGGTCGTGCAGGCCGTCACCGACGTCTCGTTCACGCTCCGGCGCGGCGAGACGCTCGGCATCGTCGGCGAGTCCGGCTCCGGCAAGAGCGTCTCGAACCTCGCGATCATGGGGCTGCTCAACCGCTCCCGGACGGCGATCGCCGGCGAGGTGGAGTTCCTCGGGCGCGACCTATTGACGCTCTCCCCCAACGAGATGCGCAAGATCCGCGGCAAGGACATCGCGATGGTCTTCCAGGACCCGTTCGCGTGCCTGCACCCGATGTACCGCGTCGGCGACCAGATCGCCGAGGCCGTGCTCGCTCATTCCAGCGTTGGGAAGGACGCAGCCGGTCGCCGCGCTGTCGAGCTGCTCGGCCGAGTCGGCATCCCCAACGCCAGGGAGCGGGCCCGCGATTACCCGCACCAGTTCTCGGGCGGCATGCGCCAGCGCGCGATGATCGCGATGGCGCTCGTGCACAACCCGGCCGTGCTGATCGCCGACGAGCCGACGACCGCGCTCGACGTCACCGTGCAGGCGCAGATCCTCGAACTGATCGACGACGTCAAGCGCGAATTCAACATCGGCGTGATCCTCGTCACGCACGACCTCGGGGTCGTCGCAGAGACCGCGAACTCGGTGATGGTCATGTACGCGGGACGCGTGATGGAGTACGGCACGGCCAAGGAGGTCTTCGAGCAGCCGCAGCACCCCTATGCCTGGGGGCTGCTCGATTCGATGCCGTCGGTCGAGCGGCGCCTCGAGGCGCTCGTGCCGATCGACGGCTCGCCTCCGTCACTGTTGACGCCGCCGGCCGGCTGCCCGTTCCACCCGCGCTGCCCGTATCGCTTCGAGCCATGCGACAGGATCGTGCCGCCCCTCGCCGCGCCCGTGCCCGAAGCGCACGTCGACGCCTGCCACCTGTCGTGGGACCGCAAGGTCGCGCTCGGCAGCGAGCGGTCCGTCGCACGCCTGGGAGACGCGGCGTGAGCTCGCGCGAAGACGGAAATCTCGTCGAGATCGAGCACCTGACGAAGCACTTCGCCGTCCGGCAAGGCGTGTTCGCGCGCGGGAAGGCGCAGGTGCACGCGGTCGAGGACGTCACGCTCACCGTGCGGCGCGGCGAGACGCTCGGGATCGTCGGCGAGTCGGGCTGCGGCAAGTCGACGACGGCGCGGCTGATGCTGCGCCTGCTCGAGCCGACCGGCGGCAAGGTCGTCTTCGACGGCCGCGAGATCACGCACCTCTCGCAGCGCACGCTCCGGCCGATCCGGCGCGAGATGCAGATGATCTTTCAGGATCCGTACTCGTCGCTGAACCCGCGCAAGACCGTCGGCCAGATCATCGGCGCGCCCTTCGCCATCCACCGCACGGGCGGCGACACCAAGACACGCGTACGCGAGTTGCTCGAGCGGGTCGGACTGAGCCCGGAGCACTACAACCGCTACCCGCACGAGTTCTCCGGCGGCCAGCGGCAGCGCATCGGCGTCGCACGCGCACTCGCGCTGCAGCCGAAGCTGATCGTCTGCGACGAGCCGGTGTCGGCGCTCGACGTCTCGATCCAGGCGCAGATCCTGAACCTGTTGCGCAGCCTGCAGAAGGACTTCAACCTCACGTTCGTCTTCATCTCGCACGACCTGTCGGTGATCAGGCAGATCTCCGACCGGATCGCAGTGATGTACCTCGGCCACGTGGTCGAGCTCGGCGACAGTGAGTCGATCTACGAGCACCCGAAGCATCCGTACACCGGCGCGCTGCTCTCGGCGGTCCCGCGGCCGAGCACGGCAGGCGACGCACGGCAGCGAATCGTGCTGAGTGGAGACGTGCCGTCGCCGGTCGACCCGCCGCAGGCGTGCATCTTCCACACCCGCTGCCCGCGCTTCCACCGCGGCCACTGCGACGTGGAGACGCCGCTGCTACGCGAGCTCGCGCGAGGGCAGGAGGCCGCCTGCCACTACCCGCTCGAGCGCTGGCCGATGACCGAGGCGGAGATCAGCCAGGCCGAAGGCGCGGAACGCGAGGACAAGCCGCACCTCGAAGGCGCGGCGCACGAGCTCTGAAACTCTCGGACTTAAGTCCGTGCCTTAAGCGGCCAGCCCGGCAAGCTCGCGCAGAGCCGCGAGGCGCGAGAGCGCCTGGCCCTCGAGCTGGCGGACGCGCTCGCGCGTCAGGTCGAGCTCGTGACCGATCGCCTCGAGGGTCCACGGCTCGCCGTCGAAGCCGAACCGCAGCTCGAGGATCCGCCGCTCCCGCTCCGGCAGGGCGTCGAGCGCCTTGCGGATGTTCTGGCGGCGCAGCGACTCCTCGGCCTCGTCGAACGGATCCGCGGCCTCGCGGTCGGCGAACAGGTCGCCCAGCTCGCCCTCGTCGTCCGCTCCCACTGTCTGGTTGAGCGAGACCGACGCGGAGGCAGCCGAAAGCGCTTCGTCGACGTGCTGGATCGGCAGGCCTGTCGCCTCGGCGAGCTCCAGCTTCGTCGGCTCGCGGCCCAGCTCGACCTCGAGCCGGCGCGCGGCGCGCGACAGCTTCTGCTGACGCTCGACGACGTGCACGGGCACGCGGATCGTGCGCGCGTGGTTTGCGACGGCGCGCTGCACCGACTGGCGGATCCACCAGGTCGCGTACGTCGAGAACTTGTAGCCGCGGCGCCAGTCGAACTTCTCGACGGCGCGGTTGAGGCCGAGCGTTCCCTCCTGGATCAGGTCCAGGAACGGCACGCCCAGGCCGCGGTAGCCCTTCGCGATCGACACGACGAGGCGCAGGTTCGACTCGATCATCCGGCGCTTCGCCCGGCCGTCGCCGCGCTCGATCGCCTTCGCGAGCACGACCTCCTCGTGCGCGGTCAGCAGCTTGTGCTTGCCGACGTCGGCGAGGAAGAGCTGCAGGCTGTCGCCCGCGCCCGACGGCGAGTCGGCCTCGTAGACGACCGGCTCGGGCTGCGCCTTCGTGTTCTTCTCCTCGACGACCGGCTCCCGCACCTCGAGGCCGATGCGCTCGAGCTCGCGCACGAGATCCTCGACCTCGGGCTCGCCCAGGTCGTTCTCCACCGCGAACGCCTCGAGCTCGGCCGGTTCGATCCAGCCGCGCTCCTCACCCGCCTCCAGCAGGGAGCGGGCGCTCTCGGTCTCAAGCAGTTCGGTCAGCTGGCTCTGTGTCAAGTGGCTTTCGATGTCCTTTCGTTTCTGCGACCGGCTCTGCAAACCTGCATCGTGAGCGAGCAGCCCACCTGGGCCAACGTCGGCCTACGCTGCGACATTCCGCGCCGAGTCGCAGGGCGTGCGCCCCTTCCCTGCTGAGTATGGACGCTCAGGGGTGAGAAATGTTTGGCCAAAGTGTTGTGCATTCGTGAAGAAGACGCCTTACTTGCGGGTTTTGCGGGGCTTTTTCTTGACGGGACCGCGCTCGCGGCGTGCCTGGAGCAACTCGGCCGCCCGCTCGGGCGTGATCGACTCGACGGAGTCGCCCGCGCGCAGGCTCGCGTTCGTCTCGCCGTCGGTCACGTACGGGCCGAACCGGCCCTCCTTCAGCACGACCGGCTTGCCGCTGACGGGATCGTTGCCGAGCTCCTTCAGCGGCGGCGCCGCGGTGCGGCGGCCGCGCTCGCGCGGCTGCGCGAGCAGCGCCAGCGCCTCCTCGAGCGTGACGGTGAACAGCTGCTCCTCGTTCTCGAGCGAACGCGTCTCCTTGCCCTTCTTGACGTACGGCCCGTAGCGCCCGTTCGTGGCGATCACCTCTTCACCGTCGGCCTCGCCGAGCGTGCGCGGCAGCGTCAGCAAACGCAGCGCCTCGTCGAGGGTCACCGTCTCCGGCGACATCGACTTGAGCAGTGACGCGGTGCGCGGTTTCTCCTTCGTGCCCCCGTCTTCGAGCACCTCGGTCACGTAGGGGCCGAAGCGCCCGGCGCGGAGGACGATCGTCCGCCCCGCGTCGGGATCGACGCCGAGCTCGCGCTGCTGGTTGCCCTGGGCGAGGATCTCCTCGGCTCGCTCGACGGTCAGCTCGTCGGGCGCGATGTCGGGCGGCAGCGTCTGCCGGTCCTGGCCTCGCTCGAGGTACGGCCCGTAGCGGCCGACGCGAACCGCGATGCCGCTGTCGCCGATCTCGAGGGTGTTGATCGCACGCGCGTCGATCTCGCCGAGGTTCTCGATCACCAGCCTCTTGAGCCCCTCATCGCCGTCGGAGCCGAAGTAAAAGCGCCGCAGCCAGTCGGTGCGGCCTTCCTCCCCGGCGGCGATGCGGTCGAGGTCGTCCTCCATGCGCGCGGTGAACTCGTAATCGACGAGCTTGCCGAAATGCTGTTCGAGCAGGTTGACGACCGCGAAGGCGAGGAACTCCGGCACCAGCGCCTGGCCCTGCTTCCGCACGTAGCCGCGGTCGAGGATCGTGCCCATGATCGCGGCGTACGTCGACGGCCGACCGATACCGCGCTCCTCGAGCGCCTTGACGAGACTCGCCTCGGTGTAGCGGGGCGGCGGCGTGGTCGAGTGGCCCTCGGGCTCGAGCTGGGTCGCTGTGAGCGCGTCGCCCTCGGCAAGCGGCGGCAGCCGCTTCTCCTCGGCGTCGTCGGTCGGCGCCTCGTCGCGTCCTTCTTCGTAGGCGAGCAGGAAGCCGCGGAAGGCGATGACCGTGCCGGCGGTCGCGAACTCGGCCGCACGGCCGTCGCTCGTCTCGGCGGCGATCCGCACGGAGACTGTCGAGCCGCGTGCGTCCGCCATCTGGGAGGCGACGGTGCGCTTCCAGATCAGGTCGTAGACGTTGAACTCGTCGCCGTGCAGCTCGCGGCGCACCTCGTCCGGCGTGCGGAAGCGGTCGCCGGCGGGGCGGATCGCCTCGTGCGCCTCCTGTGCGTTCTTGACCTTGCGCTCGTAGCGACGCGGCTCGGCGGGAACGGCGTCGGCGCCGTAGAGCGTGCGTGCCTGCTCGCGGGCAGCCGTGAGCGCCGACTCGCTGAGCGTCGTCGAGTCGGTGCGCATGTACGTGATGTAGCCGTTCTCGTAGAGGCGCTGGGCGATGCGCATCGTCTGCTGCGACGACAGGCGCAGCTTGCGGCTCGCCTCCTGCTGCAGCGTCGACGTCATGAACGGCGGCGCGGGCCTCCGCGTGTACGGCTTCTCCTCGACGGACGCGACGCGGTAGTCGGCGCCCTCAAGCGCCGCGGCGAGCCCGCGCGCGTCGTCCTCGGTCAGCTGCACCGCGTCGGCGGTCCTCAGCGTGCCGTTGCGCTCGAAGTCGCGCCCCTGCGCGACGCGCCGCCCGTCGACCGCGCTCAGGCGTGCGTGGAACGCGCCGGGATCGAAGCTCGCGAGGATGTCCCAGTACTCCGCCGCGACGAAGGCGATCCGCTCGCGCTCCCGCTCCACGACGAGCCGGGTCGCGACCGACTGCACGCGGCCGGCGGAGAGCCCCTGCATCACCTTCCGCCAGAGCACCGGCGAGACCTCGTAGCCGTAGAGCCGGTCGAGGATGCGGCGCGTCTCCTGCGCGTCGACGAGCCTGTCGTCGATCTCCCGCGTCTGCAGCAGCGCCTGCTCGATCGCAG
>WNGE01003942.1_pt1 | contig 19628 bp, 22 predicted proteins | sample 5400651 | NCBI WGS metagenome assembly WNGE01 (sample SAMN13153370, study PRJNA577476) | soil metagenome | isolation source: 60 cm soil or saprolite under grassland replicate 2 | place: USA:California | collected 2016-06-15
TCTTCCGCTGCCCGTACTGCGGCTCCACGGAGACGCGGCTCGAGAACATCTTCGGCCCAACGCCGTGCCGGTCGCTCCGCTACTGCACGAACTGCCGGCAGCCGTTCGAACAGTTCAAGACGATCTAGTCGAGCCCGAGGGCGCCGAGCTCGAGCAGCTCGCGCATTGCCCGCACCGTGCCGCGTTCCAGTCGGGTCAGCTCGTTCCTCGAGAGCCCCAGACGGCCGGCGACGGTGCGGATCACGTCGCCGAGCTGCGTGCGGCCGTCGAGCGACGCCACGACGTCGAGCACGCCGGGCTCCACGTTCACTGCTGAGTTCGTTCCCTCGGAGACCTGAATCCAAGTGTCGACGATGGAGGCCGCGCCGTTCCGCGGCTCGAGCTCCTGCTCCATCGAAAACGCCATCTCGAGCGAGAGGCGCTGCTCCAGGAGCTCGTCTCGCCCGTCGAGCTCCGAGAGTCGGGCACGGGCGGCGAATGCACGCTGGATCTGCTCGCCCGCAACGTCGAGGTCGTCCGCGTCGATCGAGTCGATGCGGGCCTCGCCTCCGCCCGGCCGCTTATGCAGAAGCACTGCGCCCTCGCTGATCCAACGCACGCCCAGCCCTTCGAAATACGCAGTCCACTCGTCGAGCGCAAGACCAAACGCCTCCCCTTCGAGGTGCGAGTTCCATTCGCTCGCGTGGCCCAGCGGGTCGGATTCCCAGGTCGAGAGAATCCAGCTGTCGCAGTCCGTCTGTTCCGCCCACTCGAGCGCACGCTCGTCCGCCTCGTCCTCGTCCGGCGCGAGCCAGCTCACGAGCAGCGTCGCGAAGCCGCCGTCGGCCAGATGGGCGGCTGCCTCCCGCACCACTCGCTCCGAGACCTCGTCCGCCTGGAAGCCGGAGTCGCGGTACGCCCAGCGATGTTCGGGGGAGACAACGTACGGGGCGTTGCACGTGATCAGGTCGAACATCTCGCCCCCGACCGGCTCGAAGAGGCTGCCTCGCCTGCACTCCACATTCGACAGTCCGTTGAGTGCGGCGTTCAGCTCGGTGAATGCGAGCGCGCGCGCGTTCACATCGGTCGCGACCACGCGTTCGGCGTGCGACGCGGCCAGCAACGCGTGAATGCCGCTCCCCGTGCCGACGTCGAGCGCGCGCGCAGCGTGTCGCCGGGGGGTCAGCGAGTCGCAGAGCCGCGAGGTCGGTGAGTAGACCGCGACGTAATCGGGCGGGTCGTCGGTCTGGGAGTAACCGTCCGCTGTGACCAACAGCCGCCCGATCGGGAGCATGCGCACGCGGGGAACGACCTCGTCGCCGACGGTGGCCAGCCCGGTCGTCTCGAGCGCCTCCACACCGCGACGGCCGAGCGCCCGGAGAGCTTCACCGGTAGGGACTGAGCGCTGCAGAAAGAAGATGCGGATGACTGTCGCGAGTCGGCTTTCAGGCAGTCGCCGCTCGTCGGCGGGCGCATCCTCCTCTCCGCGCGAGTAGGCGTCCTCGTCGAGCAGCTCGTGCACGGCGGACTGGGAGTAGCCGACCTCTCGGAGTGAGGTGCCGAGGCGCTTTGCCGCACCCGCGTCTGGAATTGGATACCCGCTCATCAAGGTGCATGATTAGCTACGTCCTGGCCCGCATGGCGCAGCACATCGTCCTCCTGCGCGCAATCAACCTCGCCGGGCGCAACCGCGTCGCGATGCCTGCGCTGCGAGACGTCCTCACCGGCGCCGGGTTCAGCGACGTACGCACGTATCTCCAGAGCGGCAACGTCGTCCTGTCGCGCAGCGCGAAGGCGGACGACGTCGTGGACGAGGTAAGGCGCCTGATTGCGAAGGAGTTCGGTCTCGAGCTCGCAGTGGTCGTCCGGACCCGCTCGCAACTCGCGAAGGTCGTCGAGTCGAATCCGCTCAAGAAGGTGGCGACGAACCCGAAGCGCTACCAGGTCAGCTTCCTTGCCGAGAAGCCGTCCCGCGACGTGATCCGACGTGTCGAGGAAGCAGCAACGCCGCCGGAGCAGGTCGTCGCGATCGGCCGCGAGATCTACGCCTGGCACCCGGAGACGATCGCTCGGTCGCGGCTCTGGACGCTGCTCGCAGGGCAGCGACTCGGCATCACTGCGACCGCCCGAAACTGGACCACGGTGACAAAGCTGCTCGCGCTAGCAGGCGAGTAGCTCGGGTCGCCTCCTCGCCTCGCTCGCATCGCCGACGCGCGCTCTAGGTCGTCGGCGAAGTCGCTTGAGCCGGCGCCACGGTCCCAATGTGCTCGAGGGACCAGTTCAGCGCGTAGTCAGCGAGCTCTTCCCACCCGTCCATGCCGGCCATGAAGTGTGGGCGCCCCGGGTACACCTTCAGCTCGGTCGACGACGGCGCCTTGCTCTGCAGCTTCAGCAGGGTCTTGTTCACCGAAGGCGGACTGATGTGGTCCTCGCCGCCGCAGATGAGCAAGAGGGGACGCCGCTTCGAAGAAGGCCCGGTTCGTCCCAGGGATGTAGTGCTCTTGGTAGATCGCGTCGGACTCCTCCTGGCTGAGCGTGTTCGTGAACCGCCACCGGAACTGCTTTGGCGTCAACGGGCACAGGCCATCGCGGTTGAGCGGATTCTTCAGTGCCGGCAGAGCTGCACGAAGCGTCGACGGCGGCAGTAGGAGCACGCCCTTCGGCGCTCCGGTTCCGAGCGCGACTCCCGCGGCGCCGAGGCCGCGGTCGAGCAGGAGTTGCGTGAAGATCCCGCCGAAGGAGTGGCCGACGATGATCGGCGGCCGGTCGAGCCCGCGAATGAGCTCGACGTAGTGATCGACGACTTTCCTGATCCCGAGGCCCTTGAGCGCCGATGGGTCGCCACGAGTCTCTTCAGGGTCCTTCACTCCGGGCCAGCCTGGAGCGATCGCGCGGTAGCCGCGGTCGGCGTAGTGGTCGACCCAGCTGTCCCAGCTCCGCGGCGTCATCCACATGCCGTGGATCAGGACGATGGGTGGTGAATCAGCGCTCATGCGGGCCTCCCGAGTCGTGTTTTTAAACCCCGGTTGAGTTATCGCACAGCCTGCAAGGGCAAGGCGAGCCAGACATCGGCGCCCCCGCCGGGGCGATTCGTCGCGCGCGCCTCGCCACCGTGCGCCTTCGCGATCGTCTCGACGATCGCGAGCCCGAGCCCGCTGCCGCCGGAGCCCGTGGGGTCGCCTCGGCTGAAACGGTCAAACGCGCGTGACAGGAACGCATCCGGGAACCCTGGGCCACGGTCCAGCACGTGCACCTCGGCGCAGCCGTCGCGTGCGTGAACCGCCAACGTGACGTCGCCGCGCCCATGCCGAAGCCCGTTCTCGATCATGTTCCTGAGTGCCTGCTCGAGCCGTAACCGATCGGCCGTGACGACCAGCGGCTCGACGCCGTTGACCAGCACCTGTCGCTCCTCGGCTTCGGCTCGACCCGCGAAGCTCCGCGCAACGCTCTCGAGCACGTCGGCGAGATCCGTCCGCTCCGGCTTGAGCGAAATGCGCCCTTCCTGCGCGCGCGCAAGCAGCAGCAGGTCGTCCGCCAGGCTCGTCAGTCGCTCTGTGCTCTCGGCCGCAGAGCGAATGGCCTGCTCGAGCTCAACCGGCGAACGCGCGCGGGTCAGCGCGAGCTCGAGCTCGGTCTTCAGCAATGCCAAAGGCGTTCTCAGCTCATGGCTCGCATCGGCGACAAAGCGGCGCTCGCGTGCAAGACCACCTTCGAGACGCCCCAACATCTCGTTGAGCGTCTCACCGAGCCGCGACACTTCGTCGCGAGCTTCCGGGACCGGCAGGCGCTCGTCGAGGGAAGCAGTCGAGATCTCGGCGGCACGGCGGCGCATTGCCTCGATCGGCCGCAGGGCCGCACCTGCTAGCAGGTAGCCGGCCAGGGAGGCAAGCAATAGCACTGCCGGGCCGCCGATCAGGAAACCTTCGCGAAGGCTGCGCAGCGTCTCTGCGCGGTTCTCGCGCGTCGCGCCCACGACGAGGATCAGACGCCGACCTCGTCGAGCGAGTGGCACCGCGAGCATCCGCGCGGGCTCGTCGAGGCCCGGCGCGGACGGGCGATTCACGTAGATCGGCTTGTTGCGCGCTCGCTTCAACTGGACCGCGGTGAGGAGGCGCAGGCGTCCGATCGGCACCGTCGCATCGAGGACGTGGCCGTCGCCGGCCAGGAGCTCGGCAAACGACTCTCCGCGCTCGAGAAGCGGCGTGCCGGTTGCCCGCAATGAGCCCTCGCGACTGACCAGAGCAGACAGGTCTTGGGCGCGCAAACCCAGTTCCTGGTCGAGCGCCGCTCCAAGGTCGGTGGCAACTCGGTGATAAACGAATGCACCGGCTGCGGTCAGCACCACGGCGATCGCCACAGCGAACAGGGCGGTGAGCCGAAACCTGATCGGCAGGCGACTCATCGCTCGGAGCCATCGCGCAGGCGATACCCAACCCCGCGTACGGTCTCGATCGAGTTGCGGCCGAACGGACGGTCGACCTTTTCACGGAGGTACCGCACGTACACGTCGATCACGTTCGAACGGTTCTCGTACGCGAAGTCCCACGCGTGCTCGAGAAGTTGGAGGCGAGACAGGACCTTGCCAGGACGGCGCATGAACGTCTCGAGGAGGGCGAACTCCTTCGGCGAGAGCGAGATCTCGGCATCGCCGCGCCAGACCCGCCGGGACGCTGGGTCGAGCCTGAGGTCCTCGATCTGGAGCTCAACCGGCCGCTCGACGACTCCCCGCCGCGCCAACGACCGCAGACGTGCAAGAAGCTCGGCGAACGAGAACGGCTTCGTCAGATAGTCGTCAGCGCCGGCGTCGAGACCCTCCACGCGATCTTCGACGGCGTCTCGAGCCGTCAGCATCAGCACGGGCGACCAGACACCTCCGTCCCTCAGACGACGGCACGTCTCGAAACCGCTCAGGCCGGGGAGAATTACGTCGAGCACGATCGCGTCGTATTGATGCGACTCTGCCCGCCAGATCGCGTCCTCGCCGCTCTGCGCGACGTCCGCGGCATAGCCTTCCTCGAGCAATCCCCGTCGGATGAGCCCAGCCATCTTCAGCTCGTCCTCGACGATCAGCACCCGCATCGTCACATCATCCGTCGAAGCAATGAGAAACACATGAGAGCACGCTCTCATCGCCCTCTCAGACGGCGCCCCTACGGTGCGTACCCGGAATGACCGCTACGAGCGAAGCCCCGGCCGTCGTCGCGCAGGCGCTCCGGAAGGCGTATGGGCAGATCGTCGCAGTCGACGACCTCTCGTTCGAGGTCCAGCCCGGCGAGATCCTCGGCGTTCTTGGGCCGAACGGCGCCGGTAAGACGACGGCAATCCGCGTTCTGACAACGATCCTGGAGCCGACCCACGGAGCGTTCCGGGCGCGAAAGCGCCGGGTATCCCGAGCGGCAAACAGGCGAAGAGTTCCTCCGGTATCACGCACGCCTGTTCGGACACACGACGGCGAGTGCATCGCTCTGAGAATCCGAAGGAGAAGACCGTGAAACGAGGGATCATCATCGTGCTCGCCCTGTGCGCCTGCGCCGCGGGAGCCTCGCAGGCGGCGCAAGAACAACCGGCGAAGTTCGTCCGACGCATCGACAACCCGTGGTATCCGCTCAAGCCGGGGACGACGTACATCTACACCGGCAGGAAGGACGGAAAACGCGGCCGTGACGTCTTCAAGGTGACGAGCCGTACGAAGACGATCAACGGCGTCGAGTGCACCGAGGTGGACGACCGTCTCTACCTCAGCGGCCACCTCGCGGAACGAACGAAGGACTGGTACGCACAGGACGGGAAGGGCAACGTCTGGTACTTCGGGGAGGCGACCGCCGAGCTGGACAAGTCGGGCCACGTGCTGAACCGCGAAGGGTCATGGCGCGCAGGCGTCGACGGCGCGCAGGCCGGGATCCTCTTGCCAGGTCATCCGCGAGTCGGCCAGACGATGCGGCAGGAGTACTACAAGGGGCACGCCGAGGACCATTTCGCCGTCCTCAGCCTGTCGGCGTCCGTGGTCGTGGCGTACACGGCATCGGCACACGCGTTGTTGACCAAGGAGTGGACGCCGCTCGAGCCCGGCGTGATCGACCACAAGCTGTACGTCCGCGGCATCGGGTTGCTGAAAGAGGAGACGATCAAGGGCGGCGACGAGCGCTTCGAGCTCAGCGACATACGCCATCAGTAAGCTCAATGGATGGCGCGCGTCGAGATCTATTACTGCCCCGTCTGAAACGGCTATGACCAACGGGCTGCGAGTCTCGCGGCCGAGCTGAACGCGAACACGTCACATGAGGCAGAGGCGCTCTCCGGCGAAAAGAGTCAGTTCGACGTGCTCGCTGACCGGAAGCTGATCTTCTCCAAGCAGCGCGAAGGGCGCTTCCCGGACGCGGACGAGATCATCGAAGCTCTGTCCTAGACGTTTATAGCCTCCGTGCTATTATAGCCTAGAGGCTATGAAGCACAGGAACGAGACCGCTTTGCGGCGACGCCTCGACGATCTGCGGGAACGCGTCGCCGGGGAGCCGGAGGAGGGCTGGCTCTTTGCCGCGATCGCCGAGCAGGTCGTCGCTCAGCGCCGCGCGCGCAATCTCTCGCAACAGGAGCTTGCAGATCTCTGCGGCACCACACAGTCGGCGATCGCCCGTTTCGAGCGAGGAGGACGGCCGCCGCGCATCGACACCCTCATGCGCATGGCGAACGCGCTCGATTGCGAGCTCGTCGTCGAATTTCGACCGAGGACGAAGGCGAAAGGAGCGAAGAGATGAGGACCCGGGCAGACGTCGAGGACATTCAGACAACCCGCACCGAGAAGCTGCTAGCCGTGCTCCTCGCTGCATTCCTGCTGCTGGGCGGAATCTGGACGTATCAAAAGATCGACGACGTCGTGCGTCGGCATATCGCCGTGCCGACCTTCGAAAGCGCAGGGCCGGCGTCGAAGCGAGCCCAGCAAGCCCAGCTACGCGCCGCGCAAGCTAGCGTTCGACGCCAGAGAGCGCTCGAAAACCTGGAGTTGCGGCGCGAGGCGTACAGAACCGCACTCGAGGCACATCAACCCGCGCGCGGCTTCCGTCGCGAGTATGACGCCGCACAGGCTGAGTTCGCGGCCGCGGACCGGGAAGTGCGCGAAGCCCAGCGGGAGGCAAGCGCTGCGAGGCCGGCGGCCGAGGCGGAACAGCGAGCCTTCTCCGACCGCATCGCACGGGTATATCACCGCCAACAACGTGATTCGTTCCTGGCACGGCTCGGCTTCATCGCCATCTGGATCGCAGGGGCATACGGACTGCTCGTTTGGGGTCGGCGCCGTGCATCCCGCTGGTTCCCGCTCACCGGCTCGGTGGTCGCGGCCGCAACGATCATGGCGTTTGTACTGGCGGCGGACTACCTGACGGACTACCTCGAGCCGTTCGACTGGGGCGTCGCCGGAATCGCTGCTCTCGGGATCGCCGCGACGCTCCTCGTCTACTGGGGGCTCCAGCGCTATCTCATCCGTCGTCTTCCACAACGCCGTGTCAAACACCGACAGTGTCCGTTCTGCGGCTATCCGGTCGGAACGAACCTCCACTGCGAGTCGTGTGGGCGCGAAGTCGTCGCACCGTGCACGACGTGCGAGTCCCCGCGCCGAGTAGGCGCTCCCTATTGCGGCATCTGCGGCTCGACGGCCGGAGCCACCCTTGGGTAGCGCGCAGTCAGCAGCAGGAGATACGCCGTCGCCTCGAGCTCGTAGCGCAGGCAGAACGTCCCCAGCTCCTGCAGGCCCGTCGTCGTACGGCCGCGGACGAGCGCCACGAACCACGTAGCCACCGCTGCCGTGGAGAGGACGACGCGGAAGACACTCGCGAGCACGAGCGCAGGAACTCCGAGCAGCACACGCAGCAGCGTGACCAGCCGGGGCTGGCGCCGGCGCTCCGGTATGTCGATCTCGAAGGGGTGCTCGAGCGTGTGCAGCGGATCCGGATACCGTCCGGAGACAAGGCAGAACCACGCGGTGGCCTGCCCCGAGTAACGAAGGTACGCCGCGAGAAAGCGATGGAGCCGGGCGGGGACGCGGCCCGCAAACAACGCAGCGAACCACGCAACGGGCAAGACGACGACGGCGAGCACGCTCCAGATCCCGAGCACGATGTAGTGCGGGACGAACAGGAACGCGCGGAGCAGGACGACGAGCCGCTTTCGCCGCAGCGCTTCACCGTTCCGCACTCGTAGACGTCCCTCGTCCACTCGTGGCGCTACGGTACTCCTGTGAGGCGGCCCCTCTTCCTCGTGGTTGCCGTCGCTTTCCTGGCGGCCTGCGGAGGCAGCGGCGGCAAAGCGCTAAGCCGCACCGACTACGCCTCGAAAGCGGACGCCGTCTGCAGCAAGTACAGCCAGCAGACGAAGGCACTCGGGAACCCTTCGGACCTCTCGGGCCTCGCCACCGTCGCCGACAAGACGCTGCCCATCCTCGGCAACGCGCTCACGGACTTGAAGAAGCTGAAGCCTCCCGCGGAGGAGCAGGACACGGTCAACCAGTGGCTCGCTCAGGTCGAGAACTTGAAAGGCGACCTGAAAGAGATTCGCGACAAGGCGAAGACCGGTGACGCACAGGGCGTGCGGGCCGTCGTCCCGCAAGCCAGCCAGCACAATCAGAAGAGCAACCAGCTCGCTTCTAAGTTGGGTATGTCCGTCTGTAACAAGGACTAGCTGCCGCTAAAGCGAGGCGGTCGCTTCTCCAAGAATGCGGCGACACCTTCGCGGAAGTCCGCGGTCTGCGTCGCTGCCGCTTGGAGCTGCGCCTCGCGTTCGAGTTGTTCTTCCAGGGTCGAGCCGAGCGCCGCGTCGAGGAGGCGTTTCGTCATGCCGATTCCGCGTGTCGGCAGTTCGGCGAGTTGGCCGGCCAGCTCCGCGACGCGGCTGGCGAGCCCATCGGTCTGCAAGACCTCGGAGACGAGGCCCCACGCATGCGCCTCCGCGGCGGTGAGCTTCTTCCCGGATGCGAACCACTCGAACGCGCGTGCGGCTCCGATGAGCCGGGTCACAAAATACGAGCCGCCGGAATCGGGGATCAGCCCGATGTTGATGAACGCCGGAATGAAGTTGGCCGTGTCGGCCGCCAGCCGGAGGTCGCACGCGGAGGCCAGCGACACCCCCGCGCCCGCTGCTACGCCGTTCACCGCGGCGATCACCGGCTTCTCGAGAGCTCGGATGGCGCGGATGTTCGGGTGGTAGTTCTCGCGCAGACGCGCCGCGATGTCGCCGGAGGCCTCGCGGAACTCGGTCAGATCCTGGCCGACGCAGAACCCTCGGCCTGAGCCGGTGAGCACGACGGCGCGAACAGCGCCGTCGCGGGCGTCCTTGAGGGCAGCCCCGAGCGCCCGGTGCATGTTTGTATCGAAGGCGTTCAGGACGTCGGGGCGGTTGAGCGTAATCGTCAGGACCGCACCGTCACGGCTCGTCTCGACCTTGGCCATCGCCGGACTTTCGCAGATCGACGAAGCCCTCAGTCGCGTTGCTAGCTTGGGCTGATGGAGCTCACCTTCATCTCGTCGATGCCGGAAGAGGTCACGGAGGAGGAGGCGCTCGACGCCTACTCGCGCGCCGTGATCACCGTCGCCGAGCGGCTGTCTCCCTCGGTCGCCAACCTTCGCGTGTCGCACCGCGTGCGCGGCGGGCGCCGGCTCGATGGCGGCGGCAGCGCGGTCGTGGTCACGCCGGACGGCTTCATGCTGACGTCCGCACACGTGGTCTCGCGCACCGACAGCGGCCGCGCCTCCTTCGTCGATGGTCGCGAGCTGGACTTCGAGGTCGTCGGCTCCGATCCGCTCTCCGACCTAGCCGTGCTGCGGGCCGACGGACGCGAGCTCGTTCCGGCTGAGCTCGGCGACGCGGAGCGGCTGCGCGTCGGCCAGCTCGTCGTGGCAATCGGAAACCCGCACGGCTTCACCGGCTCCGTCACGGCGGGTGTCGTCTCCGCACTCGGCAGGTCACTGCCGACGCGCTCGGGCGCGAACGTGCGCGTCGTCGACAACGTGATCCAGACGGACGCGGCGCTCAACCCCGGCAATTCCGGCGGCGCGCTCGCAGACGGACGCGCTCGGGTGATCGGGATCAACACCGCGGTCGCAGGCGTCGGCCTCGGTCTCGCAGTGCCGATCAACGGAGCGACCCGGCGCATCATCGCGGCGCTGATGACAGAGGGGAAGTTCCGACGCGCCTATCTCGGCATCGCCGGGGGGCCGCGCCCATTGCCGCCGAGACTTTCGCGGAAGCTCGGCCGGGATGGAGGCGTCGAGGTGGTTCAGGTCGTCGAGGGGGGACCGGCCGACCGCGCCGGCATGCGACCGGAGGACCTGATCGTCGAGGTCGACGGAACGCCGATCGAGGGCATGGACGAGCTGCAACGGGTCGTCGTCAGCGACCTGATCGGGCGCAGCGTGCGCGCGAAGGTCATCCGGGAAGGCCGTGAGCGTGAGCTCCAGATCGTTCCCGTCGAGCTCGAGGCCTAATTGCTGATCTGCGCGTGCCCTCCGTGGCGCGCCAGCTCGTAGACGACCTGCGCCACCAAAACTCCCGCAAGGAGCGATAGAACGGTCACGGGTGACAGCTCGAGCGGGACGAGGACCAGCGCCAACGCCGCGGTCCCGAGGCGAAGCCACACGTCCGCGCCGAGGATCACCTCCCCGCTGACAAGCTCGATCACGCCGAGACCGACCATCGTCATGGCCAGCCCGGCCGAGAGGACCCAGGCAGTGTCGTCGTAGCGATGGTCGCCTCCCGAGGCAAGAACGGCGAGCTTCACGCCAACGCCGAGCGCCGCAAGCCCGACAACGACGAAGTAGTGCATGTACGTGTAGATGAGACCGCCGACAATGCCTCGCGTGGAGACCGCCTCTTCGTCGACGAAGTCGAAGTAAATCCACCACAAGGCGGCGGCCACGAGGAACCCCGCGGAAGCAGCCGCAGCGGACCCGGCGTCCCAGCTCACCTTCGAGACGCCGAGCACGACGGCGAGGACCGACTCCCCGAGGACGATCAGCGTCAGCAGTCCGAAGCGTTCCGGGATATGCCTCGGATGAATCGGAGCGTCACGCAGGAGACGCCAGGCCGGAATGGGCGTCAAGAGCTCGATCGAGAGCGCGAAACTCCAGAGCACGTAGCACCAAGGTGCGGGGAATGCCAGCGATGCAATCCAGATCAGGACGGCGGTGCCGAACGCGAGGAGAAACGTCCTTGCGAGCACGCGCGCCTCGGGCACGTGCAGGCTCGCGCGCGCATACAGCGCGAGCAGCACCAGCCGCACCGAGACGTATGCGATCGGGAACCCCGACGTCGCTCCGTCGAACACAGCCGGCACGGTCGTCGCCAGTCCAGCGACCCCAAACATCGCCAGCAAAGTGAGCAGGCGATAGGGAAGATCGTCCGTGTCGAACCGGTTCGCGTAATAGGTGAAACCCATCCACGCCCACCAGACCGGTACGAAGAGCCCGAGGAACTCGAAGAACCGTCCCGAGGTGGGCTGTGCGCTCAGGGCACTGGCGAGCTGGCCGACGGCGGCGACGAAGACGAGGTCGAAGAAGAGCTCGAGCCACGTTGCGCGGCGGTCGTCCTCAGCGCCGGTCCCGAGCGTGCGCAGTCGCGGCGGCTGGAGGAATCGGGAGACGGTCAGCGTCCGCGGAAGTCGGGTTTGCGCTTCTCCGTGAAGGCCGTGAGGCCCTCTTTCGCATCCTCCGAGGCGAACGCGAGATAGAGCGCCCGCCGCTCGTACTCGACGCCGAGCTGCAACGTCGACTCGTACGCGCGATCGACCGCCTCCTTCGCGAGACGCGTCGCGACCGGGCCCTTCGAGGCGATGTCTCGCGCGACGCGCTTCGCCTCCTCCAGCCAGGCCTCACGGGCGACGACCCGCGCGACGAGCCCTGCCGCAAGCGCCTCGTCGGCTGAAAGCAAGCGTCCGCTCAGGATCACGTCCATGGCGGTCGCCTTGCCGACGGCGCGCGTCAGCCTTTGCGTTCCGCCGGCGCCCGGAATGATCCCGAGCGATGTCTCCGGCTGTCCGAAGCGCGCCGTCTCGGAGGCGACGATCAGATCGCACGACATTGCCAGCTCGCAGCCGCCGCCGAGGCAATAGCCGGAGACAGCCGCGACCAGGGGAGTCCAGAGGGCTCGGATCGTGTCCCAGCGGTCGATGCGGCGGGCGTAGTAGAGCTCGATCGCCGAGCTCTGCGCGAGCTCGCCGATGTCGGCGCCGGCGGCGAACGCCCGCTCAGAGCCCCCGAGCACGATGCAGCGAATGGCATCGTCGCGGTCGAGCCGCTGCAGCTCCGCCACGAGCTCGTCCATCAACTCGTCCGAAAGCGCGTTCAGCTGCTGCGGCCGGTTGAGGAGGACGACCGCGATCGGGTCGTCGCGCTCGACTAGGACGAACGATTCAGGAATGCCTTCACCGCCTCCTGCGCCTCCTCGCCCAGCATCGAGAGCGCGAGCCAGTCACGCGCGTGATTCACGGTCTCGTGCCACGACAGGTCGCGCCAGAAGTTGAGCTGCTGTTTGGCGTACCGCGTCGTCTGCGGCAGCTTGGTGGCGAGGTTCTCGACCACCGCGTCTACCCTTGCGTCGAGCTCGCCGGCAGGGGCGACCCAGTTGACGAGCCCCCACTCGGCAGCCTGCGCCGCGGGAATCTCCTCGCACATGTAGATGATCTCGCGGGCGCGCCGGTCGCCGACGAAGAGCGGCAGCCACTGGGTCGCGCCGCCGGCAGGGACAGAGCCGTGTTCGAGCCCGACGTGGCGGATGAACGCGTCCTCGACAATGACCGCGAGGTCGCACGCCATCTGCAGCTCGTTGCCGCCGCCGACGGCGATCCCGTTGATGCGTGCGAGCGTCGGCTTGCCGATCTCGCGCAGCCTGTCGTGCGCGTCCTTGAATGCCCCGAACCATTTCCAGTACTCGCGCGGGTTGCCGAGGTAGTCGGTCGACCACGACTTCAAGTCCGCGCCGACGCAGAACGCGCGTCCGGCGCCGGTGAGGACGACGACGCGAATCTCGTCGTCCCATGAGGCATCCTCGCTGGCGCGCGCGAGTTCGCGCAGCATCCGGAAGTCGAAGGCATTCAGTACCTCGGGCCGGTTCAGCGTGATCGTCGCGCGCGGTGGCGCCTTCTCATAGACGATCGACTCGAAGCCGAGCTCGCCCGGAGACCTCGGACGAGGATGCGTCGGCTCAGCCAACGTCCGCGAACATGACCGTGAAGTTACCGCCCATCTCCATCGCATCCTTGCCCGTCGCCATGAACTCCTCGCTGCGAGCCGCGGACTTGAACGCATCCAGGTCCGGCCATTCCCACTCCGCGTAGTAGCGGTAGCGCGGCTCGCCGATCGGTGCGCCGAAAACACGCCCGTGGCGGAAGGTGCTGCCGGGCACCTTGCGACAGAGCTCTGCATGTTGCTCGTAACGAGCCGAATCCGGCTCGTCGTCGTACAGCACGATCGCGCGAACCATCGCCTCTCCCCTTCGTCGTAGAGGCCGGAGCGTATAGCTTCATCCGACCACCGAAGGGAGGTTCGATATGGGCAAGAAAATCGTGCATGTCGAGTTCCCCGCGCAGGACCTCGAGCGGGGAAAGAAGTTCTGGGAAGGAGTCGGCGGCTGGTCGATCAACGACGCCGGGATGCCGGGGATGCAGTACCTGATGTTCCAGGAGGGCGACCAGGGCGGTGCCGTTTTCAGCATGGAGGGAGCAAGCGGCACGACGATCTACCTGGGCACCGACGACATCGACGCGGACCTGGCAAAAGTGCGCGAGCTTGGTGGCACCACGGAAGAGAAACAGCCGATCCCGAGCATCGGTTGGTTCGCACGCTGCAAGGACAGCGAAGCCAACGAGTTCAGTCTCTACCAAAGCGACGAAAGCGCACCGATGCCGGAAGGGATGCCGGGCGCTTGACCGCCCTTGCACCCGCACTCGCGGTGGCGGCCGGCCTCGCGGGAGCGGTTCAGGCGGCGGTGATGGGCGAGTTGGGCGAGCGCGCGGGAGTCTTCCCCGCGCTCGCCTTCTCCGGCGTCGTCTCGTTCGCGCTCGGCGTCATCCTGCTGCTGCTCGCCAGGCAGAGCCTGCGGGGTCTTGCCGACGTGGCGCGGCAGCCTCTGTGGTTGTGGACGGGCGGTGCCCTCTCGGTTCTGATCATCCTGGCGATCACGGTGGCGTCCCCGCGTATCGGCTTGGCGGCGACGATCGGGACGATCATCGCGTTCAACCTCGGCGTGGCGGCGCTGATCGACCGCTTCGGCTGGTTCGGCTTCGACCGGATCCCGATCGGGTGGGCGCGGGCGCTGGGTCTGGTGCTGCTGGGCGCCGGCGCGGTGCTCTCTTTGCACAAGAGTGTCTGACGAGCTCGTCGTCGGCACGATCCTCCGCGTCGACGAGCATCCCGGCGCGCGGGCTCCTTCGCTGTTGCTGACGGTCGACCTAGGGCCGCATGGAACGCACGAGGCCGTGCTCTCGACGGGCAACTACGACAGCGCGGCGCTCACCGGCCGGCAGCTGGTGTGCCGGCGAGAGCCGGACGGCGTTGTGATCATCGGCGCCCACTCGCACGGCGCCGGCCTGGTGCTCGTCACCCCGAACCGCGAGGTCGAGCCCGGGACGCTCGTCTCCTAGCCCGTTTCGGACGGTACCCGGTGCCAGGCACGCGCACGAGAGTGTGACCAAAGTGTGCCGAAAGTGTGTCGGCGGCCCGCCGACCCGCTCGGGACCTGAGCGCAAATCGGACAGGTCCGGGTGCCAGGCACCGGCAATGGGCTCCTGGAAAGGTCTGCCCTGAGAGTTATCCTCGAGAGAAGCTGACGCTCAGAGTCCGACGATGGTGTCCGGCCGCACGGGGACCCGCGTCAGCTCGCGGCCCGTCGCGGCTCGCAGTGCTGCGACGACCGCCGCGGTCGAGACGACCGTGGGCGGCTCGCCGACACCCTTGACGCCGTAAGGAGCGGCGGGCTCGGCCTCCTCGATCAACTCCGACACGACCGGCGGCATGTCGAGGGTCGTCGGGATCAGGTAGTCGGTGAAGCTGGCGTTCGTGATCAGGCCGTCGCGCGTCTGGATCTCCTCCATCAGCGCCAGGCCCAGCCCCTGCGCCGTGCCGCCCTCGATCTGGCCAGTGACCGCCTGCGGATTGACGGCTTTGCCGACGTCCTGGGCGGTGCCAATCCAGACGACGCGCGTCAGGCCGAGCTCGACGTCCACCTCCGCGACCACGCGCATCGCCGCGCACGCATAGGCGACGTGCGAGCGCTCACCCGTCGTCTGGCCGGTCTCGGGATCGAGCGGCGCCGTGCGCGGATGGCGATAGATGCGCTCGACGTCGACCTCGCCGCCGCGGTTCTGTTGACGTTCCTCGAGCGCGGCGCGGCAAGCATCCCGCACTGCGCCCGACGCCATCCAGGTCATGCGCGACGCGGACGCCGAACCGGCGGAGTCGACGGTCGCCGTCGTGTGCGGTGCGAGCGTGACGTCGTCGATCCCGAGCTCGGTGCGCGCAACCTGCAGGATCACGTTGGCGACTCCCTGGCCGACCTCCGCGGCGGCACAGTGCACCTCGGCGCTTCCATCTGCGAAGAGCCGCACACGCGCGGCGGTGTAGTCGTCAAAGCCCTCGGAGTAGCCGATGTTCTTGAAGCCGACGGCGAATCCGACTCCCCGCTTGACGCCTTCGCCGCGCGTCGTGTTGCCTGGGCCGCCGGGCAGACGGATCGGATCCCTCGGCAGCTCTTCCGCCTCGGGCACCGTCAGCGCGGCGGCGCGCTTGATCACCTCGGCGACCGGAAGCGTTCCGGTGATGCGCTGACCCGTCGGCAGCAAGCCGCCGGGCGCGAGTGCGTTCAACAACCGCAGCTCGATCGGGTCGATCTCGAGCGCCGCCGCCAGCTTGTCCATCTGCGCCTCGTAGGCGAAGCACACCTGCACCGCGCCGAAACCGCGCATCGCCCCGCACGGTGGATTGTTGGTGTAGACGCAGAGGCTCTCGATCAGGGCGTTGTCCACGGCGTAGGGACCGCAGGCGAACGAGGCTGCGTTGGACGTGACGGCAGTCGAGCTGGATGCGTATGCGCCGCCGTCCAGCAGGATCCGCACGCGGGCGGTGACGAGCTTGCCGTCACGGGTCGCGCGATGCTCCGCCCAGATCTTCGCCGGATGCCGGTGGATATGTCCGACGAACGACTCTTCGCGGTTGTAGACGATCTTGACGGGACGGTTCGTGTGCAGGGCGAGCATCGCGCCATGGATCTGCATCGAAAGGTCCTCACGGCCGCCAAAGGCCCCGCCTACGCCGCCGAGGTGGATGCGCACCTGCTCCGGCTTCAACCCGAGGCACGGAGCAACCTGGTCGCGGTCGACGTGCAGCCACTGCGTGGCGACGTAGATGTCGACACCTCCCTCGCCGTCCGGCACAGCGAGGCCGGACTCCGGCCCCAGGAATGCCTGGTCCTGGATCCCGATCTCGTAGACGCCTGAGACGGAGACTTCTCCCTCCACTTCCGGGTCGCCGTGCCTGATCACGAGGGAGCGCACCACGTTGGGCCGCGGGTCGTCCCGGTAGCCGTGCCCCATCGTCGGTCGGTCCGGATGCAGCGGCTCCTGCTCCGTCGCGCGCTCCGGGTCGGCGATCGGCTCCAGCGGCTCGTACTCGACACGGATCCGCTCGGCCGCCCGCCGCGCCTGCTCGGGATGCTCGGCGGCGACAAGCGCAACCGGCTCTCCGAAGTAGAGCACGCGATCCGCAGCGAGCACGGGCTGATCCTGGAACTCGAGCCCGTAGCGCTTCTCGCCGGGCACGTCCTCGTGCGTGAGCACGGCATGGACGCCGGGCATACCGACGGCCGCGGAGATGTCGATCGCACTGATGCGCGCGTGTGCATGCGGGCTGCGCAGCGTGTGGCCCCACAGCATCCCGGCCGACTGCAAGTCGCTCGAGTACGCGAATTCGCCGGTCACCTTCGGGATCCCGTCAGCACGCGGGACGATCTCGCCGACGCGGCCGAGCTCGAGCTTCGGCGCCGTGGTCTCGCTCACGCCGAAGCCGCCATTCGCACCGCGTCGAAGATCTTCGAGTACCCCGTGCAGCGGCAGAGATTGCCGGACAGTGCCTCGCGGATCGCGTCGTCGCTCGGATCCGCATTTCGGTCCAGCAGGTCCGCCGTCGCGACCACGAGGCCCGGAGTGCAGAAGCCGCACTGGACGGCGCCGGCTGCGACGAACGCCTCCTGCACGCGATGCAGCCGGCCCTCCTCCCCGAGGCCCTCCACCGTCACGACGTCGTGGCCCTCCGCCTGGGCGGCGAGCACGAGGCACGAGCAGACGAGCCTGCCGTCGAGCAGCACGGAGCAGGAGCCACACTCGCCTTGCTCGCACGCGTTCTTCGAGCCGGGAAGCCCGAGCCCTTCGCGCAGCGCATAGAGCAGGCTTTCGCCCTCCCAGACCTCGGCCTGGCAGGACTCGCCGTTGATGCGTAGCTCGATCCTCATGCGAGGCAACGCTCGAGGCCGCGTTTGGTGAGGACTCGCAGCGCATGCAGCCGGTACAACGCCGTTCCGCGCACGTCGTCGATCGGACTCGCCGCCTCGGCGACCTGCTCCGGGAACGAGTCGACCTCGTCGAGAGGTGCGTGAACGAGCGTCGGCACAGGCCCGGCAGAGCCGAAAGCAGCGCGCAGCTCGTCGTCGACCCGCATCGCCAGCGAGACGATCGCGATCACCATCGCATTGCGCGGCCCGACCTTCATGAACGTCTGGCGGCTCTCCCCGCCGTCGACGGCGACGCCCAGGATGAGTTCGTCCGCTGCGAGGACGTTGCGCTTCGGCCCGACGACGAAGTCCTCGAGTGCCACGGTGTGTTCGCCACGCACGCTCGCAACCGTCACGGTCGTCTTCGAGACGAGCAGCGGTGGCAGCGCGTCACCCGCGGGTGATGCCGTTCCGAGGTTGCCGCCGACCGTCCCGCGGTTGCGAATCTGCGGCCCGCCGACGGTCCGGGCGGCCTCGGCGAGCGCCTGCAGCGGGTCCGCGAGCGGAGCCTCCATCGCCTCCGCGTACGTCAGGCCGGCACCGAGCCAGATCGTCCCGTTCCGGCGGGACCAGCCCCGCAGCTCCTCTACCTCGTTCAGGTTCAAGAGCGCCGGCGGGCGTGCTCGGTCGAAGTTCAGGTCGACCATCACGTCCGTCCCACCCTGAATCGGCACGGCATCCGGCCGCTCGGCCTTGATGCGCAACGCTTCGTCGAGGCTGCGTGGGGTGAGGACGTCCACGCGAACAAGCGTAACCCGCTGCCGTGAGAGGATTTCCCGCATGGCTGATCTCGCCCGACGACTGGCCGTCGCCCGCGGGGACGCGCCCGCGGACGTGGTCGTGCGCGGCGGTCGCGTCCTCTCCGTCTTCACGCGCGAATGGCTCGAAGTGGACATCGCGGTCGCGGACGGCTGGATCGCCGGCCTGGGCGACTACGACGGACGCGAGACCGTCGATGCGACGGGTCGCTACGTCGTGCCCGGGTTCATCGATGCGCACATGCATCTCGAGTCGACGAAGTTGCTCCCGGACGAGTTCGCCCGCCTCGTGCTCCCTCTCGGGACGACCGCCGTGGTCCTCGATCCGCACGAGCTCGCGAACGTTCTCGGGACCGACGGTGTCCACTGGCTGCTCGACGCGTGCGAAGGCCTGCCGCTCGACTTCTACTTCATGGCCTCTTCGTGCATTCCCGCGTCCGAGTTCGAGTCGCCGCGCAGGCCGCTGTTGAGCGGCGACCTCGAGAGCCTGCTTCGGCGCAAGCGCGTGCTCGGCCTCGCGGAGATGATGAACTTCCCCGGCGTCATCAACGCGGACCCGAACGAGCTGGAGAAGCTCGCGCTCGCAAGGGGCGTGCACGTCGACGGCCACGCACCCGGTCTGCTCGGGAATGCACTCAACGCCTATGCCGCGGCGGGAATCCGATCCGATCACGAAGCCCTGACGCCGGACGAAGGACGGGAACGACTGCGCAACGGGATGTGGCTGCTGATCCGGGAAGCCTCGATGGCACGCAACCTCGAAGCCCTGCTCCCGCTCGTGAGGGAGTTCGGCACGAACCGAATCGCCTTCTGCACCGACGACCGCGACCCCGAGGACATCGCCGAGAACGGGCACATCAACGGGATGGTTCGCCAGGCGGTGGCGGCGGGAGTCGACCCCGAAGACGCCGTTGTGCTGGCGACGCTCAATCCCGCGACATGGCACCGTCTCTGGCATCTCGGCGCGATCGCACCCGGCTACCAGGCGGACCTGCTCCTCCTGCCGGACCTGCAGCGGTTCGAGCCCGAACTGACGCTGAAGGCCGGTCGCCCGGTCGAGGAGATTCCGGAGCCTGATGTGCCGGAATGGGTCAAGCACTCGGTGCGCAACCAGCCGGTGACCGAGGCCGATTTCCGGATCCCCTGGTCGGGCGGGTCCGCGCGGGTGATCGGGCTCGTCCCCGACCAGGTGGTGACCGAGTCGCTGGAGGCTGAGCCGGCCATCACCGATGGAGCCGCCGTCGCCGACGCGGCCAGGGATCTCGCCAAGATCGCGGTGATCGAGCGCCACCTGGGCACAGGGCGCATCGGTCTCGGCTTCGTCGGCCGTTCAGGTCTGCAACGCGGCGCGCTTGGCTCGACGGTTGC